>Ga0208297_1000172_pt1 | contig 167406 bp, 153 predicted proteins | sample LMS_cellobiose_e_FD_187367 | JGI IMG/M metagenome (GOLD analysis project Ga0208297, IMG submission 187367) | Rumen-fistulated moose microbial communities from Alaska, USA - LMS_cellobiose_enrichment (SPAdes) (version 2) | ecosystem: Host-associated > Mammals > Digestive system > Stomach >... | reverse complement strand
GTATAATGCCGGATAATTCTTTTACCCGCTCGTTCTCCACACGAAAACCGGAGATCTTACACGACGCTGCTGCCGCGAAGAGCAGCGCGATCACTCCCGTCACTCCTACTATCGCTAAAAGATTCATCTTATGTGCGCCTCCTTGATATTTTTGTATATAAAAACTGTGCCCGGCGGACGGACCGGTACACAGAAATGCCGATATAAAGTGGCGGAGCTTTTACAAAAGCTCCGCTTTCGCCGGCGCCGTACCGCAATAATCAGGCGTGCCGGCTTACAGGGGGATGTTCCCGTGCTTGCGCGCGGGACGCTCTTTTTTCCTGCCCCAAAACATGCGCAGCGTTTGAATGATCTTCATTCTCGATTCGGCCGGCTCGATCACATCCTCGAATTTTCCAAGCTCGGCGGAACGATAGGGGTTTAAGAATTCCTTTTCGTACGCCTGCTTGTACATCTCCCGGGCCGCCGCCGGATCGTCGGCCTGCTCGATCTCATTTTTATAAAGTACCTTTACGGCGGCGTCGGCTCCGACCACGGCGCGCTCGCATGTCGGCCAGGCCATCACGAAATCCGCCTTCATGTCTATGCTGCACATCGCAGGCGTCGCCCCTCCGTAGGACTTTCTGATCGGCATGATGATCTTGGGGACCGTCGCCTCCGCCCATGCATAGAGCATCTTGGCCCCATGCCTGATGATGCCGTCATGCTCCTGGTTGACGCCGGGCAGATATCCCGGGACGTCCACGATCGACAAAAGGGGAATATTGAAGGAGTCGCAGGTCCGGATAAAGCGCGCCGCTTTGCAGGAGGCGTTGATGTCGAGACAGCCGGCCAGGGAGCTGGGCTGATTGGCGACGACGCCGACCGGCATGCCTCCCATGCGAACGAATCCCACCACGATGTTGCGGGCATACATCGGAGAAATTTCAAAAAAGAAATTGTTGTCGGCAAGCTTCGTAATAATGCCTTTCATATCGTAGGATTTGCGCTTGCTTTCGGGAATAATGTCGTTGAACTCTTCTATCCTGCGATTTGCGTCGTCGTTGGTGGCGAAGATAGGCGGCAGTTTCTGGCAGTTATCGGGGAAAAAGCCCAGCAGGCATTTGATCTGTTCGATGCAGTCGTAGTCGTCCCTCGCTACCAAGTTGCAGAGCCCCGATTTGCTGCTGTGTGTCATCGCGCCGCCCAGAGTTTCGAAATCCACGACTTCGCCGGTCACCTCTTTGATGACGGCAGGACCGGTGATAAAAGCCTTGCTGCTCTTGTCGACCATGACGACGAAATCGGTGAGGGCGGGGGAATAACAGGCGCCGCCCGCGCAGCTGCCCATGATGGCGGAAATCTGGGGGATGACTCCCGAGGCTGTCACGTTGTTATAAAAGACGGTGCCGTAGACCGACGCTCCCGGCCCCTCCTGCAGCCTGCCGCCGCCGGAATCGTTGAGCCCAATGATGGGCGCCCCGACCTCCAGCGCCAACTCTTGCATTCTGGCGAGCTTCAATCCGTGCATTTCGCCCATCGATCCTCCCAGAACGGTGGCGTCCTGGGAGTAGGCGAAGGCTTTTCTGCCGTTGATGAGCCCGTGCCCCGTGACGATACCGTCCGCCGGCGCGTCGACTTTATCCATGCCGAAGCGCGTCGCCCTGGGCTTTACGAACATGTTGTATTCCACGAAGGTGCCGGGATCGAAGAGCAGGTCGATCCGCTCCCTCGCCGTCAGCCTGCCCTTGGCATGCTGCTTGTTGATTCTATCTTGCCCGCCTTGGAGCATAATGTGTGCTTTTTTATCGAGCATGGTTTGAAGTTTTTGATTCATATGACCATCCTCCCTTTGATTTTTCTGGCGGCCGCCGCTGCGCGGCTCTTCCGCGCGGGGAAATCAAGCGCCGCGCGGAAGAGCCGCGATTTTCGTTAGACTAATCCCTTCCAGGGGCTCAGGTCGAGCCCGCACTTCTCAAACCTTTCGCCAAGGAAGTTGAGCGCGTTCTTATACATGACCTTTTCCATGATGCCCGGCCTGAGGTCCAACTCTTCCCACTGCTTCAGAATTTCGCTGAGTTTGAAGACCCCCCACTCGGAGCCGAAGATGAACTTGTCCTGCAGGCGCCTGTTCATGTCATAGGTCATGCACTGCGGGAAATATTTGGGCCACATGCCGGAGGTTTCGCGCATCACGTTCGTCTTATGCATCGCGACGTGGTTGATGACTTCCGGCCACGGCTCTCCGACGTGCAGCGCGATGATCTTCAGGCGCGGGAAATCCGCGGCGACTTCGTCGACGTCAAGGGGCTGGCAGTAGGTCATGCTGTAAAGCCCGTCGCCGCCGGGGGCGCCGCTGCCCATTCCGGTATAGCCGATGTGAAACTGGACCGGCGCCTCAAGCTGCTGGCAGAGGTCCCACAGCGGATAGAAGCGCCTGTCGTTGACGCGGAATTTCTGAGTGCACTGCTGGAACTTAAGGCCGATCAGCTTCAGTTCGGTGATGGCTCTTTCCGCTTCATGAAGGGCGTTCTGCCCCTGCCAGGGGTCGACCGAGCCCCACGCGCCGAAGAACGCGTCGGGGAACTCTTTCCACAGGCCGTAAACAAAATCGTTGCTGGTGGGCGGTTCGCCCATGCCGCTCGTCGCGTCCCAGGCGACCGGCTGCATCTTTACGCCGTGCGAGCGGGCGTCGTTCGCCATCACTTCGTGTCCTGTCTCGTCGAACTCCGCTTTCAGATCCTCCAGCGTTCCCTTTCCCGACTTACCGACCCAATGGGGCTGGGTGTATTTTCTGGAGGCCAGCATAGCCTTCATTGCCGGCGGATATCCGCCCTTAACGAAGGGATGCGCATGTACGTCGATGATGTGGAATCCTCTTTCTTCAAGCGTCTTTGGGGTTCTGTCTCCTTCAGGTTTGGCCATTGCTCATACTCTCCTTTCAGATTTAATGCAGGAGCATTAAAAATTCAAGCAAAAAATAATGAAAAACGCAGACGGACTAACGATACTTGGCGATGTCGGGATCTCTCTTCTCGCCGAAGGCCTTGCCGCACTCCTTGGCCTCGTCCGTGTTGAAATACATGCCGAGCGCGACGCCCGCCATGGACTGAATGCCCCAGACGGAGGCGCTGTCGGCGTTGAAGGACATTTTCAGCGCCGCCAGAGACGTTGGGCTGGACTTGACGATGGCGTCGACCCATTTGTCGGTCTCTTCCATCAGCTTTTCCGGCAGGACTACCGCGTTGACCAGCCCCATCTGCAGGCACTCGTCGGCGCTATACTTTTTGCACAGATACCAGAACTCTCTGGCCTTCTTCTCGCCGACTATGCGGGCGAGATAGGCGCTGCCGTATCCGGCGTCAAAGCTCCCGACCTTGGGTCCGACCTGCCCGAACTTGGCGGTAGAGGAGGCGATGGTAAGATCGCACACCACCTGGATGACATGGCCGCCGCCGATCGCATAGCCGTTGACCGCCGCCACCACCGGCTTGGGGATGCTGCGGATGGTGTGCAGAAGCTGGGCGAACAGGCTGGGCATCGGCAGCTTTTCAATGGGCTGAGCGTCGGCCTCCGCGTCGCCGGGGGTGCCTCCGATCGTAAACGCGCGGTTTCCCGCCGCAGTGAGGATGACGGCCCCGACTTCCTTGTCCGTCCACGCGCTCTCAAGCGCGGTGATCATCTCGTGCAAAGTGCGATTGGTAAACATATTCATCTTATCCGGTCTGTTGATGGTTATCTTTGCCCGGTCGTTATACTTTTCGTACAGTATATCCTGAAATTCCATGTTTACATCAACCTCCTTCTTCCAGCGGCCGGAGTTCCGGCCGCCCTTTTTAACTTAGGGCTTTTTGAACGTTAGATGTCCTAGGACGTCTATTTTGCCTCCCAGCCTCCTCAAACAGCTTAACCTCCCCAGTAAAACCGGCGCTGCCGATGCTTTGTCAGGCCGTAATCACAAAGCATCGGCGTGGGGCGCCGGGCGGTTAGGCTTTGATTATGAAGGCTTCGCTTTCGCCGACGCCGCCGCAGATGGTGCAGAGGCCGTATCCGCCGCCGCGGCGCTGCAGCTCGTAAGCCAGCGTCATCACGAGGCGTCCGCCGGTAGCTCCCGTCGGATGGCCGATGGCGATAGCTCCGCCGTTGATGTTCGTCTTCGCGCGGATGGCTTCGACCTTTGCCGGGTCTTCATCGCCGAGGAGCAATGTCGAGGCGATAGGCATGACCGCGAAGGCTTCGTTGATTTCGATGACGTCCATCTGATCGATCGTCATGCCGGCCTTGGCGAGCACCTTCTGCGCGGCGAATGCCGGTATCGTGGCGATGTACTTCGGATGTCCGGAAGCCTGGGCGTGGGCCACGATCGTCGCCAGCGGCCTCAGCCCGCGGCGCGCGGCCTCACTTTCGCTCATCAGCACGAGCGCGCTGGCGCCGGTGTTGAGCCCGGGGGCGTTGCCCGCGGTGACGGTCGGGCTCTGGTTGACCGTTTTGAGCTTCGCGAGCCCTTCGAGCGTCGTGTCGGGGCGAGGCGGCTGGTCCTCCGAAATCACTATGTCGCCCTTTTTGGTGTGAACGACGTAGGGCTTGATTTCCTCCTTGAATTTGCCGGCCTTGAAGGCTTTCTGGTAATACATCTGGCTGCGATAGGCCCATTCGTCCTGCATTTCGCGGGTGATGCCGTACTGCAGGGCTACTTCTCCGGCCTGTTTCGCGCGGGGTTCGCCGGTGTAGGGGCAGGAGACCACCATGATGTCTTTAAGCAGGACGTCGCCGAGGCGGGTCCCCCAGCGCATGCCTTCGAGAAAGTACGGTACGTTGCTCATGTTTTCGGAGCCGCCGCCGATGGCCACCTTCGCGTCGCCCAGCTCTATCGCGCGCTTGGCCATCGCGATCGCTACCATCGACGAGCAGCAGGCGCGGTCGACAGTGGCCGAGTTGGCCTCGGGGGGCATACCGGCGGCGAGGGATATCTGCCTCGCTATCGAGCGGTTCGCCGTGGGCATGTTGATGCCGATGTATGTCTCCTCCACGTCCGCCGGGTCGACGGCGGCGCGCTCCATGGCCTCTTTCACGACGAACGAGCCCAGGGCCACCGTGTTTTCGCCCTTCATCGGGCCGCCGAATTTGTCAAAGGGGGTGCGTACCGCGGATACTATGACTACCTTTTCCATCTCTGTTTGTCACCTTTCTCTTTTTTCTTTGCTATATGACCTTTTTATCGTGCAGCTCGGCGAGACGCTCGTCCGAGTAACCGATCCGTTTCAACACTTCGTCCGTATCGGCGCCCAGGTTGGGAAGCGGCGCGTAGGTGGGCTCGTGATGCTCCATCTTTATCGGACAGCCGACGACCGTGAGCTCGCCGACGATCGGATCGGGAATCTTGACCAGCATCTGGCGTTTCGCAGTATGCGGGTCGTGAGCGACGTTTTCCGCATTCTGCACGGGGCCGCAGGGGAGCCCCTGCGCCATCAGAAGGTCGCAGGCCTCGAGCATCGTCTTGTCGGAGAGCCACTCGTTGATGATCGGGCGGATAAGCGTCTCCATATGGGCGCCGCGGCCGGGGCCAGACTGGATATCCGGGTTTTCGAGCAGTTCCAGATGCCCGATGGCGGTGAGGAATTTCTTCCACATCGATTCGGTCGGCACGATGAGCGCCACGTAGCCGTCCTTGCATTTGAAGGGCCCCCAGGGCGCGATCAGCTTGTCGGGGCCTCTTGTGACGACGTTTCCGGTGAACGCGTAGACGTTGTGCGAACGCTCCGCTAGCGCGATCATGCAGTCGTACATCGACACGTCGAAATATTCTCCCTTGCCCGTGCGCAGCTTGTTAACATAGCCGAGCATCGCCGCGTAGGCCGCGTAGACGCCGGTGCCGGAATCGCCGAGCGCGAAGCCGAGCCATGTCGGCGGCCCCTGGGGGTCGCTCCCGCACGTGTACATGAGTCCCGCCATCGCCTGCGCGATGATGTCGTAGGCCAGGCGCTTCGCGTACGGCCCCTCGTGCTTCTTTGAGCGTCCGAAGCCGCTGATGGCGACGTAGATGACTTCCGGGTTGACTTCCTTGATCTTTTCATAGGTGAAGCCGAGTTTGTCCATGAGGCCGGGTTTCACGTTCTCGATGATGATCTCGGTATCTTTGATGAGATCCCAGAGCACGGCCTGTCCCTCCGGCGACTGCATGTCGATCGTGACGCTCTTTTTGCCGCGGTTGAAGCGCGCGAAGTAGCCGCTCTGCGCCCCTCCAGCGTCGTTTTTGAGCATCGGCGCCATCTCGCGCGCCGTGTCTCCGCTTCCCGGGCGTTCGACCTTTATGACTTCCGCGCCCTGGTCGGCGAGCATCATCGTACAAGTCGGTCCAGCGACCTGCTGCTCTATGCCGAGAACCTTTACTCCTTCAAGTATTCCTGCCATGTAAGTGTCTCCTTCCATATTTATAATTATTTATATATTTGAAGCCTTGTTCGCCATATCCGACATCGCCTGTTCGGCCATCTTCTCGGCCTTCGCCACGGCCACCTGCTCGAAGGTGAACTCGGTGACCTCTTCAAGAGGGGTGCCCGGGCCGAAGACGCCGCTGACGCCCTTTTCCATGAGCCCCGGGATATCCTGCTGCGGAATGATGCCGCCCAAGATGAAGACGGTGTCCTCCATGCCCTCTTTCGCCTTGACCTTATCGATCACCTTAGGCATCAACGTGTTGTGTGCGCCGGAGAGCAGGCTCACGCCCACGACGTCCACCTTTTCTTTCGCCGCTATATCCGCTATCTCGTCGGGCGTGGCCTGCAGCCCCGTGTAAATAACTTCGGCCCCCGCCTCCTCAAAGGCGCGCGCCACAACCTTCGCGCCGCGGTCGTGACCGTCGAGGCCCGGCTTGGAAATCAAAACTTTAACCATGGTTTTACCTCCCTGAATCTAATTGCTTTACGGGGCTCGGCGTTAATAGATTTTCAGCGGCGTATATTTTCCATACACGCCCTTGAGGACGCCGCATATTTCGCCGAGCGTCGCGTAGGCGCTCACCGCTTCGATCATATAGTCCCCCAGGTTCTCGTCGTTCCGGGCCGCCTTCTCCACGGCGGCAAGGGCGCGCTTCACCCTCTCGTTGTCGCGCTCCGCCTTCAGCTTGTTTATTCTCGCCGTCTGCTTGATCGCGACATCCTCAGGTACCGTGAACTGTGCCGGCTCTATGGGCTTGCCGTCCTTAAACTCGTTGACGCCCACGACGATGCGCTCCTTGTTGTCCACGCTTTTCTGGTACTTGTAGGCGTTGTCGGCCAGCATCTTCTGCTGGAAGCCCTCTTCGATGCACTTCATGGCCCCGCCCTTTTTCTCTATCGTGTCGAGCAGTTCGAGGACCTCTTTCTCGATGGCGTTCGTGAGGGCCTCGACGGCGTAGGAGCCGCCGAGCGGGTCTACCGTCTCCGTCAGCCCCGACTCATAGCCCACGATCTGCTGCGTGCGCAGCGAGACCGTCACAGCCTGCTGCGTGGGCAGCGAGATCGCCTCGTCATAGGAGGAGGCGTGGAAGGTCTGAATCCCGCCCGCCGCCGCCGCCATCGTCTGAATGGCGACGCGGACGATGTTGTTGATGGGCTGCTCAGCCGTCAGCGCGGAGCCGCTCGTGAAGGCGAATATTTTCAAGCGCTGCGGCTCCTCCTCCGTCACGTGGTAGCGTTCCTTCATGATCCGCGCGTACAGGCGGCGGGCGGCGCGGTACTTCGCGACCTCCTCCAGGAAGTCCAGCTGCGCGCCGAGGAAGAAGTAGCTGTTCGCCGTGGCCGCGACGATGTCCACCCCGCGCTTCACAGCGGCGTCATAGTACTCGATCATATCCGCCAGCGTGAAGGCCAGCTCCATCGCCGCGGTGGCGCCCGCGTCGCGTATGTGGTAGCCGGAGACCGCGATGGGCGTCCAATGGGGAAGGTGTTTGCCGCAGTATTCCAGCACGTCCACGGAGAGCTTGACGCCGGCCTCCGGCGGGAAAATATACGTGCCTCGGCACATGTACTCCTTCAGAATGTCGTTCTGTAGGAAGAAGCCGATCGTGTTGGGGTCGATGTTGTTCTTCTTCGCGAAGGCCACGTAAAAGGCCAGCATGATTATCGAGTTGGCGTTCGCCGTCGTGCGGATTTGGCGTACTTTATCGAAAGGGATCCCGTTGAACAGCGCCTCAATGTCAGCTAGGGAGTCGATGGCGACCCCCACCTTTCCGACCTCGCCCTCCGACATGGGGTCGTCGGAGTCGTAACCCATCTGGGTCGGCAGATCCAGCGCGACGGAGAAGCCCGTGCCGCCCTGTTCGATGATGTAACGGAAGCGCTTGTTGGCCTCCTCCGCGGACGCAAAACCGGCGTACTGTCCCATAGTCCACAGGCGGCCGTCGCGGTACATCTCCTCGCGAATGCCGCGCGTGTAGGGATAGTGCCCGGGCTCGCCGAGCTGCGCCTTGAGGTCCTCGCCTTTGATGTCGTCTTCGGTATAGACCCTCTTGAGCTCGTATCCTGAAAGCGTGGTATGTTTCCGCTCTTCTGCCATTCTCATTGCCCCTTTCAACTTTTCTATAACCCCAGCTTTATTGACTTAGAAAGCTGATTTTCATCTTTTTGTCGTGGAATATCCGCTCGTCCATAAGACGCAGCCCCGGCGATATGCGCGGAGGGAATTCCATTTTAGAGAGGACGTCCCTCTCAAGGTCTACGCCGGGCGCTATTTCCGTCAGCGTAAGGCCCTCTTTTTCCAGCCGAAAGACGGCCCGTTCCGTTATGTAAAGCACCTGCTGCCCCTTCTCCAGCGCGCTGCGCGAAGAAAAGGTCACCTGCTGCACACGCTTTTTGAATTTGACTCCGGGGGCGTCCCTCTCAATCGCAAGCCTGCCCCCGCCTATCCGGCACTCCATCTTCCCGGCCGTGAAGGTACCCATAAAGCAGACCTTCGGCGTATTCTGCGTGATGTTGATGAAGCCTCCCGGCCCCGTGCAGCGTGGACCAAACTTGGAAACGTTCACATTCCCCTCTTCATCTATCTCACCCAGCCCGAGAAAGGCGGCGTCGAGCACTCCGCCGTCGTAGATATCGATGTTGTCGGTTATAGGGAGGATGGCGTCGGGGTTTACCGAGGCCCCAAATCCGACGCCGCTCACCGGAACGCCGCCGTAGACGCCGGTCTCGATAGAGAAGGTCACCTGATGGCTGACGCCCTCCTCGTTGGCGACGCTCGCGACGCTGTCGGGCATCCCGATGCCGAGATTGACGAGGCTGCCGGCATTTATCTCGAGCGCTGCGCGCCTGCCGCAGACCTTGCGCGGCGTAAGCTCCATCGGCCGGATCATATCGAGCCGCATCCGCACGTCGCCGATCAGCTCCGGGCGGAAAGGAGAGCCGTCGTAGCATTGCAAATGGTTTTCCGGCTTCGCCTGTACCACGTAATCGACCAGCACGCCGGGAATCGCCACATGCCGCGGGTCAAGGCCCCCTCTTTTAGAGACCCACTTCACCTGTACGATCACCGTTCCCCCGCAGCTGTGTACCGCGGCGGCCATCGCGTTCTGCTCGCTGTAAATCGCCTCTTCCTCAAGCGAAACGTTGCCGTATTCATCGGCATAGCTGCCGCGGATAATGCAGACGTCTATAGGGAAGGACTTATAGTAGAGATATTCCTCTCCGTCGAACTCAATTAACGAAACGACTTCGCGCCCGGCCTCTTTGGCTTTTTCGTTTACCTTGCAGCCCTCAAGCCGCGGATCGCAGAAGGTATGCAGCCCCACTCGCGTAATAACGCCCGGCCTCTTTCCCGCGATCGCTCCGAGCAGCTGCCCGTAGACTCCCAGCGGCACCGTGTAGCCGGCGATCTGATTCGCGCTGACCGCGCGCCCGATCGCGGGCGACATGCCTACGTGGGCGGCGTATATCGAAGCGATGATGCCGGGCTCTCTGATAATGCTCAGGCCGCAGCCGTCTTCCGTGAGGTCGCCGGGAGAAATTCCAGAGACTACATGAAGCCCTTTTGGGTTGCCGTGGATGAAAAAAGATTTCGCCATCTCGCGCAAGATCTCGTCGGGAGCAGAAAACCCGCCGAAGCCGCCGATGCCGATCACGGCATTGTCTCTAATTAGTGATATTGCGTCGGTAGACGAAATTATCTTGCTCATCCTTTTCACCTCGCAACACAACTCGGAGCAGCTCATTTCCGCCGCGCGCCGGCGGCGGAAATGAGCTGTAGATATTTGATTCTGACTACTATTCCGCTTTCGGGGCGACGCCGCTGCCGAATTTCCCTACTATGAACTTAGTGATGTAGGGGAATATGAATATACAGATTACCAGCGTCACCGCCAGCTGCGCCGTCGCAGATTCCACATAGGGCTGATACTGCGGCAGGCGCTCGCCGATGATTCTCGGTGCGACGACTGACAGGCCGCCGAGGCAGGTAGCCGCAACCGCAGCGTATCCTGGACGTCTCAATATAAGCTTGTCCGCGGCTATCATTATCGGCAGGAAGATGCAGACGATGAGCCCGATAAGCACGATATTGGCGACTCCTGCCTGCGAAAGGGCCTTTAGATTGATGCTCGCCCCCAGGCAGCAGCCGAGGAAGAAGAGTATCACAGGCGTAGCCGTCGAGAATAGTTTACGGACTTTTTCATCGGCGTTCGCAAGCACCATGCCGAGGGCGAACGGGACGAGCGAGGAAACGGCGCTCATGTAGTCAAATCCCGTGCCGTCGGCTACGCCCAGAATCACCAGCGGCGTGGCGGGGACGGCTATCAGATTGAGAATGCCCATCGCTGACTTGTCGACCGTATCTCCATAAGACTGCATCAGTCCGGCGTAGACGCCGGGGTTGCAGCTAGCCAGAGAAATCGTGATAGCAAGAGCTGAAGCCCCCCAGATGCCTTCGGGGCCGAATAATTTCAGCGTCAGCCACGCGCCGGTGAAAGCCACTGCAAGGCGCACGATCACCAACAGGCCGCCGCGGGCGCAAACCGAGCCCAGGTCGCTGTATTTGGTCTGGCTGCCGGCGGTGAAAAGCAGCATGCCGATGGTGGCCATCGCGCCGGCCCCGCTGAAGGCCCCGGAGGTGGGGCCGCCTATTTTGAGCGCTGCCGGAATAAAGGTATTGATCACCGCGGTGATAATCATAGGTACTACCATTATTCCGCCTGGAACCTTATTTACTTTGCCTAAAATATCCATAGCCTGCCCCCATTTCTATTTTGCTGCGCATTATTTTTTGCGGAACTTGTCGAACTTAGAAGCGCGCTTTTTAAAGGCGCCGAGCCCCTTCGGGCGGCCTACGGCTATCTTGGTGCGCCCGTTATGTTTTACATAAATATCTTTAAAGTCAAAATCCATGCTGGTAACCTCTCCTTACCTCCCGCGGACTCGATTTTCGCTAAGCTGGCTTGCGCTGCGCGACCTTTTCGGCGATGACGCAGTTGACGGGCTCGTGCCTCTGGTCGCGCTCAAGGCAGCCGTTGCAATAGATGCACTTGATTATCTCCTTCTCGCGGCCCTCGAGCTGCTTCTTGATCCAGTCTGGATCGGCGAGCGCCGGGCGGCAGACGCCTATCAGGTCGGCCTTGCCGGCTTCAAATACTTCTTCGCCGTGCTTTAGGTCTTTGATCTTGCCGGAGACGATGACGGGGATGTCGGAGCCGACCTCGCGCAGCGCCTCCTTGATTCCGGCCGAGAGGTAGACGTGGCAGCCGTAGGGCAGGTTGGCCGTCGCCATGCAGCGGCTTCCGCTGTACCCCGTGTACCACGCGCCGTCTTCAGTCTTGCCGCCGGCCGATACGCTGATGAAATCCATACCATCGCGCGCGAATATCTTTGCGATCTCCGTCGTCTGCTTCAGCGTGTTACCGCCTATGACGAACTCTTCGCCCGATATGCGGCAGCCTACGCAGTAGTCGTTGCCGACTTCCTTGCGGATGCCCTCCATGATCTCCGTAACGATGCGGCAGCGTCCCTCGGTGTTGCGTCCGTACTTGTCTGTGCGCTTGTTAAGCAGAGAGATGAAGGAAGAGAGCGTATAGCCGTGCGCCACATGCAGTTCGACGCCGTCGAAGCCGGCCTTTCTGGCCCTTACCGTGCTGTCGATGAACTGCTGCTTGCATTCGTCGATCTCTTCGTAGGTAAGATCCTCAATGGCCTGTTTCCAGCCTGTGCGGACCGACTGCTTCACGTAGTGGATGAGCTGGACCGTCATTTTGCAGCCTTCGGCGTGCACGGCGTCCGTCATCTCTTTGAGTCCGGGGATGAATTTGTCGTCGCAGATGCGGAGGAGGTGGGGGCTCTTTCTGTCGAGCACGCCGCAGGCTTCGACGTCGATAAGGCCGAAGCCCCCCTTCGCGCGCGCCACGTGGCGTTCGATGAGCGGGTCTGTGACGAAGCCGACCTCGTCGGCAAGACAGGTGACGGCGGGAAGCCATACGAGGCGGTTTCTCAGTTCCAAGTTTCTAAATTTTACAGGTTCCAGTATTTTCATAGTCATAATATTTTCCTCCAATTTTAATAAAAATTAGATGTGAACGGTGAAGGGCGAAAGCGCCCTTCACGCATTTTATGGTGGCCGGGCAGAGAGGTGTCCGGAGGTCAGACATTTTTACTTCTTCTTGTTTTCTTCCGCCATTATTGCGTATATCTCGGCACGGAGCTCATCCTTCTTGACCTTGCCGATATTCGTGTGCGGCAGGTCGTCGCGGATCTCAAGGCGCTCTGGAAGCTTGAATTTCGCGAGCTTACCTTCGAGGAACTTGACGATCTCCTCCAGCGTAATAGTGTCGCCGGGATCTCTCATCGAAACGAAGAGGCAGGCCTTTTCGCCGAGCACTGGGTCGGGCATCGGTACGAGCGCCGCGTTGTGGATTCGCTCATGTTTCAGTACGAGATTCTCGACCTCTTCGCAGCTGAACTTCTCGCCGCCGCGGTTGATCGCGTCCTTGATGCGGCCCATGATGACGAAGCCCTTGCCGCTCTTGTGCATCGCCGCGAGGTCGCCCGAACGGTAGAAGCCGTCTTCCGTGAAAGCCTTGGCGTTGTGGTTGGGCGCGTCATAGTAGCCACGAATCGTGTAGGGGCCGCGGAAGATTATCTCGCCCGGGCGCTCCGCTTCGCCGCGCCAGCGCGCTGTCCCGTCGTGTACGCTTTCGGCTATTACGGCGCCGTTGTCCTTGTCGACGATCTTCCATTCGTCGGCGGGGGATACCGGAAGCCCGATCGTGTTGTATATGACCTCTTCGTCGTCGAAGAGGCTTGTCTGTGTTATGGTGCCTTCGGACATGCCGAACTGCGAGATCAGACGGCAGCCTAATTCGGGATACACGCGGGCGGCGACGGTGGGCTCGATCTTCGAACCGCCGTTAATGACGATCTCCCATGATGAGAGGTCGTACTTGCTCCTGTCTTCAAAGTTCAGCATGTTTATCACCATCGCCGGAACCATCGGGATGTGTGTGATTCTTTCCTTTTCGATCAGCTTGCAGATATCCTCCGTGCGCGGCGAAGTGCTCATTATGACTTTGCCGCCGAAGGTAAAGGCGCCCTGGATACCCGGGGCTGCTAAGACCATGTTGTGAGCTACGGGCGCCACCGCGAGCTGCACCGTGTACATGTTGTATCCAAGTTCGCGGCTCGACTCCTCCGCGACATAGCGATAGGCGTTGTATTCGCGCGGAATGAGCTTGGGGATGCCCGTCGTACCGCCGGAGAGCAGGATGATGCAGACGTCGTGCGGGTCGGGTAGATATTTTTTCAGCAGATCGGGGTCATCCTCGCCCTCGATCGGGGTGTCGAGCAGTTCGTTGATGTAAGAATATCCTGCGGGAACTTCTTGGTTGACTCCCGCGATTATTTTATGCTTCATATACGGCAGCTCGGCGGCTACTTGATCTACCAGCTCCACATAGTTATATTTCTTTGCGAGACCTGGTATAATATATCCGATCGCCTTTGCCTTTGCGGCGATCTGCGATATTTCCGTGTATCTGTGCTGGGGCAAGCACATAACAGGAATAACGCCGATTTTCTGTAGAGCGAGGTAGATAAAAACAAACTCCGGTATGTTTGTCAGCTGAATGACTATGCGGTCTTCGTGCTTAAGCCCCATCTTCAGGAAATGCAGGGCAAGGCGGTCAGATCCTTTTTTAAGCTCCCCGTAGGTGAAGCGTTGTTCTTCTCCTACCAATGCTTCGCGATCCCAAAAGCGCTCCGCTATGCTATCGAAGACCTGAGAGAAAAGTTCCTTTTTCCAGTAACCTCTCTCGTCGTAAAGTTTTGCGAGTTCCGGTCTGTAAGCAGTCCAATGTTGTAGCATGGTTCCCCTCCGTTCGGATAATTGATAGTTGCCGTGTGGTTATGTGTGGTTTTTTGTCCGCCGCGAAAAACTCATCTCTTTACGGTAACAAGAAGCAAACGGCACAGCATCACCTCTCACATTGTCTATTTTTAAGCATAAAACAACCGCAATGATATGTCACTAATTAGTGATATATCATCACACAATATTCCTTCAGAAAGGAAAACCCTTCTTTAACGCAGTTTCTTCAATATTGCGACAATCTGTTCCTTCTCTTCCCTCGTCAATCTTGCGAAGAACTCGGCAAGGTTGGACATGTGCCCCGCAAAGACCACATCCATCAGATCCCTGCCCTTCTGAGTTATTCCGATGAGATAAGAGCGTCTGTCATGCGGATTATCCCAACGATAAACAAGTCCCGCCTGTTCCAGATTCCTTACCACTACAGTGATGTTGCCGCTGCTTGAGAGCACTTTGTCTATTATCTGCTGTATCGTCTGTTCTCCCCTGTTATAGAGAAGCTCAAGTACTGTAAACTGCGGCAGAGTAAGCCCCCTCTCACGGAACAGCTCGTTAGACATTCGATGCGCGTTGCGATAAGTCCTTCCAAGTGCGATGATGAGTTTACCGTTCAGCCTGTCTTTGGAGTTCATATCAAACCTCGATCTACTAAATTCTCATCAAATTGACTTATCTAACGTTTGTTGTAGAATAGCACTAGTTAGTGATGTTGTCAATGTAATTTTCAGATTACTTAGACTAAACAAAAATATGATTTTACAAAGGTTTGGTTTTGTTTTTAAATACTCGTTCACAAGGGAATGACTAATATTTATGTTAAAAAAGATCGTTTTCTTCTATGGCCCCAAATACAATTTCAAGCGCCATCTGCCGAAGAACAGGGCGCTGACCACGATCAGCGAGCTCGCGATATACAGCGACAGAAAAATGCGGGAACACACCTTCAAGATACAGAGCAGGCGCAGTTCCGACGGCGCCGCCGCGGAGAAGCAGGAGGAGCGGCTCTCCGTCCCCTGTCTCGTAGCCTACTCGGAGCAATACGCTTCGATCAGCGAGAGCGCGCTGCATTCCTTTCTGAGCTTTATAGATCAGTTCGAGGTGGAGTCGCTATATTTGCAAAACCCTCCCGCGCATCTCGCCGAACAGTTTCGCAACATGCACAGCCGCGTAAGGGTCATAAAGTATGAGTACAAGACGCTGGATATGGAGGGGCTCAAAAGAATCAACCGGGAATATCCGCAGGTAATCATCGGCCAGGAGGAAGTAAAGCGGCGGCTGCTGACCGCCCTCTATCCGCTGGCGGCGAATAAGCTTGCCAAACCGCTCGTGCTGCTCTTCTACGGCCCCACCGGCGTCGGCAAGTCGGAGACGGCGAGGTATATCGGCGACGTGGTTGGGCAGAGGCTGTTTCGCCGCCAGTTCTCGATGTTTCACAGCAACGAGTTCGCGCCGTATCTCTTCGGCGGCCGCCACACCGGCGACTCTCTCGCAAAGGATCTGATGGAGCGTGAATCGTCCGTCATCCTCTTCGATGAATTCGACAAGCCCAATCCGCTCTTCCACAGCGCTTTTTATCAACTCTTCGACGAGGGGATATACGAAGACAGGAATTACCGCGCCGAAGTAAAGAACGCCGTCATAATCTGCACCACGAACTACGCCTCCGCCAACGAGGCGCGAGAACGGCTCGGGGCGCCTCTCTTCGCGCGCTTTGACGCGGTGATAGGATTTCGCCCGCTCGACGACGGCGCCCTTGGCGACATTCTCAAAAGGAGCTGCCGTGAGGCGGTGTGCAAGCTCAGCGACTGGGAAAGAAAAATCGTTTCGGAGGAAGACCTTTACCGCTCCCTCATCCCGCTTCTCTACGGCGGCGACGGCGTGCGCGGCGTTAAACGGCTCGTGCGGGAAAAAATCTCCGAAACGCTTCTCGGCGACGCGCTCCGCCGTTAAAACACGGACCCTATCAACCTCACGTCGTCAAAGACGGGAAATTCACGGCGCGTCCGGCGCACGGTATCAGCGGAAATTTCTCCGCCGACGCCGCCCTCTTCCTGTATTGCCTCCGTGACCATCTCTCCCCAAGGGTCGATGATGCCGCTTTCCCCGACCATCGTCAGATGTTTATAGGGGCCGACCAGGTTGCACGATAAAAGGTAGGCGGAATTTTCCATTGCGCGCACCTTGTTGAGGATTTTGAAAGCTTCGCTGCGCGGATAAGGCCAGGCGGCCGGCACGACGAATATTTCCGCACCCATGCCGAGCGTCATCATGCGGAACATCTCGGGGAATCTTATATCGTAACAGATGGCGAGCCCCAACCTTCCCAGTTCGGTGCCGACCACCGTCGGCTGCGCGCCATGCGTGAACACGTCGGCCTCGCGCCCATAACAGGAGAACAGGTGTATTTTGCGATATTCCGCTACATCCGTCCCCTTTCTGTCGAAGAGGAGGCTGGTGTTAAATAACCTCTCCCCTTCCTTATGGACGAAACTTCCGCAGTGGATAAAGGCCCCCAGCTCCCTTGCCTTATCTGAGAGGCGGCGCATAAGCGGCCCCTCTTTCTCTTCCGCGAAATCCCAGATGGTACGATAGTTGAGCACACCGACATGCCACAGCTCGGGGAGCACGACGAGATCCGAGCCGCGGCAGGCGTCGATCATGCGAAAGACGCGCTCGACGAGCTCTTCGCGAGGCTCCTCCGCCTCTATCTTTAACTGGATAAGCGATGCTTTCATGTATGTCTCCCGTTCGCATTAGATTTTCCACAGCGAGAGATGAACTCTATCCGGAGCCGGCGCACTATTTCATCAGCGGGCTGCTGAGAAGGCGCTAATTCACGTGCGAGTATTGCCGCATTAACTTTTGTCAGGATTGCCGATCACAGCGTCGTGACGTCGTATGTCGGCTCCGTTTTCTCACAGCAGGCCGCGAAGCGCCGCTTCCGCTCTTCCCGTCTTCGCGCGTTGTTCTACAACGAGTGTTTTTATACAGCGTGCCATCGCGTTTGTCAAGCCGCATGCCTTTCCCCCAATCCCCAGGTAAAAAAGAGCGTCGGGCAGGTACCGTTTGTAAAAACAGTGTTAAGCTTCAGCCGGCAAGACACAAAACGCCGCGGCGGATTTTCGCCGCGCTGTTGACAATTCCGCGCCGACTTACTACAATGTTTTCATGCTTGGAGAAGGAGGAGCGGTCATGGCGCGTTTAACTGGATATATCGCAGACAGCATGATGATGTGCGCTTTCGCGTGTGGCTCCTCTTGTGATTTGCCGGACGCCTGAGTGCGCCGTGCAGGAAAAGAAATCATAAGACCGGGGCCGTTCGAGTTCCGGTCTTTTTTATTGCGGCCAACGAAGGGGAGTTGTCATGATCGAGATTCACGATTTGGGGAAATATTACGGCGAGCAGAAGGTGCTCTCGGACATTTCCCTCGAAGTGCGCAAGGGTGACGTCTTCGGCATAGTCGGTCACTCCGGCGCCGGAAAATCGACTCTGCTGCGCTGTATGAACGGCCTCGAAAGCTACGGCGAAGGCAGCGTGCGCGTAAAGGGCAAAGAGGTCAAGGAGCTCGGCGAACGCGAGCTGAAGCTGCTGCGCCGCGACATGGGGATGATCTTCCAGAACTTCAACCTGATGAACAGGAAGGACGTCTTCGAAAACATCCTCTTTCCGCTGAAGGTCTGGGGCACGCCCAAGGCGGACGCTGAGAAGCGCGCCGACGAGCTGCTCGAACTCGTCGGGCTCACAGGCAAAAAACGTGAGAAAGTGCGCGATCTGAGCGGCGGGCAGAAGCAGCGCGTCGGCATAGCGAGGGCGCTCGCGCTGAGCCCCGAGATACTTCTCTGCGACGAAGCGACCTCCGCGCTCGACCCGAAGACGACGATCTCCATTCTCGAGCTGCTGATGGACATAAACAAAAAGCTCGACGTGACGATCGTCGTAGTGACGCACCAGATGGAGGTCGTCAAGATGATCTGCAACAAGGTCATCATACTGGATGGAGGAAAAATCGTAGCTTCCGGCGACACGGAGAAGCTCTTCCTGGCGCCGGGACCGGAGCTTCGCAAGCTTATCACGGACGACTACGCGGTGATACCGTCGGGCATCAACATCAGGTTGATGTTCCCGCGCGAGGTCGCGAACGAGGGCATCATCGCGAACATGGCGCGCGAGCTGGACGTCAAATTCTCGATCGTCGGGGGGCGCATCGAAAGATACCGCGATACGGTGATGGGCTTTCTCATCATAAACGTCGCGGAGGGGGACGTTCCGAAGATCGAAAAGTGGCTCGGCGGAAACAATATGTATTGGGAGGTAATGAAGAATGGGCAGTGAACTCCTGGCGGCTCTTTGGGAAACGCTCTATATGGTGGCCGTTTCGACCTTTTTCTCAGGTATTTTCGGATCCTGCGTCGCGGTGCTGATGATCATGACGGGTCCCGCGGGGCTCTCGCCGAACAGGCCGGTCTACAGGGCGCTCGACGCCGCCGTCAACCTGCTGCGCTCATTCCCCTTCATAATACTGCTCATCGCGATAATCCCGCTGACGCGCCTCATCGCCGGCACTTCGATAGGAAGCACGGCGTCGATCGTACCGCTGACGATAGCGGCGACGCCATTCGTCGCGCGCCTTATGGAGGGCAGCCTTCTTGAAGTCGACCGCGGCGTCGTCGAAGCGGCGAAATCTTTCGGCGCGTCGACGGGACAGATAATCTTCGGCGTGATGATAAAAGAGGCGATGCCCTCGATCGTCCTCAACTGGGCCGTCGTCGCGATAAACTTGCTGGGCTACTCCGCGATGGCCGGAGTCGTCGGAGGCGGGGGGCTCGGGGACCTCGCGATAAAATACGGCTACAACAGATTCCAGACGGACGTGATGATCTACTCCGTCGCGATTCTGATAGTAATTGTCCAGGTGATTCAGTACATCGGCAATTACATATACGAAAAAATCAGATAACGGAGGCGGTCTGCGATAGAGTATGATATGAAAATTTTCTGCACAGCGCGCCCCGGAGTCTAAAAAAATAACGACAAGGAGAAGAGAAAAATGAAGAAAATCGCACTCGCACTGATAGTGGCACTGCTGATACCCGCGGCGGCCTTCGCCGCCGGCAGGGAAATCAAAATAGGCGTAACGCCGTTCCCGCACAAGGACATCATGAACGTCGTAAAGCAGCTCCTCGCCAAAGACGGCTACGAGCTGAAAATAGTCGAATTCACCGACTACGTGACGCCGAACACGGCGCTCGCGGAAAAGTCGCTCGACGCCAACTTCTTCCAGCACATCCCCTATCTGGAGAACACGGTCAAAGAAAAGGGTCTGAAGCTCGTCTGGGTCGCGAAGATCCACATCGAGCCGCTTGGCTTGTACTCGAAGAAGATAGGCAAGCTCGACGAGCTGAAAAACGGCGCCCAGATCGCGATACCGAACGACGCGACTAACTGCGCGCGCGCCCTCCGCCTGCTTGAGAAGGGCGGACTCGTCAAGGTCAAGGCCGGGGAACTAGTGACGGCCAAGGACGTCACAGACAACCCGAAGAACTTCAAGATACGCGAGCTCGACGCGGCGCAGCTCCCGCGCACGCTGCAGGATGTCGACGCGGCGGTCATAAACACGAACTTCGCGGTCGAAGCGGGGCTCATCCCTGCCAAAGACGCGATAATCATTGAAGGCAAGGACAGCCCCTACGCCAACGTCGTCGCCGTGCGCGCCGAGGAGAAAGACTCGCCGGCGATAAAGGCCCTCGTCAAGGCCTCGAACTCAAAAGAAGTAAAGGACTTCATCAACAAAGAGCTCGTGCCGAAGGGAATAGTTCCCGCATTCTAAGGGCTATACGATACTTACGATACTAAGGTAAAGATGTAAACGCCGCCCTGCGCAAGCCGGACGGCGTTTATCTGAGTTTGCCCAAGGAGAGCGGCAAAAATCGAATTTTCGTTGCCGTAATGAAAAAGCGGCGCATGTTTTGCAGTTTAGGTATATATAGCTTATATATGGTTTCTTGCGCCGCAAGATGGGAATGTACTGCTGCAAAAAAATACCACGCAATTTTGCCGAAAGATACGTATGTTTATTATACACATGTTACACGAGCCAGAAAAAACAAGTACGCGAGTCGGCGTTTATTCATGTGATATTCAAGTCTGCTGAACATAGAGGCTCTTGAGTTTAGGAGACATGCTTTGCTTCTGCCTAAAAACAGTATCTTGAATAGTTTATGAAACAGTAAAGCAAGTTGTAGCCTTTCTCTTTGTAGGCGCGTTGATTCTCTCAGAAGTTTTGTTAAGAAGTCGAAATTTATGATTAAAGAAAGCGAGAGGGGATAAGATAGCTTTTATGCGTTGTTCGCAATGAACTGTCGGATATTGCATAGTAAATTGTATTCAAAAAACTAATCTCCTGTTTTTAGGAGATATTATCAGGCGTATAGATCTCAGCAAAAAAGAAGTCTTAAAAACGATGGACAAGTTGATCTCCCAATTTTCTCAGGTGAGGCAAGTCCACCTTGAGTTATGTCTTTGACTCTATTTTTTTATTAATATGCGAAGTTTCAGCCAATAAACATAATTATAAGGGGCTTCCTATGGGGAAGCGCCCAACTACCACATGGTTTCAACTAAACATGCCAAAAAGGCACGACAGCACATATTATACAGTATTTCTACGTTATAACTAAATAACTTGTACGGGGACAACTATATTTAGAGATTGCCGATTTAGTTCAGTTTGTGATACTGTATTCATGTGTGGAATCGGCCAAGTTTATTTGGCAAAAGCACATTAATTCTTGTTGGCATATTATTTTATTTTTTTGGTATTATTCTGTTCTGTGGTTTTGTTTTAGGCGATGAAAATCTATAGCAGAAAAGTATTTACGTAACTTCTTTTTGGTCTGGAAGTATTGAATTCTCAAGGTACGAACCGCTTTTTACGTGTGAGAAGTTGTGTTCATTTTTATGTATTTGGGTTTGTATTGACAACTACAACATGGAATATTATAATTTGCATCGGTTGCTGAAATTATGCGAATCTGCAAGGTGGAATATTATGGACTACATCGCACATATTAGAAAAGACGGTGGGAATTTTAAACTGCAAAGCTTGTGTAATCATTTGAAAGGGACAGCAGAATTTGCGTCTCAATTTGCCGCTGCGATAGGCGAATCGCCATGTGCCTATTTGGCAGCAATGCTTCACGACCAAGGTAAATATTCATATTTGTGGCAAAATTATTTAAAAAAAAGCTCCGGATACGACACTTCAATTCTCAGCGAATTATGTGGGCGCGGTACGCACTCAACGGCAGGCGCTGTCTTGCTGCTAAACAGCAGCATACCGTGGCCGGAATCGTTCTTTCTTTCGTATGTAATTCTGGGGCATCACGCAGGACTCCCTGATTATTATGGCGGCAGTGGCGAAAGCTTTACGTCAAGGCTCTTTGATGATGACAGGCTGAAGACGGAATTGCTTCAGGGGATAGATTTCAATGAAGTTAAGATTCCTGAAATTGTGCTACCATCTCAAAAAATAAAAGAAATACAGAAAGAGTACAAGCACCTTTGGATCAGGCTAATCTTTTCCTGTTTGGTGGACGCAGATTATTTAGATACTGAAAGATTCATGGATGCCAATACATACACAGCGAGGATCCCGTCTTCATCCCTCGCATCACTCAAAGGAAGATTTGACTCTTTTATGAATTCAAAATGTGCATCAGCACAGCATACTCCAATTAACAAAATTAGAGCTGAAGTACTTCATCAATGTATTTCAGCAGCAGAAGGTCCTCCTGGGTTTTATTCGTTAACTGTTCCTACTGGAGGTGGAAAAACTCTTTCGGCAATGGCCTTCGCACTGGAACATGCTTTGAAAAACAACAAACGCCGGGTAATAATGGCTATCCCTTATACCAGCATCATAGAACAGACTTCCAAGACATATAAATACGGAACCGATGACGATGAAAAAATAGCGGCGATGAAGGAACGGGGAGAATACCTTTTCGGGGAAGAGAATGTACTGGAACACCACAGCAATATCGACCCTGACAAGGAACTTCATGCTAATCTACTCGCGTCTCAGAATTGGGATGCGCCAATAGTAGTGACGACTAACGTCCAACTATTTGAGTCGCTTCTTGCCGCAAAGCCTTCCAGATGCCGCAAGCTTCATAATCTTGCGCAGAGCGTCGTCATTTTAGATGAGGCGCAGAAACTGCCGGTGGAGTATCTGCGTCCCGTATTGTCTGTACTTAACGGACTTGTGGAACATTTTGGCGTGACGGTCCTGTTTTGCACGGCCACGCAGCCAGCGCTCGTCGGCCAGATTGGCTCGTTCAATACTGAAATGGAGGGTATTGCAGGGTGCACCGAGGTTATAAAGGATTCAAAAGAGTTATATAAAAATCTGAAACGTGTTGAGTATACGGTCTATAAAGGCGACATAAAAGCACGCTCTTCTTGGGAAGACATCGCTGAAGAGCTTAAAAAGCTCCCGCAGGTCTTGTGCATAGTAAACAAGCGCCGAGACTGCCGCGAGCTAATGAAATATATGCCGGAGGGAACAATACAGCTTTCCGGGCTGATGTGCGGCGAAGAAATAAGTTCGATTATTTCTGAAATAAAGCGTCTTCTTCGTGACGACAGTCATGTACGCGTCGTTTCAACGCAGCTCGTTGAGGCTGGTGTGGATATAGATTTTCCGGAAGTTTGGCGTGCGCTTGCGCAGCTTGATTCTATTGCTCAGGCGGCAGGACGTGCCAATAGGGAGGGATTGTTAAAAGATGACCGCGGTAATCCAAAATTAGGCAGGGTAGTAGTCTTCAATCCGGAATCTGAACCTTTCGGAGAGATAAAAATCGGAGCGCAGATAACATCAACCCTTGCGCGAAAGGCCGGTTATTTTGATTCTCTCTCTGCCGATTCTTTTTATTGGTATTTTAAAAAATTTTATGCGGCACACGATAGCCTTGATAAATGTGATTATGAGGAGCGGCTTGTGGAAGAAGCTGCCTATGGCAGGTTTCAATTCAGAAGTTTCGCGGAGAATTTTAAGCTTATCGAAACTTCTGGGCGAAAAACTGTTTTTGTCCCATTTGCTGATGGGGAAAAATTAATCTGCCGGCTGCGCGAAGGGTGCCCAAATCGCAGGCTGATGAGCCGGCTGCAGCGCTTTTCAGTGGATATCCCTATATGCCTTTTTAACGACATCTATCAGAAAGGAGGTATAGAGACTATAAATAACTATTATGCTTTAGATAAGAGCTTCTATAAACCAGGAGAGGGGGTGCTTATGGGCAAATTTTATAACTATGACGACCATAATTTTGTTTATTGAGGAGGAATATTTATGGAATTTCACGACCCCGTTTATTGTCTGGAAGTATGGGGAGATTATGCCTGCTTTACACGCCCGGAGCTTAAAGTTGAGCGCGTAAGCTACGACATAATAACGCCTTCTTCCGCGAGGATGATTTTTCAAACTGTATTTTGGAAGCCGGCTATCAGGTGGCAGGTCGAAAGGATCGACGTGATGAACCCTATACGCTGGATATCAATAAGGCGAAACGAAACCGCTAAGCTGTGCTCTCCGAATGTAAAAAGTTTCTATATCGAGAATGATCGCCAGCAGAAGGCTGGGCTTTTGTTGAGGGATGTCAGATACAGGATATACGCAAGACAGATATACCTTTCGCGGGATAAACGGCCAAGAGCGCAAAAAACGATCAGCGAAGATTTCTATGACATTGAGGAGCGCGAAATTAACCGTAAAGATGAGAATCCCGGAAAGTACCACGCTATGTTCGAGAGAAGGGCGAAAAAAGGTCAGTGTTTTTTCCAGCCATATTTGGGATGCCGCGAGTTCAGCTGCTATTTTAAATTTATAGAGGAGGCTACGGCGGAAACATCTCCGATAGCAGAAACGCGTGATTTTGGCCTGATGCTCTACGATATGGATTACGGAGGTGAAACCGATATCACGCCGATGTTTTTCAAAGCGCAGATGAAGAACGGAACGGTTTATGTGCCGCAGCCTGAGAGTGAGATGATATACAGATGATATTACAGGCGCTCGCGCGCTATTACCTTAGAGAATCTCAAAGGAAGCAGAGTCGGATAGCTCCTTACGGCATGGAGAAAAAGGAAATCAAGTTTATCATTGAAATCGATGAAGACGGCGCTTTTGTGAATTTAATAGACACAAGGGCCGACGGCAAGAATGGGAAGAAATTCCTTGTGCCAAAATCAGAAGGCAGATCAGGTTCCGCCAGTTGGAAGACGGCTAACCTGCTTTGGGATCATTATGGATATGTATTAGGGCAACCACAATATAACAAAAACAACAAGAATGCGCCAGGGCAGATGAGTTCTTTTATAGCTAGGATTGAGTCCCTGCCTGAAGAGTTGAAAAATAACAGGGAGATTGCCGCTGTTAGGAAGTTCTATGATAATGGAGGTGAAATTCAAAAAGTTTTAGCGCATCAGGACTGGCCAAAATGCAATAAGATAGCAGGATGTAATCTCACTTTTCAGCTTGACGACGAAAGTACGCCTGTAACAGAAAATATCGAGCTTCGTAGGTGGCTCTCTACCGAAGATGAAGGAACGAAAGGTTCTGATGCAAAGACTGAGATGGTATTTGGAAGGTGCCTTGTCTCTGGTGAAGTCGGTGAAATTACAAGAACTCACGATAAAGTACAAATCAGAGGAAATCAGGCCGCCCTTGTAGGATTCCAAAAAAACAGCGGATACGACTCATATGGAAAGGAACAGGGGTATAACGCGCCTGTCTCCCAAAAGGCGCACTTCTATTATGTGTCAGCATTGAAGACGCTTTTAAATTCTGATTATAACAGGGTAGATATGGCAGATACCGTTCTGCTTTTCTGGGCGGCTCCCAAAATTATTTCAGATGAGACGGCTGAAAAGACTGAAAAGAGCGTTAAGCTTCTATGCACTTCTCCAAAAGATAACGCTAATCTGGGAGTTGAAAACGTAAAAAATGTCTTTGAATCAATTTTTACTGGTAAAACCCCAAGTGATATCGGAGATCGCTTTTACATTCTCGGATTGTCGCCCAATAAAGCCAGGGTAAGCGTAGTTTTCTGGAAAAACGGCAGCATTAAAGAAATAGCGCAGAATGTCCTTCAGTACTTCAAAGATATAGAAATCATTAGTTCAAAATGGAAGAATCTTAGTTTCTGTGATATTTTATCTTCTTCTGAGTACAAAGGCAAAATGGAAAATGTTCCGCCAAATATGATGCCGGCTCTTATATATTCCGTCTTTAACGGAACGCCATATCCGTCTGCGCTATTCAGTCACATCATGGAAAGAGTGCGTGCTGAAGGAAATCCGACTTTCCCTCGCGCTGCCTTTATAAAGGCCTATTTGAACCGTAAATATAAAAATACAAAGGGAGTTGAGATTACAGTGGCATTGGACAGAGAAAACACAAATCCCGCCTATAGGCTGGGGAGGCTGTTTGCCGTTCTTGAAAAAGCGCAGGAGGAGGCGAATCCAGGTATCAACGCGACGATACGTGATCGCTTTTACAGCGCTATGTCTTCGTCTCCGGCCTCAGTTTTTCCTATTCTGATAAGGCTTAAAAATTATCATCTGGAGAAACTTACGGTGGGGCGCAAAATCAATATGGAATGTGAAATTATGGAAATATTATCATCGCTGCAGCCCGAGGCGATGCCCAAACACCTCACCTTGGAAGAACAGGGATATTTCGCCATCGGGTATTATCACGAACGTCAGTATCTATACTCAAAGAAAGACAATTAGAGGGGGATGTTGTTATGAGCAAACTTAAAAATAAATATGATTTCATGTTCTTTTTTGATGTCAAAGACGGCAATCCAAACGGCGACCCTGACGCAGGGAATCTTCCGCGCATTGATGCCGAGACAGGCGAGGGCCTTGTGACTGATGTCTGCATCAAAAGAAAAATCCGCAACTATTTCCAGACTGTGTCGCCTGACAGAGCAGGATTTGATATTTTTGTAAAAGAAAAGGCAGTTTTAAACAATATGATAGCGGTTATGTACGATGAACAAAATGACAGCAAAAGCCCTGCAAATCCTGATGAAGCTCAAAGGTTTGAAGAGAAGACACAAGCAGGGATGTGTAAAAAGTATTTTGATATACGGACTTTTGGCGCTGTTATGAGTACTGGCAACAAAGAAGAGATCGACGCTGCCGCAGAAGAGAAAGCAGAAGGCGATAAGGGAGATAAGAAGAAAAACACTGCTGGAAAAGGAAAGATAGTTAAGAAGGCAGGTCAGGTCAGAGGGCCAGTGCAACTAACATTCTCCCGTTCAGTTGAGCCAGTCGTAGCGCAGGAACATGCCATAACACGAATGGCCGTGACCAATGAAAAGGATATAGAGAAGGAACGTACAATGGGGCGCAAATTTACAATTCCATACGCTCTTTACTGCGGGTACGGCTTTGTTTCGCCGCAGCTTGCCGGCAAAACAGGATTTACAGAAGAAGATTTGCATGAACTCTGGAAAGCTATGGAAAATATGTTTGAATTTGATCATTCTGCTGCACGCGGGCTGATGAGCCTTAGAAAGCTGATTGTCTTCAAACATGATTCCGCGCTTGGCGATCGCCCCGCCCATGAGCTTTTCGACAGAGTAAAATGCGAACGCGCAACGGAGGGGCCCGCACGCAGTTTCAGCGACTATACAATCAAAGTAGACGGCAAGTCGGATCAAAAAATATTTGAAGAGATTCCCGCAAAATCTTGATGTAAAATGTACGCCGACGACGACCTCCTTCTGATATCCGGCCTGCAGCACCTGACCTTCTGCGAGAGACAGTGGGTGCTCATCCATGTCGAACAGCTGTGGGCCGAAAACTTTCTTACCGTTGAGGGAGGTCATTTGCACGAGAATGTGCATCAGATTGGGAGCGAAAGCCGCGGCGAGGTAAAGCTCGCCACTGGCCTCTACCTCCGCTCATCGAAATTGGGTCTTTACGGCGTGGCTGATATGGTCGAATTTCACCGTGACGACGAAAGAGGCGTTGTCATCCCTGGATTTAAGGATAAAACTAAAAAATGGCTGCCATACCCAATAGAATATAAGCGCGGACGCAAGCGCTGGGACAACGCGGATGAAATACAGATGTGCGCACAGGCTATCTGCCTTGAGGAGATGCTCGGCTGCTCTGTCCCCGAAGGTGCCATATTCTACGGCGAGCCGAAAAGGAGAGTAAAGGTCGCTCTCACAGAGGCGCTTCGCAGCAAAGTCGCTTATAAATGCGATAGAGCGCGGGTACTGGCCTCTGGCAGTGACCGGCCTGTCTACAATTATGGAAAACAATGTAAAAATTGTTCTATGCGCGAACATTGTTTGCCTGAAGAGACGCGCTTATCGGCCAGATCGCTGAAATATATTGAAGAAATTTTTAAACTGAAAGACTGACCATGGGAGAAAACGATGAAAAGATTGCTCAATAGCCTCTTTGTGATGACCCAAGGCGCATGGCTTTCTCAGAATGGAGAAAACATCGTTGTCCACTTGAGTAAAGATGAGAGCCGGGCATTTCCGATACATATTTTTGATTCTATATTATGTTTTGGACATGTAAACGTAACTTCGCCGCTCATGGGTTTTTGCGCCGAACGAGGAGTGCCGATTTCCTTCTTTACGGAGTATGGAAAATTTCTTGCTTCGGTGCACGGCCCTGTCAGCGGCAACGTCCTCCTTCGCAGAGAGCAATACCGCATATCGGATACCCAGAAGCGCAGCGCCCGAATCGTACGGAGTATTATTGCGGCAAAAATCAACAATAGCCGCATTGTACTCCAGCGTTTCCTAAGGGATCACCCGCAGGATAGTGCCATTGAGAAAAAGTTTAGGGAAAACATCAGCCAGCTTGAGGGATATATTGTGCAGCTTCGCGATAAAGATGATATAGAAGAGATGCGGGGGATAGAGGGAATATCTGCAAGGCTGTACTTTGATCTCTTCGACGATCTCATCATACAGCAAAAGGACGATTTCCACCTAAGCGAAAGGAACAGGCGTCCTCCGAGGGACAAAGTGAACGCGATGCTGTCATTTGCCTACACGCTCCTTACAAACGACGTAAAGTCGGCGCTGCAGGGAGTTGGGCTAGACCCTGCGGTAGGTTTTCTGCACAAAGACAGGCCAGGGCGGGCCAGTCTCGCCCTTGACATAATGGAAGAATTCAGAAGCTGGTGGACCGACAGATTTGTTCTTTCGCTTATAAATCTTAAACAAGTTAAAGCCTCTGAATTCAAAATTACGGAAAGCGGCGCCGTTATCATGTCCGAAGAGCTGCGCAAAAAAGTGATTTCAGAGTGGCAGTCGCGCAAACAAGACGAGGTAATACATCCATACACTGGCGAAAAAATTTTAATTGGGCAACTGCCGCACCTTCAAGCAATGCTGCTTGCGCGGCACATACGCGGCGATATGCAGGAATATCCGCCGTATATTTGGAGGTAGGATAGATGCTCGTAGTAGTTAGTTATGACGTTAACGTGAGCAGCAAAGGTGGTGCGAAGCGCTTAAGGAAAATCGCAAAACTCTGTGAAAATCATGGACAGAGAGTTCAGTTCTCAGTTTTTGAGTGCTTGGTTGACCCAGCACAATGGTCTGAGTTAAAATTCCAATTGGAAAAGACTATTGATGATCAAAAGGACAGTTTAAGATACTATTTTTTGGGGGCGAACTGGCAAAGACGAGTAGAGCATGTCGGGGCAAAAGAGCCATATGATCCGCAGGGGTTACTTTTGCTGTGAGATGGATACATTTGTGTACGCGAACCTCAAGCGTCCGAAAAACGCCTGAAGGTTCGCGCTTTAGTTGTATAGAGCTTATACAAGGTTTATTCAAAAACGTACTATGAAAAAGCGAATGAAAAAAGAAGCTTCGCGTAATAAAGGAAATTTGTGTTAGAATTAGGAGTATTAAAAGATTTACTGTCGCGCCCTTCACGGGCGCGTTAGTTGAAACCCCGACTGGGTGTCGGACGAATACGGTGATTTCGTCGCGCCCTTCACGGGCGCGTTAGTTGAAACCCTGGCTGGCTGCTCATTGAATGGCTCCACGAGTCGCGCCCTTCACGGGCGCGTTAGTTGAAACGATCATGTTGCCCTCCTCCTACATTGGGCTATAGGTCGCGCCCTTCACGGGCGCGTTAGTTGAAACAAAAAAGGATGGGAGGTCTGGAATGCGGCGACAGTCGCGCCCTTCACGGGCGCGTTAGTTGAAACGCACCGTATCCAGCCGGTTGACGTTAGGGACGCGTCGCGCCCTTCACGGGCGCGTTAGTTGAAACCACCGGCAGCGCGCGGGAGATACACAGCGTCGCGTCGCGCCCTTCACGGGCGCGTTAGTTGAAACCGTTCTCAAGTAGGAGTTGCAGAGGCTACAGCTAGTCGCGCCCTTCACGGGCGCGTTAGTTGAAACCTTTTCCCCGCCGTGGGCAACACTCTCGGAAAGAACGGCGGAGGCATATATCTCCGTGTTCATTCGAAGCCTTTGAAGAAATTCAAGAAGCGTCTGAGAGAGCTTTCCTCCCGTAGACAGTGTCAGAACATCAGACAAAACTTAAAGAAAATAGAAATCTATGCAAGGGGATGGCTCAACTACTACGGCATTGCGAGCATGAAGAACAAGATCGACGAGCTGAATGGATGGCTATACCACAGAATCCGCATGTGTATCTGGAAACAATGGAAGAAGCCCAAGACGAAAGTACGTAACCTGATAAAATTAGGCGTACCGGAGGATACGGCTTACAGGGCGGGAAACACACGGCGCGGTTACTGGTGGGCTACTCATACAGTTGCGGTCAATATAGCCTTGTCAAAAGAAAGACTGATACGCTCAGGCTTCTATGACTTGGCCGCCGCGTATCAGTCAGTGCACGTCAACTATTGAAACCGCCGTGTACCGAACGGTACGCACGGTGGTGTGAGAGGACGGGGGCTAATCACCCACTCCTACTCGATCCATACGGATTCCGCGCGGCGAAGGGAGGGCGCGCCGCTACAGCGCCACCAGCACTGACCCCCCGACGGCAAAGACTATCCCGGCCCACTGCGCCGGCTCTATCTTATCCTTATAGACCAGCGTCGAAAAGAGCGATGCGAGCACCGGATTCGACGCCCCTATCGGAGTCGCGACCGTAGGCGGTACATACTGAAGCGCCAGCGAATAAAACCAGGCGCCCAGCCCGAGAGAGCAAGCTCCGGCCGTCACGCCGAGCGCCGAGTCGCGCCTCAGAAAGGCACGCCACGGCCGCGCTTTCTTCTTTACAAAAAACGCGTGGAAAAACCATACGGCGGACGCCGCCCCAAAAAACGCAACGCCGCGCCCCAGAACGATCGTCGCGGGGTTGAGCCCGCAGACGAGAAGCTCCTTATTCAGCAGAAGCCCGGCGGCCCAGAAGACGCTCGCCGCGGCCGCCGACGCAAGCCCCCAGAAGGATAGTGGGCGCTCCTCCTTCCCCTTGCGGCAGAGCAGAGCCACGCCGGCCACGACCGAGAGAGTGCCGCCCGCTATAGCCGGCGTCAGCGGCGCGTCGTAAATCAAATACGAGACTATCGCGACGCATATCGGATAGGTGCTGGAAATAGCCGAACCGCGCGCCACGCCGAGCAGGCGAATTGAAAAGAAGAGAAAGACGTCTCCGAGAATGTTGTTGCATATCACAAGCGCGAGAAAAATAAAAACCTCGAACCTCGTCACCGGCGTCAGCTGCGCGTTCTTCGCGAAAAGCAGAAGAGCCCCGCACAAAAGGCCGCCGCAGGCGCGCGTAAGGGACATCTCGGCGGCGTCGAGCTTCCTTATGCCTCTCATCAGGAACGAGGTGCTTCCCCAGCAGAAACAGGTCACAACGCTCAAAAATATCCCGTAAAGCAAAAACATCACCGGCGTTTCACAGAATAACCGTGCGCAATGCCGCAGGCGAATATATAATATCATACGGCGTCCGCGGTAAGGGGGGCGTCGAAAAAAAAGAACGAGGTGCATCGATGAAAAATAAAACCCTCCGCGCAGCCCTCTGCGCTGCACTGCTTATCACCACGGCCCTCGCCTCCGCCTCCTTTGCGCTCGACTTCAGCGCGGAGTTTGTCGAAAAAGAGGGGGAGACGACGCGCAAAGGAAAAGTTTACATGACGGCGGAAAAGTCGCGCTTCGAGCTCAACGGCTCCGGCGAGATAGAAGTCACACGCGCCGACAAAAAGGTGATGTGGCTCGTCTTCCCGAAGAAAAAAGTCTACGTGGAAGAAGAATTCTTCGGCGCTCTGCCGGGCGACGTGACGAACGGCGATCCGAAGGACACCGGAGACCTCTCGCGCGAAGACTTAGGCTACGAAATAGTCGACACTTTCCGCCTGAGAAAATATCTCGTGACGGTGAAATACAATAACGGTGAAACGCAGGACCAGTACTACGAATGGCGCAGGAACGGCTTCCCGATTCCGGTAAAAATGCAGTCGCTGAACGGCGAATACTCCTACGAATATAAAAAAATAAAATTCGCGCCGCAGGATCCCAGCCTCTTCGCCGAGCCCAAAGGCTACAGGAAAATCGGCATCGAAGAGCTGGACGAACTGGAAACGGTAAAGCAGAATAAAACTAAAAAGAAATAAATGGAGCAAAAGTAAATATAACTCCTGTCTGCTGAGGCAGAAAGATATAAAGAGGTTGAAAGCACAGAATATATACTGACTGAGCGGGCGGCAGAAGAGGCTGCTCGCTGATTTTCTAAGAGAGCTCCTCGGCAGATGAGATGAGCGAAGGTCCGCGCGCGGGCCTTTTTTCGTCAGCCGGTTTTATTTCCGCTGAAAAGCCTCGGCGGTCACCGCAGGAAGGAGCGCAGGTAGTCGTCCACCTGGTCGAAGTCTATCAGGAAGGAGTCGTGCCCGTTTTCGCTCTCTATCTCTTCGTAATAGGCGCGTACGCCGTTTTTGGCGGCGGCTCTGACGGCCTCCTCGACCTGCCAGTTCGGGAAGAGCATGTCGCTCGACACGCCGAGCCCCAAAAGCCTGCGCCCAGCGTAACTCTTCCACGCCACGTCCAGCCCGCCTCGCCCTGCTCCTATGTCGTGCAGGTCCATCATCCTCGTCAAATATAGGTAGCAGTTGGCGTCGAAGCGTTTCACTATCGCCTCCCCGTGATGATGCAGATAGCTTTCGACTTGGAATTCGCCGCTCCAGTCGCTTGTCGTGCCGCGCGCCATTTCACGCATATAGCGGTTCGTGAAGGACTGCTCGCTCCTGTAGGTTATCATCGCGAGCATCCTCGCCGCGGCGAGCCCGTTGGCCGGGCCTGCGCCCTCGTAGTCGCCGTTTTTCCATTCGGGGTCGCCCATGATGCTCTGCCGCTGCACCGCGTTGAAGGCGATGGCCTGCGGGTAGAGGCGGTCCGGCGCGGCGATGAGCGCGCAGCGCGGGGTCTTGTCGGGGAACGACGCCGCGTGCTCGAGTGCTATCATTCCGCCGAGAGAGCCGCCAGCGACGGCGTAAATTTCTTTTACGCCCATCGCGTCGAGCGCGGCCCGCTGAGCGAACGCGGCGTCGCGCGGCGAGAGGATCGGGAATCTCATCGCCCAGCGGCGGCCGTCGGCGGGGTTTATCGAGAGCGGGGAGGTGCTCCCGTAGGGGCTTCCGAGGTTGTTGAAGCAGATCACGCAGTATTCGCGCGTGTCGAGCGCGCGCCCGTCCCCCACTATAGGGCCCCACCACGGGTCGGGCTCGCCGGCGCGCTTTTCGCCCGTAAGCCTTTGGCTGCCCGTCAGCGCGTGACAGACGAGAATCACATTGCCGCCGTCGCGGGACATTTCGCCGTACTTCGCGTAAGCCTGCGTGAGGCTGTCGAAGCGCGCGCCGGAAGGCAGAGTCACGTTCTCCAATTCCACGGAAGAGAGCTCTTCTTTCATGTCGTTTTTTATTTTCCGGCTGCGTCGAGGGCCTTTTCAAGGTCCGCGATGATGTCCGCTGCATCCTCCAATCCGACGGAAAGGCGCAGCAGCCCGTCGGAGAGCCCCGCCTCCGCACGCTGCCCGCTTGTGAGCTGGCTGTGCGTAGTGCTCGCGGGGTGGATTATCAGCGTGCGCGTCTGGCCGAGGTTCGCCATATGCCCTATCAGCGAAAGAGAGTCGACCAGCTTGCGCCCGGCTTCGATACCGCCCTTCACGCCGAAGGCCATCATTCCGCCGCAGCCGTCTTTCAGGTAGACCTTCGCCATGTCGTTCTGCGGGTGGCTTTCAAGGCCCGGGTAGCGCACCCATTCGACCTGCGGATGTTTTTCAAGGAATTTAGCGACGGCGAGGCCGTTTTCGCTGTGGCGCGCCATCCTCAGGGCAAGGGTCGAAAGCGAAAGGTGGAGAAGGTAGGCGTCGAAGGCTGACGGACAGCCGCCCATGTCGCGCAGCACGGAGCAGTGCAGCTTGGCCGCGAGCGCCGATCTCCCGTATCTCTCGGCGAATACTATGTCGTGATACGACGGATCGGGAAGCGCGAGGCCGGGGAATTTTTCCGGGTATGCGCGCCAGTCGAAGCCGCCGCCGTCGACGATGGCGCCGCCTATCAGGTTCCCGTTGCCGGAGACGTATTTGGTCGTCGAATAGACCACCGCGTCCGCCCCCCATTCGATCGGGCGGCAGAGCGCCGGTGTCGCGAAGGTGTTGTCGATTATCAGAGGGACACCGCGGCGGTGCGCGGCGCGCGCGAGAGCTTCGAGAGGCGCGACGTTCATCATCGGGTTGCCGATGGTCTCCGTGATCACCCCGCGTGTGTCGTCGTCTATCGCCTCTTCGACCTGACAGGGATGGTCGCTGTCGACGAACTTCATCTCTATCCCGAAGCGCGAGAAGACGTTTTGTAGCAGCGTCACCGTGCCGCCGTAGACCTTGCGCGAGACGACGAGGCTCGAGCCGGAGGAGCAGAGCGCCGCGACAAGGTGCGCCAAGGCGGCCTGCCCGGAGGAGAGCGCGATGGCGCCGCAGCCGCCTTCGAGCGCGTTCAGCCCGTCCTCGAACGCTTTGACGGTCGGGTTGGCCAGGCGCGAGTAGATATAGCCCTCCTCTTCGAGCTTAAAAAGGCTCGCGGCCTGCGCGCTGTCCTTGAACTGATAGGCCGACGTGGCGTAGATCGGCAGCCCGGACGAGCCCGTCGCCGGGTCGCACTCCCAGCCCGCATGCAGAGCCTTTGTCATGAAACCGTAATTTTTATTATCCTTCACGGCGATTTCCTCCTTAAAAAATATAAAAAACGGGCCCTGCTAAAAAGCAGAGCCCGCCGGTACAGTTGCGAAATTTCCGTCTACTGTTCCCCAGGGGCTCTGCTTTTTGCGCACATCATCATTACGCACAGCGGATATGAGTTGATCATCGCGCAAAGCCCCCTTCACAGATTCATTGCTCACATTCTATCGGCGTATCTTTCGATTGTCAAGGGCGTCAAGGCGCCCCAAATCCACCAAATCCCCAGGAAGAAAAGAAGGAGGTCAAGTTCAAGCGCAAAGGGGTGTGTAAAACACCCTTAGAGACTTCAGACGTCCCACCGTACTGCGGCCGCTCTTTTTTACCTGGGAAGTCGGGTTTTCTTTTGGGGGCTTGACATAAGCCGGCCTCTGAGCAAAAATATCAACCGTGGAATAGAGGCAAATGCGACGACTGAAAAGAAGTAAGCCCGAGAACAGTCCTTGCAGAGAGCCGCCGGACGGTGCGAGGCGGCAGACGGACGGGCCGAAATACATTTCAAGAGCAGCGCCCCGAAAGAATTTTTCGAGTAGGCGGCGACGGGCGCGCCCGTTACAGCGGACAGGGTATCGGCCTTCGGCGCCCGTACCCGACGAGGGCGCGTCCCGCGAGGGAGCGCCAAACTGAGGTGGTACCACGGGTAAAAGTTTTCCCGTCCTCTGAATGCAGGAGGGCGGGATTTTTTTATATCTTCCCCTCCAAACAGGCAAAAACGGGAGGAAAGAAAAATGCCTATAACTGATCTGCTGGAAAGAAACGCGAGAGAATTCTGCAACGAGACCGCGCTGGTCGAGATCAACCCCGAGGTCAAAGAAATACGCCGCGTGACGTGGAAGGAGTACGAGCTCATCGAGTCGAGCCCGACCGAGAGCTACCGCAGGGAGATAACGTGGGGCGCATTCGACGAAAAGGCGAACCGCTGCGCCAATCTGCTGCTTTCCCGCGGGATAAAAAAGGGCGACAAGGTCGCCATCCTGATGATGAACAACCTCGAGTGGCTGCCGCTCTACTTCGGCATCCTCAAGACCGGTGCGCTCGCCGTGCCGCTAAACTTCCGCTACACCGCCGCCGAGATAAAATACTGCCTCGAGCTCGCCGATGTCGACGCGCTCTTCTTCGGCCCTGAATTTATCGGACGCGTCGAGGACATATGCGACTCGATCCCGCGCGTGAAGCTGCGCTTCTTCACCGGCGACGGCTGCCCGCGCTTCGCGGAAAACTATATGCACCTCAGTTCGAACCTTTCGAGCTGCCCGCCGCGCATAATCCTTTCCGACGAAGACGACGCCGCTATATACTTTTCCTCGGGCACGACCGGCTTCCCTAAAGCTATCCTGCACAACCACGAAAGCCTGATGCACGCGGCCAAGACGGAGCAGGTACATCACGGGCAGGGCCGCGGCGACATCTTCCTCTGCATCCCGCCGCTCTATCACACAGGAGCGAAGATGCACTGGTTCGGCAGCCTCATCTCCGGCAGCAGAGGAGTATTGCTCAAGGGGACAGATCCGAAAACGATAATCGAAAGCGTTTCGAAGGAAAAATGCACGATCGTCTGGCTGCTCGTACCGTGGGCGCAGGACATCCTCGACGCGATCGACGCCGGCAAGATAAACCTCGACGACTACGAGCTTTCACAGTGGAGGCTGATGCACATCGGCGCGCAGCCGGTGCCGCCGAGCCTCATCGCGAGGTGGCGCAGGGTCTTTCCGAAGCACAGATACGACACGAACTACGGCCTCTCGGAATCGACGGGGCCGGGCTGCGTACACTTGGGCACCGGCAACATCGACAAGGTGGGAGCTATAGGGGTGCCCGGCTACGGCTGGAAGACAAAGATAATCGACGATAATGGAAAGGCGATAACGGACGGCGGCGTCGGCGAGCTCGCGGTCAAGGGGCCGGGCGTGATGACCTGCTACTATAAAGACCCGAAGGCGACGGCGGAGGTGCTGCACGACGGCTGGCTCTCGACGGGAGACATGGCGCGCCAGGACGAGGAGGGCTTCATCTACCTCGTCGACCGCAAGAAGGACGTTATAATCAGCGGCGGCGAAAACCTCTACCCCGTCCAGATAGAGGACTTCCTGCGCGCACATCCGAGCGTCAAGGACGCCGCCGTGATCGGCCTGCCGGACTCGCGCCTCGGCGAAATAGCGGCCGCGATCGTCGAGATAAAAGAGGGCTTCTCCTGCACCGAGGAGGAGATCGCCAGATTCTGCCTCGACCTGCCGCGCTACAAGCGTCCGCGCAAAATAATCTTCGCGGAGATTCCGCGCAACCCGACGGGCAAGATCGAAAAGCCGAAGCTGCGCCAGAGGTACCGGGCGGAACATCTCGTCGCGATGCAGAGCGAATCGTAGAAACGGCGAAGCCGGCGGACGCGCGAAAATTTGCGCGTCGCCGGCCTTTTGTATCGTACACCTAAGATTCACAGCAAAGAAGCGGAAGCGCCGGGCGCCTTCCGCTTCTTTATCTCGACCTTCGCTGAATCAATTGCAGCCGTGTCTGTGTCTTTCTTGACCACAGCCGCGGCATTCGCCGGCAGGTGCGTCGTGGCTGTGATGGTCGCAGCTTCCCGCCGGGTCGTCGTGCAGATCGCCGGCGAGGAATTTTTTGACCGCCTCGTCGGTCGGGCCGCTGATCCCCGCGATAAGCTCGATGTGCTGATCCGCTAAGAAATTCCTCGCGCCTGAGCCGATGCCTCCGCATATCAGCAGATCTACGCCGTTGTCGCGCAGGAAGCCGCCGAGCGCCGAGTGCCCGCTGCCCTCCGCGTCTAGCGTGCTCTTCTTCGCGACGGCCCCGTCCTTGATCTCATAAAGGGCAAAATACCTCGTGTGTCCGAAATGCTGGAACACCTCTCCGTTCTCCTCCGTTACCGCTATCCGTCCATCTTTCACGATATTCTTCATCCTTTCCGCGAGCACCCGCTCGCTTTCGCTCCAAAAGGGGCACAGCGCGCAGCGAGGCCTTCCGCCGCACCAGCCGGCGGCGAACTCGAAATTCCCGCCGCCTATCTCGATGCACTTGCCGCGACACAAAGCCTCCGCGACCTTCGCGTGCGCCGAATAGATTATCCGCTGCAGCGTGCCGCGGGAAACCTCCATGCGGCGCGCCGCGAGCTCCTGGTCGAGCCCTTCGAGATCGCAGAGGCGCAGAGCCTCGAGCTCTTCAAGAGATATCCGTACGCTCTCAGCGGCGCCTTCCGGCGCGAAACGCTCGAAGGGCGGCCTCATGCACACTCGACGGCATTTTGTGTTTGCCGGCATCGCTCGCACCCCTTCCTGGTGTGATAATTATACGTGCATATGCACATTATGTCAATGGGCATATGCACATTTCCAACGAGATAACGTAGGATTTTCCGTTCGCAAAGCGGATGTACGATATGGGAAAGGGTGTCCGCGGTCGCCTCAGCGCCGTGCCGGAAGCTAACTAACGGATCATCAGATCCAGAAGAAAGACGACTGCGCAGGCTAGCAGCGATACTTGCAGCAGGCTGCCGCCGAACCAGGCGAGCGCCGTCGCGGCGGCGAGCGCCGAAATCGCCGTGACGGCGCTTCCCGTAGCGTCGATTATCGCAGGGAAGGTCATGACCGCGAGCGTCACATAGGGAACGTAATATAGGAACGCGCGAATGCGCCTGTTCTTTATCTCGCGGCGTATGACGGTCAGCGGCAGCACGCGGATCGCATAGGTCACGCCCGCCATTATCAGCAGATAAATGTAGATATTACGCGCCATCGGGGCCCTCCTCCTTCAGCGGGAAGATGAACGCCGCCGCTGTGGATATCACGACTGTAAGCGCTATCGTGCGCGTGCCGGTCGAGAGGCCGAGCGCGTTGAAGCGCGAGAGGGCGAAGCTCGCGCCCATCGAAAGGGCTATCAGAAGGGCGACGACCGGATTTTTGCGGGCCGGCGGGATTATTATCGCTATGAACATGCCGAAGAGCCCCGCGCTGAGGGCGGTGACCGCCCTCTGTGGAAGAGCGTTGCCGGCGATCACGCCGAAGAATGTGCCGAACGCCCAGCCCGGCATAGCCGAAGCGAACATTCCGTAGACGTAGAAGGGATTGAGGCGCTCCGGCTGCAGCACCGAGAGGCCGAATATCTCGTCGGTGAGGTCGAAGGCCATCAGCATGCGGTGATAGAGCGGGGTGTCCGGCGCTATCCTTTGGCTGATCGCGCAGGACATCAACAGATAGCGCGCGTTCGCGACCATTATCATGACGGCGAGCTCCAGATAGCCGGCGCCTGCCGCTATCAGAGTGTAGCCCGCGAACTGCCCCGCCGATGCGTTCTGCGTCAGAGAGCTGACGAAGGCCTGGATCGGAGTGAGCCCGGCGTTTTTCGCGCCGATGCCGAGAGTGAAGCCGACCGCCAGATATCCAAGCAGTATGGGTATCGCGTCGCGCATCCCTTTAAAAAAGAAGTAAACATTTCGTTTCGACATACCAAGCCTCCACCGCAATTCAAAATATATCGTGTTGACGCAAACGCATTATAAAAAATTCTTTTTCATTATAAATATTTATAACACAAATGCAATCCGTCCTGCCGGATAAAATATTTAATTCCACTTCATGGGCGGTAGAAAGATGAAATATGGCTTGCGGCATACCGAAGGGGAAGGCGCGCGCCTTCCCCTTTTTGCGTTCAGAGCGAATTTTGATTTTTTGAGTTAGTAGCCTGTGTTTGCGGTGTGCTTTTGCAGGTGGGCCATGTTGTTGCTGACCTTTTTCAGATAGCTTTGCGCGATCCCGCCGTAATAGCGGTTGAGCGCCTTCTGCAGCGTCCCGTAGACCTTGACGTAGCGCGAGAGTATCAGGACTCCCGCTTCTACGCCGCGCTCCGGGTCGAACATGTGCTCGCGCGTAGCCGCGATGCCCTTGTTGCGCAGCATCGCGTTATGTATCTTCCACATAACCTGCATGACGCCGAGTGCGCCGGATTTGCTCTGCGCTCCCGGGTTGAAGCGGCTCTCCGCCTTAGCGACGCTGATGACGAGGTCGGAGGGGATGCCGTACTTCACGCTGTAGTAGACGAGAGCCATCGCCTCGCGCCACGCGGTTTTGGCGGAGATCTTCGGATTTACCTTCCTTATATAGGACGCGGCGTTCGCAACTTTTTTCTGCATCGCGGGTTCGAGCGTCTCAAGCTTGTTGAGCGTGCTGACCGGGTGCTCGTCGCACCACAGTTCGATGTGTTCCTTTGAAAGTCCCTGCTTCTTCAGCGCATTGTAGACGGAATCGTGATAGACGGGAGCCGGCGCTTCCTGCCGCGTATCTTCCTCTTCCGGGCGCCCCAATATAACGGCCGTCCTGCTTTCCTCCGCCGCGTTTTCCGTCGACGCGCTGTCGCTGACTGTGGAGATTACCGTGCCATCAGAGAGGGTGTTATGTGTTTTCGACGCCGCTTCTTCGCTTTTGCATTCGGCGTTCCCGAAGAGTATTACCGAACATGCGAGCAGAAGCAGCGCTGCGATTCGCGGCAGATGGAAGAGCCGCTTTTTCATTATTTTTCGCATATTTGCCTCCTTACGAGTATGAAAACGCGAAACGCGCGCGCCTGTGAAGTTCACATTAAACGATTCACGGCGCCGCTTTTCGCGGGCACTCTTAACGCATAAAATATGATAACGGCAAGCGGCGGGAAGTCAAGCTTGTAGAGGCAAATGCCGTGTTTTATAATGTTTATCTGCGCTTTGATTTTAATTTAAACGCGTAAAATTTGCTTTAAATGTAAATTTACTTATGCGTTTCACCATTTAAGCCGCTTTTTTATCAAGCGCGAGCAGCAGGATTCCGGCGAATAATGTTCCCACTCCGGCTACGCCGACCGCCGAAAGGCGCTCGCCGAGCAGCGCCGTCGAGAGGAACCACGCGGTGAGCGGCTCCGAAAGCGCAAGCGTATAGCCCGTGCCGAGCTTTATTTTTCTTATGCCTATCGTAAAAAGCGTGTAGGGGATTATCGTGCTCACGAAGACGAGAAGTGTGATGCAGAGCACGCCGCGCGGCAGCAACATCCAGGAGAGGTCTCCCGCGAGGAACCACGGCAGCGCCATCAGGCCGCTCGCCGCGCTTACCATCGCTATGGTTTCGTACGGACTGCGCCTGACGTAGCGGAGGCCGACGCCTTCGAGCGCGTAGGAGACGGCCGCGCAGAGCGCGAGCAGCACGCCGGCGAAGCTGACGGATATTTCGCTGCCGCCGCCGAGTATCAGCATCACGCAGCCCGCGACCGTCGCGGCAGTCGCGGCGAGCCAGCGCCAACCGAGGCGCTCCCTGAAGAGCAGCCATCCGAAGATGCCCGCGACCGGTGGCGCGGAGCCGATAGCGACCATCGTGCCGGCAGCGACGCCGGTCATTTTAACGGCCGAGAAGAAGGTGAGCTGATAGCCTGCAAGGCCGAACGCAGCGAGCAGCACCCCTTTGACGCTCCATTTGCCGAAGAAGATTTTCCCGCGCGTCTTGACGGCCGTTGCGGCAAGCAGGATGACTCCGGCAAAGACGACTCGCGCCGAGCCGACGACGAGCGACGTCGCGGCGGCCGGCATGAAGGCCTGTATAGTGCCGGTCGTCCCCCAGCACATGCCGGCCCCTATAACGCATAAGATTCCCGTCAGAGAGTCTTTTGAAATGCTCATAGCCCCGTCAAGAAAAGCTTCATCCTCTGGCTCAGCCGCGCCCCGCCGCCATCCGGCGCACCGGGTGGGCGATGTCTGGCAGCAGCTCCCATACAAGCTCGCGCTTCTCCTCTACCGCCGCAAGCGCTTCGAATGAGAGCGTCCATATCTCAAAGGGCTCCGCGCCTTCGGTGAGGGATTCGCCGAAGGGAATCAGCGCTTCGGCGCAGCAGGCCGCGCCGCCTTCCTCCTCCGTTACGAAAAATATCTGCGAGACGCTGTCCTGCTCCTGCGTGTCGATGTCGAAAAAGCCGGGGAGGGCGGCCCGCCGCATCAGCGAGAGCCAGCGGCGGAATTCGCCTATCTTCCGCAGATTCTCGTCTCTGCCGCCGTCGAAGACGAAGGCGAAGCGGTCGGTGTTTATAAGGCGCATCGGGTCATTCGGATGTTCTTTGAAATCCTCGTAATATCTGTAATCGTAGCGGCATACGAAGAATATGTCGGGAGAAAATTTCCCTATAGACTTTTCGTTTTCACGCATCCACTCTGCGCCGGCCGCCGCGGCCGCGGGCATTTTTTCATAACGTCCCTCTATGCCGGCAAGCGGAAATTTTTCTTCCATTTCGCGCTCTTCCCGCGAAGTCATATAGGGCCAGACGATTTTTCCTCCCTCGGCACGGAAGGGCTCTTCGTCGGGGAGCTCGGGGAAAGTCGGGAGCTCCGGGCGCGCGTAATATTCTTTTATCCCCCAGCGCTGCGCGAAGGCGGCGTCGAAGAGCCGCAAAAATTTCGCGCCCCGCGCCGAACGCGCGCGATCCTCCGGCGCCTCGCCGGGCTTCGCGTCGATAAAGCTTTCGCGGGCGGCGCGGAGAAATTCGCCGCGCCCGGCCTCCGTCAGGAAGTAGACGCCCTCTTCGCAGCAGAGCATCCCTCGGCGCACGAGCGACGAAAGCTCGGCTTCGCCCACGCCCTCCTCCGCGAGGATTTCGGCGGTCAGGCAGGGATGCAGGGAATCAAAAAAGGTTATCGCATAATTTTCGTCGTTCATTTTGCCACGCTCCTTCCGCTAAGGCCGCCAGGGCAGTTTCACGACTATCTTTCTGACGTGCCGCGGAGTTTTCCCGGCGCTTGTTCCGGGGCGGTGCCCCTCCCACGGCGCAAGCAGGATTGCCAAGCCGCGCGCCAGCTTCAACTCCTGCCCTTCTCCTTCGTAAAACGCCACGTCGTTTTCTTCGTCGTAGGGGGTCTTCGGCGAGAGGTTTTCAAGCGGCGCATAGCCGATAAGCTCTTCGCCCTCTACGACTATCTGCAGGTCCCAATATCTCTTATGCGCCTCGAAGGGTATCTCTTCCGCCGGCTTCGTGTCGTATTCGCCGAAGCGCAGATCGAGCGGGGAGAAATCTGCGCCCTCCAGCTCGTCGAAGCTTTTCTCCCGCGCCGCGGCAAGGAAGACAGAGAGCTCCGCCGCGCGCGGCAGGAATTTAGGGAGCTCTTTGATAAAGTTGTCGATGGTGTCGTAGATCATTATTTCACCGCCCCTGCGAAATTTAAGACGATATTATGATAAAGTGAGCGGTTTTTTTAGTCAAACGAATTATTTTTACAACGCGCGGTTTTTATTTAATCAGCTTCGGCTTCAATAGAGGCTCGAAGATTTTTGAGAAGCACTTTGCGGAGAGCAGGAATGTTACAGCGATAGGAACGAGTAGAAAAACAACGTCCCAATAATCTCCGAAGGTGCTTTTGATGTAGTTGTGTACGCCGGAATATATGTATAGATAACGTACAGGCACATGCAACGCGTAGATTGCAGCGGTCCTCCGCCCGAGCTGCGTAAAAAAGAGGGGCTTGGGGGGCACGAGAGAGAAAAATGATAAACATACAAGCGTGACGACGGCGAGATGTGCGGCGCGAACCAGCGCCCAAGGCAGGGGCTTTATAAATGCTGCGGCCGCTGCGCCCGTGGCTGCGAAAGGATACTGCCAGCACAAAAATAAGATGAATTTTTTAAAGGTAGCGAGATGTGAAAAGACCATGTATATCATAAATATTAGAAATGCCGCGCCAAATAGCTTGAGCTCTTTTCTTTCCCAAAAAGCAATAAGCTTTTCATATGGAGCGGCATAGCCTGCCAAAAAGAAGGGGAATAGCAAAAACATACGCGATAGGCATAAAAAATTATCCATGTTTTTATCGTATCCTTCAAAACAGGCCAGCAAAAGCGCGAAAAACATCGTGTACTTGATGTCTATATCGCGAAGCATCCAAATCGCGATATAAAAAATAAAGATCGCGAAGCCGAACCAGCCTATTGAATTGAAGGTGAAGAGAGTGAGCGCAAATTTCGGATAGAGGGTCAGCCTTGCGGCAACGTAAACGAGTAAGTGCGTTACTAAAAAGAGATTGAAGTATGGAAGTATTTTATGAAATGGGATAGCATTTCTGGGCTGGGCTGGGCTGGGCTGGGCTGGGCTGGGCTGGGCTGGGCTGGGCTGTACTTGCTGTACAGTTTTTTGCAGAATAACCCCGAAATGAAAATAAAAGCGGGCATATCAAGAAATAGGCGCAGTATTCGAACTGAGTCTAAGAAGCTTGAATATCTTGCGTAGGGATCGCAAAAGTGCCCGATTACTACGGACATAATCAGCAAAAATTTAACATTGTCCAATTTTGCAATCCTCGCGTGCGCAGAATTATTTGCTATATTCGCTGTGGCTTGTTCGGGCTTCTTTAACAACTTCTATTCCTCCAAACTTTTTTAATAGATGGGAATCAAACGGTTTGTGTCAGATTCCGAAGCTTTGATGTTTTTAGTCCGCATATAAAAAATAATTTTTATTTGTTACGAAGCGGCACAAGTTTTTGCATATAGTTATTCAACTTGTATGCGATAACGTAGGACGGAAATGAGCGCCTCGTTTATTTTTTATTATGTTTTTGTCACGCGGATTTGCTCAAGAGCAACGCCCTTCGCCCTTTTTCTTTTTTCGTGAGCGGCGTCAGCCGCGAACAAATCCGTGTGATCTACTTCGTCAATTATACAAGGAGCGTCCGTCAAGTATGTATTTCACAGCGCGTTCTCCGAGGCCTTTAGAATATACTGTCATGAGTTTCGGATACGCCTTATCGTTACTCTTGTATAGTTGACGTAGTATAAGTCTTTAATTTCATGACGTTGCTTTTAGCGGCGTTGCCATTGCATTTCTCAGCAGGCCTCCCAAAAAACAGTCTTTGTATATTTATTAAACCCCTCCCTTATCAAAAGCGGCATAGGTTTTATGATAAAGCGCGAGCGTTTTTTAGTCAAACGAATTGTTTTTACCTTATTGCCTCAATTTTCGTGCCAAGAGCCTCCCATTCGCCGTAGAGCTTTTTGAGAAGGTTTTCGGTGTCTTTCAGCTCTATCATAAGATCCTGTATCTTCGCCGAATCGGAGAGCCGCTCGGGCGAACAGAGCCGCTCGCTTATCTCCTCTTTGCGGGCTTCCTTCTCGGCTATTTCCTTTTCGCACTCCGCCAGACGTTCGGCGAATTCTTTCTTCGCGCGGTAGAGCCTGTTGCGCTCCTCGGCCTCGGCGCGCTTCCGCTCCCTGCTCCTGTTCTCGGAGGGTGCGCCGCTTTTTTTCGCCGCGTCGCCGCTCTGCTCCTCGCGCTCCATTTCGGTGCGCTTTTCGATGAAGCGCGAGTAGTTGCCTCGGTAGTCGTAGAGGCGCCCGCTGCGAATTTCCACGACGCGCGTGACGAGGTCGTCGAGGAACGCGCGGTCGTGCGATACGATCAATATCGTTCCGCCGTAGCGCAGCAGAGCCTTCTGGAAGAGCTCCTTAGTCGAGTAGTCCAGGTGGTTCGTCGGCTCGTCGAGTATTAGCAGGTTCGATTCGGAGAGCAGCATCTTCAGCAGCCCGAGCCTCGACTTTTCCCCGCCGGAGAGCACCGAGACCGGCTTATATATGTCGTCGCCCGAGAAGAGGAAGGCTCCGAGCAGACTTCTCTTATCGCCCTCGAGCAGCTTCGAACCGGCGTCGTTTACTTCCTGCCACACGCTGTGGGCGTAGTCGAGGTTCTGCGCGCTCTCCTGTGAGAAGTAGGCTTTTTTTACGTTGAGGCCGAGCTCCGTCCTCCCCGCCGTCGGCGCTTCGCTCTGATTCAAAAGGCGCATCAGCGTCGATTTTCCCGCGCCGTTCACGCCGACGAGAGCGACGCGCTCCCCGCGCTCTATCGTCAGATCCACGTCGGAAAAGACGCTGTCGCCGCCGTAACGCTTCGTGAGGCCGCGGGCGCTCACGACGACGCGGCCGCTGCGCGGGCTCTCCGGGAAGCGGAAGTTCACGCTCCTGGGCGCCCCTTCGAGCTCCGTGAGCTCCATCTTTTCAAGCTGCTTTATACGGCTCTGCACCTGCCTCGCCTTCGTCGCCTTGTAGCGGAAGCGCTCGACGAAGCGCTGGATGTCCTCTATTCTTTCCTTTTGCTGTTCGCGCTCGGCTTCGAGGCGCGCGCGGCGCTGCTCGCGCTCCGTCAGGAATTTTTCGTAGCCGCAGGAGTAAAGGTTCAGCCTGCCGTTCGCGAGCTCCGCGACGGAGGTGACGACGTTGTCGAGAAAGCGCCTGTCGTGCGAGACGGCGATTATCGTGCCCTGGTAGTCGCGCAGCCACGACTCCAGCCACTCCATACTTTCGGTGTCGAGATGGTTCGTCGGCTCGTCGAGCAGCATTATATCCGAGCGGGAGAGCAGCAGCGCGGCCATCGCGACGCGCATCTTCCAGCCTCCGGAGAACTCGGAGGTGACGCGGGAGGCGTCGCGCTCGGGCGCGAAGCCGAGGCCGTGAAGCACCCGCTTCGCCTCTATCTCGAATTCGAAACCGCCCTTCGCCTCGAAGCTGCGCTGCAGCTTTTCGTGCTGCGAGAGGAGCGCGCGGAGCCCTCCGCCCGCCGCCTCCGCTCCGGACATACTGCGCTCGCAGTCGGCAAGCTGGCGCGAGAGCTCCGAGAGCCCCGCGCTTTCCTTCAGATAGTCCATCAGCGGCATTTCTTTTATCTCCACGAGGTCCTGCGGAAGATAGCCGACGGCGTGCCCCTTCGGCATGGAGATCGTCCCCTCGTAATCCGCGGCCCCCGTCAGAGCGCGCAGCAAAGTCGTCTTGCCGGCGCCGTTGTCCCCGACGAGCCCTATCCGGCTCTTGGGCGTTATGAACCAGTCGATGCCGCGCAAAACCTCCTGCTCGCCGAAATGTATTTTCAAATCCCTTATCTCTATCATCAGCAGCCGCTGTCCTTTCGCCGCGGTGCGGCTTTATTATTATAAGTTGAGCGGCGTTTTATGGAAATACGCCGCGGGCGGTGGTTTTTTCCGCGCGAAGCGCTTCGCGAAAGCCGCGCTAAACGCCTACGAGTTCGTAGCTCGTGCTTCCGAGGCCGAGCTTTTCGGCGTACCGCAGCTGCTCCGTCCCTTTGAATCTGTGCCCCGCGGCCTGCGCGGCGGCGCAGCAGGCGCTGTCTACAGCTACGGCGTCGGCGCCGGCGAATATCCCGATGTCGCGCATCACGGGTGTCATCCTTTTCGAGACGCAGTCGCAGTTCGCCGTGATGTTCACCGCGAAGTTTATATAGACGTTGCGCATGCCGCGCTGAGCGGCGTATGCGTATTCGGCGAGGCGCTCGTAAAAGCCGCCGCGTCTGAGCAGCGCGAAGCAGACGCTCTTCGGCGTATATATCGACACGGCCCTGTTCGGGCAGAGCGCAAAGCAGGCGCCGCAGCCTATGCACTTTTCGCCGTCGACCGCCATACTGCCGCCGGCGCTTATCGCCTGAGCCGGACAGTTCGCGGCGCAGAGCCCGCAGCGCTTGCAGAGGAAGCTTATTTATGTAGGGCTTTATCCCCATGTGCATCGCGAGCTTGCCTCCCTTCGCGGCGCAGCCCATCGACAACTGCTTGACCGCGCCGCCGAAGCCGGCGAGCCTATGCCCCTTGAAGTGGGCTATGACGATCATCTGAGCGTACTTCCGATACTCCGCGCCGATCTTGCAGCTTTTGAAATGGCGGCCGTTTATCGGGACTTCGTCGAAATCCTCGCCGGCTTCGCCGTCCGCTATCACGACCGGCAGGCGCGTGAAGCCGTGTGCGAGTGCGAGCCTGGTATGGCTTTCGCGCTTCCTCCGCGGCCCGGCGTATAGCACCGAGGTGTCCATGAAGGCCGCTTCGGTGCCGCGCTCCACGAGGAGGTCTATAATGCCGTTGAAGCACGCCGGCTTTACGTAGGTCGCGTTCCCCTCCTCGCCGAAGTGTACCTTCAGGGCGATTCTCTTTTCCAGCGCCACGGCTTCGCGTTCGACGACCGCTTCCAGCAGTTGCCGCGCCGCCGCAGAAAGCTCTTCTTCCGTAAAACTCTCATCCGTCTTCCTGTAATATACCCTCGACATATCCCTCACCGCGAAAAATTATTTTTTCAAGACACATTTATTATATCCGACGGGCAAGGCGGCATAGCTTCCGAAAAAAATATTTTTATGCCGCATTTATATGAAATTAAGCGCCAAAAACCGCTTGATTTTTAGCTTAAATAGCAGTATAACCTCCCTATTGTTAAAAAAGCGCGAGAAGAGGGGATTTATGAAATGCCGGAAGCGAAAGAGTACCCTAAGATGAAAGATATTTACGGTTCGCTCGTCTTTGACCGCAGGGAGATGAAGCAGCGCCTGCCGAAAGACGTCTACGAAATGCTCGCCGCCGCGATAGAGGGCAGGCAGAAATTGGATTCCAGCGTCGCCGACACCGTCGCCCTCGCTATGAAGGACTGGGCGGTATCGAAAGGAGCCGACCACTGGGCGCATTGGTTCCACCCGCTCTCGGAGACTACCGCCGAGAAACACGCCGCCTTCCTCACCGCCGACGAAAACGGCAACCCGCTGAACTCCTTCCGCGGCAAGGACCTGATGCAGAGCGAGCCGGACGCCTCCTCCTTTCCCTCCGGCGGCACGCGCAGCACCTTCGAGGCGCGCGGCTACTCCGCGTGGGACCCGACGAGCCCTGCGTTCATAATCCGTTCTAAAAAGGGGGGCACGCTCTGCATCCCGTCGGTATTCTTAGCCTACGACGGCTCTCCGCTCGACCTCAAGACATACCTGCTCCGCGCGATGCAGGCTGCGGAGAGCCGCGCTATGAAGATGCTGAAGCTCTTCGGCAACCGCGGCGTCCGCTACGTGCACGCTACGGTCGGGGCCGAGCAGGAATTCTTCCTCCTCGACCGCCCGCGCGCGCAGAAGCGCCCCGATATAAGATTCTGCGGCCGCACCCTCGTGGGCTCGCCGCCGCCCCGCGACCAGAAAATGGAAGACCATTACTTCGGGGCCATACCTGCGCGCGTACTTTCGTATATGGAAGACGTGCAGCGCGACTTAGCGCGCCTCGGCGTAGACATAGCGACGCGCCACAACGAAGCGGCGCGCTGCCAGTTCGAATTCGCGCCGAAATTCACCGAAGCGAACCTCTCCTGCGATCAGAATCAGCTAATAATGGAGACGATGCGCAAAATGGCGCGCGAGCACGAGCTCCGCCTGCTCTTCCACGAAAAGCCCTTCCAGGAGATGAACGGCAGCGGCAAGCATATAAACTTCTCCTTCGAAGACAGCGAGAGGCGCAACCTGCTGAAGCCGTCGACGAACCACAGGAGGAACGTGATATTCCTCTCCTTCCTCTCCTCGTTCATATTGGGCGTTTCCAGGCACTTCGGGCTGCTCCAGGCCTCCGTTTCGACGCCAGGCAACATGTACCGCTTAGGCGGGCATGAGGCGCCTCCGTTCATCATCAGCGTCTACCTCGGCGAGACCGTCGCCGGCATGATCCGCGCGATCGAAGAGGGCTACGGCGACGACAGCGTCAGGCCGGCGAAGGGCACGCTCGACCTCGGGCTCCCGAAGCTGCCGGACATCGTCGCCTTCGACAGCGACAGGAACCGCACGAGCCCGATCGCCTTCACCGGAAATAAATTCGAATTCCGAGCGCCGGGCGCCTCTCAGGCGATGGCGACGCCCGTCATGGCGCTGCTTTCCGTGTGGGCCGCCGGGCTCGATGAATTCATAAAGCTCTTCGAAAAACGCATAGACGACGGGGAAGACGCGGTCGAAGCGGCGATACAGACGATACGCGAAGTCTCAGAGATGAGCCGCAACATCCGCTTCGAGGGGGACGCCTACACGGAGAAATGGCATAAGGAAGCGGAGGGGCGCGGCCTCGTAAAGGCGCGCACGATACCGCAGGGCATCGACCTCTTCATGGAGCCCTCGACGGTAAAAATGCTCGAAGAGATGGGCGTCTTCACGAAGAAGGAGCTCGAAGCGTTTCACACGATCAAGCTGGAGAACTTCGTGAAGAACATCGAAATAGAGATGTCCGTGCTTCGCGACATGGTGTGGGAGGGCATACTGCCCGCGATATCGAAGCAGCTGATACTCGAACGCGATTCCTGCGCTGTCGCCGAAGAACTGGGAACGGAGGGGACTGATGGGTGGAAGCAAATCCTCTCGCACCTAGCGGCGTCAAAGATAAAGCTCATCAAACAGACGCAGGAGCTCGCGAAGCTCCGCGAGAGGATGGCGGCGATGACGACGCGCGAGCACGCGGACGCGATAGTGGACTCCGCCGTGCCTCTGATGGCGGAGATTCGCAGGAGCGCGGACTCCGTCGAGGTCTACCTCTCGAACGAGATAATGCCATATCCGAACTACCGCAACCTCCTATCTCTCTCGGCGTAGCGCCCTGCGGCGATCGTTTGACGGCGGTCCCGGCGATTTTCGCGGAGGCCGCTGATTTTTATTCTTTTACGTTACTAATGTTCACGGTTTTCTCGCGTTATGGCGATTTATTTTGCCAAGTTAATGGTATAATTTCAGAAAATAAGGAATGTATCATAAACGATTTGATACGTTTTATATTTTTGTGTCTTAAATAACATTAAGGAGGCGTATCTTGATGAGCAAGAAAGCGGAACTGCAGAAGCAGTATGGATTGTTTATCAACGGAGAATGGCGGCCGGCGTCCGACGGAGCGACGTTCAAAACATATTGCCCCGCCGACGGCGAGCTGCTTGCGGAATGCGCGGAAGCGACGCGCGAAGATGTCGATCTTGCGGTATCCGCAGCCTGGGAAGCGTGGAAGAGCTGGAAAAACGTAGACCCGGCGCAGCGGGCGGATATCCTCATGAAGATAGCCGACGTGATCGACGCGAATAAGGAACACCTCGCGATGGTGGAGTCGATGGACAACGGCAAGCCGATCCGCGAAACGATGGCGATCGACGTACCTTTCTCATCCGACCACTTCCGTTATTTCGCCGGAGCGGTGCGCACCGAAGAGGGAAGCGCGACGATGCTCGACGGCAACACGATGTCGCTTATCTTCCGCGAACCGATCGGCGTAGTCGGCCAGATCGTGCCGTGGAACTTCCCCTTCCTGATGGCGGCGTGGAAGCTCGCGCCGGTGCTCGCGGCCGGCTGCTGCACGGTATTCAAGCCCTCCAGCCTGACGCCGCTATCGGTGCTCGAATTCGCGCGCCTCATCGGCGATCTCCTGCCGCCGGGCGTCTTCAACGTCCTCACAGGCAAGGGCTCGCGCGCGGGGCAGTACATCCTCGAACACAAGGGCTTCCGCAAGCTGGCTTTCACCGGTTCGACGGAGATCGGCGGCGACGTCGCGAAGGCGGCCGCTGAAAGGCTCATCCCGTCGACGCTCGAACTCGGCGGGAAATCCGCTAACATCTACTTCCCGGACTGCAAATGGGATATGGCGATGGACGGCCTACAGCTCGGCATCCTCTTCAACCAGGGGCAGGTATGCTGCGCCGGCTCGCGCGTATTCGTCCATGAGGACATCTACGACAAATTCATCACGGATGCAGTCAAGGCGTTCAACAGGGTGAAGGTCGGCATGCCGTGGAAGGAAGATACGCAGATGGGCAGCCAGATCGACAAGAACCAGGTCAAGAAGATTCAGAAATGCGTGGACGAAGGGCTCAAGGAAGGCGCCAAGATCGCCTGCGGCGGGCATCCTCTCACAGAGGGCGAATTCGCGAACGGCAGCTTCTACGCGCCGACGCTCCTCGTCGACGTAAAGAACGAGATGAAGGTCGCGCAGGAAGAAATCTTCGGCCCCGTCGCGGTCGTCATCAAGTTCAAAACGGAAGAAGAAGTCATCGCTATGGCGAACGATAACGGATATGGACTCGGAGGCGCGGTGTGGACGCGCGACATCAACCGCGCGATGAGGGTCTGCCGCGGAATCGAAACGGGACGTATGTGGGTCAACACCTACAACTCGATCCCGGCGGGCGCGCCCTTCGGCGGCTACAAGGCGAGCGGCATCGGACGCGAGACGCACAAAGTCATCCTCGAACACTACACACAGATGAAGAACATAATGATCAACCTGAGCGAAGCCCCGAGCGGCTTCTACCCCGAAAAGTAAAAGCGCCGCGCTTACGCGACGGGGGCGCTCCGCGAAAGCGGGGCGCCCCCGTCGCTCGTCATCGGGTTAAGCGAAGACGCCGTTCGCGCGGCGAGCCCTCCGCCGCCGTGCTTGAAATCGTCATTGAAGGGCACAAAAGAGGGATACCGGGGCTGCCGGTATCCCTGCACGTCGATGGCCTGACATTTATAATTTGGCGACCCTGACCGGAATTGAACCGATGACCTACTGCTTAGGAGGCAGTCGCTCTATCCAGCTGAGCTACAGGGCCAACCGCACGAACATCAGTTTATCACTACTTGATATATCCGCGCAATGTTTTTCCCGAAATTCGCTACGGTTTGATCGGTGCGGTCTTCTCTTTGCCGTCGGCCGTGAAGGTTATCTTCACCACCGCGTCGGCTTCCGAGCGTTTCGTCATGTACGCCGCCATCTGCTCCACACTTACCTGAGCCGTGCTGCTGCCGTCGACGCGCTTCAGCACGCTTCCCTCCTTCAGCCCGGCGTAGGCCGCCGCCGTCGCCGGGGCGACGCTCTTGACTATCATGCAGCCGTCGGAGGCGCGCGCCTCTTCCGAGACGGTGAAGCCCATCAGCTTCGCAGCGCTTCTCTGCTGCGGAACGCTCTGAGCGGGAAGGGGCGCGTCGTCGTACTGCGCGCTCCTGCTCTCCGATACACCGTAGTAGGGCGCCTCCACGTCGACCGTGACGCGCCGCTCGTTCCTGTCCAACGTGTAGGTTATCGTCAGGTCCTGCTGGAAGCCAGCGACCTTGAGCACTCCGACCGGCGCGCCCGCGTCGAGGAAGGTCGCCTGCCTTTGCTGCTGCCAGGAGTCGTTAAGCTCCTTCAGCGCGCCGTCCGGGCCGTCGCGTTTGATTATCTGCACTGCGCGCTCCGTCTGCTCTTCGGCGATATTCTCCGCCGCCCTTTTGACTTCGTCCACCCTGCTTTCCTGTGCCGGCACGCTCGTTTCGGGGCGCGCCTGCGCCTGTCCGCTTATTATAGTTCCGACGATAAGCCCGATGAGCCCGCTGAGCCACGGCGAATCCCAGTCGCGATCCCTGTAACGGCGCGGCAGACGCGTTCCCCACCAGCCGCCCCATCCCGGGGCGTAACCCGGGTTTTGCCACGGAGGCATCCCGCCGGGGCCCGGGCGCCGGCCGTTCTGAGGCCACTGCCGAGGGACGCCCTGTCCCGGGGCTCCCTGCGGGCCGTTCCAAGGTCCCTGAGGTCTTGCCGGCCTCGCTCCTTCCTGCGGCCCATGAGGGCCTCTCTGCGCGCCAGGCCCCGGCCCTGGAGGGGGCGGCCCCTGCGGCGGCCTACGCATAGCGCTTCCGCCGCCCTGTACGGGCGGCCCTTCCTGCCGCGGGCCCTGAGGCTCGGCTGCCGCCGCTGAAGCGATCATCATGACCGCGAGCAGCGCGGATATAATTTTTTTCATTTCGTCTCTCTCCCTTCTTTTCCGTTATCTATCGGCTGCCGTATGAAGCGGTCAGCCTGCCGAAGTATTCGAGATTTTCAGTCGCGTTGCCGCGCGCTATGCCGACGAAGAGCGTGACCTTATAGGTTTTGAAGAGCGCCGCCTGGTAGATGAGCTTTTGTCCCTCTCCAGAGCCGGCGTAAGCCACAGTCACGATCGCCGGGACGCCGTTTAGCATTTCGTCCCTCTGCGAGATTATTTCGAGCTCAGCGCCAGGCTCTATTTCCGACAGACGTTCTTTAACGAACGCGTCGCGCCGCTCACGCGTGTAGCAGCTTGCCGCTTCGTTTGAGATCACGTAAAGGGCTTTGTCCTCCGCCTCTGTGGGGATTTTCCCATCCTTTGTGAGTATCAGCGAATCGCCGCGGAAGTCCGCGACGCAAAAGGGCGTCTCCGAAACGTCGACCACGGGCGCCGCCTCTGCCGGAGCTTCTTCGCCTTCGCCGCGCTGCCACCAAGCGCTTTTTATTATTTCGAGGGCGGTCTGCGAGGCGTTTGCGTCCTTCGCGCTGTAGAGCGCGCTTATCAGCCACGTAGTGGCGCCGCGCTCGACTATCAGCACCCATTTGCCGACGGTCGTCCTGCCGCCGAGCTGGAATATTTTAAGAAGCTCCGCGCGGTCCCCGTTCCAGATAAAGGAGGAGTGCGACTTGACCTCCATTTTCTTTTCCTTAAGGCAGTCGTTTTTTATCTCTTCGATCAGCTTTCCGCACGGGATGCGCAGCAGCGAAGCTTCAAGCGCGATTCTTTTATTCTTATCCGCCGCGCCGCTCTCCGTCTTTACAAAATTGCAGCCCGCCTTCGGCGCCACCGCAACGGGGATATCGAATAGGTTCTTATGCAGCGGAGTTCTTTCCACGTCTATTACCTTCGGCGTATCCACGGCGATCGCCGGGAGCGCGAAAAACGACAGCAGCAGGAGCGCCGCGAGCGCCCTTGCGTTGTTATTCATCCGCCCCTCCGCCGGGCAGTGCGTTCTTGAGCATATCTGGTGCGCCGCGGGGCAGTATTTTTCTCAGGAAATCGCCTATAACGCCTTTCACGGCCCCGCTCTGGGCCGCCTCCTTGAGGTTCTGCGCGTATTCTTTCGCCTCGTCGGTGCCCAGCGCTTCAAGCGCCTCTATCTCTTTTTTCGCCGCGCCGTAGTTCTTTTCCTCGATAAAGATCTTTCCCAGCTCGTACTTCGCCTCGGCGTCGGCCGAGTCGGCGTCTTCGGCTTTTCGCAGGCTCGCCTTCGCCTTTTCCGCCTCTCCGAGCGCGTACTGCGCCCTCGCCAGATTCAGCAGCGTCAGTGTGTCCGGACGGATGGAATATTTCGCCGCCCTTTCGAGGTGCTCGGCCGCCGCTGGGAAATCGCCCTCGGCGAAGGCCGCGAGCCCCTTCTCTATGCTGCGCCTTTTGAGCGTTTCCACGACGAGCAGCGCCGTGCCCGCCATCGCCGCTATCGCTATGAGCGCCACCAGTATAGTCGTCGTTCCGCCCCTGTTTTTTTTCATATCCTATCCCTTCTTTTCACAGCTGCAGCGACGGGCTCCAGTTGTAGCGGCAGAGCCTCAGCCGCCCGCAGGCTTCCTCGGCGACGTGGATCCCGCAGTAATCCTGTGGGAAGAAAAACATATCGTTCAGGTCGAAGCCGAAATAGTATGCCGCGATGCTCCAGATGGCCGCGCCGTGCGCTACGATCAGTATGTTGCCGCTCTCGTGCGAGGAAATTATCTTTTTGAACGCCGGCACCGTGCGCCCCTGCAGCTCGAAGAAGCTCTCGCCGCCCGGCGGCGCCGTCTCGGCGAACTTTACGCCGCGCGCCTCGTATATCTCTTTGAATTCTTCGCGCACCTCGTCGTAGCCCTTGCCCTCCCATTCGCCGAGATTTATCTCGCGCAAGGATCTCTCGGCCGCAGGCTCGAGGTACGGCGCCACGAGCGCCGCCGTCTGCACAGCGCGCGTCATGCCGCTCGTGTAAAGGTAATCGAACTTTATTCTGCCGGAGAGGTACGAGCCTACTTCCTTCGCGGCGGCGGCTCCGGCGGCGCAGAGCGGGTAATCCGTCTGTCCGTAATATATCCTTCCGTCGCCGGGCAATTCCGGCTTTGCGTGCCTCATAAGAAAAATTCTTTTTTTCTCCGCCATCTTATGCTCCTTCTGCTTTCCTTCTTCAACACATTTTAGCACCACCTTGTGTGTTTTTTATGAGCGGATGAAAAAGCGGGAGGCCCCGCTGAAACGCAGGGCCCTCCCGCAGAGAAGCGCTCCGCCGGCAGGGCGGAAATTCTTTCTTCGTATTTTTAGAACTTCTGGAACATCGCGGCTTTCGCGCCGCAGATCGGACAGGGCTCTTCGGTTTTGCCCTTGTGGATATAGCCGCAGACGGGGCATAGGTAATAATCTTCCGTTCCGTCCATATCCGTGAGGGCGTCCCTGTATAGCCGCGCGTGGACCTTTTCAGCCTCGTTGGCGCTGTGGAAGACGCGCGCGGCTGCAGCGTTGCCCTCCGCCTTCGCCTGCTCGATCATATCCGGATACATCTCGGTGAATTCATAAGTCTCTCCGCCGATGGCGGCTTTGAGATTTTCCTCCGTCGTGCCCACTCCGCCGTTAGCCTTGAATTCGGCGAAGGCGTGAATCTGCTCGGCTGCGGCGGCCGCGCGGAAAAGCTTCGCCGCGCCTACATGCCCCTCTTTTTCCGCCTTCTCCGCGAACATGAGATATTTACGGTTAGCCTGTGATTCTCCCGCGAACGCCGTTGCCAGATTTTCTTTTGTAGTTGCCATGATCGATTTTCCCCCTTGATTTATCTTCCAGTCCCGCTCTTGTTCCATTAGCCAGACGTCTTATTTAAAACGATTTTAGTTTATACGAATCATTATTTTTTGTCAAGTTCATTTTTACGCCGGAGGCCGCTTTAAAGAGAATCAATATTCCGTCCCGGCTCTCCCGTCGAGCCCTTTGCGGAACGGATGCTTTATCTCTTTCATCTCCGTGACGTAATCAGCCATCTCGATGTAGTCCTGCGGCGCGTTGCGTCCCGTCAACACCACTTCGGTCCTCGGCGATTTGCGCCTGAGGATGTCTACGACTTTATTTGAGGCTACCAGCCCCATGTCGGAGGCGACGTTTATCTCGTCCAGCACCACGAGGTCATAATCTCCCGACGTGATGAATTCTTCGGCTAGCCCTATGCCGCGCGCCGCTTCGGCGTAGTCCTCTTCGTTCTCTTCTCCCCTGAATATGCAGACGTCGCGTCCCGTGTGGATCAGCGTCAGCCCAGGAAGGTGCTTCACGCCTTCGAGCTCGCCGTAGACGCAGCTCCCCTTCATGAACTGCACTATCGCTATTTTCGCGCCGTGTCCGCAGGCGCGCACCGCAAGGCCGAAGGCCGCCGTGGTCTTGCCCTTGCCCTTTCCGGTGTAGACGTGGATAAGCCCCTTTGTCCCAAACATTTCCATGCGCCTCCTGTTTTATTTTTTTTGTCGAGCGACAAAATCTTCGATCAGCCTCGCCGAGATGCTGACCCCCCTATAGTAGTCCGGTATCTCGTCCGGCGCGAACCAGCGGACGTCCGTCACTTCGCTTTTGTCCGGGCATATCTCGCCGCTTTCCCACTCGGCGGTGAAGCCGAGCATCAGCGAGCGCGGGAACGGCCACGGCTGGCTGGCGAAATATTTTACGTTTTTCACGCTGATGTTCGATTCCTCGCGCACCTCGCGCCTTACGCAGCTTTCAAGGTTTTCGCCGGGCTCGACGAAGCCGGCCAAGACGCTGTAGCGCCCAGCGGGGAAGTTCACGCCGTGTCCGAGCAATATTTTCCCTTCCTTCTCGACGCGGACGATTATCGCCGGAGAAATGACCGGATAAAAAAGCTCGCCGCACTTCGTGCAGCGCATCGCGCACTCCTCCGTGTCGAACGCGTTTTCGGCGCCGCAGCGCCCGCAGTATTTATGCAGCCGCTGCCAGTCCATTATATGGAACGCCTTGCCGATGCGGAAGAACTGCTCCTCGCCGACGGCCGTCCAGCAGCCGCGCCTCTCGAACGCCGCGAAGCCCCGCGGCAGCGGCGCCTCCTCGCGAAGCTCGCCCCAGCTGTCGCGCGTTTCGCCGTATTTGTCGACGAGCCCGCTGTTCACGAAAAACTTTTCCAGCGGCGCCGCCTCGCCGCTTTGCGGCACCGTACCGTTCTTTAGCAGGATGACCTTCCCGCGCTGAAATATATAACAAAAAGACATCCGCGCGCCCTCTTTCGCAAATTCGTCAGCAACTTCTTTTATTTTACTGGACTAACGGCAAAAATGACACTATTATTTATACGCTATATCAAAAATTTCAGGAGGGATTTGCAGTGATCGAGAAACTGGAAAATGTTACCGCAATGACGAAGGCCAACGTGTATTTCGACGGAAAAGTCGTCAGCCACACGGTCTATATGCCCAACGGCGACCGCAAGACGCTCGGGCTCTTCCTCCCCGGCGAATATGAGTTCGGGACCGCGGACGCGGAAATAATGGACATCACGGAGGGCGCGTGCCAAGTCCTGCTTCCCGGCGAAAAGGAGTGGAAGGATATAAAGGCGGGGGAGACCTTCAATCTTCCGGCGAACGACAAATACGGCTTCCGCTGCTACGTCCCGGTGCAGTATCTCTGCTCATATATCAAAGCCAAAGCGTAGAACGCCGCTCAAACGATAAAAAAGCTCCGCGGCGGGGGGCCGCTTCCCGCCGCGGGATTTTCGCCCGTCCGCGGCGCTATATATTTTCGGCGACGAGCCTGATTATTTCTCTCGCCGCGTTCGGCCTTGCGAGCCTCTTCGCCGCCGCTCGCATTTGCTGCGCGCCTCCGTTCGAGAGGATCGCGCCGACGCTCTCGGCGGCGAGCTCCGCCCTCGGCAGATACCGAGCCGCGCCGTTCTCCGTCAAATACGATAGATTCAACTCCTCCTGTCCCGGCACGGGGTCGATCAGCAGCATCGGCAGCGCCGCGCAGAGAGCCTCGGATGAGGAGAGCCCGCCGGGCTTCATGACGGCTGCGTCGGCCGCCGCGTAATAATCCTCCATGTTCGGGACGAAGCCCTCGACGCGCACGTTTTCCTTATAGTGGAAATAAGCCCCCATTTCGGCGTACAGCCCGTCGTTGTTCCCGCATATCGCCGCCGTGATCGTGTCGCGCAGCGGAGCAAGAGATTTTACCGCCGCAAAGACGGAACCCGCGCCTATGCCGCCGCCGCTCGCCAGGACGACGCGCGCCTCAGGCGGCAGAGAGAGCTTAGCGCGCGCTTCCTCCCTTGACGGAAGCCTCGAATACTTAAGCGCCACGGGCACTCCGGTGCATGCGGCGTTCAGAATCCCCTCGTCCGTCCGCTGCCGCAGTGCGCGCGCGCTTCCTGCGAAGGAAAGCGCGAAGGCCGCGCTCCGCTGGAAGCGGTGGCTTGCAAAATCCGTGTCGGCACAGTAAACGGGCATCTTGCCGCGCATCCTTTCCGCGAACGGCGCCGCGCCGAAATAATGCGTGAAAACGACGGCTTCGACGCCCTTCGCAGTCATCTCTCTCTCTATCCGCGGCAGATAAACGCCGCAGAGCCAGTCGTGAACTCTGTCCGACATCTCGGCCTGAACGCCGGCGCGGTCCGAGCCCCAATACATGGCGCCCCACAGCCGCGGAGCGTGCCGCGCCATCGCCACGTAGCCGCGCGAAACGGTAAACTTGAGCCACGAGGGTATGACGTCCAGAATATCGCGGCATATCACGCGCCCGTGCGGGCTGTGTTCGCGGAACGCCTCGCAGATGGCGAGCGCGGCCGCCCTGTGCCCCGTCCCCTCCGAGGCGTATATCACGCCGAGCGAATTCAACCTGCCCATTCGCATCTGCCGCGCGGGATTTCTGATAGGGAGGCTGCGTGCGGACTCAACCCTTCCACTTGAGCAGGTCGCCGAGCGTCACCTTCGGCGCCGCGCTGCGCTCCTTTTCGACCTTTATCGCCGCGACGATCGAATCGCGCATCTGCTCCTGCGTGTAATTGCGCGGAAAATAAAGCGCTGAGGCGTCGCCGTGCCCCCCGCCGCGGACCTTCTTCCCGTCTTTCAGCAGAGCGAGGACCCGTCCGGCCAACCCGTCGCGGCTCCTCATCGAAACGGCCCAGTCTCCACTCATGCGCTTCGCCGCGACGGCCGCGACCAGCGGCGGATTATCGTCGCGGTCGAGCAGCAGGCCGCAGAAATCGGAGACGTCGCCGTATTCGAGCACGCCGTCGCATACGAAGGAAAGGTCGTTCCCGACGCGCCAGATACGCTCCTTGGCCTCGGCGAAGCGCGCCTCCTGCCGTTCCGTGAACTCGGAAGCGCCGTCGAATTCGGCCTGGGTCATCTTCGCGTCGGGATTCGCCGCGAGGCGCGCGAAAACGCTCCAGTGCCCGCACATCGTTACTAGCGCCTGCCAGAGGCGGCTTTCGGGAATCTCTCCGAGCCAGAGGTCGCGGTCGTTCGCAATTCTTACGATCGGCTCGAGCGCCGCGAGGACGTCCCGCGTGCGCGCGTCCTTCGCATTGGCGCTGAGCCAGCGCCAATAGACGAGCGCGCCGCAGTAGCCGGTGTCTATTTCGGCCCATTTGCGGCCGCCGTACCTTTCGAAGGTACTTTTGTGGTGGTCAAAAAGGAATGGCGGGCGCGTTTCATCCCAGCTCCTGTCGATGGCGTCGACCGTCTCCTCGCGCTGACAGAAAAGGTCGAGCACTAAAAGCTCGCCGCTCGCCGCCATCGCCTCGGAGATCAGCGAATCCACCTCGCCGTAGCCGGTTAGGGAAACGCGCGCGAGCCCGGCCGGGCCGTTCACATGCCAAGCCAGCGCCGCCGCCGCGACTCCGTCCAGATCGGTATGGCTTATTATATTAAGAAGAGAAGTCCTCATCATATCCCCCCGCTTTTCGTAAATAATATCTCACAAAATAACGGGTGTAAATGAAATAAAACGAGCGGCTTGCGCCTCTGTCAGCGCAAGGCCGCCAGCCCGGCCGATTCACGCGTTTTTATTTTTGCTCCTCGCCGGCGCTTTTATATCATCGGTGAACGGCGCCGTATATTCGTATCTGTCAAACTCTTCCTCATAGCCGCATACCCCGCAGCGCGGTGAATTCGTTATCGAAAGCGGATAAAATCCCACGGGCCCGTCCTCTGTATCGTCCATCAGCGTCTCCGTTTTTTTCCCGCATTTCGAACAGCTGGACTCCGGCGGGATGTTTCTCGCCAGCAGGCGTATCGCGCCGCGCTGCTTCGGCCTTGTCGTTTCGCCTTCGACAACAAGCTTCAGCTCCGTCGTCGTGCCGAAGTCATATCTGTGATAAAAAATTTTTCCTACATCAAGCTCAGCGATTACGCGCCCCTTGCCCATGATGTCCGCAGGTGTGGAAAATTCGCTCAAATGGCCGCAGCATTCGAGCCATATATTTCTTAAAAAATTATCGAGGGAGGAAAGTTTCTTATCGAGCGCTATGTCAAAATATATCCAGTAATTCGGCGCCTCAGCCCCTTCGGCTCTTATCAGGTAACACCTTTCGGCGCCAGAGGCGTCGTATTCGGCATGTTTCTCAAGCAGGTGTCTCTTCATCGCCATCTTCCCAATGATATCGCCGCAGATGTAACAGTTTTCTTTGCTCAAATTGCGCATGACGCCACCTCCTGCTGAAAAATTTTCTCCTGACATGATTATATTACTGTGGCCGTCTTTCACAAAGACAAATACGCCGGCCGATCAGCCGATGAAAAATATAGAGGAGACCCTGCGCGGGATCTCCTCTGAGAATAATTTTTCTTATCTTTCCATTTTAATTTATATCAGCGAGAATATGTAAAAGCGCCATCTGGGTTTTATTGCAAAAAACGGTCGAATTTAGCCGGCAGCCTCTTCCATCTCGGACCTTTTATAAGTTAACAGGGAAACGAGAATTATGACCGCCGTCGTTATCAAGAAGGACGATGTTCCCTGGTGCAGTCCGAAAAGCGGTTTGCCGCCGTTGTACCATATAAAAGTTACCAGTGTTCCAGATATGACGCCGGCCAGGATCGCTTGATGCGTTGTCTTTTCCCAGTATATAGAGAGCATTAGTCCGGGGCCAAAGGAAGCACAGAGGCCAGCCCACGCGAGCTGATTAAGGCTGAAAACTGAATCGACCTTGAGAAAAGCAAGGACGAGGGCGACGGCACCAAAGACAAATGTACAAGCTTGACTAAATTTCTTATAGAATCCTTCGCTGAGCGGCTTTTTCTTGAAGAGCCCTTTTCTTAAAACGTTGACGGAAAGTTCTGCCGTCCCTTGGAGAAGCAGCGAGGAATTTGTCGACATTATCGCGGCAAATACCGCCGCTAACATAAGCCCGCCGATGAAGTTTGAGAAGAAGGAGTTTATGAATGTTGGAGTACATAGCTCAGCATCTTCCAATGTCGGGAAAAGTATTCTACAGCTAAGTCCTAGAAGCAGTGGAAAATACTGCCTTATGCTGTTGAATACAACTGCTATGACTGCCGCCCCAGGAATCTTTTCTTTCGATTCAATGGCAATAAATTTCTGTAATCCTTGTGGCTGTCCTAAAAAACCTATAGCTACGCCGAACCACAGCCACAACGCAGCGAATAGCGGCCAGCCAACCTTCCCACCACTCCATGAAACGAGAATTGGGTTGATTGCGTGCAGTTTTTCAAAGAACGCTCCTAATCCGCCTATGTGGACTATCGCCGCTATTGGCATCACTAAGCACATAGCGACCATTAACATTCCCTGGAAGGCCTCTGCCCAATAGGCGGCGGTTACTCCTCCGGCCATGACGTAGAGTATGACGAGAAAAGACGAGGCGAGAATGGCGGTTGTATAGTCCAGGTTCAAGACAATGGCGGTTTTGCCTGCCGCTATTATGTTGCTGCCCAGGTAGGCAAACATAAATATTGTAACAGCAGTGCCACTTAGTAATCTGATCAAGCCCGTCGGATCGCCGCGCATCGTAGAAAGCAAATCTACTGCCGTCATAGAGTTATACTTACTTGAGAGTTCCTTGATCTTAGGAGCCAAAAAACGCCAACAAAGGAAATCAAAAATCGGCGCCAATATAGCTTGATACATAGCGAGGAAGCCCATCGCGTAGCCAAGCGCGACAAGGCCGATGAAGGCGTATCCGCTTGCAAGTGTGGATGCGGCTGCAAAACCGGTTACTATGCTGCCGAACCCTTTACCTACAATATAATCGCTTTGACTTTCTATAGTCCGCAGTTTCGTTGAGGCTACGCTTATACCTACAACAATGATGAAGTAGCTGGCCAATCCGAATATAACACCGTTCATGAGTATTTCCCTCCTAAATATCAAAAACTACAATTTCGATTTCTTTGATTTACTCAAAAAAAACCAGACAAGGACGCATGCTGGAGCTATAAGTGGTCCAATAAAAAATACAAAGATTTCTCCAAAACCAATATATTCCATTTTCCTTCCTCCTCGTATAATTAAGATTAATTAAGTAAGTCCTTTAGTTACCTTATTGCAAAATAGGAACTGGCGGCAGTAGACAATAATGCCCGCTTTTTCTTAAATCAAAGAACATCTAATTTAATCGATAGATAGTGTCAGCTGGGATTTTCCGCAACAGGTTATTCCTTCCGGGAATATGATTGTTACATCGTTCCCTCCTTCGGGGATAACCACGTCGTTCTCTAATTTCAACCAACAGTCATGTCCAGGTAGGATATGGTTTGCAAGGCCCTTTATCTTGCAGATGCTCTTGTTGCTTGTCTGAGAATCAAGTGTAATACCGACACCTTTGCCACTAAGTTCAGAGCGATTTTTTACCGCGTCGCCGCAGAACGCCCATGTTCCAAGGTCGTCCCTACCTATCAGGCTGGTGGAGCCTGGAGTATGTCCTGGCGTGAGATAAGCATAGACGCCATCAAAGATTTCTTGCCCGTCCTTTTCAATAAAGTGTTTCCTGAACGAGCGAAGGGATATAAGGGCTCCTTCATTAACGAACACATCGTCTGCTGTATTGGCGTATTCCCACTCTTTCCAACTCAGGTGGAAGGTAGCACCGGGAAATAATAGACAGTTTGCAGCATGGTCAAAATGCAGATGTGAAAGAAATACGTCTGTGATAGCGCTAAACGATATGTCTCGTTCTCTTAGGGCAGATATGAGCATTGGGCGGGCGCCGGCGTTGCTCGTATCTAGCAGAACAAGTCTCTCCTTGAGATGAAGCAACGCGACCGTGCTCCATCCTAAATACGCTACATCGGCTTTCCCAGGGAATCCTGCAATCAATATTTCAATTGATCTTTGCATGGAAAACTACCTCCTTTTGTTTTTGATTTACTTTAACGCTACGTTCCTCGTTACTATTACTTCAGTCTCCGTTCCGGCGGGGTTTGTCAGCACGACGTCGCCGATCTTGAGCGGAGCCTGCAGCTTTATCTTCTTGATTTCCTTCATCACGTCAAAGACCTTCGAAAGCGAAATCGGCTTTGTGAGGCGCACGCTTGCCTCGAGGAATTCTCCGCCGGTCACTATCACGCTTGACGAGAATGTACGCATCGGGTTTTCTATCTCCTGCCGGGCCCAGCTTTTGCCGCGCGGGCAGCGTGCGCCCTCGGATGAGATGAGTTTGGGAGGATCGCCCTCTTCATATTTCACCTCTATCGAGCAGCCGTTCGGGCAGACGACGCAAATAAATTCCTTTTCCGTCATTTCACGCGTACCTCCAATGATTCGACCTCTTTAAGGTCTATCTTTCCCATATCGACCCATACCATCTCCGCGGGATGCAGGCGCGTTTCTTTTCTCGATGCGAGTAAGCGCGCCCCGTCGCGGACCTCAATTAGCTTGTCGCGGGCGGGAGACGTTACGCGGAACGCAAGCGATACGTTTTCGCCGTGGCTGATGCGCTGCGGGACTACGTAGCGCACGCCGTCGCCGGCTTTCACCGTTATTCCTTCGGTCGCGTCTCCTAATTTGCCGGCGGCGTAGAGCGCCGCATTTTTGCCCGCGCGCGCCGCCTCCATTGAAACGAAGTCGACGAGATCGTGGACGTGCAGGACGTTTCCGCAGGCGAATATGCCGGGCGTCTTCGTCATACAGCAGTCGTCCACGCTCGCGCCCTGTGTGACATCGTCTATCGTCACCCCCGCTTCACGCGTAAGCTCGTTTTCCGGGATGAGCCCCACGGAAAGAAGAAGCGTATCGCAGGGCACGTAGCGCTCGGTGCCCTTTATCGGCCTGCGCTTTTCGTCAACTTTAGCCACCGTGACGCCTTCGATGCGCCCCTTAGGGCCGTTGATGTCTATGACGGTAGTCGCGAGGTGAAGCGGGATCCCGTAGTCGTCGAGGCATTGGCGGATGTTTCTTTGCAGTCCGCTGGAATACGGCAGAACCTCGAAGACCGCTTCGACTTTCGCGCCCTCGAGCGTCATGCGGCGCGCCATTATGAGCCCGATATCGCCAGAGCCGAGGATGACGACGCGCCTACCGGGCATAATGTTTTCGAGGTTGACGAGATTCTGAACGGCGCCGGCCGTATAGACTCCCGAAGGCCTGTGTCCGGGGATGGAGAGCGCGCCGCGCGTGCGTTCGCGGCAGCCCATCGCCAGGACCACCGCTTTAGCTTCGATCTCTTTCATTTCGCCTTCGCGGCTGGTGTGGAGTATTTTGTCGCCGGAAAGGTCGAGCACTATCGTCTTTTCCATTACAGCGATGTCGAGAGCCTGCACTTTTTTAATGAAGCGGTCCGCGTACTCCGGGCCCGAGAGGGCTTCTTTGAACGCGTGGAGCCCGAATCCGTCGTGGATGCACTGGTTCAATATGCCGCCGAGGATTCTGTCTCTTTCTATGATTACGATGTCGTCGCAGCCGGCTTCTTTGGCCGCCACGGCGGCGGCAAGTCCGGCTGGCCCTCCGCCGATTATTACCAGGTCGTGTTTTTCGAGTATCATGATTTAGTCTACCTCCCGCACGTTGCCGGTAAAGAGATTGGAGCCGGCTTCTCGGAATATGTAGTCGTCAGGCTTGAAGCCGTATTCGTCTCGGAGTATGCGGACTATACGCGGCGTGCAGAAGCCGCCCTGACAGCGTCCCATGCCGTTTCTCGCGCGGTATTTTATGCTTACGAGGCTGCGTGCGCCGAGAGGGTTCTCTATCGCGTCGCGTATTTCTTTTTTCGTGATTTTTTCACAGCGGCATACGATTTCGCCGTATTCCGGGTTTTCTTTTATAAGTCGCTCCTGCTCTTCTTTCGGAAGTTCGCAGAAGTGTCCGGCAAATCCCGGACGTTCGGCTATGAAATTTTCTTTTTCTTCGAGCTCGAGATGTTTAGCGACGATGTCGCGCACCATTTCGGCTATCGCCGGAGAAGCCGTGAGTCCAGGGCTTTCGATGCCGACGAGGTTTATGAAGCCAGGGAGGCCTTTTGCTTCTTCGATGACGAAGTCGCCGTTTCCACCCTCCGCCGGCGACGTGCGCTTAGGCCTGTTGCCGGCGAAGTTGCGGATAAAATCGCTCATTTTCATATTGGGGAGAAGCCTCAGCCCTTCTCTTCTGAGCTCTTCGAGGACCGGAGCCGTTACTTTATAATCTTCCGGCGTCTCTTCGGAAATGTAGTCTGCGCTCGGGCCTATCAGGATATTTCCGTCGACGGTCGGGGTAAGATGAATTCCAAGCCCGGCGTCCTTAGCCCCCGGAACTGGATAAATAAGCGTTTTGAGCGTCCCGTCCAGGCGCTTGTCAAGGACGTAGTATTCGCCGCGACACGGCCAGATTTTTAGGTTTTCTCCCTGATTCCCTTGCTTTACTCCGGCCATTGCGCTGATACCGCCGCTTGAAAGCCCCGCGGAGTTGATCACGATGTCGGCGGTAAAAACTTTCCCCCCTGAAGCGACTACGGTAAATATTCCATCTTCGCTCTTGGATATCGACGTGACTTCGCTTCTCAGGAAGTATTCGACGCCGTTCGCATGCGCGTTTTCTGCGAGGGCTATAGTGAGTCCGTAAGGGGAAATTATCGCGCTCGTCGGGCTCCATACGGCGGCTATTCCCTCGATGCCCGGCTGTATATTCTGCATCGCCGAGCTGTTGAGGACCTCAAGCCCCGGCACGCCGTTTGCAACCCCCTGATCCATCAGGCGCTTGACGCCCGGTAGCTCGCCTTCGTCAAGGGCTGTCGTAAGCTTGCCTATCCTTTTGATCTTTACCTTAAGTTCGGCGCAAAGCCTATCCATCATGGAGTTCCCGCGGACGGCGGTCTTCGCACGCAGAGTACCAGCCTTGTAATTTATGCCGGAATGAAGGACGCCGCTGTTGCGGCAGCTTGTCTCCATACATACGTCGGGCTCTTTCTCTACAACGGCCGTCGACAGCCGGAAGCGGGAAAGTTCGCGCGCGATCGCATTACCTACCACGCCGCCTCCGATGATGAGGACATTGAACGAATGTTTCAAAACAACAACCTCCCGAAATTTCCCCTGTTGGTCTACCATGGCATATCTGTACTTTTTTATTTAATGGGATTATAATACCGATGTTTTAAAAAATCAAGGTATTCCTTGGTTGATCAGAACAACATTCTAATGCAGACAGTTGAGGTAATTTTCTGCTAATATCAATTATAAACGCATTTTTCACAATTTGTAGCATCTGATAATTAACAAATTCTTTATAGAATTTTCCAAAAAACATCTGCGAGACGCGGCGTTGAGGTCGCCAAGTAACAGATTGGGAAGAAAGCGGCAAAACGCTTTTTGCACGATATTTTGCAATGCGGTGTTTACGGGATAAAATAGGATAAGCTTTTACAAAATTAATTTTGAGAAAGGTTAATTTTGAAAGACAGTTCGTCGCTTGACAAAGTATAATAATCAAATGGTAAGGTGGGCTTTTTTATGAATAAGAAACGCAAGCTTGTTATAGAAAAAATGCTTGAAGCTATACATAAGGGAGACATCGTGGAAGGAGACAAGCTTCTGCCGGAAAGGCAGCTTGCCGAAGCCGTCGGCGAAACCCGTCCCGTTCTCCGCGAGGCGCTTATCGCCCTCGACGCGATGGGAGTGCTCGACATCCGCGACAGACAGGGGATATATCTATCATCAAACGAAGAAAAAGAAGTAAATACTGTGCTCAACCGGGTGCGCGGCTGGCCGGCGGATATACTCTCGCGGGCAATGGAGATGCGCCAGATAGTCGAGCCTCTGGCGACGGGGCTCGCCGCGGCCAGGCGCAACGATAAAGACCTCGAGAAAATGCGGGAGTGTCTCAAACACATCAGGGAGCTTGCCGAGCAGGACGGAGGAGAAGCGGCAACGCAGGGCGCCTATTGGAATACCGTCTTTCATACCGTGATCATCGAATCTGCGGACAACGCCTATCTGTCGCGCGTATATGAAGGCATATTTTCGGTCTTTGAACAGGGCATGTCGCTGATGAGAATAAATACCTCGCCAGAGGCCCACGGCGGACGCCTGAACGCGTGCAACGAACACATCAGACTCTACGAACTGATAGAAAAAAAAGATTCGGCAAACGCCGAGATACTCGCGGAAGAACATCTTCAGCACACAATAGACGCGATGACGCTTCTCGGCCAGATAGTGCCTACTTCTGATCTATTCGGGCAGGGGTTCGCAGGGCGCAGACGCTTCGGGCAAAAATACGAATGGAAATAAGTGAGATGACCTACACGACGAACGCGATAGAGGGTTTCAGCCGTCGGTTGAGGAAATACGCAAAAGATGGTGGCTCTCCAGCATATTCTTTCTGTTCCACAGATACTTTTTACGGGAAGTTTTCATTGTGAAATTTTCTGCCCTTATTGCCGTGTTTAATCACATTCATTGGACGACGCCCCATAAAGTTTGTCCTTACTGAATGATCTATGGTTCATCCGGTACTATGGGCTCGGCTGACTTCTAACGACAGATCTTATTTCAGCTATGGCCGACATTTTTGCATTAGTCGTGCCCATGAGACCTTCTCTGGGTAAGAACGTACTATTTCACTCTATATATCTGCCGCATTTACCGCCTGAGATCCCGAGCAGTTATTGGACTTTGTCCTGTTATGCTGGCTTATCTCTCTCAGGCCGCCTGATGTGATTATTGTCTGTCAGAGCAGAGATTTGCCTACGCCTTTCTTCGGACTTCACCTCACAGTGGATACCCTTGGTATTCGGCTATTACTTTCCCAATGCTGGGTGGGCTGGGGACTTTCAACCTTTAGAGTGTATTCATGCCGGATGCACATACAAAGCCATGAATCACACGCCTTTGGATTCATCCTCGCATATTCTGTGACAGCGCGGATTATAGTAGGCAAATTGCCATTAGAAAAATGCTAAAATTTCTTTATTAATATTATAAAATTTCATGCCCCGTGCCGTGCTCGTGCGCGCTATCCTAGCGCAAAAACCGCATCTTGACGCCATCTGGCTTTTTGAATAGCAGAAATAGGTCAATTAATATCTCTTAAAGCATAAACTAAAAAGTCCAATTATTGACAAGAATATTAAGTAATTATAATATACGACTATATGTAGTTCATATAGGAATTATAGGTCGTCGTATTTGATTCTTAGGAAAGGGGGATAGTATCTGGCGTTTATTTTCTTCAAGTCAAATTACATTCAATGGGAGGTATCCGTCATGGAAAATGTGAATGCGAATTTTGCGTTCTATTGTGTTGCAATTTACCTTACGCTTATTTCTCTATTGGGCGTCTATTTTGCAAAGAGAATCAAAAACCAGGAGGACTATGCCGTTGCCGGACGTTCCCTTCCCGTCTACGTTCTTGTCGGAACATTGATAGCCACATGGATGGGTGCAGGCACGGTAATGGGCGGGGCAAACTCGCTCGGCTATCAGTTCGGCCTTGGCGTTGCGATTGCCTTTTCCCTTGCCTCTCCTATAGGGCAGGTCGTTCTCACCTTCATATCAAAAAAGATTCGGCGTCAGAATGCGCAGACGGTGCCGGAGGTTATTGAAAAGGTCTATGGCGCCGAGGCGCGTTTCATCTCTACGATAATAATTCTTCTCGCCTATCTCGGCGTCGTAGCGTACCAATTCCTCGGCGTGGGAACGCTCTTGCAGTCGACATTGGGAATCTCTGTAAATACGGGAACAATAATCGCATTTGTCGTTATCATAGCAACCTCTCTCTTCGGAGGGCTATATTCAGTTGCGTACACAGATTTTGTCAGCTGCGTGATGATAATGATAGGTCTTTTTATCGGCGTGCCTCTTGCCGTCTACAATGCGGGCGGGTTCTCATCAATAGTAGCCCGCCTTCCTGAAGGGCATCTCGGTTTTGGAAATCTTTCCTTCGTACAGGTGCTCGGTTTCTTCCTTCCGACATTTGTATACCTGATGGGCGACCAGAATATGTACCAGCGTTTCTTTGCGGCTAAAGATGAAGATACGGCGATGAAGGGCGGCATCTGGTGGTCTCTGTTGACTCTGCTTATCGGTGTGGTAGTCTCCATTGCTGCAATCACTTCACGTGCCCTCTATCCGGATATCAAGCCTGCACAGGCATTCATCCATCTTGCTCAGCATGGAATGCCGGTGTTTATAGGCGGAATATCAGTTGCTGCGGTAGCCGCCTTTATCGTAACGACGGCAAACTCATTTTTGCTCTCGATCGGTATAAACACCAGCAGCGATCTTTACGTACGTTATTTTAACCGCGAAGCGAGCCCAGAAAAATTGCTGAAAGTGTCGAGGATATGCGTCCTTGGGCTTGCTGTTCTGGGATATGTAATGATAATGTATTTCCCGAATATTCTTGCCCTTCAGATGTATGCTTACACAATGTACGGCGCGGCGATATCGCCGGCATTGGTGGCCGCAGTTATTTGCCCGGAGAGAGTGACAAAATTTGGCGGCCTTTGCTCTATGATAACTGGCGGTGTGGTGACAATAGCGATGGAGATACTGAAAAAGCGTGGCTGGGGCTTTGCCGTAACGTATCCGTCCGTGCTGCCCGCGGTTATCTGCTCCATCTTAGTTCTTTGCATTTTTCAAAAGCGTGAAAAGGCATAGAAGAAGTTGCCGGAGGGGGCCGCAATGACATTGAAACTGTTTTACAACGCTCAGATCTTTGACTGTACGGGAGGCGAGCCTATAGATAACGGCTGGCTTGTCGTAGAAGAAGGGATGATAAGGGAGGTCGGCATCGGCCCGGTTCCGTCGTTTGCGGATGTGGAAAAATTTGACTGCCATGGGATGACGCTGATGCCAGGCCTGATTGATGCCCACATCCACCTCAGTCTGTTCGACAACGATCTCGGCACGCAGCACAGGAGAGATTATCCTGCAATGCACTATGTTAAGGCGCTTGGAGTGCTGAAAGATACGCTTGACCAAGGCTTTACAACGGCACGTGATGCAGGCGGGGCCGATGCCGGTTTCCGTGTCGCTGTTGAGCGAGGGCTTGTGCCGGGGCCGAGGCTGACTGTATGTGGAAAGTCGCTCACCATGACCGGCGGACATGCGGACATGCGCTATTCGACGGAAATTTCGGCGCCCGCAATATCGCCCTTTTCGGCTGTAGTCGCCGACGGCGTTGCCGAGGTTCAGAAGGCCGCACGCGAACAGCTTCGCCAGGGCGTGGATCATCTGAAGGTCATGGCGGGCGGCGGCTGTGCCAGCCAGGCCGATGAGCCCGATACGACGCAGTACACTATAGAAGAGTTGAGTTCCGTTGTTCATGAGGCGTCTGCCGCGAATAAGAAGGTCCTTGCTCACTGCTATTCAAACGCGAGCATGAGGCTCTGTGCGGACGCAGGTATTTACAGTATAGAGCATGGCAATTACTTGAATGCGGAGACTGCGAAATATCTGAAGGGAAAAGGCTGTTGGCTTGTACCCACGTTGACGACGTATTTCTATATGAGCGAGCATGGTGAGGAGTTGGGCATCCCCCCTTACTTTCTTCGCAAGATGAAAGAAGTGCGCGAGACGGCGCTTCAAGCGGTGCGCTGTGCAGTTGACGCCGGGCTTGATATAGGCTCCGGTTCTGACGTGGTCGGCGACGGACAGTACCACAAGAATATGGAGATAAGCCTGAAAGCGAGAGTTATGGGCGTCCAGGCTGCAATAATTTCCGCAACGAGGGAAAATGCGCGGCTCATGAAACTGGAGAAAAAAATCGGCACACTAGAAGTCGGTAAGGAAGCGGATATAATCCTCGTCGCAGGCAACCCGTTAAAAAATCCCGAAGCCTTTGAAAACAGGGAAAATATCAAGCTCATAATCCAAAGGGGTTTGATTCGTAAAAATATTTTGTGATCGGCAGAACGCCTGATATCTTGGCGGGCTGCGGGAAAAATCCGTGGCCCGTTTGTTGTGCAAAAATTTGTGTTAAAATACGCGCTGAGGGAAATTTTGCCGAGAGGGATTCGGAGGTAATGTTTTGCCAAAAACATCGCTTGCTGATTACGCCGCCAAAGAAATAAGGGGTCTTATTGAAAATAATAAGCTGATGCCCGGGGCTCACATAAACATAGACCTTCTTGCAAAGGATATTGGTATTAGCCAGACACCGATCCGTGAGGCGCTGAAAAAACTTATCGCCGAGGGAGTTGCCGTCTATGAACCCAAAGTCGGTTACTCTGTTCGTAACTTGACTTTGTACGAGTATCTTCAGGTTTCGGAGATACACCAGGTTCTAGAGACATATCTTGTAAAAGAGCTTGCCAAAATGCCTTTTATTGTCGACATGGATTCCTTGAGGACGATTAATAAGGATCTGGGGGAGCACATCGCAAAAAACGACATCGAAGGTATCGGTCGTGCCAACGATCTCTTCCACAGAAAGCTTTTTGAGAATTACCATAATAAATTGTTTGTGGCCCGCCTATTCAACCTTTGGAGTGAGGTTCGTTCACAGCGGAATATAATGTATAAGAATAAGATTTTTACCAGTAAAATTGTTGGAGAGCATGAAGCAATCCTGGCTGCGATCTCGAATGGAGATGCCGAGGCCGCGGAGAAAGCTATGACGGATCATTATGTAAGCGGCAGGGAGAGCGCGATTATTTGTTTCCCCGTAAAGGCATAGAAACTTTTTGAAAAAACATCCCACAGGCACTGTGGGCTGTGGGGCGTTTCAATTGGTATATCAGCAACGGCTGATAAATATTACCGGCGCTTTTTCACGCACAAAAATCGCATCTTTTCCCCGAAGTATACCCAAACTACCCGAAGATTTTGAAAGTCCGTGCGGTCTCCTTCCACGCGGTGCGCAAAATCCGCGTTTTGGTTCTGGGATACCTCCTGATGGTGCGCGCAAACGGAGGCGCCCTCTTTCCTTTAAGGCTCCTGCCGCAGGAATTTTTCGGCGCTGCCACCGAGCAGGGCGGATTTTTCCTCTTCCGCCAGACTCGTCTTTCCTATCAGCTTCGCGTATCGTTCGAAGCCGAGTATCGGCCAGTCCGAGCCGAAGAAAATCTTATCGCCGGCCCCGACCGCGAATATCGCGTCCATGACGCGCGGCTCGTATAGCCACGGCCACGCCGCCGTGTCGAAGCGCGCGTTCCGCATGAGGAGGCGCATTTCTGGCATAGTCGAGAAGGCCCACAGTCCGCCGCCGAAGTGGGCGAATATCACGCGGACGAGCGGAAAGTTGCGGCAGAAGGCGGCCGCCTCGCGCGCGCCGTACGTGCCCTTGCCGGCGTAGCTGTGTCCGGCCTGCTCCGTGGTGTGGAACATTATGAATTTTCCGCGCTCGCGGCACGTCTCGCATAGTGCGCGAAGCTGAGGGGCGTCGGCCATGTCGAAACCTTGTCCGTCAGGGAAGAGCTCGCCTATGCCCGCCGCGCCCATATCGAACGCGCGTTCGGCTTCGGCGGGCGCGCCGGCGTCCGTCGGAGGCACGACGGCAAGCGGCGTGATGCGACCGGCGAAGCGCTTCGCCGCGTCGAAGAGGTAGTCGTTCATCTCGCGGCAGAGCCCTATGTCGCGGAAGGCGAAGGTCGTGGCGAAGGAGCTTTCTATTCCGGCCGCGTCCATCGCTTCTATCAATTCCTCCGCGACTCCCCACTTCTGCACCTTCGAAGAGGTCAGCAGGTCGAACCACGGTTCGCGCGCCGCGATTTTATCGCGCTCTTTTTTGAGGAATTCCGGATATATATGCACATGAGAATCGATTATCTTCATAAAAAATTTCTCCTTCGCCGCCTTTTTCCGGTTTTGCGCCTTAGCTATATTTTAACGCTCATTGTCGTCCGTCGGCTCGGAAAATATTGCGCGACGGCCGCCGTTTGCTGTAGAATCTGCTCCGTAAGCGCTAACCGAAAGAGATTCGGGGGGATATGCCGTGCCTTCTGTATGCCGCGCGCCGCAGAGCAGAAATAAAAAAATACTTTTGCTCGCTCTGGGCTTCTTCTTTAACTTCGGATATTCGAACGTCTCGTATCTTCTGCCGGTATACTACGCCCACGTCGGCTATTCTGCCGCGCGCGCCGGCGCGCTCGTATCGGCCTTCTATTTCGCGACGCTTCTTTTCCGCCTTCTGCTCGGCATGATGATACCGCGCTTCGGCTTCAGAAAATTTTTGGCGGCAGGCGGCGTGCTGTCGATCGCCGGTTCGCTCGCCGTCGCATTGTCGGGCGGCCATTTCCTGCCCGCCTTGGCGGCGCGTATACTCTTCGGCGCGGCGTCGGCTTTCACGCAGATATCGCTTGCCACCTATCAGTCGCTCGCGTTCCGCGAGGAGGAACGCGGGCTAGCGTACTCGATCATCATGGCGGGGGGGCTCGCTCCGATGATGACCGCCGTGCCCGTCGCCGACTGGCTGCTCGCCCACGGATATTTCAATTCCTACATTTCCATTCCCGTGATTTTCGCGGTCGCGATGGCGGCGGTGACGATTTTCGCGCTCGATACCGACGACGTGGCGCTCAGCGCGTCGCACGCCGCGGTTTCGCCGTTTTCAGGCATTGGAGAATGCTTCAGGATGCCCGCAGTGGCGCTGTCGCTCTTTATGGTCTTCACCTTTTCGATCGTGGACGCCGCGTCCTCCTTCATGGCGCCGATGACGGCGAGCTTCGGCACGATGTCCTCGTACTTCCTTTCAACTAACGCCGCGGTCGGCGTCACTGTGCGCCTATTCTTCGGAAAAGTGCTCGACAGGTACCCGAGATGGAAGCTCTCCGCGCCGATAACCGCGGCGATGGCGCTACTGTTGCTGCTTGCGTCGGTGAACCCGGGGCGTGCCTCCCTGATGATTTTAGGCTTCTTGTTCGGAATAGGGATGGGCTTCGGCTTCCCGCTGCACTTAGCGCTCGTCTCGGACCACTCGCCGCGCCGCCTTCAGCCTCAGGCCGTCTCGATAATGTGGTTCACGATCGCGCTCGACTTCGCCGTCGTGCCGCTAGCGACTTCCTATATAAGTGAGGCGACGGACGCCGTCTTCGGTTTTCGCACGGTAGTTTTGACCGCGCTGGCCTGCTGTGCTTTCGCGGCCTTCATGTGGCGCAAGCTGGAGCGTGCCGGACGGCTGTAGGCCGGCCGGCACAAGTTTCGGCATACCGCCGCAACTACGCACATGGCTCGGCTTCGCCCTTCGGGAACCACCTATGCCGAGCATCGCCGCCGTCTTAAGGATTAAGCGCTGCTACTAAGGCAGCCATCATATCAGCATACGGTTCGCCGGGCTGATTCTTAGCATGACTATAAGTACGGCATTAACAAAAATAGCGGGATCTGTCCGTTAGATAGATTCCGCTATTTTTTACAGTTGACTTAAACTTTTCTTACTCGACGCTCTCCGAGCTCTTCTTATTGATCCACCAGTTTTTAATGCTTCCCCAAACCCCCTGCGGCAGCCAGATTATAAAACAGACAAGGGAGACGCCGTATATAACGAGGCGTAGCGCTCCCGCCATCCGTAAAAATTCCGGCAGTATAGTTAGAAGTATAGCGCCGAAAATTGGCCCCAGCAACGTGCTCATACCTCCGAAAATCACCATCACAAGGATATTTATAGATTCTCCGATGGTGAACGTCACAGGGCTTATGAATAAAATATAGTGTGCATAGAAAGACCCTGCAAGGCCCGCGAGGGCACCGCCGACGGAAAATGCGAAAATCTTGTTTCTCATCGTATCTATTCCCAGCGATTTCGCAAGTTCCTCATTTTCACGTACCCCGATCAAGTTATCACCCATGCGTGAAGTCGTTATTCTGTAGAAGAACCACGCGACGATCGCTACAAATAAAAGTCCAAGGTAGTAATAATGCATGCGTGTCTCAAAAACGAGCCTGTATCCGAACAGATCTATCGGTGTCGGACGAGGGATGCCGGCGATTCCCATGGGACCGTTTGTGACCGGAATCCAGTTGACCATTATGACGTTGACCAGAACACAGAAAAAGGCTGTCGTGATTGCCAGCACGTGCCCCCTTAATCTTAGTACGAGCTTCCCGATAATATAAGATATCAGCCCGGCGGCCGCCCCGGAAATCCAGAAATTTACCCAGAAAGGCAGCCCCATCTTTGTGCTTAGTAAAGCCGAAACATAGGCTCCTATTCCGTAAAATGCGGCATGCCCCATCGATACCTGCCCAGAGAAACCCACTATTAAGGCGAGTGATAGAGCCAGCACCGCGTATATTTCCGACATAACAAAGATATGCAGATAATAATCCATTGTAAAGAGGTGCGGCAGAACGAGCAGGATAGCGGCAACAGCTGATATTATTCCAATCTTTATGGCTTTGTTCATTATTTTCCGCCTCCCGCGAGCCCCTCTGGTTTTATTATGAAGAGCAATATCATCAAGATAAACGGATAGGCGTCTTTGTAAGCGTAGCTGATAAATCCGCCTCCAAGACTTTCGACAAGGCCTATCAATATGGCGGCAAAGATGACGCCTTTTATCTGACCGATGCCGCCCAGAATAATGATGACGAAAGATTTTAGCGTCACAGTAAGCCCCATATCAGGTTGTACGAAAAACATTGCGCCAACCATAGTGCCGGCCGCGGCGGCCAAAGCGCCGCTGATAGCGAAGGTTATTGAATATATGCGACGAACGTTGATGCCCGCCAATTCCGCGGCGATACGGTCCTGTGCGATGGCCCTCATGGATTTCCCCGTTTTCGTATACTGTATAAACCATGATAGCAGGCAGGCCAGCATTACGCAGAGCACCAGTATCGCAAGCCGTTCTCCCGTCATGAAGATTCCCATGATATCGAAGTGGATGCCGTTTAGTCCGGACTCTATCTTTCTGGGGTCGGCTTTAAAGAGGAAAAGGGCCAGATTCGCCAACGCAGTAGAGAGTCCGAAAGAAAGAAGCATGCTGTTTATGAGCGGTTTTCCCACAATTGGGCGGAACGCTATGCGTTCGATGACTGTGCTAAACAGTCCCATCCCTACCATAGCTACCAGAATAGAAATAAAAAATGGGATGCCCAGCAACGAGGTGCTGAAAAAACCAATAAAAGCGCCTATCATATAGAATTCCCCGTGCGCGAAATTGGCGGTCTCAAGAATTCCAAATATGAGCGACAGCCCCAGTGCTATTAGCGCGTAAATACAGCCTAATATGACTCCGTTCAGCGTCTGCTGAAGAAAAACAGTCAGCATCATCGCATCTCACTCCTTGCTAAAAAACAGCTGAGCCAATTCTTATTCAAAGGGCTGCGCTACAAACAGGCGGGCGCAGCCCTTTAAAAAAGCGGTAGTTTATCTGCCGCTATTCACCGGATATCGGACCGGCGACGACGACAATCTTGCCATCTTCAACCATTACTATATACTCGCTGATCTGAAGCTGGTTTTTCGCGTCGAAATGAGCCTTACCCTGAGGTCCTTCATATTTGATTGCCGCAAGCGCGTCGCGAACCTTTGCTCTGTCTGTCGAATCCGCGTTACGGACCGCTAGCGCTATCATCTTCATGCAGTCATAACCTGCTTGGGCGTACTTCTCAGGATCGATCTTGTAGCGCGTTTTATAATCTGACGTGAACTTTTTAGCCGCCGGTGTCGGTATGCTGGCTACAAAACGGCTGGCCCCGACGATCCCATTGGAGTTCTTTTTCGCGAGCTCGATGAACTTCTCATTGAAGGTCCCGCTAGTCGGATCCATCAAGAGCATTTTTCCGCCCAGCCCCATCTCGTAAAATTGCGCCACGACGCGGGAGAGGTCTACCGTTTCCCCAAACATGCAGAGAGCGTCGGCCCCAGAAGCCCTCAATTTAGTAACTATTGGGTAATAGTCTGTCTCTCCCTGGTTAAAGTATTCTGTAAAAACGGCCTTTCCCCCAAGTTTTTCCAACTCAACGTTGAATGCTTCGACCGAACCGCGTCCATAATCTGTATTGATTGCGATATAGGCCCATTTTTTCGCTTTTTTGTCATTTATAGCCCATTTTGTGAAGGCTTTGGCGATCATCGCAGAATTGTCGCAGCCGCGGAACATCCATTTATTATTCATCTCTGTGATCTTAGGAGCTAATGATATTGGAGTGATAAGCGGCGTATGAGATCTCTGTGCTACGTCCATCATTGCCAACGTACACGAACTGCCAAAGTCTCCGATCACTCCGGTGACTTTCTGCATACCGACCAGCTTTTCCATTGCCGCCACTGCGGTCGCCGGGACATTCGCGCTGTCTTCAATAAAGAGTTCTACCTTGTTCCCCTTGATTCCGCCGGCCTTGTTGATTTCCTCTACCGCCATTTCGATGCCGTTGAGTGTCAGACGGCCGTCATAAGCGATAGGCCCGGTCGTTGGCATGACAACGCCAATTTTAATCGGGCCGGCCTGGATAGCGGCGTCAACTGCCTGCACACACGTCAGCGCAACAAGCAACGCCAGTACAAAATACGAAAAATACCTCTTCATTAGTGAAGCACCTCCATATTATTTTATCCTACACACCAAGGTAGGATTTGCGTACACTATCGTCTTTCAGCAGTTCCGAGCCTTTACCGGAAAGGACCACACGGCCTGTTTCCAGGACATACGCGTAGTCAGCAATCGACAAGGCCATAAAAGCATTCTGTTCGACGAGTATTACCGAGGTCCCACCGTCACGAATCTTTTTGATGATTTCGACAACCTTCTCAACAATTATCGGCGCAAGCCCAAGCGAAGGTTCGTCCAACAGCAGCAGTTTAGGGTTTGACATCAAGGCCCGCGCTATCGCAAGCATCTGCTGCTCTCCGCCGCTGAGGCTGCCGGCTAACTGTTTTTTCCTCTCCGCAAGTATGGGGAAATTGGAAAAAGCCGTATCCAGACGCGCAGGGATAACCCTGGGATCTTTTATGGAGATTCCTCCCATTTCAAGATTCTCTTCCACCGTCATCTTTGGCCAAACCCGACGCCCTTCGGGACATTGTGATAACCCGGCGGCGACTATTTTTTCAGGATGCATATTATGGATAAATTGGCCGTCAAATTCGATGCTGCCCGATGTCGGCTTGAGCACGCCTGACAGGCACATCATAAACGTACTCTTGCCGGCCCCGTTCGAGCCAATCAATGTTACAATCGAGCCCTTTTCCGCCTCTATTGTGACGTCGTGCAGAACTTCGGTACGTCCGTAACCGGCGCAAAGGTTCTGAACTTTAAGAAACATTAGGCTGGAACCCCCTCCCTAAATAGGCTTCTATCACCCTGGGATCTTTAGCTACCTCGTTCGGCGCGCCCTCAGTCAACTTCTCCCCGTAACACAGAACCGCGAGTCTGTCCGAGATAGAGACGACAAGGTTCATGTTATGTTCGATAAGAAATACCGTAATTTTTAATACGTTTTTTATATTAAGGATTATATCGATAAGCTCCTTGGTCTCCGTGGGGTTGAGCCCCGTCGCGGGTTCATCCAAAAGCAGCAATTTTGGAGAGGTCGCCAGCGCCAGTGCGACGGAAAGCATCCTCTGTTTGCCATAAGGAATATTCTTTACGAGAAAGCCCTTCCAGTCGTAAAGCCCGCAAAACCTCATTATATCGTCAGCTTTTTCCTGTACGAGGGTATTTTCCCTTCTGACGGATGCCCCATTGCATAGAATGTCGATAATGTTAGCGTGCCTGTGCTGGCTGAAGCCGATCTTTATGCTGTCGCCCACCGTTACGTCAGCAAAAATATTCGTCTTCTGAAAGGTTCTGACCAACCCCAGTTTGGCGATCTCATGCGGCTCTTTTCCCGTAATGTCTTTTCCCATGAATTTGACTGTGCCGGAGGTCGGTTTTAAAAAACCGCTTACAAGGTTGAAAAATGTCGTTTTCCCCGCGCCGTTGGGGCCGATAAGAGATATTATCTCCCCCTCTCTGACGTCGAGGTCGACGTTCTCGACGGCTTTCAGCCCTCCGAAACGAATAGAAAGAGAACGCGCTTCCAACAAAACATCCATTTTGTTCCCCCCGCTCAATCCCCATTGTTTTTTCTATCGTTGATCAATCTTTTTGTGATTGCGTCCGCCGACGATCTCAGTAACGCTTCAAATCGATCGAGTTCAGGCTCTACGTCAAACTTAGGGCCGGCGATACTCAAAGCGGCTATCAAGCTGCCATCCGGATTGAGTAAAGGAACCGCTATCTCCGCCGCTCCGAAAGTCATCTCTTCGACGCTGACCGCCTTTCTCTCCTTGCGAATCTTCTCTATTTCCAATCTTAACTTGCTCGGAGCGATAATTGTCAGCGGCGTATAGGGCTCTAAGGGCGATTCTAGTATATGATTTTGTAGGCTTGGATGAGCGAAAGCAAGTAATATCTTTCCACAGGCCGCGGCGTGAAGCGGAAATACCTTTCCCATTTCGGCTACTAACTTGATGGTTCTCTCCGGCTCGACTTTGTCGAGGCAAATACCGCGGTATCCATCAAGGACCAACAACAAGATCGTCTGGCGGCTTTCGTCACAAAGTTTAACCATTTCGTCATGTGAATGTCGCGTAAGTTCAAGACGGAGTCTCCACGAGTTTGTCATACTTAAAAGCTTGAAACCGATTCGATAGCTCAGCGTTTTGGCATCCTGGCTGACCCAGCCGTTTTCTTCAAGCGAATCCAGGATGCGCTGTACAGCGCTTTTTGAAATATCTGTTTTAGAGGCGAGTTCTCTGATGCCTATGTTGCCATCTGTCTCCAGGAGCACCTCGACTATAGCCATAACTTTTGCTGGTAAACTCATACTCATATAGTTATACCTCTCCCATCTTATATAAATGGGACGCATGACCCGATTTTATGAAGCTCGTATAGATATTATTTTAATTAGACGTTCTTGTCAATACAATATTTTTCTACGCAAAAAATATTTTTTACACCTGATGCAAGTGATATTCAAGTTCCGCCTTCGCCGCGTCAGCGGCTCCTTGCTATGTCCTTGAGCTGCTGCAAAAGCTCCGGCGCTATGCTCTTCGAAAAATACGAACAGTAAACCGAGTTGTTCTGAAGAAGGGGCTCCGTCCTCAGTTCGGGAAGAGCGCGCGCCGCCTCCTCAAAATAGGGCGTGCCGGGAATCGGCGAGAACTCCGCGAGCTTCGGCGTGCCGCCGCAGCTGCGTACGAAGCGGATCGTCTCCTTAACCGACTTGACGTCTTGCCCGGGAAGGCCGAGCAGTATGTACGTCTCACACTCCTTAGCGCCGTAGCCGGCCGCGAGAAGATTCTTCACGGCCGCAGCGTATTCGTCGCGCGCGACCTTCGAAGAGCCGTCGTGCGTCACTTTGGGGTCGATGCTCTCAAGCGACAGCCTGATCGTTTTGAAGCCCGCCTCAAACAAGATATTCGCGCACTCCGCGTCTATCTGCCTGACGTGCAGCCCGTTCGGCGCGTGGAGCCGCAGCTCTCCGCTGTAGCGTGCGCGCAGCTCGCGGCAGAGCGGATAAAAGAACTCATCCCTGCCGAGCAGCAGCGCGTCGTCGTAAAAGGCAAAGTCGCGCGCGCCAAGCTTCGCCTGATAATCTATCTCGCGCAGCACGTCGTCGAGGGGCCGCCTGAAATATCGTGGCCATAAAACGTTTGACGCGCAGTATTTACATGAGAAGGGGCAGCCGAAGGAGGTCATCGCGACGCCGTAGCGCGGCGCGCCGTACAGGTCCATAGCCGGATAGGGCGCCGGCGGCTCGCCCCTGTCGCAGGAGATATAATCCGCGCCGAGCAGCGCGGCGTGCTCCGGCATCAGGCTTGCGTAAATTCCTCCGAGAACGACCGGCGCGTCCGGAAAAATTTCGCCGAGCGTCTTGATGATCCACTTCACGCCCGTATACCAATAAGTCATTGCGGAGGTGACGAGAATGACGTCGGGCTCGTCGCGCGCCGTGCAATAGCTCATTATTTCACTTTTGGTCAGGCCAAAATGATTGAAACGGCGCGGAATGCCCCGGTAGACTTCGGGCTTATCTATCTCCCTCTTTTTTATCTTTGCGCGCCCGTAACTCTTTTCTCCTTCGGCGGCGAAGGCGACGCAGTCGAGCAGCGACACTTCGTTATCGGCGCGCAGGGCTTGCAGGATGTATAAGAGCCCCAGCGGCTTCGACCAGAGGTCCATAAAAGCGAAATCGCGCACCGGAGGGTTGACGCCGAGAATCTTCAGCCCGCGCAGAGAGAGCAGGGTCCGCGCGTCGATTTTTTCCGGCGCCCCGCGCCGTTTTTTTAGAGGACCGTTCATTTGCCGCACACTTCCCGCCGGCCTTAGCCGATGATAATATATAATAAAGTTTAGTATAAACGCGCGCCATTTAAAAGTTTTTTGACGAAAAAGAAGCGCGGGAAATTCCGCGGTTCTTTGGAGGCGCTTCTTTTGCGGCAGGTTGGAAATCGAACTTGCTGCGCCGGGCCGGCGGAATACTGTCTAAGAAGCTGATTGCGCCGCGCCGCTTTATTTGTCTTTGTATAAGATGTTCCCAGCGTGCCGGATATTTTTGGTCTGACCATTTGTGAAAAAATTATGTAAGCATTTTTCTCTGTATTTAATTCATGAAAAAGTTCATTTTTACCACAAACAAAACAATAACGACAAAAATTAAAAACCCAGTGAATGCCGGTATTTCAAAGGCATTTCACAAAGTGTCCGATGTTTTAATTCCAGAAATTTAACTTCAAAAATTGGAAAATTTAGAATATATAAAAAGGCTTGCAAACTTATCGGATATGTATTATAAAGTGTACTGGGTAGTCCGCAAAGGAGGTTTTTTCACAATGATGGAAGCGCCTGTTTCGAAAGGAACGCGAATCTACGAAAAGGTTGTTGAAAAACTGAAGGGCGAAATAGCCGCGGGCAATATTCTCCCGGGCGACCCGCTCCCGTCCGAACGCCAGCTCATGGAGACCTTCGGAGTGAGCCGCAGTTCGCTGAGAGAAGCCTTCCGCGTGATGGAACTGCTGGGCCTCATCGAATCTATCCCCGGCAAGGGGCGCTTCGTGCGCCACCCGCGCGCGATATCCGAGAACAAAAACACCATACAGCTTGAAGACTCCGCGATATTGGAGCTTATGGAGGCGCGCCGCATACTCGACCCCGCGATCATCGCGGAAAGCGCGATGCGCGCGACGCCGTCGGATCTGACGCGCATCCTCCGCAACATCACGTCGACCGAGCGCTCTCTTGCGAGCCCGGACGAACGCGCGCAGGCGGATTTCGATTTTCATCTGCTGATCGCCGAAGCGACGCATAATTTCGTATTCATAAACCTCACGAGGATGAATTTCGATCTGATTCTCGCGACTCACGAGCGCATTTACAATCTTCTCGACGATAAAGACGCGTTTTTAAACGAACACAAAGAGATGTACGACGCGATACTCGACCATAACGTGGAAAAGGCGCGCGAAGCCGCCTCGCGCCATATAGACAGGATTTACCGCACGCTGCACAGAGGCATAGCGGCGGGCGAATAAACGCATAAAGCAAGAGAGGCAAAATATCAACATCAAAGACCTTTACGGGAGGAAGAGCTATGGAGAAGAAAATCAGAGAGATGTTCCCGGAGATCGAATGGATCAAGGACAAAGAGCTGCAGGCTAAGGTAGTCGCCTCGTACGTCGACGCGCTCAAGACGGGCGGCTGGGAGCCGGAAGACATGGACAAGATCCCTTTCACGCTCCTTATTCCGGACTGCCCGTTCTCGTATCTTGAACACGTGCGCGGCGTAACGCGCGTGGCGAAGCGCGCGATGGATGAATTCAACGCCATCTACGCCGAGAAGGACGCGAAATTCACGATCGACAACGACCTGCTTATCGCCGGCGCGCTGCTCCACGACGTGGGCAAGCTCGTCGAATACGTGAGGAACGCCGCCGGAGAAACGGTAAAATCGCCGATGGGCAAGAATCTCCGCCACCCCTTCTCGGGCACGGTGATCGCGATGCGCAACGGCTGCTCCGACGCTATCGGGCACATAATCGCCAACCACGCCAAAGAGGGCGACGGCACGCTTCGCAGCCCCGAGGGCGTAATAGTCAACAAGGCGGACTTCATCAACTTTGAATCTGTGAAGTCTTTCCTCGGCATGAAATAAGCGATAATTCTCCACTATAAAAACGGAGGGAATAAAAAATGGGCAAGACATCGATAATGAAGATCATGGAGAAGTCCTGCGGGCATCCGGTTAAGGAGGGCGACCGCGTCTGGTGCAACATCGACTGGGCGACATGCCGCGACTTCGGAGGGGCCAACGTCATTCTCGAGTTCGAAAAGGAGATGGGGCCGGACAAAAAGGTCTGGGATCCGGACAAGCTGGCTTTCACCTTCGACCTTCAGGCTCCCGCGCACGACGAGGCCGTCGCGAAGAACCAGAAGATCATCCGCGAGTTCTGCAAGAAGCAGGGAGTCACGCGCCTTTTTGACATCAACCACGGCATAGGCCAGCACGTCATGCTCGAAGCCGGCATGATCAAGCCGGGGGACGTCGTCCTCGGCACCGACAGCCATATGAACCTGCTCGGCTCGGTCGGCGCGTTCGCGACGGGCGTCGGCAACACCGACATCGCAGCCTCCTACATAATCGGCAAGAACTGGTTCCGCGTCCCGCAGACGATGAAGATCGAGGTGACGGGGAAATTCCCGAAGGGCGTCTGCATGAGAGACCTGCTCACCCGCTTGGTCGGCGACCTGGGCGCCGGAGGACTTGACTTCTTAGCCGTAGAATTCACCGGCGATACTATCGAGAACGCGTCGCTCGACGAGCGCATCACGCTCTGCTCGATGGTCACGGAGATGAGCGGCAAGGTGCCTCTCATAATGCCGAACGGCGAAGTGCTAAAATGGCTGGTCGAACGCGCCGGCCCGGTCGTCGAGGAGCTCGCCGAACAGCTCAAGGCCGATCCCGACGCGAAGTACATCGACGTCAAGCGCTACGACGTATCGAAACTCGTGCCGCTGGCATCCTGTCCCGACGCGCCGGACAACGTGAAGCCGATCAGCGAGATCGCCGGCACCGAGGTCAACCAGGTGCATATCGGCTCCTGCTCGAACGGGCGCTTCGAGGATCTAAAGGCGGCGCACGACGTCCTGATGGCCGGCGGCGGCAAGGTAAGCCCGAAGGTCCGCACGATCATCACGCCGTCGACGACCGAAGTGCAGCTCCGCTGCATCGAAGAGGGCTTCGCCTCCGACTTCCTTAAGGCCGGCATAGTCTTCACGAACCCGACGTGCTCGCTCTGCACCGCGAAGCACTACGGCGCCATGCCTCCGGGAGACGTAGGCTGCTCTACGACGAACCGCAACTTCATCGGCAAGGTCGGCAAGGGAAGCCACACCTACCTGATGAGCCCGATGTCCGCGATGGCCACGGCCGTTAAAGGCTGCATCGCCGATCCGAGAGAGATACTGAAATAGAGGAGGAGAAGCGTTATGGGAGAAATTCTCAAAGGCAGAGCATGGGTATTCAGCGATGACGTCGACACCGACCTCATCTATCACAATAAATATCTTGCGGAGACCGACCCCGACAAGATGCCGCAGTACGCGTTCGAGTACTATCCCGGCAAGGAGAATTTCGCTAAGGAAGTGAAGCCCGGCGACTTCGTGGTGGCCGGGAAGAACTTTGGCTGCGGCTCCAGCCGCGAGCACGCCGTTTACTGCATCGAGCGCGCGGGCGTCCCCTGCATCCTTGCGGAGACCTGCAGCCGCATCTACTACAGGAACGCGATCAACAACGGCTATCCCGTCCTCTTCGTAGAAGGGCTCTCCGAAGCCATCAAGGAGGGAAAGATCAAGGACGGCGACCAGCTCGAAGTCGAGATGTCGACCGGTACTATCAAGGACGCCACCAACGGCAACACCTTCCACGGCGACGCCGTCAGCGACCTTGAGAACGAGATCATGAAAGCCGGCGGCCTCATGAACTACATGAAGGCCAAGGTCGGCGCGTAAATTAGGAGGAAAATCTTATGGGCAAGACATTTGCTGAAAAGGTTCTGGGCAAGGCGGCCGGATACGAAGTCACGGCGAACCAGGTCGTAACGGTGGAACCGGATTTCTGCATGAGCCATGACAACGGCGCCCCTATCGCCAGGACGTTCAAAAAGATCGGCGTCAAAAACGTAAAATATCCCGAGCGCATCTGCCTGATACTCGACCACGCGGTGCCCGCTCCGACGAGCGACCACGCCGTGAACCACAAGGAAGTCCGCGAATTCGTCGCGGCTCAGGGCATCCCCAACTTCTACGACGTCAAGAGCGAAGGCGGCGTCTGCCATCAGAAGATGTGCGAAGAGGGTTACGCGCTGCCGGGGCTCGTCATGGTGGGCAGCGACAGCCACACCTGCACCTACGGCGCATACGGCGCCTTCTCGACGGGCATCGGCCGTTCCGAGATGGCGGCGGTCTGGGCTACCGGCAAGCTCTGGTTCAAAGTTCCAGAGAGCATGAAGGTCGTCGTGACCGGGAAGTTCAAGCCCGGCGTCTCGGCGAAGGACTTCATCCTCAAGTTCATCGGCGACGTCAGGGCCGACGGCGCCGACTACATGAGCGTCGAATTCCACGGCGAAGGCATCGAGGACATGAGCATAGCCGAGCGTATGACGCTCTGCAACATGGGCATAGAGTTCGGCGCGAAGAACGCCGTCTGCAAGCCGGACAAAAAGCTCCTCGACCTGATCAAAGAGCGCGGCAACGCGAAGAGCGACAAATGGGAGGCCATCTGGGCCGACGAAGACGCCGTCTACGCGAAGGAATTCCACTACGACCTGGGCGACATCACGCCGGGAGTCGCCAAGCCGCACAAGGTCGACAACTACGCTCCGATCGAAGAGGTCAAGGGCACGAAGATCCACGAAGCCTTCCTCGGCTCCTGCACCAACGGACGTATCGAAGACCTGCGCCTCGCCGCCGAGATACTCAAGGGCAAGAAGATCGCCGTCCGCACGGTCGTCATCCCGGCTTCGTGGGCCGTCTACCGCCAGGCGATGAAGGAAGGGCTCTTCGACATCTTCCTCGACGCCGGCTGCGTCATCTGCAACCCGGGCTGCGGCCCCTGCATGGGCAACCACGAGGGCATCTTGGCCCCCGGCGAATCCGCGATCAGCACGGCCAACAGAAACTTCAAGGGGCGCATGGGCGACAAGGAGAGCTTCATCTACCTCGCAAGCCCGATGACGGTGGCGGCGTCGGCGATCAAGGGCGAGATTTCCGACCCGAGGAATCGCTAAGGGGGAACCCTTTCGATTTCCGCGGCCGAACTTGCGCGGCGAGGCCGCAACAGAGATATACGAACGGAGGAAGATAAATATGTCTGTAAAAGGTAAAGTCTGGAAATACGGCGACGACGTAAACACCGACGTCATTTTCCCGGGGAAATACACCTACACCATCAAGGAACGCGCCGACATGGCCAAGGTGGCCTGCGAAGACCTTGACCCCGAGTTCAACAAAAACGCGAAGCCCGGCGACATCATCGTCGGCGGCAAAAACTGGGGCTGCGGCTCCAGCCGCGAGCAGGCCGTCAGCTGCATCAAGGAACGCGGCATAGCGGCGATCATCGCCAAGAGCTTCGCGCGCATCTACTACCGCAACTGTTTCAACGAAGGGCTGCCGATCATCATCTGCCCGGCGGCGGTCGAAGCGATCAAAGCGGGCGACGAAGTGGAGATAGACTTCGAACGCGGAGTGATAATCGCCGGCGGCAAGGAATATCCCTTCCCGCCGTATCCAGAATTCGTGCAGGGGCTCATCAAGGACGGCGGGCTCATCCCGCACGTCAAGAAGGAGCTCGGCTTAGCGTAAGTTAGTTGAACGCCCCGGCCCCGCCTCGGGGCCGGGTAAAAAAATAAACGCACCGCAAACCCCAAGAGGAGGAGATATTGTATTATGGCAAATATCATGAGAGTCAAGGAAAAGAAAGAGCGCTACGACGTAACGTACATGGCTGGGGACGACTCCGGCTTTGACATGATGGAGGGCGCCCTTCTCGTCCTGGAAGCGATGGATCTGCCCATCAACTGGCACAGGGCCGACCTCGGCTGGTGCATGTGGGAAAAGTCGAACAAGAAATTCGGCGAAGGCGACCCGCGCTGCAACACGGTCCCGCCGGAAACGATCAAAATGATCAGGGATACCGACGCGACGATCATGGCGGCCATTACCTCGAAGGCCGGCGTGAAGGGCTTCAAATCCGCTATCCTGCAGATGCGCCAGCTCTTCGACCTTTACATCAACATGCGCCCCGCCAAGAAACTCCCCGGCATCGGCACCCCGCTCAAGGGCGATCCCGACATCGACATCGTGATGTTCCGCGAAAACACGGAGGACCTCTACGCGGCGGTCGAGTTCTACCCGCTGCCGAAAGAGATGTTCGACCTGCACCCCGGCATGGACCGCTTCCGCGAGGGCAAAGGCAACGTCGCCGTTTCCTGGCGCGTATTCTCGGAAGCAGGCTGCGAACGCATCATCCGCGCCGCCTTCGAATACGCTAAGGCGACCGGCCGCAAGACGGTGCACTGCGGAAACAAAGCCAACGTCATCCGCCAGACGGACGGCATGATGAAGAGAAAGTTCCTCGAAATAGCGAAGGAATACGAGCAGTACGGAATCGAAGCCCACGAAGAGAACGCCGACGCCACCGCGATGTGGCTCATCAAGAACCCGCAGAACTACAGCGTCTACGTCGCGTCGAACGTCTTCGGGGACATCCTCTCCGACGAAGCTTCGCAGCTGACCGGCGGGCTGGGCTTCGCACCGTCGGGAAACATCGGCGAGAACGCGGCGCTCTTCGAACCGTCGAGCGGCTCGGTCCCCAAGTACGCCCACCAGTACAAGGTCAACCCCTGCGCGATGCTGATGGCCAGCAAGATGATGCTCGACTACCTCGGACTCGAGGAAGAGGGCAGGAAGATCGAAAAGGCCATCGGCGAAGTCCTCGTCGAAAGCAAGCCCGGAACGCTGACATACGACGTCCTCCGCGACTTCCGCGACGACCCGGACTGGGAGAAAAACGCCGTTTCGACGCTCGACATGGCCACGGCCATAGCGCAGAAGATCAACCCGGACTTCAAGGGCGCGAAACTCGCGGCCGCGAAGGAAAAGGTCCACAAGATGTGCGCGTGGGACGAAGCCTCCCTTATCGGTTTCGAAGACTGATTCAATCACCGTTAAACGACAAGCGGCCTGTCTGTTCGTCAATCGGCGGGCGGGCCGCGTTACTTTTTCGACAGGGGGAAACGCACAATGAAGACGGCACAGGCCGGAACGCTTGAATCGATGGACTGCCTCGTAACGCTCACGGAGGCGGCCCCAGGCGTAGGCATCAAAATAAACATCACGGGCGCCAGCGCGGCCCGCTTCACGACCGCCATGACGAAAAAAATCAAAGAGACTCTCGCCGAGCTCTCCGTAAAAGACATGGACGTCGCCGTGCAGGACAACGGTGCGCTCGACATAGTCCTGGGCGCGCGCGTGGAGGCCGCTTACGGCAGGCTCACGAAGTAGGAGGAAGAGAAAACCATGAGACGCACAATGCTCTACCTTCCCGGCAACAATCCCAACATGCTGACGAAAGGGCACCTCTTCGGCTCCGACGGCGTCATCCTCGACCTTGAGGACGCCGTAGCGATGGTCGAGAAGGACGCGGCGAGGATCCTCGTAAGCAAATATCTTAAGCAGGGCGAATTCGGCGGCGTCGAAGTCACCGTCCGCATCAACGGGATCGATACGGAATTCTGGAAGAAAGACCTTGAGGCGATAGTTCCGATGAAGCGCCTCGACGGTATACGCGCCCCGAAAGTCGACAGCGCCGAGACGGTAAAGATACTCGACGAAGAGATATCCCGCCTTGAAGATAAATACGGCGTGCCGCAGGGCAAGCTGAAACTCTTCTGCCTGTTGGAAACGGCCAAGGGCATACTCAACGCCTACGAAATCGCCACCGCATCGCCGCGCATCGCGGCCATCATCCCCGGCGGCGAAGACCTCCGCGCCGACCTCAAGACGGAACGTTCGATGGACGGCACGGAGCTCGAATGGGCCAGAAGATTCGTCGTATTCGCCGGGCGCGCGGCCGGCGTCGACCCGCTCGACACCGTCTTCTCCCGCGTCACCGACGACGAAGGGCTCAGGAAAGAGACTCAGTTCATCAAACAGCTCGGATTTGCGGGCAAATCCATAATCCACCCGAACCAGATACGCATCATCCACGACGTCTTCAACCCGACGGAAGCCGAAATAGCCAAGGCCCAGAAGATACTTGCGGCGGCGAAGGAAGCGGCGGAGCGCGGCCAGGGCGCCGTCACCGTGGACGGCAAGATGGTCGACACGCCGGTCGTCAAGAGGGCGGAGTACGTCCTCGTCCGCGCCGGGCTCGCATAAGCAGGAGGGTGAAAGAGAATGACGATCAACGCAGTAAAACGTGAAATACCCGACTACATAGAGGGTTACGGCAAGGTCAGGCATTATCAGGGGGCTTTCGCGAGAAAGCCCGAGGGCGCGATAGCCGGAGCCAAGCTCCGCTGCTTCAACAACGACGTCACCGACAAGCGCGTCAGCTCGATCAAAGAAGCGATAAAAGCCAGCGGGCTGAAAAGCGGCATGACCGTATCCTTCCATCATCACCTCAGGAACGGCGACTACGTCGTCAACATGGTCCTCGACGCCTGCGCGGAGATGGGGATCAAAGAGCTCACGCTCTTCCCGACGGCGCTCTTCGGGGTTCACAAAAAAGTCATCGACCACATCAAGAGCGGAGTCGTGACGAAGATAATGGGCTCCGTCAACGGACCGATAGGGCAGCTCGTCTCCGAGGGCGGCATGCAGGTGCCGGTCGTCCTCCGCAGCCACGGCGGGCGTCCGCGCGCGGTAATGGCCGGCGACGTGCATATCGACGTGGCCTTCATCGCCGCCCCTACCGCCGACAAATACGGCAACATCTGCGGCACGCTCGGCAAATCGGCTTGCGGCTCGCTCGGCTACGCCTTCACGGACGCGGACTACGCCGACAAGGTCGTAGCCGTCACCGACAACCTCGTCGACTTCCCGGCGTCGCCCGTTTCGATACCGCAGACGAAAGCCGACATAGTCGTCGAAGTCCCGTCGATCGGCGACCCCGCCGGCATCGTCTCCGGCACCACGAAGGTCACGAGAGACCCGCTGCGCCTGCTCATCTCGCGCTACGCGTCGCAGCTCATCGAGGCCAGCCCCTACTTCAAAGACGGCATATCCTTCCAGACCGGCGCCGGCGGCATCCCGCTCGCAGTCACCGCCTTCATGAAAGAAGCGATGCTCAAGAAGGGCATCAAGGGCGGGTTCGGACTCGGCGGCATCACAGGCTACTTCGTCGAACTCCTCAAAGAGGGGCTCGTCGGCAAGTTGATGGACGTCCAGTCCTTCGACCTCGACGCGGTCAGATCTATCGGCGAAAACCCGAACCACATCGAAATCTCCGCCGACTGGTACGCGAACCCGTGGAACTGCGGCGCGGCCGTCAACATGTTGGACGTCGTCATCCTGGGCGCCACCGAGGTCGACACGGACTTCAACGCCAACGTCAACACGGAGGCCGACGGCGCCCTGCTGCACGGCACCGGCGGGCATCAGGACACGGCGGCCGGAGCGAAGCTCACGATAATCGCACAGCCCCTTCTCCGCGGCAGGATCCCCTGCGTCACCGACAGCGTTTACAACGTCACGACGCCGGGCGAAGTCATCGACGCGATCGTCACCGAATACGGCGTCACGATCAACCCGCGCAGAAAAGACCTTCTCGACGCGGTGAGCGGCGTGAAGGATCTGCCGCTCGTCCCGATGGAGGAGCTTGCGGCGCGCGCGAAGAAGATGTCCGGCCCGACAGACCCCGTCAGGACGACGGATAGAATCATCGGCGTCGTCGAATGGAGAGACGGTACGGTCATCGACATCGTAAGACAGCTCAAGAAGTAAACGGATTTTCCGAAAATACCGCAAACCTATAAGGTGAAGCGGCCGGGTCCGGCCGCTTCACCTTAGCATATAAATAAAGTCATCACAGAAGAAGAGAATGCGCATGCTGCCGGACTTCCATAAAATAGTATGGTTGCCGCTGAAAAGCTCGGTTTTCTAAAAATGTTTCTGCAAAATCAGACCTTACCGGGCAACGAATTCGATCTTGACCCGCATACCCAGAGCGGCCGCAAGCCGGCGAAGCGTACGAAGCGACGGGTTTGCGCCGCCGTTTTCCAGCTTGCTTATGTCGGACTGAGTGATCCCCGTCTTTTCCGCGAGTTGTTTTTGGGTGAGCCCGTTTGCCTTCCGGGCGTCGACCAGGGATTGGATTATCTCATGCTCAACTTTTAATTCTTCGTCAATTGTCGTCGCGGCGCTCATTGGTCGTCCTCCCCCGTCTCCAAAAGGCTGTCGCAGAAGTGGAGGAGTCCGGGAATATCATTTATAGCGGTTTCCCAAATGATGGCTTCATCCATTTCCGCATACGCATGCGCTATCCAGTTTCGCATACCGCGTATCATTCCCCATGGCATCTGGTCTTTTGTCTCTTCGCGGAACTCGTCGGAGAGCCCATTTGCTAATTCGCCGATCTGGAGAACGCACATTGACACCGCGCTGAGGTAGGCTCTATCCTCGACGAACGTCGTATAATCCTTGCCGAATCTCTCAACAAATCTCGCAATGTCTTGGCAATACCTGCGAATATGCAGAAGTCTTTGGCGATCACCGTTGTTCATAAATTTTGACCTTTTCTTTCTGCAAATTATCCACAAACCACGGCGTCCGTTCTTGTGTGCTTTTTTGTTCTAATGTCTGCGTTGTGACAAGGTCGACCTCCCTGCCGATATTGTCGCACAGATCGGCATATAGCCCGCCCATGTCGAACATGCTGCGGATAACGGAGCCCTCTCTGTCTACCAGAATATCCACATCACTGGAATCCGTGGCATTATTTCTAGCGTAGGAACCGAATAAGTATACCGCGCGAAGCCGGTATTTTCTGGCGATCGGCTCAATAAGCTCGCGCAACTCGTCGATCGTGTAAACCACTTTGGCTCCTCCTTGTTTTTATCTCACGCCACATTGTATATGTTTTAACATATATTTTCAAGAGGTTTTATTCCTTCCTGCCATCTCACAAAATTACTAACTTCGTTCTATGTCGGTCGTCGCTGAGAAGCGTGGTTTTTCTAAGTGGGTACAATAAACTTTGTTTTCGCCTGCGGAATGTGACAACGTCACAGACCTTCCCGCGCCTTAGCCGTAGGATTTCTTTGAATCGGGAAAATCGGCGTAAGCCGCGCCCGAGCGAAGGGAGAATCGACGATGAACAAAAAAGTTTTGATAGTCGGCGGCGTCGCCGGAGGCGCGAGCTGCGCGGCACGGCTGCGCAGGCTCGACGAAGAGGCCGAGATAATCATTTTCGAGCGCGGGGAGCACGTCTCCTACGCGAACTGCGGTCTACCCTACCGCGTCGGCGGCGAGATCGAAACGCGCGACGCGCTGCTCGTGCTGAAGACGGAGTTCTTGCGCGACAGATTCAAGGCCGACGTGCGGCTGCGCAGCGAAGTCGTATCTATAGACAGGAATAAAAAGAGGGTGACGGTCAAAGAGCTGCAAAGCGGCCGGACGTACGAGGAAAGTTACGACGCGCTGGTGCTGGCCACGGGCTCTTCGCCGCTGCGCCCCGACATCCCCGGCATAACATCGCCGCGCGTCGCGACGCTTTGGACGGTGGAGGACGCCGAGCACATCAGGGCGATGATAGAGCGGAAGAGTATCGAAAGCGCGGTGGTCGTAGGAGGCGGCTTCATCGGGCTGGAAACCGCGGAAAATCTGCACGCGGCCGGCGTCAAGGTCACGCTTATAGAGGCGCTGGATCAGGTGATGACGCCGCTCGACTTCGAGATGGCGCAACTGCTCCACGAGAGAATCAGGGACGCCGGCGTCGAACTCATCCTTGGCGACGCGGTCGCCTCTTTCCGCGACGAAGCGGGGGGCGTCCTGCTGGAGCTCAAAAGCGGTAAAAGCGTCGGCGCGCAGCTGGCGATCCTGTCGATCGGCGTGCGCCCGAACTGTGAACTCGCGCGCGGCGCGGGGCTGAAAGTGAACGAACGCGGCGGCGTCGTGACGGACGCGGCCCAGCGCACCTCCGACCCCTGCATTTTCGCGGTCGGCGACGTGACCGAGGTCGAGGAGTTCGTCATGAAGGGGCGCGCTATGATCCCTCTCGCCGGCACCGCCAACAAGCAGGGGAGAGTGGCGGCGGACAACATCGCGGGCGTCGGCGCGCGCTACGGCGGCACGCAGGGCACTTCGATCGCGCGCGTCTTCGGCCTCGCCGCGGCGGCGACAGGGATGAACGAGAAGAAGCTGCAAAAGCTGGGGCTCGAAAAGGGGCGCGACTACGAAAGCCTGATAATCGCGCAGAAGTCGCACGCCGGCTACTATCCGGGCTGGACGCCGCTGACGCTCAAGCTGGCGTTTTCGCTCAAAGACAGGCGCATCCTCGGCGCGCAGGCCGTCGGAGGCGGAGCCGACAAGCGCATAGACACGATATCCGCCGCGATGCGCTTCGGTGCTTCGGTCGGCGACCTGAAGGAACTGGAATTCGCTTACGCGCCGCCCTTCTCCTCCGCGAAGGACCCCGTCAACATGGCGGGATATGTCGCGGAAAATCTCCTTGCGGGGCTCGTCCGCTTCTGCCCGTGGGACGAGATGGAGAGGAACCCCGAAGCGCTTCTTATCGAAGTGCGCGAAGAGCGCGAGCTCGCGGCGTATAAGGCGCCCGGCGCGCTGCACATCCCTCTCGGCAAGCTGCGCGAAAGGCTCGGCGAACTGGAAAAATATCGCGGCGGCGAAATAATAATACTCTGCGCGATAGGCGCCCGCGCCTACACCGCAGCGCGCATACTGGCGCAGCACGGCTTCGAAAACGTCTCCGTCTACCCGGGCGGCGCGGTTTTATACCGCGCGGTGCACCATCGGGCGCGGCGCGGTTAAAAGATTGCCGCGAAACCCTCCGAAGAGAAAGGTAAGAGGCGGAGCGCCGCCTCTTACCTTCGTCCGCCTTTCGCGGCAATTTTAAGAATACTCCGCTCTTCTTTCTTGCGACTATGTATTCTTTGCCCTTCGTTTTTACGAGCGTTTGCGGCGCGGTCCCGCAAGGTCGTCATTTTTTATTGACAAGGCAGATGCCGCATACGATCATCGCGGCGCCGAGCGCCAGCCACGGCGTATAGCGCTCGCCTATCAGTAGGTACGATATGGCCATGCCGGCGACGGGCTGGAGAAACTGGAATATCACGAGCTTTGCGACCGGAAATATCGCGAGCTCCTTGTACCAGAAGAGATAAGCGAGCCCCGAGGATAGCGCGCCGAGAAAGATTATCGAAAGCCACGCCTGCGGCGAGAAGGTTGCGACGAGCGAAAAATCCGTCCCGACGACGAACGACGCCGCAAGCGCGTAGAAGAACGCGAAGACCAGCTCCCAGAAGATAGAGAAGGCCGGGGGCAGCGAAGCGCGCAGGAATTTGCGCGATATTATAAGGAATACCGCCCAGTTGAGCACCGAGAAGAGCATGATATAATCTCCGACCGAGCCGAAGGAGCCGCTTTCGGCCGTCCCCTTTACGGTGCCGCGCGCGAGCACTAAAGCGACGCCTGCGGCGGCGAGCAGAAGTCCGGCCGCCCCAGCCCGCGAAATTTTTTCCTTCAGGAATATCCGCCCCAGCAGAGCGACGAGCGCCGGAGAGGCGACCATCATCCAGTTCGAGTTGCCGGCCCCGGCCGTCTTCATCGCCACGGCCTGTATCCCCTGGTGAAAAAATATCCCCTGAAAGCCCATGAAGAGCAGCGACGGCAGCTCTTCGCGCGCCGGCAGCCGCAGCGTCCCCTCGAAATAACAGCCGGCGGCGAGCACGAGCACGGCGAAGAAAAAGCGCATCAGCAGAATGAGGGAAGGCTCGGCCTGCGCGAGCGCGTATTTGGTCGAGGCGAAGCTGCCGCCCCATATGACCACCGTGACGAGGACGATAATATAATCGAACGGGCGCGCTCCGCCCGCGCTTTTACTCTTCAACGCAAAGGCCCCTTCATCTGATATTAGGCTGTTGTGCCTGCGCAGATTATACTATTTTTCCCCGCGCTCCAGCCCATTCAAAACGATATAAAAAAATGTTCTATAAAAATTAGTCTGAAAACTCGGCATAAATGAATTAAATAGACAAATCCATATTTATTTTGTGAAAAAAGTAAGAATCTCGGTTGCTATTAATCGCCGCGTTAGGATATAATAATGATGCTTTGTGTACTTTTTCGCAAGTGCTCTGTTGCGCGTGCTTCGCATCGGGCGCAGCGAATTGACTTGTAACTTTCTACAATAGTTACATCGGCGTCTTTTTCGGACGGGAGGGTCTGGAAGAGGCAACAATTAAGGAGGGTGCGTTTTATGGTGGAGAAAACGTCGGAAATGCAGTGGGAGCAGCTGGCAGAGCTCCTCGGCAAATACCGCGGCACTAAGGGAAGCGTCATTCCCGTGCTTCAGCAGGCTCAGGATATCTTCGGCTATCTGCCTAAAGATGTCCTGATCGAAATCGGCAAACAGCTTGAAATTCCTATCAGCCAGATATTCGGCGTGGTGACCTTCTATGCGCAGTTCCATCTTGAGCCGCGCGGGAAGAATATCATCCGTTCCTGCCAGGGGACGGCATGCCACGTCCGCGGAGCGAAGAACGTCCTGCAGGGAATCAGGGACAAGCTCGGCCTCAAAGAAGGGCAGTCTACGACGGGCGACCTCAAGTTCACGCTTGAGACGGTCGCCTGCATAGGCGCGTGCGGGCTCGCTCCCTGCGTCATGGTCAACGACGAGACTCATGGAAGGCTCACACCGCAGAAGATCGGTGAGATCCTGGACCAGTACGCGTAGGCTGAGGGGAGGAATTTTAAATGGCAATCAAGAGTCTTGAAGATCTTCGTAAGATAAAGGCTGCCGCTAAGCAGCAGACAGAGACGAGAAAACTAAACGAGAAACAGATCATCATCGGCATGGGCACCTGCGGCATAGCGGCGGGGGCGCGCACGGTGATGACGGCCGTACTCGAAGAGCTTGCAAAGCGCAACATACACGACGTGGCGGTCCTTCAGACCGGATGCATCGGCATGTGCCAGAAGGAGCCCCTTCTCGACGTAGTCCTTCCCGGCAAGGACAGAGTCACCTACGGAAACGTGAAGCCGAGCGACGTTCCGCGCATCATAGCGGATCATCTCATCAACGGCGTCGTCGTTCAGGATCTTGTCATAGGCAAGATTCCCAGCAAAGAAGCGTAGGCTGAAGGGAGGAATTTTCTATGGCTCTCGTAAGAGCACATGTACTGGTATGCGCGGGAACTGGCTGCACCTCCGGCGGTTCCCTTAAGGTGATCGCAAAATTCAAAGACGAAGTAAAGGCCGCCGGCCTCGAGAAAGAGGTGGCGGTGGTCGAAACGGGGTGCCAGGGCTTCTGTGAGCACGGCCCCCTCGTCATCATATATCCCGAAGGAACGTTCTACACGCACGTCACGCCCGAAGACGTCCCCGAGATAGTCAGCGAGCATCTGCTCAAAGGGCGCATCGTCGGCCGCCTCCTCTACAAAGAACCCATCACGGAGGAAAGCGTCCCCGATTACGCGCAGATCGACTTCTACAAGAAGCAGCACCGCCAGGTCCTCAAGAACTGCGGACGCATCAACCCCGACTCCCTTGAGGAATACATCGGCGCCGACGGCTACGAAGGGCTCGCGAAGGTCCTTCTTACGATGACGCCGCAGCAGGTCGTCGAAGAGATGAAAAAGACCGGCCTCCGCGGACGCGGCGGCGGCGGCTTCCCGACGGGCATGAAGTGGGGCTTCTGCCAGAAATCGCCGGGGCCGAAGAAATACATCATCTGCAACGCGGACGAGGGCGACCCCGGCGCGTTCATGGACCGCTCGCTGCTTGAGGGCGACCCGCACGCGATACTCGAAGGCATGTGCATCGGCGCCTACGCGATCGGGGCGGACGAAGGCTACATCTACTGCCGCGCCGAGTATCCGCTCGCGATCAAACGCCTGAGGCAGGCCATCTCCCAGGCCGAAGAAGCCGGACTCCTGGGAGAGCACATCTTGGGCACGGACTTCAACTTCCGCATCCACATCAAAGAGGGCGCCGGCGCCTTCGTCTGCGGTGAAGAGACCGCGCTCATGCAGTCCATCGAAGGCAACCGCGGCATGCCGCGTCCCCGCCCGCCCTTCCCGGCGGTCAAGGGGCTCTGGGGCAAGCCTTCTAACATAAACAACGTCGAGACCTTCGCGAACATTCCTTATATCTTCCGCGTGGGCGCGGAGGAGTTCGCCAAGCTCGGCACTGAAAAATCAAAGGGGACGAAGGTCTTCGCCCTCACCGGCAAAATCAACAACACCGGGCTCGCCGAAGTCCCGATGGGCATCACGATGCGCGAGATCATCTTCGACATCGGCGGCGGCATCATCGGCGGCAAGAAATTCAAGGCCGTCCAGATCGGCGGACCGTCGGGCGGATGCATGCCCGAAGAGCTCCTCGACACGCCTATCGACTATGACTCGCTCATCGCCGCCGGCGCTATGATGGGCTCGGGCGGACTCGTCGTCATGGACGAGGACACCTGCATGGTGGACGTCGCGAAATTCTTCCTCAACTTCACGCAGTCGGAATCCTGCGGTAAATGCACGCCGTGCCGCGAAGGCACGAAGCGCATGCTCGAACTGCTGGAAAAGATCACCGACGGCAAAGGCGAGGACGGCGACATCGACAAGCTCGAAAAGCTCGCCTACTCGATCAAAGCCGGCGCGCTCTGCGCCCTCGGACAGACGGCGCCGAACCCGATCCTCTCCACGCTCCGCTACTTCAGAGACGAGTACGAAGCCCACATCAAGGAGAAGAGATGCCCGGCCGGCGTATGCAAACATCTTCTCAACTACAAGATAACCGACGCATGCAAAGGCTGCGGCCTCTGCGCGAGAAACTGCCCGGCAAACGCCATCAGCGGCCAGCCGAAGCAGGTGTACTCCATCGACACCGCGAAATGCATCAAGTGCGGCGTATGCATGGAGAAGTGCCCGTTCAAGGCGATCGTGCGCGGATAATTTCGGCTAATGGAAGGGGAGTAAAAATAACATGGAACTTGTTAAAGTGACAATAGACGGCATAACAGTAGAGGTGCCTTCTGATTTTACCGTAATAGAAGCCGCTGCCAAAGCCGGGATCCGTATTCCGCAGCTCTGCTACCATCCGGAGCTGGAGAAAGTCGGCGCGTGCCGCGTGTGCATCGTTGAGATAGAAAAGGCGCGCGGGCTCGGCGCGGCCTGCGTATATCCCGTCGCCGACGGCATGGTCGTGCACACGAACACGCAGAAGGTGCGCGAGACGCGCAAGACGGTCATCGAACTCCTTCTTGCGAACCACCCGCAGGACTGCCTCTTCTGCCAGAAGAACAACGACTGCGAACTCCAGCGCACGGCCGCCGAAATAGGCGTCCGCGAAGTGCCCTACACCGGCGAAAAGCGCAAAGCCGTAAAAGACGAAAACAACCCCAGCCTCGTCCGCGACCCCAACAAGTGCATCCTCTGCGGACGCTGCATCAGGGCCTGCCACGAGCGCCAGGGGCTCGACGTCTACTCCTTCGTGAACCGCGGCTTCAAGACGATCGTCGAACCGGCCTTCGGCCTCGGCCTCGACGAAGTTTACTGCTCATACTGCGGGCAGTGCGCCGCGGTCTGCCCGACCGCTGCCATCTGCGAGCGCGACGACACGGAAAAAGTCTTCGCCGCCATCGCCGATCCCGAGAAATACACGATCGTCCAGACGGCGCCCGCCACGCGCGTGGCGCTCGGCGAAGAGCTCGGCCTGCCGGCTGGCGAAATCGTCACCGGAAAGATGGTCGCCGCGCTGCGCCGCCTCGGCTTCGACAAGGTCTTCGACACGGACTTCTCCGCCGACCTCACCATCATGGAAGAGGGCAGCGAGTTCATCGACCGCGTGCTCCACGGCGGCGTGCTGCCGATGATCACCTCTTGCTCGCCGGGCTGGATCAACTTCATCGAAATGAAATATCCCGACCTCCTGCCGCACCTTTCGACGGCCAAGTCTCCGCAGGGCATGTTCGGCGCCCTGACTAAGACCTACTGGCCCGAGACGCAGGGAATCCCCGTCGAAAAGATATTCAGCGTTTCGATCATGCCCTGCACCGCCAAGAAATCCGAGATCATACGCCCGCAGCTGCAGAGCAACCCCGGCATTCCCGACGTCGACGTTTCGATCACGACGCGCGAACTCGCCCGCATGATCAAAAACGCCGGTATCGACTTCAAGAGCCTGCCCGAAGAAAAATACGACAGCCCGCTCGGCACATCGACCGGCGCCGCGGTGATCTTCGGGGCGACGGGCGGCGTTATGGAAGCCGCTCTGCGCACCGTCTACTCGATCCTCAACGACGGCAAGGAAATCCCGGGAATCGCCTTCAAGCCGGTCCGCGGCATGGAAGGCATCAAAGAAGCCAGCGTGGAAGTGCCGATCAAGGGTCAGAACGTCACAGTGAAGCTCGCGGTGGCCCACACGCTGAGAAACGCCAAAATCCTGATGGACAAAGTCCGCGCAGGCGAAGCGGACTACCACTTCATCGAAGTCATGGCCTGCCCGGGCGGATGCATCGGCGGCGGCGGACAGCCCCAGCCGGTGACGCCGGAGATCCGCGCGGCGCGCACCGCGGCCATCTACCGCGACGACGAGGCGAACACCCTGCGCCAGTCGCACAACAACCCGGACATCATCGCCCTTTACAAAAACTGGCTCGGCAAGCCGCTGGGAGAGAAGTCGCATCACTACCTCCACACGCACTACCAAGCGCAGCCGAGGGAGCTGTAACCCTCCGCAGAAAAGCAAAAAGGGGAGGCCTCCGAAAGGAGCCTCCCTATTTTTATGCGCGGCTCGAAATACAAATCAGTAAAATCAACAGCCGGATTTCTCGCAAATCGCTCTTCCTGTTTTTATACCGCCGTGAGCGGGCTATAGTGCCTTACCCAGCTTTGTGTGTTATCATTTAAGCGTGTCGCAGGCGGATTTTGCGCCGCGCGCGAAAAGCGGCGTAAGAAAATGCACGGCATGGAAAGGGTTGGCGATTTGGAACTTCGCGACAACGGGCCGCTGGTGTCGGTGATCATGCCGGCGTACAACGCCGGAAAATATATCTCCGAGGCGATCCGCTCGGTCCTCTCGCAGAGCTTCTGCAATTGGGAGCTGCTGGTCATAGACGACCGCTCCGCCGACGACACGGCGGAAAAGGCGGAAAGCTTCTGCGCCTATGACCCCAGAGTCAGGCTGTACCGCGGCGAGAAAAACGTCGGCGCGAAACGTTCTCGCGACTTCGCGCTCAAAATGGCGCGCGGAGAGTGGATAGCCTATCTGGACGCCGACGACTGCTGGGAGAGCGATAAATTACAAAAACAGCTGGAATTCGCGAAAGAAAAAAACGCCGAATTCACGTACACCGCTTCCTCGTTCATGAACGAAAGTGGCGAGCCTTACGGATGGATAATGAACGTGCCTGAGACGATCGGCTATAGGGAACTCCTGAAGCAGAACCTCATATCCTGCTCGTCGATAATGGTAAAAAAATCTCTGTTATTGTATAATGTCCCCTCGGGAGATGGTACGCACGAAGACTATGCGCTGTGGCTGACATTGCTGAAGAGGGGCGTGCTCGCGTATGGCCTTGATTTGCCGCTTCTGCGGTACAGGATATCCAGGGATTCGAAGTCGGGAAACAAACTCAGGTCGGCGCTGATGACATACAGGACATACAGGCTTGCGGGCCTGTCGCGCCTTGAGGCCGCGCGGCATATGCCGTTTTATATTTTCAGGGGCGTAAAAAAATATAACAGTATCCTTAAATCGAAAGAAAAACAGTAACGGCGGGTTTTATAATGGGAAAAATAAAAGAACGTCTTATAGTTCTATACGATAAAAGAGAATTGCTTGAACAGCTGGTGAGGCGCGACATACGCCTGAAATACAGAAGAAGCGTGCTCGGCTACTTTTGGAGCATAATGAACCCCTTATTGATTATGATTGTTTTGACGGCGGTATTTTCCAATATGTTCCGCTATGATATCGCCAATTTTCCAATATATCTGCTGATTGGACGTGCAATGTTCGACTTCCTCAACGAGGCCACGCATACGGGCATGTGGTCCATTATCGGCAACGCGGCATTAATCAAAAAGATTTATGTGCCGCGTTATATATTCACGCTGGCATGCGTTACAAGCGCAACGGTCAACTTCGTCTTCTCTCTTGGCGCTGTCGTTATCGTCATGATTTTCACAAAAACAACGCCTACTTGGTACTTGTTATTGTTGCCGCTTACGATCGTACAACTCTACGTTTTCTGCATTGGGCTGGCATTCTTCCTCGCCGCGGCAACCGTCTTCTTTCGTGATGTACAGTATATCTACAACGCATTAATAACGGCCTGGATGTATCTGTCCGCTCTATTCTATCCTGCTAAGATGTTGCCTCCAAACATATACTGGCTAGTTTCACACTTCAACCCTTTATTCATTTACGTCGAACAGGCGCGCAGCTTCGTACTCTATGGCAGCATGCCGGAGCCGCACTACCTCTGGATTGGGATACTCTCCGCCATCATTTCGCTCGTAGTTGGCGTTGAGACATTCCGCAGGACACAGGACAGCTTTATACTATATATCTGATGGCACTGCATAGAGGCGAGCGGATAATGAACGACAAAATAATGATAGAGTTGAAAGATGCAACTGTGCGCTTCAACCTTGCAACAGAAAAAATAGACAATCTCAAAGAATATTTTGTGAAGCTGGCGAAGAGAGAGCTCCTCTTCCAGGAATTTTTCGCTTTAGACAACGTCAGCCTCACAGTGAAAAAGGGCGAATCGTGGGGCATAATAGGGCGCAACGGCTCTGGCAAATCGACGCTGCTTAAGCTGATATGCGGCATACTGAAGCCGTACCGCGGCACCGTCAAAACATACGGGAGCATAGCGCCGTTGATAGAAATACAAGCGGGCTTTGACGGCAGGCTGACGGCAAGAGAGAACATATTTCTGAACGGGGCGATCCTTGGGCACAGCAGGGAATTTATGCGGGGACATTTCGATGAAATAATTAATTTTGCAGAAATCGGCAATTTTATTGATGTTCCTATTAAAAACTTTTCATCCGGTATGAGCGCGCGCCTCGGCTTTGCTATAGCTACCGTAGTCAACCCGGAAATATTGGTCATAGATGAAGTGCTATCAGTCGGAGATATCACATTCCAGAAGAATTGTGTCAGAAGGATAAAGGATATGTTAGAGAACGATACGACGCTGCTCTATGTCTCGCATTCATGCAATACCGTGCGCTGGCTGTGCAAAAACGCCATCTGGCTCGATAAGGGGAAAATAGTTATGGCGGGCGACAGCGACGACGTCTGCACCGCATACGAAAAGAGCGTGTCGTCGTAATGCCTGCCTACGATTTTCTGGTAGTCGGAGCCGGCTTTTATGGAACGGTTTTCGCCTATCACGTGACATCGGCGGGAAAGAAATGCCTCGTTATAGATAAAAGGAAGCATATAGGCGGCAACGCTTTCTGCGAGACGCAGTCGTCGATAACGGTGCACAAATACGGGCCGCACGTCTTTCACACGAACGACGAAAAAGTGTGGCGTTTCATCACGCGCTTCGCGGATTTCAACAACTTTGTAAACTCTCCGTTGGCGCGCTTTGGCGATGAAATTTACAATATGCCCTTTAATATGAACACTTTCAATAAATTATGGGGCGTCGTCACGCCGAAAGAGGCGAAGGAAAAAATAGAGCGCCAGACGCGCCCCTACAGAGATAATATTCCGACGAATTTGGAAAAAAAAGCACTCTCATTAGTCGGCCCCGACATATACGAAAAATTCATAAAGGGCTACACTGAAAAGCAGTGGGGGCGGCCGTGCCGCGAGCTTCCCGCGTCGCTGATAAACAGGCTTCCTTTGCGCTTCACATACGACAACAACTACTTCAACGACCGCTATCAGGGCGTTCCTATCGGCGGCTACAACGGCATTTTTGAAAAGCTGCTGAAAAATTGCGAGCTCCGCCTCGACACGGATTACTTCTCGATAAAAAATCCCTTCTCCATTGCCGAAAAAGTCGTCTACACAGGAATGTTGGACGAATATTTCGGCTACCGCTTCGGCGCGCTCGAATACAGAACGATCGACTTCGTCACCGAAGAAGTCGATGTCGATAATTTTCAGGGGAACGCGGTCGTAAACTACACGGACGCGGAAACTCCTTACACAAGGATAATAGAGCACAAGCACTTTGAATTCGGCGCTCAGCCGACGACTGTGATAACGAAAGAGTACCCGCGCGAGTGGCGGGCGGGAAGAGAGCCGCTCTACCCAGTGGGCGACGAAAAAAACAGCGCTCTCTGCAGGCGCTACAGGGAACTTGCAGAAAAAGAAAGCCGCGTCATCTTCGGAGGCCGCCTCGCCGAATACAGATATTACAATATGGATCAGGTCGTCGCGGGCGCGATTGCTGCGGCGGAGAAAGAACTTTCCCTTTGACGGCTAAAGAGACGGAAAAAACGATGAGCGATGGAAATAAAATAATTTCCTTCATAGTGCCGGCATACAACTCGCAGGAGTTCCTCGCGAAATGCCTCTCATCTTTCATTTCGGGCAGCCGAGCCGACGAAAAAATAGAGGTAATAATCGTAAATGACGGCTCAAAGGACGACACGAAATCCGTCGCCCTTGGCTTCACGCGCAGCCGCCCCGAAATTTTCAGGCTCATAGACAAAAAAAATGGGGGGCACGGCTCCGCGATAAACGCTGCACTCCCCGAAGCGCACGGGAAATACATAAAGGTAATAGATTCCGACGATTGGATAGTAACGGAAAACCTTGAAAAATATATTGAGGCTCTCGAAACTTCGGACGCCGACATTTTAATCACGCACTTCCACACGGTCAACGCCCGCACGGGCAAGATAACTCCGATAAAATCATCGAGCGTAACATACGGCAAAAAATATTCCTTAGAGGGGCTTATAGCGGCGGGCAAAGGCGCCCTAAGCTGCTGTATGTTCCACGGAATTACATACGAAGCCGATTTTTACCGCGGCTGCGGCGTCACTCTGAGCGAGCGCATATCCTACGAGGATCAGGAATACTGCACGCTGCCCTTTATAAAAGCCGAAAGCATAATTTTCGCCGACCTCTTCCTCTACGAATATCTCGTCGGCAGCGCAAACCAGAGCGTAGCGGACGAAAATCAGGTCTTGCGCGCAGGGCAGCTTGAACAGGTATTTTGGAAGATACTGCGCGGCGCGGCGCCTGAAAAAATTTCCGAAGCGGCGAAAGCGTATCTTCTTTACAAATTGGCCGAAACTCTGCAAAACTATTACGTAACGATGCTTATCCGCAACAGCGACAGAAAAAACGGAAGGCGCGAGGCGGCAAGAATAAGAAGGCTTAGCGCCAAAGAGCTGCCGCCGCTGAAAGAGCTGACCTCTTTCAGATACGGCTTGCTGCTTTTAATGCACTTCCTGCATATAAAGCCGAGCCACCTTGAAACGCTTAAAAATTCTCCCTTATACCTTTGGATGAGAAGGGCGATACGCTGAAAAAACGTGGCGAAGAAATTGCCAGAGCCGCGTTTTTTTTGCAGGCGTTTGCCGAAATGGGGTGTAGAAAATAGAAATTTTATCGCAGACGGGAAAAAATCAAATAGAAGATATTTTCGAGGACTACTTTACAAAGACGGAAAGCGGGAGCGTGGACACGAGCGTCCCCTCTGCCCTATTGAATTTCAATCTTTTTGAAAGGGTCGAGGCGATTAAAAGCTGCGCCGAAAAAACAAAAGAGGCGCTTGAATCGCTGCGCGCGGAGGAAAAAATATTCTTTGAAAAAAGCGCTGCGTTCGCAGGAGAGCTGAACGAGGCGCAGCTAAAAGAAACGCGGGATTTTTGGAAGCCCTACTCATTTGCATATAAAAACAATACTGAAACGCAGCGCTATTTTTCCTCCGTTTCGGGAGTTTTTGACCCGTCTTACATAACTCCGGCCCTGCACCGCCAACTCGTGAAGCGCTTTTTTGGGGCGTACAAGGCCGATTTTGTTTGCGACAAGTCAAACTTTCCTGTTATATTTCCAGAAGTCGCGACGCCCCCCATCCTTTTTCGCCGTACGGATTGGGAGTATCGCGACGATAAAAATAAGATAATCTCAAGAGAAGAGGCAATAAAGATTTTTTTGAACGCCTCAGCTTCGGGAAAGGTCCTTATGTTGAGGCCGCTCGGCGCGGAAGACGGCGACAGCACGCTCACATTTCAGAAGCCGCTGACGCGAGGGGAGATATTAAAAGAAATTTCCAACTTCGGAGAAAAAAACTTCATCTGCGATGAATTTGCGAAACCGCACGAAAGCTGGCAATTCGCGCCCTCCGTATCGTTCGCCGCAGCAAACATTATGACATTTATTTACGACGGCAGAGCGGAAATCGTATCCGCCCGCCTTGAATTAAGCACAGAGTGTGACGGAACCGTGAGCAGACTGAGCGTCGAAATAAATGACGACGGCACGCTTGCGGAACAAATTCTCGGCCTTTCAAAAACCGAGTGGCGCGAAACTCTCCCATGCGGAACGCCTCTTGCCGGCAAGAGGCTTTATGGCTATCAAAAGATAATAGAAAGGGTGCTTGCGATGGCTCTTAAAGCGCCTGAGCTGAAAAGCCTGACATGGAAAATTTACGCAGACGAGGCTGGAGAACCGTTGCTTTTTTCGCTCTCTCCTTATGACGGATTAGAGGAGTGCCAACTTCACGGCCGCCACCCGTACTGCGGAAAAGAAAAAGTGAAGGCGTTGCTTGACAAATATCTTATAAACAGCTTCTACTACGAAAGGGCCTCTTGGGAGTGGGACTTTTGGGAATTTAAGAGCTTCGTTACTCTTTGCGGATACCGAGGCGGCGAGAAGAGCATAATGGTACCGGAAGAGCTTAACGGAAAGCCCGTTTCCGTCATTCGTTCCCGCGCTTTCGCGGGCAGAGGCATTAAGAGAATCGCAATACCGCCGACAGTTAAAATTACGGCGGATGACGCTTTTGCGGGCTGCGCCCCCGACTGTGAAATAACGATGATGAGCCGCTTCGCCCTTTATAAAAAAATTTACAGGGTTATAAAAAAACTGCCGTTTTGCAGAACGACAGCGATATTCTTAAAAGAGTGCTGGATGGAAACTATGGTCAAAAAAACGTCAAGTCCTTTTCAATATCTTGTAAAGCGCATAAAAAAAGCATGACAATCTTAACTTATACGGCATACACAAAAAAAAGCGATCTTCTACCGATGATGACGACTAAAAAGGTGGGATTTGGATGGGAAAAACGTACTTCGCTGAAAAAAAGACGGCGGACGAAATAATCGGAAGATATTATAACGGCGCTCCTTCAAAAGATCTGTGCGGCATTTCGGACGAGAAGCTGCTTGAAAATCACATTGCTGACAGAATAGCGGCGATTGTGGGGGCGGAAAAAAGCGCACGCGAACTTATGGCTCCCGTCTACGCCCGCGACAGGTACTTCTTTAAAACCTGCCCGATGCCCGAGGGAAGCCTCACCGAGGTGCAGCTTGACGCTGTAAGGGAATATTGGGCTCCATATACATTCGCATACAGAAACAACCCCGACATACAGCGCTATTTCACTCTGATGTCGGGAAAATTCGACCCGTCTTATATCAGCTTCGGTCTGCACTATCTGTACCTGCGAAAGTTTTGGAACACTTTCGGTACGCCATTCATTACCGATAAAAATGACTACGACGTTCTCTTCCCAGACGTCAAAATGCCCGAAACGGTTTTCCACCGCATAAACGGAAGCTATTACGACGGCGCAAGAAAATTTATGACGGAGAAAGAGACCGTCAATAAATGCATGAACTACCTTCGCAGAAAGAAAAAAGATTTAATCTTAAAGCCGGCGCGTGAGGGAGAAGGCAAGGGCATAGTATTTATGAGAAGCACCGAGAGCTGGAAAGAGAACTTAGCTGTTCTTAACGCCTTCCCGCAAAACACGGACTGTGTCTGTCAGGTCGTCATAGAAAATCACAGATCTTGGAAATATTCGGAAGCCTCCGGGCTGAACGTCGCCCGCGTAAATACTATGAACTTCACGGGAGAGCCGGAGATAGTTTCGGCTTATCTTAAAACCGCCGTTCAAGATTCAGGCGTAGTCAACATGGCGACGGGCGCTTGGGGAATACTGATAAAAGACGATGGAACGCTCGGCGACAGAGCAGTGCAGCCGCATGAAGGCAAATGGCATTACGAAAAATTCCCGAACGGCGAAAAATTTGCGGGAAGAAAGCTGCTGAATTATGGCAAGGTGAAAAAAACCGTTCTTGCGATGGCGCGCCGCGTGCCCGCTCTCAAGTCCATAGCGTGGGACATAACGGTCGACAGCGAAGGGGACGTCGTTCTCATAGAACTTAACGCCTCCGGCGGAACGGAAGAGGTACAGCCCCACGGATTGCACCCATACGGCAGCGGAGAGAAGCTCAAAGAAATATTGGACGAATATCTAATCAAAAAATTCTATTACCCGAGAGCCGACTGGGAATGGGATTTCTGGGAGTTTAAGAACACCGTATCCATTCACAGATACGACGGCCTTAAAACGGAGCTCGTCGTGCCCGAAAGGCTGCGCGGCAAAAAGGTTGCCGCAATACACACAAAGGCCTTCGCGGGGAAAAATCTGAAGAAAATAGTCGTGCCGGAGAGCGTAACGCTTCTGAGGGAAAATGCCTTTGGAGACTGCGGAGAGGACTGCGAGATAATCCTGCCCGCGCACTTGTCCTATACGAGAGAAAAAAGCGAATGATTCTGCGGCGGGTAAAAATTATTATGGCGCTTTAACGCATTGCGCTGTAAGATAATTATGTGATAATTTTGACGGCTCTCGAAAACGCGGACGCCCGCGTGAAATGATAATGCGCTCCCGTTTTTTAAGGGGCTGCGATTATTTTGAGAGGTCTGTAAAAAATAAGGCTTCATAGGGAAGTCGGAGAAATGGAAAAGGACGCCATGGCTAATGATGATATAAAGGTCAGCATCATAGTGCTCACCTACAATCATGAAAAATATGTCCGCCAATCGCTTGACAGCATCCTTATGCAGAGGACGAATTTCAGCTACGAGGCCCTTGTCGGAGACGACGCTTCGCGCGACGGAACGCCCGAAATTTTGCGCGAATACGCCGAAAAATATCCGCAGATCATCAGACTCTTTCTCAGGGGAAAAAATTTGGGTGCTTCAAGGAACGCCTACGAGCTTACGATTAGGGCGCGCGGCGAATATTTGGCGGCTCTCGACGGCGACGATTTTTGGACTGACCCCGACAAGTTGCAGATACAGGCGGATTTTTTGGACGCCCACAAAGAATTTATCGGCTGTGTGCACGACTACGAAACGGTTGATGAAGAGGGGCGCTCTCAGGGCAAAAAAAGAATTTCGTGGATCTCCGAAAAGAAAATTTTTGCCCTTAAAGACTTCAAAGGCGTAGTCCTCCCCGGACACTCCCTGACAATAATGAAAAGAAATATATTTAAAGAGCCGCAGCACGACTACACGATCGTATATAAAGCGCATCCTATGATATGCGACAGAACCGGAGCTCTGCTTTATCTGGCACTCGGCAGCTTTTTCAGAATAGAGCGTTCGATGGGCGCGTATCGCCGCGTCAGAAAAAAGAGCGGCTCAAATCTTACCTCGACGCTTTACCTCGGCGACGAAGATCATTTATATAACGACTACCTCTACACCGACAGGCTTCAGAATTATGCCGAAAGCGTGCTGCACGTCGACGGCGGCTTTGAAATAAGAAAGAGAGAGCTTTTCGCCGGAGTGCTTTGTAGATTTTTTCTGCGCCCGAGCGGGGAAAAATTCAAGATAATCAAAGAGATGCTTAAAAATGCGAAGTGCCCCGCCCTGTACCTGCTCTTTGTCCCTTACAACATTCTAAAAAAATTTTATATAAAATTTATTTACAAATAGTAATATTTTGCTGCTTGCCCGCACTTCGAATTATACGAGTAACAAGCTTTGCCAAAGGCTCGGCGAAGAGAATAAAGGAGGCTGCGACAGCTGTGAGCAGATACGCCGCCGCCCAGCCTGAGCCGAAGATATTTGTTAGATGGGTGTCTATATTTATCTGCCGCAGCGCGTAAAGCACCGGCATGTGGAAGGCGTAGACCGAGAGAGTCCTCTGTCCGAGCTTCGTTAAGAAAGAAGCTCCCGCGGGAATAACTGCAAATACGGCAAGTGTCATCGCGGCCGAAAAAATAAGATGTGTGCCGCGTACTGCAAACCAAGGTACAGCTGGCGCGAAAGAGGCGGCTGCGACGGCGCTGAATGAAAAGCGCCCTCTGAACAAAGACATCAGAAAAGTGTAAGGGCTTTCGGCGTAAGCGCCGCTTAGGTAAATCGCAGACGCAATGGCAGCCAAAAATACGGCCGAAGCGTATTTTAGCACTCTTCTTTCAAGAAGGGCGGCTATTCTGTCCAAAGGCGTCAAATATCCCGCGAGGAAAAAGGGATAAAATACCAAGATGCGCGACAAAACGAGAAAGTCCCCTAAATTTTCCAGATAGCCGCAAAAACATGAAATCGCAATAGCGGCGGGAAGCGTATATATTCCTTTTACGCCGCTGATTATCCATGTCAGAGCGTAAAATGCGAAGAGCGCAAAGCCGAACCATGCGGCCGTGTTTATCGTGAGCAGCCGCAATTTGTACGGCGGGTAGACCGTCAGCTTCACCGCGATATATATCAGAATTTGAACGAGCAGAAAGAGCTTGAGGTAGACCGCAGCCTTTTTTAACGGGAAGTCCCTGCTTTGTGCCGCGCTTTTGCAGAAGAGGCCGGAAATAAATATGAAAGCCGGCATATGAAAGGAGTAGAGAAAAAGCGTAACGCCGCGGAGCAGCGCGGAAGAACTCTCGTAAGTGTCGGCAAAGTGCCCGATTACTACGAGCGTCATCAAAATAAATTTTGCGTTGTCCCACAGGGAGAGCCTCTCAGGCTTCGGCGTCGGCATATTTATATCGACCGACAGTGAATTTTTCATAGGGCTATCAAGGGGCCGCCTCGATGTTAGCAATGTTTTCCAGCTGTGCCAACCAGTCGTTGAAATGCCGGCATCTTCTACGCAGTGTTTGTATACCTATATTGTTTGCAACATTGACGCCGGCGGAGGCTTTGTCATATTCACGTATTTCCAAGATAATGCGTTTGGATGGCGCCGTATCCGGCCCGTCATCGATCAGTTCCGGATTGTCGGAAAAGTTATTTTCAAGAATACGCGATAACCTTTCGATCTGAGCTTCATATCCGAAATACTCACATTTAAGCCGCTGCAAATCGGCAAAAACCAGCGCTTCGAATTCGTGCAGCTGAATGTATGGGATAAAACGCCGATCCTTGATATCCTCCTTCATCGCCTTCTCAAGATGTTCGATTCTCGAATACTTGTCAGCGATGCGCAGCGACTCTGCCCAGCCGGGAAAATCATTCGGCAGCGCGTAATAGTCGAACATCGTTGAAAAATAACAATCATCATTATGATGTTCCTGCTTGATCCATCTGACGATGTCATTTTTTGCTTTTTGATAATTCGTCAGGCCGCCCCTGTGGCTTTTCCCGGTTTTGTCTCTACTGGTTAATACGCAGCGCGAGTCCGTTACGATATTCAAGCTCCATAGATACGGGGCCAGGACCTCACGAACAAATTTCTGTTCAGTCTGCCCTTCGGCTATTATGTGAAGGCGCGTCATCAACTTTGGTCTCCGAGAACGTTTTTCTCCCACAACTCCGACAGGCTGTAGTCCTGAAGCCAGTCCGAAAGTTCTTCATCGGATTTTCTTGTGAAGATTGAGCGGCGGCGTTTTCTGTCGCGTTCCACGACCACAATTTGATTCGCGTCGAATTCATCGACAAGACGCGGCGACTGCGTCGCAAGCAAGATCTGGGCATTAGCTGAAGCGGTTTTGACCATGCAGGCCAGCTCCGCTATGGCTGATGGATGCAACCCAAGCTCCGGCTCGTCAATCACTATGAGCTTGGGCATCGTCTCTTTCGGCTGCAGCAGCAGCGCGGCCAGCGCCATAAAGCGCAAAGAGCCGTCGGAAATCTGATCCGGCCCGAATATGTAACCGTTGCCGCCCCTTTCCATCCAGTTGAGACGCACATAATTTTCGTTGCCGGGCCTTGGGTCAAGCGAGAAATCTCCAAATTGAGGCATGACGCTTTTTATATGGCTGACGATTCGATCATAATGCCTTTTGTAGTTCGGCGTTATTTTCAAGCTTCTCATAAAGGCAGCAAGATTTCCGGCGTCTGAAAGTAAATACTTCGCATTGTCTATATAACTGTCGCCGCGTATATGCGACTCGTCCGACGTATCGTGAAACTGGTAGGCGCGTATCCCTGTGAGGAGGGGTTTTACAAACCTACTCGGCTTGCTTTTATCTTCTAACAACGCAAGCTCTGGGGCGGCGCCGTGACAGAGATCGTTTATATACGGCTTGTCATTGCCTTCTCTGAAATATAAAATCTTCTCTTCGCTTATGAACAAACGGCTGGGGAGGGCGTATGATATTTTCACCTCGTAATCGTCTCTGACATCTCCGTCGTCGAAGCGCAGAACAAACGATATCGAATCGGAGTTTTTAGGGCCGTAATACAACAGCCTCTCCACGCCGTATCTGCCGACGAAGGCCTGGAAATTATTAGTCATCATATAATTCAGCATCTTAAAAAACGAGACAAGATTGCTCTTACCGGAGCCGTTGACGCCAAGCAGTACAGCAACCCCTCCCAGGGAAATCTTCTGTCCCTGCGGATCTATAGATTTATATCCCTTAATCTCAACCTCTGTTAATTTCACTTTCGGATCGTCACCTCCGCCCGTTCAGAGTGCGCTTATGTTTTACTATTATACACAATAGTTCTTCCAAATCTGCTGCAAGGCATGAGTCGCTAATTTGTAAAAAAATAATATGAGCAGGCTGCGTCGCCAGCAGTCTGCCCGGACATAATCGGTCATATAAAAACGGCGCCTATAAAGGAGCCGCATGAGAATAGGCTGTCTCGGCGGCTCAATTCAGCTTAGAGTACAGCGTCTTGCCGGCATCGTTTTTGGGTATTTCGTCAATGAAGTGGACTGAGAAGGCGGCTTTATTCATGCGCATCTTATCGGTCAGGAAGGCTATGATGTCGTCCGGCGATGTATCTTTGCCGGTGACATATATTTTAAGGTCGTTGTCCTTGCCGGCGCAGGCGCAGTCAATACCGAAATGCGTCTTCAGCATATTCTCCGCTTCGTCAAGGCTGACGCGCGAACCGAAAAGCTTGACGAAGCGCTTCTTTCTGCCGACGATATAGAAGAAGCCGTCGCCGTCGGTCTTAACCATGTCGCCTGTAAAGAGCACGCCGTGCCTTTCGTCGCCCAACGCCAGGTCTTCCGCCCTTTCGGCGTACCCCAGCGTGACGTTCGGGCCTTCGTAGACCATTTCGCCAACGACGTCGGGCTCCGTTATCCTGCCGCCGCTTTCATCGACGACGTAAAGTTTTCCGCCCGGGATGGGGCCGCCGATGCTGCCAAGCTTTATGCCGGCGAGCTCCGGCGGCAGATATGCCATACGCGCGCTCCCCTCGGTGGCCCCGTACGTTACGACGAGCCGTTTGCCGTTCTCGCGCGCATATTCGGCGAACTCTTTCTGCAGCTCCTCAGACATTTTGCCTCCGCCCTGAGAGAGCGTCCGCAATGTGGGGAGCTTCATTCTGAAGAAGCGCAGCTTTTTGAGCATTTCATAGCTGTAGGGGACGCCGGTTATGCTCGTCGCGCCGCAATCTTTGAAGAGATTCCAATAGTCCATCTCCACGACGTGCTTTTCGCTCAGTATGACCTGCGCTCCGGCGAAGGTGTGGCTGGTCAGCACAGACAGCCCATAAGTGTATTGTATCGGCAGGTCGAGCATCGCTTTTTCATTTTCGTCAAGCCTGAAAAACTCCGCGATATGGGCCGCGTTTGCCTCGATATTCAGATATGAATGTCTCGCGAGCTTTGGGCTGCCGGTGGAGCCCGAAGTCGTAAGCAGCAGCGAAAGGTCGTCGTACAACTTCGGCGGCGTCGAAGGGGTCTTTACCAGGTTGTAACCATAGGCTGAAAAGACGACCTCGCAGCCGTCTTCTATATCCATTTCTGCAGGGAGCCAAAGATATTCCGGAGAGTAGCGTTCTATGAGGGCTTTCCTCATCGCCGCGTCGACGGAATAGCCTATCATCATTGGAACTATCCTGTTAGACATACAGGCTATGAATCCGGCTCCGCCCCCTACAGTGTTTCTGCACAGGATGGCGACGAGCGTCCGCTTACCGACTTTACCGCCGAATGATTTTACGAAATCACGCATTTCGCCATAGGTGATTTTTGCTCTGGCATCGTCGATAAAAAGTATATTGTCGGCTTTCTTTTTGTCCAAATTCAGAAACATCGGCGCTCTCTCCTACATTATCGCACAGCCGTTGACGCCTAAAATCTCTCCCGAGATATACTTCGATAAGTCGGACGCCAAGAAGAGACATGCGTTTGCGATATCTTCCGGCTCAGCGAGGCGCCCCATCGAAATATTCGCGATTCTCTCCTGCAGCCTGGATTGGTCGGCCTGCAACATCATCGCCGTTCTTGTCATGCCGGGGGCGATGGAGTTGACGCGTATCTTCTTGTCCGCCAGCTCTTTTGCGGCCGACTTCGTCAGCGATATGACCGCGCCCTTGGTGGCCGAGTAGACTAACTGCCCTCTGTTGCCGCGCTGCCCGACGATCGAAGATATATTTATGATACTGCCACCCTCGCTGTTCCGCGCAATTATCCGCGCGGCGAACTGCAGCAGGTTTATCATAGAAAATACGTTGACTTCGAACATCTTCCGCATATTTTGTTCCGATATCATGCCGATGAGCTCGTTGAATTCGACTCCGGCGTTGTTCACGAGGACGTCAAGGCGTCCGGATTCTTTTTTTATCCTCATCAAAGCTTCTTTTGACTGGGACGAATCCGTTATGTCAAAGTACAGAGGATAAACTTTACCGGGGAAAGCGGCCTTCGCAGCCCATTCATCGACAGTCCCCGGACGGTTGTCGTTGGCATATACGCGCGCGCCCTCTTCCGCGAATCTCGTCGCGACGGCGGCTCCGATCCCCCTCCCGGCTCCGGTTATCAGGCATACTTTATCTTCCAGCATCCCCGGCATTGCAATCACTCCTCGAACTTTACCCCGTATTTTGTGAGAATTTTCATGCCGTTCTCAAAAGAACCGTAGGAAAGGATGTCCTCTGTGTCGAACAAAACTTCAAATTCGTCCTCCAGCGCGGATATGAGGCTCATATGCGCGACGGAATCCCACTTTTCTACGTTGTTGAAACGAAAGTTTTCATTCAGCACATCGTCTTCGACGTCGAAAATGCTTCGGAAAACTTTCCTGTATTTTTCAAGGTTGTTCATGAGATATATCTTTTACGGCATAAGGGCCAAAATATCCGAAACTTTGCCGAAAGAGTTCAGCTGATCGCCGGACAGTTTTTTGCCGAACTCGTCGTCGAAAAGCACTATCAGGGAAAGTTTCGTCATCGAATCCCATGCGTCGACATTATCGAGTTCCATATCTTCCTTCAGCGCGCCCGCGTCAAGGTCGAATACCTCTTCAAGTTTTGCAAGTTTCTCTTCTTTTGTCATTTATTGCTCCTCCTTATCAGTATCCCCATCCGGAAAAATTTTGTTAATTATACCATCATTGTATCGTGAATCAGTACAGGTGATAGGCAATATGTCCTTTCGGTCTATCGTGAACGAAGCCGTGCCCCAGGAAAGTCCTATGCCGAATCCGCAGGCAAGCACCTTTACAGCGCCTGCTTCTGCGTCAGATCCATATCTGTCGCAAAGAGTCAGGGGAACCGACATGGCGCCGGTGTTTCCATACCTGTCTATTGTTATCGGCATTTTTTCCTGAGGTATCTTTACTCTTTTGACCAGCTGCTTGAGAATAAAGAGGTTGGCTTGATGCATGGAAAAACAGTCATAATCCTCGACCGTCGTTTGCGTCGCTGCTAAAAAATCCTTTATCGCAGGCGGGATGTCAGAGATGGTGAAGGTAAAGACTGCGGTGCCATCCATACATACGTCATAGAGGGTCCTCTCGTTCCCGTCTTTGCCTATATATGAATCGCGTGTCATCCCCGGATGGCGGAAGCCGCCGGCCGGCACTATTATGGCATCGAATCTGTCCCCGTCGGATTTGAGATCGCATATGATCTCTGTTGCCCCAGGGCGCTTTTCCAACAGGGCCGCGGCGCCGGAGTCGCCGTAAAGCATGGCGGTCGAACGATCGTTGGGGTGTGTGACCTTTGTGGCGGTCTCGCCAAGCACGAGCAGCGCCTTGCCTGAGCTCGAAGCGTTCAGCATCGCGCAGGCCATCTCCAGCCCGTATATGAATCCGGAACAGCCGAGGTTCACCTCAAAACAGGCGCAGTCCTGCGAGAGCGAAAGGCGTTTTTGCAGCACGCCGGCGGTGTTGGGCCTGCCGTAGTCCGGGGACTGCGTTACAAAGACCAGAATGCCTATCTCGCCCCTGTTTATTTTTTTCTCTGTCAGCAGATGTTCGGCCGCCGCAAATCCGAGGTCGGAGGCGGTCTGCCCGTCGAGCGCTTTGTGGAAGCTGTGGATTCCGGTGGCGGATTTGAACTTTTCAACCGCCTCGTCTCCGAAGTGCGCTTTGAAGGAGTCCACATCCACGCGGAGAGATGGAACTGCCGTAGATATGCCGCTTACCGAGATGTTTTCAAATCTGAAATCAGGCATCGCTCTGCTCCCTTCCGTGAAATCGTTCCTCTATTCTAAATGAATCAAAATGCCCGGGATAAACGATTGTGCCGTTGGGGAAAGATTCAATTATGGGACATGTCCTTGTCTCAAAATCGCGGGTGCTGCCGCCGGTAAATCTGGTGCCGGTCGGGTAATCGCGAAAAATTGAATCGCCGGCGAATAAGAATTTTTCGTCCACATATATCAGAATACTTCCCGATGAGTGGCCCGGGGCCTCAATCAATTTTATGGTATGCCCTCGCCACTCTATTTCCGTGCCGTCTGAGAAAGTTATATCGGCGCTGCAGCTATAATCCCCGCTATAGTTGCATATGTAACCCGGTATCCACGACTGCATTTGACAAAACGCGTCGAAATGGCGGGAGAGATTCCTATTCGGCTTCTTCAGATTTTCCGCGCAGGCGGCGCTTGCATATACGGGTAGCCGATAATGCTCCTTTATAAAATTCACGCCGCTGATATGGTCAAAATGCTCGTGCGTCAGAATAACTAGAGATGGGACAAGCTCCATATTCTCAAATATCTCTTCAGAAACAAAAGGGTCTATTATGATAGCTTCCCCGTTTTCCGACAACACATACATGTTGGATTGGAGCAGGCCGGACTTGAACCTTGCGATATCCATCTATATTATTCTTGCGCCCCAAAGCCATCGTCGAAAAATTCATCTGAGTGGATGACGGGCAAAATATCGTCCACATTTACCTCTGTCGATACTACCCCCCACGACAGCCCGATCCCAAAACCGCACATAAGGGGGCGAATCGTTCTGCCGTCATTGATTTCGCCGTACTTTTTTACCAATGTCAGAGGAATCGAGGCCGAGCTGGTATTGCCATAGCAATCAAGAGAGAGCGGCATTTTTTCTATAGGAAAACCCGTACGCTTCGCTATCTGTTTCAATATATAGAAGTTGGCCTGATGGAGCACGAGGTCGTCGTAATCATTCGGCGTCGTTCCATGCTCCGTCATAAATTCCTTGAGGATTTTGGGAACTTCGGCGATGGTAAAATTGAAGACGGCGATGTCGTCCATGATTTTCTTTTCCGGCAGGTCGGGGTTGCGCCATTCATTATAGGGGCGGATGATAGCCCTAAAGCCGCTTCCGTCCGTGCGCATGACGGCATATATCGGAGAAGCATCCTCGCAGCGCTCCAGCAGGGTGGCGGTGCCGGCGTCACCAAAGAGCAGCTTGAAGGAATTATCAAGGTTGAGCTTTACCTTTTTTGATCTCTCTTTGGCACATGTGTCTCCAGCCAGCAAAAGAGCATATTTTATATTTGATGTGCTCATAAGGGAAGCGACAATATTGATGCCGTTTACATAGCCGGAACATCCCAAGTTTACGTCGAAGGCGATACAGTCTTTGGAAAGCCCCAGACGGTAATGCAGGACACAGGCGGTGGCCGGAGAATTGTAGTCTGGGTTTTGCGTAACAAAAACAACTGCGCCGATGTCTTCACGGGAGATATTTCTCTTTTTGATTATTTCCTCTGCCGCGGCGAAGCACAAATCTGAGGCAGTCTGCCTGTGGATGGCTAAATGATGTCCTGAGATGCCGGTCATTTTTTTAAATTTCTCTATTGTTTCCTCTCCCAGTTCCGGCTTAAAGCTGTCGGTCGATATAAATCTCAAGGGAACCGCGGCGGCGATAGCCGCTATCTTAATATTACTGCATATATTCTTATCCAACTTGCCCATGATAACCTCCAGTAATTTCAATTTCACTCCGTGTGATGAATTTTGCGGCTCCGCTGAGCAGGTAAACAGCCATATTTGCCACGTCTATAGGCTCTCCTACGCCCATGCCTCCGTCTGCTTTGAAGAAATCGTTTGTCCTGTTATATCTCTCCATATATTTTTTACTCATATCCGTTTCAATCATAGCCGGAACAATTGTGTTCAGTCTGATGTTTTTGGAAGACAGCTCCATGGCAAGGCATTTTGTGGCGGTGTTCATCGCCGCCTTAGAAGCTGCGTAGATAGTCTGGGCAGCCTTGCATGTTACAGCGGCGATGGAGGAAATGCCTACAATGCTCATTCCTTCGTTATACGCGCCTCTTTTGGTGATACAGCGTATAAGTTCTATGTAGGAATAAAAATTTATCAGCATAAGCCTGTGGACATTTTCATATTTAAACATCTTTATCGGCCGGTTTTCCGTAATCCCCGCGCAATGAACGAAACCGTCAAAAGGGCCGTTGTCCACTCTTATCCGCGCGGTCAACTCTTCTATCTGGTCAATCTGTGATAAATCCGCCGGATAGTAACGGTGGTCTCCCGCTTCCATCTGATTTAACGTCTCCTGAAGCAAATCTTCTCTTCTTGCTATCATTATAACCGAAGCGCCAAGTCTGGCGGCGTGCAGAGCCGTTTCTTTTCCTATGCCGGACGACGCTCCCGTCACCAATATTTTTTTTCCGCTCAAATCCATAGGGTTAATCATTAGCCATAATTCTTCCCTTCGCTGCGATTTTTTCGCCTGCTGATATTGAGCAGGCCCCTAATCAGTGTGTTAGATATACCTTTGCCGGATTTCCCATCACCGTTACATTTGCGGGGACATTGCGCAAGACGATGCTCCCCGGCGCAACGACTGCGTTTTCGCCGACGCTTTTGCGCTCGAGGATAAAACTCTTTGCGCCTATGGAGGCGCAGGCGCCTATTTTAACGTGCCCCGATATGTCACAGCGCGGCATAATGGAGACAAAATCTCCCACCTCCGCGTCATGGCCTATTGCTGACGTCCCATTTACAAAGACACATTTGCCGATTTTAGCGCCTACCGTGACGATACAGTAGGAATGGATGATAGTGCCAGCTCCTACTTCAATATCGGGCGCAGCGTTGCAAGTGGGGTGGACAATTGAGGGAAAGGAGAGATATTCCAGAAGCTCCAGCTCTTCAAAACAGCGGCGCCGCCCTCGTGGCTCACCGATGGCAATAATCACCCCTGGTTTATCCCTTTTGGCGTCATTATAAAAGTAGTCTTTGCTAATGACGGGCAGGTCCGCTATTTCGCGCGGCGTTTTTTCGATATACTCGCTGTCCACGACGAAGGCCCTGACGTTGTACCTCTCGCGCAGGACATCATTTGAATTTATCATCCAGTGTGTTTCTCTGGCCAGTCCGCCGGCTCCGTAAATAACAATATCCTTTTTCATTTTTTACTGGGCTTTCTCTCTGCTATCAACAAGTATTTAGGCTGAAGGCTGCGGCGGTATTCCTCTTCGCGGCGTTCAGCGGCCCTGCGTCCCTCTTCGCGGCGTTCAGCGGCCCTGCGTTCCTCTTCGCGGCGTTCAGCGGCCCTGCGTTCCTCTTCGCGGCGTTCAGCGGCTTTACGCTCCTTTTCGCGGCTCTCAGCAACCTGGCGCAGCCACTCCTCTCTGCGTTTCTTTTTATCTTCTCTTTCTTTCTGGTCTTCTTTTTCACGTGTTTCAAGCCAATTATATATCTGCAAAAGCTCTTCAACGATGATGCTTTCCTGCTCTTGCGCTTCCTCCTCCGCGCGCACCTCTTTCTGCTTTTCTTCGTCTAAGGCAAGATATTCTTCTATCGACGCTTCCTCTTCCCTGTCAAACTCTTCCATTGCGGCATAGGCTTCGTCCTTTGTATAGCGTCCGTCGGAATAACCAAAGACAACTTCCCATCTCTTAGCGTTGCCATCTACAGAGTAGAAGTTCCTGATCCACGGGTTAGGGAATGATCTTTTTACCGGAGCGATGACGTCTTCATACTTTGCTCCGTGAAGCTCATTTATGTCGTGTATCTCAAAGCCCTTGCTCTTGAAGAATGAGAAGAGCGGATTTTGATTCGAGAGATAGAGTTTCTTCCCCATATAAAGGAGCGGTATTATATTGCCAAGGGCGTTCTGCCTTGGGGCGCCGAGAATTGACACATCCACCGCCCCTAAGAACTCATAATACCTGCGCAGAGGCATCAGGTCTTTTAACTGCCTTATCTTCTCAGGGGGAAACAGCCCGTATGCAAGATGCATAATTTCATCTTTGTAGTTCGCCTGTTGGTCACCATAATCATTGCCGTAACACATGGGCATGGTTATCAGGATGTTCTTTGATTTATGAGGTTCGAGCATAGAGAGCGCTATTGCGTGATTGTTAAATGGATAGGCGTTATGCCCGATCTGTATAGAAACCTTTCTATCCGGTCTGGTGAACGCAGTGGGGTATTTTTCGGCTATCTCGGCTCTCTTGGCAAGAATCTCATCCCATTGGGAAAAAGACACTTCGCTAAAGCCTATTGGTGCGCAAAAGAGGGTTTTCTCTCCACCAAAAATCCTTCTGAATACAGCGACATCGGTGGGGAACACGACCACAGAAGTGCGGCAGCTCTCTCTTATCTTATCTTCCATATGGTTTATGATTTTATTTATAAACCTGTTCCCTTTGGTCCTGTGATAGTTGTAAAGGTCAACGCCCCATATCACCCAGATGCCCTTTTGTTCAAGTTCTTTTCTGTTGAAATACATGAGCGTGAGCCATTTTAAAGAGAAAGTAAAACCATGCACCACGATGTTTTTCGCCTGTTTCATCACTCGCACGGCACCCAACAATTTTCTTATTTTGCCTTTGCCAAGGTCTTTCCAGTCGATAATATTTGAGAATAGGGCGGTAAAGCCATCTTTACCAGTAGCTGTTGTCCGGCAGAGAATCCAGTGTTCAGAGGGCGTGAAGTGGTTATTCAGCATCATGATGAAGCCCTTCATCATCCTGGCCGACGGCGGACAAATATGCAGATATTTGTACTTGTATTCCATGAAAAAGCGGCCTCCTATCCTATATCAGGTTGTCTTTGTTTTCAAGCAGAGAGCGGAGATATTGTCCGTAAAAAGATGTTTTCAGCTCCTTAGAAAGCTTGAGAAGCTGCTCAGAATCAATAAATCCCTTGCGCCAGGCTATCTCTTCTATACAGGAGATGTAAAAACCCTGGCGGGACTGCACCGTCTCGACGAACTGCGCCGCTTTGAGCATCCCTTTCGGCGTGCCGGTGTCGAGCCACGCCGTCCCGCGCCCCAGCAACTCGACATAGAGCTCTTCCAGCTCAAGATACGCGCTGTTGACCGCCGTTATCTCTATTTCGCCGCGCGCGGACGGCTTGACGTTTTTGGCTATCTCTATGACTCTGTTATCGTAAAAATAAAGCCCAGGTATCGCGTAGTTCGACCTCGGATTTTTCGGCTTTTCCTCAAGCGAGAGGACCTTGCCGCCGGCGCCGAATTCAACGACGCCGAACTCGCGCGGGTCTTTGACGGGATAGCCGAATATCGTCGCGCCTTTTTCCCTGGCGGCCACCTTGCGCAGAATATTTGAAATATTCGTGCCGTAAAAGACATTGTCGCCGAGCACGAGCGCAACGTTGTCGGAGCCGATAAAATCTTCTCCGACGATAAATGCGTCTGCAAGGCCTCTCGGCGTCTGCTGTACTTTATACGAGAAATTTACCCCGATCCTGCCGCCGTCTCCGAGGAGTTCTTCGTAATCGGCGATATCGTCGGGCGTGGAAATGATGAGAATATCTCTTATTTCCGCTAAGAGAAGCATAGATAGCGGATAGTAGATCAGCGGTTTGTCAAAAATAGGAAGAAGCTGTTTTGATATAGCTTTAGTAACAGGATAAAGCCTTGTCCCTTTCCCGCCCGCAAGTATGATGCCTTTCATAGAATATCTTCCTTTCTTTTAAAGTTATTTCTCGGTGATTATGCCGCAGATCCTGTCGACATCGTCAAGCGTCAAATCCGCGTACAGCGGCAGAGTAACGATATTTTCGGATATGCGCCTCGCCGTCGGCGTGTCCGCCTGACATGAGGCGATATCTTTGTAACAGTTGAGGTCGTTTGTCGCCGGGAAGAAATATTTTCTCGCAAAGATATTATGGTGTGCAAGCCTTTCTACGACTTCGTCTCTGGTCATGAAATACCCTTCGAAGAGGGCCGGCATGTACGCATAGTTGCTATCGACATCCGAAGGCGGTATGCAGAGTTTTATTCCGTCGATCTTCGCAAGATTGGCATAGTAACGTTCCGCGTTCTTCTTTCTTTTGAGTACTTCGTCCTTAAAGTGGCGAAGGCTGCAGATCCCCATTGCCGCCTGAAACTCATTCATCTTGGCGTTGCCGGATATATAGCCGACCGATTCCTGCGATGTCATGCCAAAGTTCTTCATAGCCTCAAGAATCTCTTTTATCTTCGCAGAATGCATAAACGCCGCGCCGCCTTCTATGGAGTGAAAGGCCTTTGTCGCGTGAAAGCTGCACATGGAGGCGTCGCCGTAGCCCAGCGCGCTCTCGCCGTTTTTAAAAACCCCGAAGGCGTGAGCCGCGTCATAGATCACTTTAAGGCCGTGCTCCGCCGCTATTTTTTCTATCGCCGCGTCGTCGCAGAGATTTCCATATACGTGGACGGGAACAACGGCACACGTATCCTTTGTGATAAGGCTTTCAATTTTCGACACGTCGATTGTATAATTTTCTTCGTTTATATCGCAGAAAACAGGTTTCAGTCCGTTTTTCGCTATTGCGTGGGTCGTAGATACAAAGGTAAAGGGAGTGGTGATCGCCTCTCCTTTTAAATTGTACGCCGCGATTATATTTTCAAGCGCCTGATGCCCGTTGACAAACAAAGAGACGTAGGGGATACTGGTATATCCCGAAAGTTTTTTTTCAAATTCGCGGTGCTTTGCGCCGGAGTTTGTCAACCATGCCGTATCCCACAATTCCCTTATTTCGTCGACGTATTCATCCAGCGGCGGCATTGACGAGCGCGTTACAAGTATTTTTTTATCCATCTTTACAGCATCCCGAGCCTCTGACACTGGTATTTTCCGCTGATTATGTCGGACACCCATTTTTTGTTTTCCAGATACCAGGCTACCGTCTTGCGCATCCCGCTCTCAAACGTTTCCTTCGGCTGCCAGCCGAGCTCGCGCTTTATCTTCGACGCGTCTATCGCATAGCGCCTGTCGTGCCCCGGGCGGTCTTTTACGAAGACGATCTGGTCCTCGTAGCGGCCGCTTTGTTTCGGGGAAATTTCATCAAGTATCGAACAGATCGTCTTTACTATTTCTATATTCTGCTTTTCGCAGTTTCCTCCCACGTTATACGTTTCCCCGGCGACGCCCTTTTCCATAACGGTGCAGAGAGCTCTGCAGTGGTCTTCTACGTACAGCCAGTCGCGGATGTTTTTCCCGTCGCCGTATATAGGGAGTTCTTTGCCGGCGAGCGCATTGTGGATGATGAGCGGGATCAGCTTCTCAGGGAACTGTCTCGGCCCGTAATTGTTGGAGCAGTTTGTCGTCAGCACGGGAAGCCCATATGTGTGATACCACGCCCTCACGAGGTGGTCGGCAGACGCCTTTGACGCCGAATAGGGCGAGTTGGGAGCGTACGGCGTATCTTCGGTAAAATATCCCTCCGCGCCGAGAGAACCGTATACCTCGTCGGTGGAGATATGCAGGAAGCGGAAGGCGGCTCTCCGGTCTCCAACGAGAGCTTCAAAGTATTTTCTTGCTGCGGAGAGCATGGAAAATGTGCCCACTATGTTCGTGTTTATGAATTCGGCCGGCCCGTCTATGGAACGATCCACATGGCTTTCGGCCGCCAAGTGAAAGACTGACGAAACGCCGTATTTTTTAAACGCCGCGTAAACTGCGTCCGTATCGCATATATCGCCCTTTACAAAAACAAAATCATCCCCTTCGAGGTCTTCAAGGGAAGAGTAATTTCCAGCGTATGTAAGCTTGTCGTATGCGACAACTTTCCTGCCGGAAGCGATAAGATAGTGCGCCAGATTACTGCCGATAAAGCCCGCGGCCCCCGTCACGAATACGGACATGCTCCATTCTCCCTATTTTTATAGTATTTGAAAAGCTACCAAGAGGCAGCAAAATGCACACTTCCCACTCTCAATGAAAAGTGTACATTCTACTGCTTATGCAAAAAATCCGCAGACAGACAAATCAATATTTACAAAAGCTACTGATTCCTCAGGCTGTCCGCCCTCTTCTTTGCCGCTTTGTTTCCCAGCTTTTCTGCTTTTTCATACCACTCGAGCGCCTTCTCTTTGCTCTTCTCTACGCCGCGCCCCACTTCATAGTTGAAGCCCATGTAGAGCATAGCGTCAGCGTTATTCTGTTCAGCCGCCGCCAAGAAATATTTAAGCCCTTTATCGAGATCCCGTTTCAGGCCGTACTGAGGATTCATATACGCGCGCCCTAAATTGACCTGCGCAGGAGAGAAGCCGGCGTCGGCAGCTTTCGTCAAATAATCTATCCCTTTGGTCACGTCTTTTTCGATTCCGCCGTAGCCGTTGCATAGGTACATGCCAGCATAATTCATACCATGAAGATTTCCTTTTTCGGCGGCCTGGATGTACATATCAAGAGCTTCCTTCAGTTTCTTCTCTTTTGTCAAGGCACGGCCTTTTCTGAATTCCTCCACGCCGTTGCTGCTCGTCTGCGACGGCTGCGGGGTTTTGGCGCCGTTGTTCCCCACGAAGTAGATGCCGCCGACTATTACAAGAACTGCGATGATCCCCATTAATATCTTTTTCTGCATTGAATCTGTTGCCGCCATTATGATACTCTCCTTTAGAATATATAGTGTATTTTTATATTTCTGATAGAACTATCCGCCTGTCTCTACAGCTTAACATAAGCTTACCCCGATCATCAACCCCCTGATGCCCTGCAAATCCCGTAATTTTTACACCCTATTATACCATTTGTCAAGGCAATTATTGTTTGTACATAAAGGCAGATTATTGCTAATTTCAAAACTATGGTTATAAAACGGCGCGACGGGCATCGAGAGGGAGTAGGCGTCGCGCCAAGCAGGGCGCGTCAAGATAAAGTGTGCCGCGCATTCCCGCGTCTTAGCGGCTCAATCGCGCCGCTGCACAAGACGCAGAGCTCTTGCAAAGCGTCCTCGCGCGCTTTTGGAAACGAAAGAAAAACGACTTAAGCGGCGGCTCTATACCGGGCATATGTACCGAAAGTCGATGACGCCTGCGCCCGATAACCATTCGTGCCCGGCTGACAGACGTGCGCAGGAAGAAAAATTTTTTATCAGGCTCCGCATTTTCCGTGCCGCTCAGCGGTTGTCATGCGTCTGTCTATCTTGACAAACGCCCGATATACGGTAAAATTCTTTGCGTACGCCGGTCGCGGCGCGCTTAGGGCGGTAGGATGGCCGAGTGGTCAAAGGCAACAGACTGTAAATCTGTCGGCGAGAGCCTACGTTGGTTCAAATCCAACTCCTACCACCATTTTTATTGATGAACGACAGACGCCGACTTAGCTCAGTAGGTAGAGCACATCCATGGTAAGGATGGGGTCCCCGGTTCGAGTCCGGGAGTCGGCTCCATTTGATGATTTTTAGGATTTTTATAAATCCAGAAGTTGGCGGGAATTTAGTTGTAGGCTGAGTTCCCGCCTTTTCTGATGTTTTTGCCGGCTGGCGTTGGCTTATGTAAAGTTCAGGCAATAATAAAAAGGGACCCTTCCGGGGCTAATGTGAAAATATGTCGCTGTGCGAGCCTGTGCGCTCAAAGACAATAACTCCGTCTCCAACCTTGTATATCAACAGCCAGTCCGGGGAGATGTGGCATTCCCTGCGGCCTCTCCAGTTTCCGGTCAACTGATGGTCGCGGTGTTTAGGGTCAATCGCGGTTTCCGCGCATAGGAGGCGGATGACGCCTTTCAGCGCTTCGATGTCAAGACGCCTTTTCTGAAGTGTTTTTATGTCTTTTTTGAACCGGCTTGTGTATTCAGGCAGAAGCATTGGCTATATACCAAGCTCGGAAAACATTTCGTCAGCGGTTGTGAACCTCCTTCTGCCAGATTTGATTATCCCGTCGCCTTCGTCCATCGAAGCAAGCGTCGCGGCATTCGGTTTTGGAGCGGTCATGCGCAGCTCGAACGGCAGCGCGCGTTCGCGAATCGACTGGCGCAAGAAGATGTTTATGGCGGTGGTCATGTCAAGTCCGAATTCCGAAAAAAGCTCCTGTGCTTCTTTCTTTACTTCTGAGTCCATGCGTATATTCATTGATGTCGTAGGCATACTTTACACTCCTTTTATACGCATATTATACTATATAACAGGTATCTTATAAGCATATTATATGAACAGATATGGCGCAAGTCAAGGTCTTATGATAATTTCATCTGTACGCGCGCGGAAGAGTTTTGCTTCGGCGTCGGCTCCGCCTGCATGAAGCTGGAGGGGGAGCCGATGTCCCTCTACAAGCAGGGGGAGGCCGAACGGACGCTCAAGACGATCTATACGGCGGCCGTCCTGTTCGTAGTAGACTATGCGGTTTGCTCCGTCTATGCGTCTGCTCCACAGACCCTCAGGCTGCCCTTGAGTGGTTCGGGTTTTCCCATGTCGGCATAGGGGCTTTTCTGGATGTCTTTTATAAGTGCGTTTATTTTTTTGAGCGTTTTGTTGTCCTGCCCCTGCCACCAGAGGTAGTCGTCCCATGCCCTGTCTTACCACAATAGGCGCATTAATCAGCCTCGATCAGTTCGTGCTCCGCAAAGCGCGCCTTGCCTGTTTTTATGTCGCGCATAATGTTTTCCAAATGGCGGATGTTGCCTGCCGCGTAAAATGGATCAGCGGAGAGCTCAAATGGGATGCGCTTTTCCCTGGCCACCGTCTTCAGGAAGATGTTTATCGCCGCAGACATGCTCAAACCGATGTCGTCAAGGGTTTTTTCCGCGTCGCGTTTGACTTCGTCGTCTACACGAAGGCTGATCTGTGCCATTGTTAATCCACTCCCTTTTTTGTTATTATAGCATACACACAGCATAACGCAATTATTATACTGTGTATTTGCTTTTTGAAGTTGACGGAAATGTGTATCTTCAGCAGGCGATTATAGCAAGGATTTGGAGGGCTTGGTTGCTAAATATTTACATTCATAGTATACTTCCTTTATTTGTAAATGTAATCGCCGTGGCAAATGAGAACTCGGCGATTGCACGGTGAAAAAACGGCGTATGCCAAAACGCGCGTCATCGGATGTGATTCGGCTGTTTCACGCGTATTTGCCGCGCATCGCGCATAATAAACACTCGGAGGTTTTTCGATGAATTACAAAACGCCAGCTGAAATAGCGGCCGCGGCGGTGAATGCGGCGGTAACGAAAACATCTCTTTCGATCACTCAGATGGTCGTTATGGGCTTTCTCGCGGGAGCGTATATCGCGATGGGAGGATACTTCATGACGGTCGTCACGCAGGATTCGGCTGCGGTCGTGGGAATCGGCATTTCAAAGTTGCTTGGAGGCGTCGTCTTCTCGCTGGGGCTGATGCTTGTGGTCTCCGCGGGCGGCGAGCTGTTCACCGGCAACTGCATCATGCCGATAGCGATACTCTCAGGCAGGGTGACGCTCGCCGGCGCGCTCCGCAACCTTATCGTCGTTTATTTTGCGAATCTCGTCGGCGGCTCCTTCTTCGCGCTGCTCCTCTACCTAAGCGGCTCGATATCGCCCGCCTGCGCGCAGAACGCTCTTGCGATAGCCGTCGCTAAGGTCAACATACCCGTCGCCGAGATGATATTCCGCGGCATTCTCTGCAACTGGTTCGTCGCTCTCGCGGTGTGGATGGCCTTCGGCGCTCTCGACATGACTGGCAAATATATCGTCTGCCTCGGCCCGATCTCGGCGTTCGTCGCGATGGGCTTTGAACACTGTGTAGCCAACATGTATTTCATAGCGATAGGGCTGCTGCTCAAGGGCCGTCCCGAAGTGCTGGCGCAGTGCCGGCTGCCGGCCGAAAAGCTCGCAAGGCTCACGCTCTCCGGCTACGCAGGCAACCTCATACCGGTGACGATAGGGAACATCATGGGCGCCGCGATTCTCGTCGGCGCGCTCTACTTCGTAGTATTCAAAAAACAGCTGGCGGAAAAATAAAAAAATCCCGCGCTCATAAGAAAAAACAACGGGCGGCCGCGGCCGCCCGTTTCGTCGTATCCCATCGTTTAGCGTCAGTCTTTGAACACCGGCAGCCTTTCGAGGTAAGTCAGGTCCTCGCCCGAATAGCCGCCCTCTTCGAGCAGCACGGCCACCTTGCCTATGACTGTGCAGCCGGTCTTTTTGAGCACGGCTTCGAGCGACGCGAGGGAGCCGCCGGTCGACACGACGTCGTCGACGATGCAGACTTTTTTGCCTTTGAGCTTTTCGGCGTCGAATTCGTCGACGACGATTATCTGCTTTTCCGTCGTAGTTATCGACTTGACCTCAGCGACGATCGGCCTTTCCATGTAGCCCTTGACCGATTTGCGCGCGACGACGTAGTCGACGCCCAGGCGTACCGCGAGCGCGTGCGTAAGGGGGATGCCCTTTGCCTCGGGGCATACGAGTATCTCCGCCCCGCCGTCCTTTATTTTTTCGTAGAGGGCGTCGGCGCATCTTTCGATGAGCCTGGTGTCGCCGAGCATCACGAAGGACGCGATGCGCAGCGAAGGGGCTACGCGCACTTTTTTAAGCTCGCGCGTGAGTCCGGCCACGTGAAGAGTGTATGTCTCGTACATTTCCTTTTCCTCCTACAGCCCGAATATCAATTTGACCGCGAAGCCGGTGAGAAGCCCGTAGAAGGGATTCCAGCGCGCCGACGCGATGACCGTGATGCCTATCACCATTCCCCACGGAGAGAAGCCGAAGGGGCCCTGCGCCGCCGGCGCAAGAGCGATGGCGGCCTGGACGTTGGAGATGAAGGTCACGAATACGCCGAGCACGAAGAGGAAGCCGGCGATAGCCGAGCTGTGGACGTAGCGTCCCACGACCGGCAGCAGCTTGAGCAGCAGGATCGCGGCCATTATGAGCATCATCAAAACGGAGCTCGCGATAGGATGCGGAGCGGACGCCGTGCCGGAGATTATCGCCTCTACGGGGCCGCCGCCTAAGAACGAGGAGCCCATGTCGGCGAGCGAAGAGTAGATCGCGAGGTGGTCGATGTTGGCGTCAGTGTTGGCGATGCTGCCGGTTATTTTCCCGAAGCTGATGTTGGCTCCGATGTTGAGGCAGGAGAGCGCGAGGGCGCTGGCGAGCATCTTGGGGTTCCTCCATATCTTCCATTCGATGTTGCCGAAGGTGAACCTTTCGCGGCTCTCGTCGACTATCAGGTTCTGCGCCGCGACCTTGCCGGATTTTTTCAAAATGTTGTAGACGACGGTGGCGGCCGCGACCGAGATGATTATCGTCTTAGCGAGGTCGAAGGTCACGAACCATGCCGCAAGGGCGACGACCATGGAGACGCCGCCGGAAAATTTTTCAGATTCCATCATATCTATTGAGACGAGCGCGAGCATGATGCCGACGCCGGCCATCATCGAGGTGACGATGACGGGCCCGATTATCTCGACTATTTTTTCGTTAAGGCCGAGTATCGACGGAACCAGCAGGAAGAGCGCGCCCCAGAAGACTATCGACAGGCGTTCGCGGACGTTTCTGCCGAGCTTTCCCGCCACCGCTATCGTTTCCGCCTGAAACGATATAGTCGCCACCGAGCTGAAGGCGAGGGACCCCGCCGCGCCTATCAGAAACGCTACCGCGGTCGGAAAGGCGGCGAAGCCCAGAGATAGCGCGAGGAGCCCCTGCGGCGCTCCGTTCAGCACGACGGCGAGCGCCGTCAGCAAGTCGGTTAAATACGCTTCCATTAAAAAGCCCCCTAAAGCTTTATGATAGTGATTTGTTACAAAACAGTTATAAATTCTACATTAACCGCGCTGTTTTATCAACCACGCGGCTGAAATATATATATTTTTGCGGTATATGTTAACATTTTTGGAAATATGTGAACCATTTCCGGCGAAAATCCCGACGGCTTCGCGTCGGAGATGCGGAAATTAGAAATGCAGTATACGTATATGAGATATAATATGCTGTGGACGTGTCACTAACCGCCGCTGTACCAGCGCGGCGGATATGGCAGGGGGAAGGTTTGATGCTTACTTTGAAGGAGTTCCTCCGCAGCGAGGTGAAGCCCGCCCTCGGCTGCACGGAGCCCGGTTCGGTCGCGCTGGCCGTCGCTCGGGCCTGCGCGGAGCTGACGGACAGGGACGAGATCGCGGCGGTGCGCGTGACCGTGAGCGCGAGCATTTACAAGAACGGTATGGCGGTGGGCGTCCCTGGGACAAAGGGGGGCCGCGGCAACGCGATAGCGGCGGCTATGGGCGCGATATGCGGGGAGCCGTCGCTGGGGCTGGAGGTCCTTGCGAAGAGCACGGCGGCCGACCTTGCAAAGGCGGAGGAGTGGGTGCGCGACGAGCGCGTGACGATTTACTGCGACCCCGACAGAAGCGGCGTATATATTCTCGCGTCGGTCTTCACGCCGGGGCACAAAGCGGTATGTCTGCTGGAGAACAGCCACACGCATATTTCCAGGGTGTACCTCGACAACGAGCTGCGCTACGAGGCTGATAAAAATAAGGCGTCGGCGGCCGGCTTCTTCGACGATTTCCCCGCGAAACTGAAGGACGCGCTGAAAATGGCAGAGGAAATAGACGAAGAGGACGTCGAATTCATCTGGGAAGGCATAGAGATGAACTACAAAGTCGCGAAAAGCGGCCTCGGCGCGGCGGACCCTTGCGCCGACCGCGGCTGCATGACGGGGACGACCTTCGGCGCAGCGCTGCGCGATTTCGGCGGGGCCCAGCTCTCCGCGGCCGCGGAGATACGAAGCCTTGCATCGGCGGCTGCGGAGGCGAGGATGTCAGGCATAAGGCTCCCGGTAATGAGCAGCGCCGGCAGCGGCAACCACGGCATCACCGCGATATTGCCGGTGGCGGCGCTCGGCAGGCTCGAGGGGAAGGGCGAGTTCGAAACGGCGAAGGCCGTCGCGGTCAGCCACATCGCTACTAGCTTCGTCAAGCACAACCTGGGCAGGCTTTCGCCCCTCTGCGGCTGCGCGGTTGCGGCGGGAGCCGGGGCGGCGGCCGGCATGACCTATCTGCTCGGCGGGGATTTCCAGCAGATATGCACGGCGATGAGCCTGCTGCTTGCAAACATCGCCGGCATTTTCTGCGACGGAGCGAAGGAAAGCTGTGCGCTCAAGGTAGGCTCGGCAGCGGCGGAAGCGTATCACGCCGCGAAATGGGCCCTGCGCGGCCAGAAGCTCGCCGTTCCTCAGGGGATTTTCGGCGCGACGATAGAGGAGACCGTAACGAACGTCTCCCGCCTTTCGCTCGAAGGGATGAGGACGGCGGACCGCGTTATGATCGAGATACTGGACAAGCGGCACAGGCCCGCCTCTGTGGCGTATTGAGCGATAAAAACAAACGAAAAGGAAGGTATGTAAAACGGCAATGAAAAAGAAACTCAACGGTAAAACGGCAACGGCGCTGATCTGCGCGTTCGCGTTATCTGTCGCTTCCGCGGCTATGGCCCTTGACCTCGGCGACATTCTTAAGAAGGGCGCGATCGGCATAGCGGGCGGCTGGCTCGTGACGGCCATCTCGCCTCAGATGAACGATTTCATCAACACGATAACCTTCAACAAAGGTGTCGCCTACGATGGCTACACGAAGGTCGTGCCGATCGTATCGATAGGCGACGGCGCGCGCATCGGCGCGGCGCAGGTCGGGGCGACCACGCAGAGCGCGATCGACCGCACGAAGGCGGTCGCGCAGCTTGAGGGAGAGTTCAGCAGCCTGCGCGCCACGGCGCTCATCCCCATCGATTCGACGAACCCGATACAGCGTTTCCGCCGCGTCAAAGGCGTCGGCGTTACCGCTATAATAAACGTAAAATTGTAAGGTGATAATTTAACATGTCCGACTACCGTCCGCAGCTTTCAGATATACAAAAGGCGAAGCAGCGCATAAGCGGCGTGGTGGTAAACACGCCCCTTATGCTGAACATCCAGCTCTCCGAGCGCTACGGAGCCAACGTCTGGCTCAAGCGGGAAGATATGCAGATAGTACGTTCCTACAAGATACGCGGCGCGTACAATAAGATTTCGAGCCTGGCGCCGGAAGAGCTGGCGAAGGGAGTCGTCTGCGCCTCCGCCGGGAATCACGCCCAGGGCGTCGCCCTTACCTGCAACAAAATGGGAATCAAGGGCACGATATTCATGCCCAAGCCGACGCCGAAGCAAAAAATCAACCAGGTGAAGATGTTCGGCAAAGACGACATCGAGATAGCGCTCTGCGGCGACACCTACGACGACTGCTGCGCCGAGGCGCTTTCCTGCTGCGAGAAGAGCGGCGGCGCCTTCATACATCCCTTCGACGACCCGCAGATCATCGAAGGGCAGGCGACGCTGGGGCTCGACATATTGAACGAAGCTTTCGGGGATTTCCACTACATACTGCTGCCGATCGGCGGCGGCGGGCTCATGGCCGGCGTGGGAAGCGTATTTAAAAGCCTGAGCCCGGACACCTGCGTAGTGGGGGTCGAATCTTCCGGCGCTGCGTCGATGAAGGCGGCCTTCGACGCGGGGCATCCCGTCGATCTGGCTGAGATCGACACCTTTGCCGACGGCATCGCGGTGCGCCGCGCAGGCGACCTGACGTTCGGCATCTGCCGCAATGTGGTGGACCGTCTCGTACAGGTCCCCGAGGGACAGATCTGTACCACGATACTCGGGCTCTACAACGAAAGCGCGATAGTCGTGGAGCCAGCTGGAGCAGTGTCCGTGGCGGCGCTCGAATATCTTAAGGATGATATACGCGGTAAAAACGTCGTCTGTGTGATAAGCGGAAGCAATAACGACATCACGCGTATGGAGGAGATAAAAGAGCGCTCCCTGCTGCACGAGGGGCTGAAGCATTATTTCATACTGCGCTTCCCGCAGCGGGCCGGCGCGCTGCGCGAGTTCCTCGAAAAGGTGCTCGGCCCGAACGACGATATAACGCACTTCCAGTATTCGAAGAAAAATTCCCGCGAGCGCGGCCCGGCGGTCGTCGGCATAGAACTTCACCGCGCCGAGGATTTCGCGCCGCTCGTCGAAAGGATGAAGGAACAGAACATAGTCTACGAATACCTGAACGACAAGCCGGATCTCTTCCAGTTTTTGATTTAGCCTGGAAAATCTGATAGAATGCTCTTGCGCGCCGCACAGCGCGGCGGTAAGCTTTTCCGCCGCGCAAGCGGCGTTTTTTATTCTATTGCACAACAATTAAAATTTGCACAAAACGTCTTTCAGGCGTATAATTAGTTTCATCTTTTCAAATATTTCCTCAGCGGGGGGATGACGGCAGCCATGACGTGATACGTTGCTATGACTCGTGTACCGAGTCCGTCAGCTTTCGCCGTCCCCCCGCGCTCCCTCTCCTGACAGGGAATTTTTGCTCTTTCTTTTTTCGTGCTGCGCGCGCAGGGCGGCGCTTTACACTGCTGCGCACTTGGTTTGTACGCTGAAAATGTGGTGCTGATTCGATACGGAACAACAGGAGGTAAAAATATCATGGACAAAATGCTTATGTCAAAAAACGGCCCCGCGATCGCCGGGGCCGTGCTCGGCGTCATTGGGGCGCTTCTCGTGAAATTCGGCAACCCGGGCAATATGGGCTTCTGCGTCGCCTGCTTCACGCGCGACATCGCAGGCGCCTTCGGCCTGCACCGCGCCTCCGTCGTGCAGTATCTGCGCCCGGAGATAGCGGGCTTCATCATAGGCGCGTTCGCCTCCGCGCTCGCTTTCTCGGAATATAAGCCGCGCGGCGGTTCGTCCCCGATGATTCGCTTCGCGCTCGGCTTCTTCGCGATGACCGGCGCCCTCGTATTCCTCGGCTGCCCGTGGCGCGCCTACCTTCGCCTCGCCGGCGGCGACCTCAACGCGGTCGCCGGCATAGCGGGGCTCGTCTGCGGGATAGCCGTAGGGGTGTGGTTCCTCTATGGGGGCTTCAGCCTCGGAGCCTCGCGCCCGACGCCGAAAGCGGCCGGCTTCGTGATGCCGCTCTTCGCGGCCGCTATCTTGGCTTTCCTTTTTGCGAAGCCTCTGCTCGGCCCTGAAGGCACGGGGCCGATATTCTTCTCGGAAAAGGGCCCCGGCGCGGCACACGCGCCGGCGCTCATCTCTCTTTCCGCCGGCCTCGTCGTCGGATGGCTGGCCCAGCGTACGCGCTTCTGCACGATCGGCGCCCTGCGCGACCTCATCATGGTAAGGGACACCCATCTCTTCAAGGGCATCGCGGCCTTCATAATCGCCGCCTTCGCGGCGAACCTCGCGCTCGGGCAGTTCAAGCCGGGGTTTGAGAATCAGCCCGTCGCCCACACGATGCAGCTTTGGAACTTCCTCGGAATGGCGCTTTCCGGCCTCGCCTTCACACTCGCCGGAGGCTGCCCCGGAAGGATGCTCATAATGTCGGGTGAAGGCGACTCCGACGCCGGCTCCTTCGTGCTCGGAATGCTCGTCGGCGCCGCGTTCGCCCACAACTTCTCGTTTGCAAGCTCCGGCGCCGGCATAGGCGCGCACGGAGCGGCGGCCTCGATAATCGGGATCGTTTTCTGCCTGATCGTCGGCTTCGCCTTCAAAAATAAAATGGCATAGGGGGCGCTGATCATGGAAAAAAAGAGTGTAGACGCGCGCGGGCTCTCCTGCCCGCAGCCGGTGATAGAGACGAAACGCGCGCTAGACAGGATGAGCTCCGGCACGGTCGAAATCCTCGTAGATACAGTGACGTCGCGCGAAAACGTGATTCGCTTCGCGTCAAACGCCGGCTGGAAGACATCGTGGAAGGAAACGGAAACTGGCTTCGCTGTGACGGCGGAAAAATAAGGGAAATTAAAAAAACAGCGCTCCGCGAAAGGGGCGCTGTTTTTCAATCGCTTCGCTTGAGGAAAATTTTTATCTCGCTTCCGTTTCTCCGCGCAGCCTGCCGACGTCTGCGCCGTACTTCACGGCGAGTATCTCGGCCATCACGGAGACCGCTATTTCGTTCGGCGTCTCGGCCTTTATCGGCAGCCCTATCGGCTTGAATATCCTGTCTATATGCTCGGCGCTGACGCCGCGTTCGAGCAGCGTCTTGCGCACCGTCGCTATCTTCGAGCGCGAGCCTATCATCCCGTAGTACGCGCCGGGCTGCTTATCGGTCGCCGCTACGGCCTCCGCGTCGAGCGTATGCCCGCGCGTCATGATGACGACGTAGCTGCGCTCGTGGAAGGAGACGCCGTTTTCGTATATCTTGTCTATCGGGCAGACGACGTTGCGCGCCCAGGGAATGTTTTCGTCGTTGGCGAACTCTTCGCGCTCGTCCCAAACGGTGACGCGGAAGCCTGTGAACGCGCCGAGCTGAGAGACGGCCTTCCCGACGTGCCCCGCCCCGAAGACCACCAGCTCGTCGCAGCGCCCTATCACCTCCATATAGACGTCGGCCTCTCCGCCGCAGGCCATGCCGTCCTTTTCGTTAAGGCTCTTGCGCCACATTTGGGAGATTTGCCCGCCCTTCATCATGCGCAGGGATTCCTGTATCGCCTGATGCTCCAGCAGGCCGCCGCCGATCGTCCCGGCGATAGTGCCGTCGGGGCGCACCCACATCGACGCGCCGCAGCTGCGCGGCGTCGAGCCGCTCTCGCTCGTCACCGTGCAGAGGACGCCGTAGCCTCCGGCCTGCACTTCTTCGTTTACCTTGCTCAAAAGTTCTGCGTCCATTCAGTCACTTCCTCGTAAATATCAAGAAATTTTTATCGATCCGCGCGCCTCGGATTTGGGGCGGTTTAAGAGCCCGCCGCGAAAGCGCACGCCGGATAATGGCATACGCCGCAGTGCTCGCAGAGGCCGCCGACTCCCCAGCGGCGCACGAGGTCGCCGGGCTCGACTCCGGCGAAAACGAACGGCAGCAGCTTGTCGAGCGCCGTGCGGTCGTCGAAGGCGACGCAGGCCGGCGCGCCTATCACGGCGACGTCGCGGCCGTCCAGCGGCGATTTCGCCCAGCCGAGCATCAGCATCGCGCCCGGCAGAGCCGGCGTCCCCTGGAAGGGTATGCGGTAGCAGCGGCTGCGGATCGCGCCCGGCGTCCTGTCGTCCGCGTCGACGCTCATGCCGCCGGTGCATATCACCGCGTCGGCCCCCTCTTCGAGGAAGGCGCCTATCGCTTCGCTTATCCGCTCAAGCGAATCCGTGCAGAATCTCTGACCGAACAGAGAGCCCCCGAGCCGCGCGAGCTTGTCGAGCAGCTTAGGACGGAAGGCGTCTTCGACCTTGTTGTCGACGATCTCCTTGCCGGTCGTGACGAGCCCGACCTTCAGCGGCCTGAACGGCAGAATCGTAAAAGGCCTGCTGCCGCGCACGGCGGCGACGGCGCGCTCGACGCGATAGTCCTCCATCACGAGCGGACGTATCCTGAAACCTGCGACGACCTGCCCTCCGAGCACCGGCCTGTGCGGCGCGAGGGCCGACAGCACCCAGTCGGGGTCCTGATTGACGCGGTTTACAGTCTCGGCGAGATACCAGAGCAGGCCGCTCTTCTCGGCGACGAGGTTGCAGCGCCCCTCGGAGGGCGCGGTGACGCGCAGATTTTCGCCGCAGAGCGCTTCGCCGAGCGCGCGCGCCGCGTCGTCCTCGTGGACGTCCCCCGGCGACATCTCCATTATCGAAAGATTTTCGCGCCCCATGCCGCGCAGAGTTTCCAGATCCGCCTCCGTGACGATCTGCCCCTTTTTGAAGCGCGCCGACTTTTTGTGATTCTTCGCGTCTATCTGCGTCAGGTCGTGCGCGAGAGGCAGCCCTACCGCTTTCTCAAGCGGGATTGTCGTTATCTTCACTTGACTTCCTCGCTTTCGTCGTCTGCCCGGGTGCCCTTAGCGGCGCACTCCGGGCACCGCCCGTAGACCACGAACTGCTTGCCCTCGACCTCCATGCCCTCCGGCACGTCGACGCGCGGCATCTTCTGCCCCGTCAGGCAGGACATCCTGCCGCAGGAAAGGCATAAAAAATGCGGATGGTCGCCAGGGCAGCCTTCAGCGTCCTGCTCGTGCGCGCAGAAGCGCCACACTCCGTCGACCCCCTGCACCTGGTGGACGATGCCGGATTTCTTCAGCGTATCGAGCGTGCGGTAGAGTGTAACGCGGTCGAGGTGGTCGTCGATCATCGAAAGAATTTCGCTGTGAGAGAGCGGCACGCCCCTTTTGAAGAGCAGTTCGAGTATGACCCTCCGCTGACGCGTCGTACGAAGCCCGGAGCCGCCCAAAATCTTCTCAACGTTGTTCAAGCAGATTCCCCCCAAATCTATATATGAGCCCTCACAGCTATTATATTTTTTAAATGGGAATAACGCAATTGCATTGCAAACAAAATCCTGTTATGCTCAGCAGTTATTCATTTATTATCCCGCTTATAACTCATTTTATTTTATCTTTTTGACCGCTTCAAAAAGAAGAGCCTTCCACAGCATATTTTCTTTTTCGAACGCGAAGCGCGTCCCGATGATAGTCAGAACGCCGAGAAGATTGCTGCTTTCATCGAGTATCGCACAGGAGACGGAACCGGCGCCCGGGTCCATTTCTTCCGTACTGCAGCAGTAGCCGGTCCTGCGAATCTCAAACAGGGAATCTGAAAGCTTTTCGGGGTCTGTGATGGTAAAGGGTGTGTATTTTTTCAGGCGCGAGGATAGTACGCCGGCGCGCACAGCCTCCGGTGCGTAAGCAAGCAGTACGCGCGAGCTGCTCCCAGCATGCAGCGGATAATCTTTGCCGACCCTCGCCGCGATGTATATCGAATTTTTCGGCATTACTTTCTGCACGCATATCGACTTCATGCCTTCAAGGTAATTTAGCATTACGCACTGGCCGGAATCCTGCGACAGCTGCTTCATCACAGGCGTGACCTGGCGCACGAGTTCTTCCTTGAGCCGTTCCTCTCTGGTAAAGGGCAGAAGCTTCATGCCGTAACTGTATGTCATTTTGTTCTTTGAAAACGTAAGCCAACCCCTTTCGGATAATTTTTCAAGCATCGGCTTTACCTGTTCCTCGGTCGTCTTGCAGCGTGCAGCAGTCTCTGCCAGAGTAAGCTCAAGCCTGTACCGGAAAAAAAGCTCGAAAACCTTTGACATGTATTTTATATTCGCACCAGCCGTAGCAGCCATGGTTTTTCTCCTTTAATTGTGTTGCATTAGCTAATTATATCCCAGTCCAGAGCATTTCGTCAGGCGTTAATATCAATAATGAACCCGCGTTAAAGTGTATCCGCCCCGTTGTATGTGAAAAGAACCGGAAGGCGCCCCGGCCGCGTTTGGCGCGGGACACCCTTCCGGCAGCAGGCGTTGGAATGGGTAAAAAATATTGATCAAGCCAATTTTTCTCTTACCGCGACTATTTTGTCCCTTATCTCACTTTCACAGGCGCCGCTCTTCCCTTCAACTGCGGGAAACGGAACGCAGCCGAGATAATTCCATCTCAGATGTTCCGAGACAAAGCGGAAATACCCGTCGAGCTTCGTCGAAGTCTTTTTATCGTGTTCCTCCACATCTTCCGTGAGCAACATCAGTCTGCGGCTGCGCCGCTGAAGCTCCACCGCCTCCGCGAATAGTTTTTTCACCGCGATCTCGAGCTGCGAGGATATCCCCCATGAATAGACCGGCGTCCCTATCACCACAGTGTCGGCGACGAATACCTTTCTAATGAAGACGGAGGTCGTATTGTTGAATATGCACTCGCCGCCGCTGATGCTCTTGCATTTGCCGCAGTATCCGCAGTGCCCGATGCTTATCTTCTTTGCGGCGAGATCAAATTTATCCGCTTCAGCACCCAGCGCAGAGACGTTTAATGCCTCGGTGAGCCTTCTCAGTATTATGTTTGTTCCGTCGTCTTTCTGCGGACTCCCGTTGAGAACAAGTATTTTCATCGAACGCCCCTCGTTTCATAAGGTTGCCGTGCCCGAAGTCAGCGGCAGTCGAAGCCCAGTATTGCCTCAAGCACACCGCCGGCGATTGCCAGTGCTTTGTCCGTGATGCTGAAGCAATGTTCCCTGACGTTTCTGGGATCGATGTCGCCTATCTTGAGCCCTGTCTCCACCTTTACGCTTGGGTGGATGAGGCCGCGAAGCATTCCGCTTATCTGAGCGCGGACCTCCGCCTCTCCGACTGACGCGATCAGCTCTCCGCGCTCGACGTGGTCGCCGATATTGCGCACATTCTTTACATGGCCGCTGGCTGGTGCGCGCAGCAGCCGTTCCGTGGTGTAGCCCATCTCCATCCCGGGGACGCCCGTGTTGGGGATTGCGGAGCCGTCGGTAATGAGCCTGCCAAGATAATGTCCCCGCTTTGTCTCTATCACGCCGTGTACCTGCTCCGGCGCGGAGAATCCAGGGCCGAGCGCAAGCACCAGCGGCGCCATATCTTTTGAGGTCCCCGTATAACGCTTCATCATCGTCGCGTCCACGACCACGGACGGAGAAAGCTCCCTGATTGATTTTCCCTCTGGGTCGATCAGTACCGCCACCTTGCGCCGGTCGGTCCATTCCGTGAGCGATCTGATCTTTACGGCGCACATACCCTCTATTTCAAATTTCCCGTCGAATACGGCCTCCGCCGCGGCTACGGTCCTGCGCACCACAAGAGGGTTGGCCGTCTCAAGACAAAGCACGTCAAACCTTGACCTCCAGAGCCGGTATATCACTCCTGTGGCGAGGTCTCCGCCCCCGCGCACTATCGCAAGTTTGTTTTTGCCCGTCTCTCTTTCCCCCTTTAAGGGCTGCCCGCCGTAGAGGCGGCGGGCGACCCCCTATGTTTTTATATCGTGCTTTATGACTTTTTCTCTTTTGCCATTTTTTCCTTTATCGCTGCCCGCACCTTTTCTTTTGTAAAGGGCAGCGAGGGAATCCTGATTCCCGCCGCGTCGTAGATGGCATTGGCTATCGCGGGAGCGACGGGGGCGACGGCCATCTCTCCGACGCTCTTGGCGCCGTAGGGTCCCGACGGTTCGTAAGCTTCGACGACGATCACCTCTATCGGGCACATATCGGTCGAACGCGGTACTTTATAGTCGGTAAAGCTGTTGTTCAGCAGCTTGGCATTGCCGTCATAGATCATCTCTTCCATGAGCGCATAGCCGATGCCCTGCGCGGCCGCGCCCTCGACCTGCGCCGTCACCAGGTCGGGGTTGATCGCTTTGCCAACGTCGTGTGCAGCCACGAAATTAAGTATTTTCACAGCGCCGGTCTCAACGTCGACCTCGACGTCGGCGAAGTGGGCCGCAAATGCCGGCGGACAGTTAAGCGCGTTGTAGCTGGCGCTCTCACAGATGTGGATGGGCTCTGTCGCCTTGTATGCCGCGAAGTAGGCAAGGTCAGCCATCGACGTCACACGGCGCCCGTTTTCTTTACGGACGATCCAGCCGTCGTAGGTATCAAGATTTCCACGCTGCTGCCCCGTCATTTCCGCCGCGTATTTTATTACCTGCTCCTTCACCTTTTGGGCCGCGAGGATTATCGCGTTTCCCGCGACGAATGTCTGGCGAGAGGAATAGCTTCCGCCGTCGAACGAGGTCACGTCGGTGTCCGCGGAGATGACGTTGACGTCTTTGATGTTGATCCCCAGCGTTTCTGCGCATATCTGTGCATGAGTCGTATCGCAGCCCTGTCCGAGATCCGGCGAGCCGATGAGTAGGCTTACTGTACCGTCCTCGTTAAGCTTTATCGTGGCAGACGAGAAGTCGGGTTCCGCGGAGATGCCGGTCACGTGCATCGCGGCGGACATTCCCTTGCCGTAGCGCTTTGAGCCTTGCGGTTTCCGGCGCTCGTCCCACTTTATCGCCTCCTTACCGGCATCTATACAGGCTTGCAGCCCGTTGCTCTGGAGTACCCAGTCTGATTTCAGCGCGATGGGGTTCTGCTCTCCCACCTGCACGAGGTTCTGTTTCCTGAAATCGGTCGGGTCTATGCCAAGTTCCTTCGCGATACGGTCGAAGTGGTATTCGCGCGCGAAGCACATCTGCGGGTTTCCGTAGCCCCTATAGGCTCCGGAGTCCGGCCTGTTGGTGAAGGTGATATCGGCGTGAAAAAACATCGCTCCCACCTTATACGGGTTTTTTGTGCACATCGCCTTGGTGACGTAATTGCTGTGCCCGGAGTATGCACCGGCGCAGGAACGGACGTACATTTGATAGGCGAGTATCTTACCGTTGTCGTCCACGCCCGTCTTGAGCGTAATGTCAGCCGGGTGGCGCAGCGAAGTATAGGCGATGTTCTCCTCGCGCGTCAGCTCGATGCGCACCGAACGTTTCGTACGCATCGCCGCATAGACGCATAGTATCTCGTTCTGGACCATTTGGCGTTCGCCGAAGCCGCCGCCGATCGCCGGCTTTATGACGCGTATTTTATTCATCGGGATGCCGAGTACCTCGTGGATATTTCGCCTGATGTGGAACGGGACCTGCGTCGTACTCCATAGCGTGACCTTTCCCGACGGTTCTATCTGCGCTATCGAACATGAGGTCTCCATGCAGGTATGCTGCTGTCCCTGTACGGAAATGGAATCCTCAAAGATGTGGGTAGATTTTTTAAAACCTTCCTCCAAATCTCCATAGGACATCTCCGTCTCAATGACGTTCTTGCCGGTTCCGCCGTGGATGAGCGGCGCCTCCTCCGAAAGGGCGTATCCGGTGTCCGCCACATGGGGCAGCACCTCGTATTCAATCTTGAGAAGCGATTCCGCCTCGCGGGCGGCCTGAACGTTTTCCGCGAGAATGAGCGCCACGATCTCACCCTCGTAGCGGATCTCCCGCTCCATGAGCGTCCTGTCTTCCATATACCTGGGGTCTACATTGGGGCAGACTCCGAGTATCGTCTCGCGTGGGTAGCCGGCCGTTGAAAAATGCACGTCCGGGACGTCGAAGCAGGTGATGATGTCCACGACGTCGGGAATCCTCATCGCCGCCTCTTTGTCTATCGATATTATCCTCGCGCGCGTGTGCTGTGATCGCACGAGGTGTCCCGTGAGCATATTCGACAGGTATATGTCCGAAGTGTATACCGCCGCTCCGGTAACCTTATTCACGACGTCGACCTTCGGCAGGCTCTTGCCTACGACATTGAGCTTTCTCCATGTCACCCGGGCCGGTATCTCTATTCTTTTCGCCTCTGGTTTGGTGCTCATCACTTACCTTCCCCCCTCATCTCTTCTGCGGCGCTGAGTATCGCAAGAACAGGTTTCACATATCCCGTACACCGGCAGATGTTGCCGGAGATGGCGATCCGCACCTCTTCTTCCGTCGGATCGGGATTTTCGTCAAGGTACGCCTTCGCTGCGAGGATCATGCCCGGCGTGCAGTAGCCGCACTGGACGGCCGCGTATTCTACGAACTTTTTCTGCAGCGGGTGGAGGCCGTCCTTGCCCGCGAGCCCCTCTATAGTCACGATATCAGCGCCGTCGGCTTTCATCGCCGGGAGAATGCAGGACTTCACAGCCCTGCCGTTCATTATTATAGTACAGGCTCCGCAGTCGCCTATATCACAGCCGACCTTGGTCCCAGTCTGGTGGAGTATCTCCCTGAGGAGCGTTGACATTGTCGTTCCCGCCTCGATTTCAGCCGTGTGCTCCGCGCCGTTGAGCGTAAAAGTGATGGTGTATTTCTTTCCCATATTTTCCCCTCCCGATTGCCGTCCGCTATGCCGCCGCGGATTCGTAGGCCCGCAGGACGGCTCTCTTTACAAGAACGCCAGTTACTTCGGTGCGGTATTCCTTCGTGCTGCGGATGTTCGTTATCGGTGATATCGTCTCCGGTATTGCCGCGCAGAGCTCATTCAGCAGATCCTCGTCCGGCCTCCTGCCCAACATCAATTTTTCCGCCTTTTTCGCCCTGACCACCGTCGGGGCGACCGCGCCGAGCGCGATCCTGATATCGCCGATACTTTTGTCCGCCGCACAGCTTACGAAGGCAGCGACGTTAGCGTTTGCGAGATCCACGGAATTTCTCGCCACCTTTTCAAATGTGCTTGAGAACCTCTCTTTAGGCAGCGCCACTTTAAATTCCTTTATAAGCTCATTTTTATTAAGAACGGTTTTGCGCGGGCCGATGAAAAAATCTTCCGCCCTGACTGTGCGTTCCCCGTTCTTTGAGGCGAGCACGAATTGCGCGCCGCAGGCCAACATTGGGGGAATGGCGTCTCCAGAGGGGACGGCTGAGCAGATGTTGCCGCCTACGGTGGCAATATTTCTCACCGTCATGTCGGCCAGGACATTTGAAGCGTCCCACAGAGCTCTGAAATTCTCTTTAACAGCCGGCGACTTGATTATGTCGTGGTAGGTGGCGCAGCTTCCAATGAGAAGCACGCCCTCTTTCAATACTATATGGTCAAGGCCGAGCTTCGTTATGTCGAGCATCGCGTCAAGCTCCGGATGCTCGTCTACAAAGACGTCCGTCCCGCCGGCGATGATCTCGATGTTTCCCGGATATTCGTCAAGTATCCTGACGGCTTCCTCAAGTGATCCCGGAATAAGGTACTCTTTCAAACCCAGTTGCCTCATAAAAAGCACTCCCTTTCTATTTCTTTCAGTAGACAGTTTTATTATCTAAAACAAAAAGTGACATACAAGCGCTAGAAGCGGAATCGCTATCACCGTCCTTACGAGAAAGCAGATGATAAGATCCAGCACCGTAACTGGAATGATGCTCTCAAGCATCGCGTTCGCGCTTTCCGTGAAGAAAATTATCTGTACCGATGAAAGTACCGTTATAAAGAAAATGCTCTCTTCGGCGATACCCTTCCCCGATATCATGATCACTGGGAGAGCGATCTCAGCGATCCCGACCAGCGTGGCCGGTGCGATCTCAGCCGCATTTGGTATCTGAAGCAGCTTAAGCACGGGAATTATCGGCATTCCCAACCATGTGAAAAGCGGCGTGTGTTCGGCGAGGAGAAGCGCTACTACCGCGACCGACACGACATAAGCGACGATCTTCTGCGTAAAAGTAATTGCGCTCCAGAGCGTGGCCATGAAAACCTTAAAATCCAGCTCCTTCGACCGCTCTATTCCTGCCTGAACTGCGGCCCTGAACCTGTGATCGATCTTGCGTGGGACGCGGTCCTGCGCGGTCTGTTCCGTCCCGTCGATATAGCGATTCCTTTTGCCGGAGAGCGGTGGAATCCGCGCGCAGACGGCGGCGATAACGAATGTAGAAACGAACGATGTAATGACTACCTGAGCATAAAGATGTTCGATACCGCCTATGGATACCAGGACGCCAAAGAAACCGAGGCTACAGACGGAAAAGCAGGTAAGTACGGTAAGTCCTTCTCTATCGGTGTAATCCCTCCCCCGATAGAGCTGCTCCGTCATAAACACACCGACGGCCGGCGCCGAGACGAAAGAGGCGATGCCGTTGACCGCAGCGCAGCCTGGAAGCGTAAAGCAAGGGCGCATCATCGGTTCGATTAGGATGCCCATGAATTCAACGATCCCGGATTTAAGGATCATTACCACAAACCAACCGGCAAAAGTGACGGTGAGCATCACGGATCCGGCAAGGGTAAGGGCGAGCCCACCGATATTCGGGTCCAGTATCTGCACTGGCCCCCTGCCGGTGATGACCATTACGGTAAAAATCACCGCTAGTACGTAAAAAAAGATTTTTCCCGGGCCATCCTCTTTATGATATTCCGCAAAGACCTTTATCTTCATCACCTTGCCCAAAAACACGGTGACGATAAGAGAAAGGCAGAAAAGCAGAACCAGATAGTTGATACATGTCGCGCCAAGCAATTTTTTCAAAAAATCCACCAGCGCGACCAACGGCACATTACCGCCGAAGACAGGAGCGAAAAATAGAAATATCCCTGCGGCACTTGATAAGATGAACTTGATCATGAAGCGTTCCTCCCTTGTATCTTTTGATCGTTTTTTCAGTTAAGCCAAAAGCAAAACGAACCTTTAATACAAAACGACGCGGATTTTGCCGCTTGCGGCTTGGATGATTCAGTTAGAGTGCCGTGAGGCTGATCCTGCCGGGAAAAAGCTCTCACGCCGGCGGCGGTGCCTGCCGGAAAACCATCCGCTGCATATGACGTCGTCCTCCTGCTGCTGGGAAAGATATCCTCACATACGAAATCAGCTCTTTGCTGTTTTCGTGATGATTAAATAAATTACGATAGGCAGGGCTCTACGTTCACTCCTTTCTTTCATGCCGCCGCTGCGGCATCGCCCCGATAATTTTTATACATAAAGGACATCTGTCCCAAATACTCTATGCTATGTAGTAAGAATTGTCAATAGCATTTTATAAGTATATTTAAGTTTATTTTTATGATAAAAAATTTCGCTTAAACTATCATTTTCCAGTGGCACCTATCTTTATGCAAGTCGATTGCGTATAGATGTGGCGTGGATTTTTGCGAATAAATAATATAAGAGATTATTCATAGCAAATAATGAGTGAAAGAAGCCGAACCCAAGCAAAAAATTTATCTGTCAAGGGGTATTGACAAAACGACGTAAATGACATTAGACTTTTTATGGGACGAATGTCCTGGATATATTTTCCACAAATGATTTACAGCGTTGATAAAGACAATGGGTCTGATTAAAAATTTTAAGAGAGAGCATAGGAGTGAGATCTTTTGAAGAACTTCCAGATCGTTGGCAAACGTCAGGAGAAGCAGGAGGCGCGCCTTAAGGCTATGGGCAAGCTCAAGTATACGGGCGACCTTTATGTGCCGGATATGCTTCACTGCAAGATACTCCGCAGCCCCTACGCAAATGCCATCGTCAAGAACGTCGACAAAGACGAAGCATTGAAGATTCCCGGAGTAGTCGACGTCATAACCTACGATGACGTGCCGAAGATACTGAGCATGCATCAGTATCTCCATGTCCCGGAGATCATGTATAAGGATAGTTATCTGCTGGAGCGTCACGTGCGCCACGTCGGGGACCGTGTGGCGGCTGTGGCGGCGGAGACGGTCGAGGCGGCGGAAGCGGCCCTCGAAAAGATAAAAGTTGAATACGAGGTGCTGCCGTCAGCTCTGGATTTTGAATCGACGCTTGCGCCGGAGGCGCCCGTGATACACGAAGAGGCGCTCAAGGGCGACAATCCGGTCAATATAAGAGGCAATGTCTTCGATACGGTCGACATCACCATCGGAGACGTGGAAAAGGCCTTTGACGAGGCGGATTTAGTATTGACGAAGCATTTCCGTACTTCGAAGCCGAACCCCGCCCCGCTTGAGAGGACAGCCGTACTCTGCGTGCCTGACGGGAATGGACATGTGGATATTTGGGCCACATCCCAAGGGATACACGCAATGAGGATGAACATCGCCTACTCGCTCGGACTGCCCGTTTCGAGACTGACCTGTCATAGAGTCTTCCTCGGAGGAGCTTTCGGGGCTCATATCCAGACGGGCTTCATCGAAAACATCTGCACGCTCCTCGCACTGAGGACCGGGCGCCCGATAAAGGGAGAGAAAACACGCGAAGAGATGTTCCTTTCGTGCGGCAGACATCCGATGCTGCTGAAGTTGAAAGTCGGATTCAAAAAGAACGGCAAGATAACGGCGTTGCACGCCGACGTGACCGACGACACTGGCGCTTATGCGTTCAGCGGTTCCTCGAAGATGATGCTGGCGGCCGGATTTACCCTTTCGATGTATAAATGCCCTAACCTGCGCATGTCGGGACGTGCGGTCTATACGAACACGCCTCCGCTCACCGCTATGCGCGGCGCGGGAAACCCGCAGGCGACGTGGGCCGTAGAGTCTGTGATGGATGAGGCGGCAGAAACTCTGAACATCGACCCGATCGAACTTAGAAAGATGAACTTGCTGTCAGTCGGAGATACCTTCTACGGGCAAGGCCCGGCGGTCATAAGCACGATACGTTCGAACGGAACGCTGGCGCTGCTCGACAAATGTGCGGCGGCCGTCGGTTGGGAGAAGCGCGGGCACGGCAGGGGGACTACCCCCTACCCCGACAAGCCGTGGATCAGGCGCGGCATCGGCCTTGCGAGAGGCTTCCATACGTCGGGCTGCGGATCCGAGAAGCCGAACAAATTCATCATCGACGTCAGCGGGGCTATCGTAAAAATGAACGAGGACGGCACGGCGACGATCCTAAATTCGGCGGCGGACTGCGGCGGCGGGAACATGAGCGTTTACTGCTCGCTCGTAGCCGAGATCGTTGGGCTGCGCTATGAGGATGTCCACATCAAGACGGGCGACACGGACTGTACGATATTCGACGGGGCGACACACGCGAGCCGCGGCGTCTACGGTGCGGGTCAACCTATCGTAAAATGCGCCGAGGATGTACGCCGCCAGATAATAGAGTGGGGCACGAGGATATTTGGCTGTGGCGTTGAGGACATAGACATCAAGGACAGCAGGATGTTCCTCGTCGCCGACCCTAAGATCGGCAAACCGGTCGGCGACATAATCCTCAAGGGAATTTCGAGCGGCTGGGGAAACGTCTGTTCCAACCATACGGTAAGGCCAAAGGCCTGCCCGCCTCATTTCACGGTGATATTCGCCGTGGTCGATGTCAACACCCGCACTGGAAAGGTCGACATAGTCAGGGTCGTCGCCGGGGCCGACGCCGGAACGATACTCAACCGCAACAATGTCGAGGGGCAAATCGTCGGAGGCGTGCACATGGGCGCCGGCTTCGCGCTGATGGAGGACACGATTTTCAGTAAAGAGGGGCGTCCACTCAACGCACAGTTCGGCGACTACAAGATCCTCACTTCTCTTGACATGCCTCCGGTAGAAATCATAACCGAAGAGACATGGGAGCCGACAGGGCCGCTCGGAGCAAAGGGCATAGGCGAAGGAGTCACAAACCCTGTAGCACCGGCGATCGCAAATGCGATTCACGACGCGTGTGGGATAAGGATACCGGACCTTCCGTGCACACCGGAAAAAATTCTAGACGCGCTTGGCGCAAAGGAGGCTTAAACCATGCGTGAATTCAACTACTACGAACCAAAGGCAATATCGGAAGCGTGCGGCCTTCTCAGGGCCGAGGGCGCTAAAGTGATAGCCGGAGGGACCGACCTCATCGTTCAAATCAAGCGCGGCGTGTTGAAACCGGCTTCTGTCATAAACATCAAGAGCGTAGAAGAGTTGAACGGCATAACGGCCTCCGACGAAGGGCTCACGATAGGAGCTCTGACGAAAATATCAAAAATCGCAGCGTCAGCTGATATTCTGGGGCACAACCGCGCGATCTGCGTCGGAGCGGACAATATCGGGACACCGCAGGTGCGCAGTCTCGCAACGATCGGAGGCAATATCTGCAACTCTTCTCCGTGCGCCGACACCGTTCCGGGGCTGCTGGTTGCGGACGCCGTGGCCATTATAGCCGACGGCACGGGTGAACGCAGAATGCCGCTCGCCGATTTCTTCAGAGGGCCTGGCAAAAACGCACTCGATAAAGAGAAGGGGGAACTTCTAAAAGCTATCTTCCTGCCGAAACTGCCGGAAAATACGACACAGGGTTTCTATAAGGCGGGACCAAGGAAAGCCGCCGACATAGCCGTTATCAACATGGCGATATCGCTCTCTTTCAAGAACGGCATCTGTACGAGGGCGCGCATCGCGATGGGCTCAGTCGCGCCGGTGCCGAAGAGGGCTTACGACGCGGAAAATGCGATAGAAAGCAGTGGGACGATCAGGGACTTCGATGAGGTAGCTGAGTTGATTGCGCGTGCGGCGTCTCCGATAGACGATGTGCGCGGCTCGGCGAAATATAGGCTGCATATGCTGCGCGTAGCCGCGGCCGAATTGCTGGAGGAACTCTGCAACAGGGGAGAAGGTAAAAATGATTAAGAAAACTGTGACCCTTACTCTTAACGGAAGCACAATAATGAGAGAAGTGCCCGTTAATCGTACTATGCTCGATTTTCTACGCGACGACCTGAAACTGACCGGCACTAAATGCGGCTGCGGGGCAGGTGAATGCGGAACCTGTACGATTCTAGTAAATGGAGAGCCTGTGAACTCCTGTCTGATGCTCGCGACCGACGCCGACGGCAAGGAGGTCACGACTATAGAAGGGCTTAGCAGGGACGGCGATCTGCATCCGCTGCAAAAGGCTTTCTTGGCTTACGGCGCGATACAGTGCGGTTACTGCACGCCGGGCATGATACTTTCTTCGAAGGCGCTGCTTGACCGCAATCCACATCCAACAATAGACGAAGTCAAAAAAGCTTTATCCGGAAATATCTGCCGCTGCACAGGTTATGATAAGATATTCAAGGCCGTCATGAGCGTGGCGAACGGTGAAGTCTTCGACGATCCGGTAGACGGCGTCTGGCTTCAGGATGACCTGCCGCCGCGCAGATGCGAAGAACATAAACAGTAGTCCGCCGCCTTTTCCCCGTCCCCTGCGGGAAGCGGACGGACGGGGAGAAGGAACGATGCGGAAGTTTATTGACTCAATCGATACTATTCTGACCATCTTAGAAGCGCTCGAAAGCTCCGAAGGGGCGTGCAGTGTAAGAAGGATAGAAGATCTGACCGGAGTCCCGAAGAGCACCGCCCACAGGATTCTGCAGGAGCTTACTTCAATCGGTTGGACGTATCAGGATGAGGATGACAAAAATTACTATATAGGGCTGAAGTTCCTCTCGCTGGCAAACGAATGGAGGGCAAACCTCGACATAGTCAGGAGAATAGACCCGATGCTCAGGAACGTTTCGAAGCGATGCGCGCAGTCGGCGTTTCTCAATATCATTGATGGGGAGAGGGCCGTCTGCCTTCACAAGGTCGAGTCGGAGAACATCGTCCGCGTCTCGTCGATAATCGGCGAAGGATACGCGTTCCACGCCGGCGCAAGCGGCAAAACGCTTCTCGCATACGCTCCGCAGCAGCTGGTGGAGAAGGTTCTTTCTCAGAAGCTCGAAACTTTCACTCCGTTCACCGTAACCGACCCCGAGGTCCTGAAAGAAGAGCTGAAAACAATACGTGAAACTGGGCGCTGCGAAACGGTTGAGGAAAGGGATCCTGGCGTTGCAGCGATCTCGTTCCATGTTGAGCTGCCCGGCATAAGCACAATAATGGCACTTACCGTGGCGGGAACAAGGTTCGATTACGAAAGAGACAGAGATATGTGGCTCTCCGCTCTGAACGAAGAAATTGGGAAACCGGTGTCAGGATAAGATAAATCTCTTCCATCTGTATCTTATTCCGGCGCCGCGACCGAAGGAGATATAGATGAACAGTTTAGTTGTCAAAAACGCGCAGATTCTTTCCGAATGTGATTATTTCAAAGGCTGGGTCTATGTGGAAAACGGGAAAATTATGGCTATGGGAAGCGCCTGCGACATCCCCGCAGCTGACGCCGTTATAGACGCGCATGGGCTGGCTCTGCTTCCCGGCGGCGTCGACCCGCACGTGCATATCCGCTTCCCCGGCGGCTCGCACCGCGAGACTTTCGTGACCGGCACTAAGGCCGCTGCGGCCGGCGGCGTCACGACGATAGTCGAGCATCCGATCTCGACGCCGCCGCAGTACAGCCCCGAGACGCTGGCGCCGCGCGTTGAAGCTGTAAGGGAGCAGTCGGTGGTCGACGTAGCGTTCTTAGGGGCGGCCGGCGGCAAAAAGATAAACGAAATACCGCGCATAGCGGAGGCCGGCGTATGGGGCTACAAGACATTCCTGCACGCCGCGCCCGAAGGACGCGAAAAGGAATTCGTCGGGCTTACGAGTGAAACTAATTACGAACTTTACAACGTTATGAGGGCCGTCGGAGAAACGGGACTGCCGATGGCGGCGCACGGCGAAGACAACGACCTCGTCGCCGGAGGCATAGCGGAGCTCCGCAGAACGGGGCATACGGCCCCGATAGATCACGCAAAATCGCGCACGGCGCTTGCCGAAGCCCTGGCGGTCGACCGCCTTATAAGGATAGCGGAGGAGGCAGGCTGCAAGCTCTACTTAGTGCACATTTCGACGCCTGAAGCGATCGAAGCCGCGAAGGCCGCGCGCGCGAGGGGCATGGACGTCACGATAGAGACATGCCCGCAGTACCTTTATCTGACCGAACGCGCTCTCAACGAATTCGGCGCTTACGCGAAGTGCAACCCCGCGTTGCGCGACGAGGCGCGCGTCGAAAAGATGTGGGATTACATCAAGGACGGAACCGTCGACACCGTAGGCAGCGACCACGCGCCCTACACGGTCGAGGAAAAGGAGCGCAACTCCCAGGACATCTTCGTCGCGCCGGCGGGTTTCCCGGGCCTTGAGACGCGTTTCGGGCTGATGATGAAGGCCGTCGCAGACGGCAAAATCTCTCTCCGACGCGCGGCCGAGCTCATATCTACGAACCCCGCGAAGGCTTACGGCCTCTACCCGGAAAAGGGCGCGATAAGAATCGGCGCGGATGCGGACTTTGTGCTCTGCGACCCCATGGCCGGATTTACCGTTAAAAAAGACGAGATGCAGACGATGGCGAAGGATATCGCTAAGGTTTTCGACGGCTGGAAGCTGAACGGCGTCATCGACAAGGTCATACTTCGCGGGCGCGTGATCTACGAGGACAAAAAGATCATAGGCGAGTCCGGTTACGGCAGATGCCTGCTCAAAGGGAAACGGCAGTGACTGCGGCAATAAATAAAGAGAGATTACTCTCAGACCTCTTCGGACAGGGCAAAATAGGCTGGCACGCCGGCAAAGGTATGCAGCGCGCCGCCTACAGCGAGGCTTACGCCGAAGCGCGCGAATGGTTCGAAGGTAAAATGAGGGCCGCGGGTCTCAAAACACGCGTCGACGGCGTCGGGAACCTATTCGGGCGATTAGAGGGCAGAAGCCGCCGCACCATTATGATGGGATCGCATCTCGACTCCGTGGACAACGGCGGGATTTACGACGGTCCGCTCGGAGTGGCTGCGGCGCTTGAAGTCATCAGGTCGATCAAGGAAAGCGGCGCTGCGCCTGAGCACAGCCTTGAGGTCGGCGCGTTCATCGGCGAGGAGGGGGAGCCGCTCGGCGGCACCTTTGGGAGCCGCGCGTTCGCGGGGCTGCTGCCCTCCGGCTACAGGCGCGAGACGCTCGACGGCTTCGGCGTCAGCGAAGAGGCGGTCACGGCAAGTAAAGGGAATCTCGCAAATTACGCGGCGTTTTTCGAGCTTCACATAGAGCAGGGCCCCTTCCTCGAACGCAGAGGGCTCCAAATCGGCGTACCCTTCGGCATAGTGGGCGTCACGAGGCTCAATATCACCGTAAAGGGCGAGGCAAATCACGCCGGAACGACTCCGATGGCGGAAAGAAAGGACGCGATGCGCGCCGCCGCCGATTTCATCCACAGCTGGTTCGAATGGATGGATGGGCGGCAAAATATGGTCTGCAACGTCGGCGTTCTTGAAGCGCTTCCCGGGCATGTCAGCGTCGTCCCCGGCGAGGTACGTTTCGTGCTTGAACTCCGCTCGGTCGACGACTCGCTCGTAAAGGCCGCCAGCGTTAAGGCGCTGGAAATGTCGAAGATGCTTTCGCCTTGCAGCGCGCTGGTGGAGACGCTCGGCGCGAAGCCCGCGGTTATGCTTGACGAGAGGCTCGTCAAAATGATAAAGGAGAGCGCCGCCAAAGCCGGATTTTCCGCGGCGTTGATGCCGAGCGGCGCGTCCCACGATTCTTCGCCGATAGCGCACGTCATGCCGACCGGGATGATATTCGTCCCGAGCCATAACGGCGTCAGCCATTCGAAGGACGAGTTCACGAGCGAAGAGGACCTCCTCCGCGGCGTCGAGCTTTTGAAGTATGTCGTATGCGAGGCCGACCGCAGGCTCGAGTAGGCATAAAACGGGATTTTGTTACAAAAATGCATGCAGCTCAGTCCGTTTTCCTGAGATGAAGGAAATTTAGCACAATTAAATTAGGCTTATAGGCAGAACAGCCTGTAAAAACAAAAATTTGTCTGGACTCGAAATAACGCAAAAGATAAAAATAATAGTTGACATTTTAGCGCATAGATTTTATTATGTCCGATAATATGCGGGAGGGGCGGATTTCGTCCTTCCCAGTCCGGCATCGGGAGGAAGTGCTGTTTATGCGAAGAAGCGATTTCATATCAAATGCAGCGAAGATAGTCGTCGTAGTACGCGTTATTAGCAGCGGGCTCCCCGAGGTGGCCGGCGCCTAATAGCCGCGTTACTTTCGGACCGGAGCCCGCAGCGGTTCCGGTCTTTTTTTATGCGTGAGATTTTTGGAAAGGGCGTTATAAAATTGAAGAGTACATTCAGCATCGTTTCAGAAGACAGTCCTGGCGTGCTTATGCGAATCTCGAGCCTCATCTACAGGCGTGGCTACAACATCGAAAGCCTAAGCGTAGGGCGCACGGATGTGCCGGGGCTTTCCCGCTTCACGATAATAATCGAAGGCGAGGAGGGCGTTTACGAGCAGATACGCAAACAGCTTTCGAAGCTGATAGAGGTAATAGAGGTGCGCAACCTCACGGCCGAAGGGCCTTTCGTCGAGCGCTGGCTCTCTCTCGTAAAGGTCATGGCCCCGGTGGAGCGCAGGCCGCATATCCTCCAGACCGCCGAGATTTTCCGCTGCCGCGTCGTCGACCTCGGCTCCGACGCTATCACGCTCGAGGTAACGGGGGACCGCGGCAAGGTCGAAGCCTGCATGGCGGCGCTCAAGCCCTACGGGATACTTGAAACGGCCGGCTCGGGGCAGGTCGCCCTTTCGCGAGCCGGTTTCGAAGGTTAGAGGCAAAAGCTGAAACTATCAAGCGCGGCGCGCTTATAGCGAATATAAAAAATCAATTTTTAAGGAGTGTTTGAATTATGGCAAAGGTTTATTACGACCGCGACGCGGATCTTGATTTTCTGAAGGGAAAGACGGTCGCGGTGATCGGATACGGCAGCCAGGGACACGCGCACGCGCAGAACCTCCGCGACAGCGGGGTGAAGGCCGTAGTGGCCCTTCACGGGGGAAGCAAATCGCAAGCCAGGGCTCAGGCCGACGGCTTTGAGGTCTACACGGTCGCCGAGGCGTCGAAGATAGCCGATTTCATCATGTTCCTGACGCCCGACCATTTACAGGCCGATATATATAAGACGCAGGTGTTGCCGAACATGAAGCCCGATGCGGGGCTCCTCTTCGCGCACGGATTTGCGGTGCATTTCGGGCAGATCGTGCCGCCGGCGTCGCACGACGTCCTCATGATCGCGCCGAAGGGGCCGGGACACATGGTGCGCGCCATGTACAAGGAGGGCAAGGGCGTCCCCTGCCTCATCGCGGTCTTCCAGGACGCGAGCGGCAAGGGCAAGGAATACGCGCTCGCCTACGCTTCAGCCATCGGCGGGGGGCGCGCCGGCGTCATCGAAACGACCTTCCGCGAGGAGACCGAGACCGACCTCTTCGGCGAGCAGGCCGTCCTCTGCGGCGGCTTGTGCGAGCTTATGCAGCAGGGCTTCAAGACGCTGGTCGACGCCGGCTACCAGCCCGAGATGGCCTACTTCGAATGCATCAACGAGATGAAGCTAATCGTCGACATGATCTTCGAGGGCGGCATGAGCTGGATGCGCTACAGCATCAGCGACACCGCGAAGTACGGAGACATGACCGCCGGCCCGCGCGTCATCGGCGAAGAGTCGCGCAAAGCCATGAAGCAGCTCCTCAAGGAGATACAGGACGGCACCTTCGCGCGCGACTGGATACTCGAGAACCAGACAGGACGCCCGCGCATGAAGAAGTGGGCGAAGGCCGCGCAGGAAGCCCCGCACGAAGCGGTGGGCAGGGAGCTCCGCAAGATGATGCCGTGGATGGAGCAGAAGGAAGTACCCAAGTTCTAAGTTGCCTTCCGCGATATAAAAAGTTGGATTCCACGCCGCGCCGCGCGCTAGGCAGCGCGCCGCACGGCGATGAGACGGGCAAAAAAGGAGCATTCAAATGGCGAAGATGAACGGGGCTCAGATGGTCGTCAAGGCCCTGGAGGACGAAGGCGTCAGCACGATCTTCGGCCTGCCGGGTGGAACGGTCATCCATCTATACGACGCTCTTTACGATTCTAAAATGAAACATATACTGATGCGTCACGAACAGGCCGCCTCGCACGCCGCGGACGGATACGCGCGCGCCGGCGGGAAAACGGGCGTATGCATCGCGACGTCGGGCCCCGGCGCCACAAACCTTGTGACCGGCATCGCGACGGCAAACTTAGATTCGTCGCCGATGGTGGCGATAACCGGTCAGGTAGCGACTACCCTTATAGGCACCGACGCCTTTCAGGAGGCGGACATCGTCGGCGCGAGCCTGCCGCTCGTAAAGCACAGCTTCCAGGTGCACACGCCGGAGCAGGTGCAGCAGACGATCCACAAAGCCTTTTATATCGCCTCGACGGGGCGTCCCGGGCCCGTCCTCGTCGACGTTCCGGCGGACGTGCAGAGGGGGATGGGCGATTACTCCTTTTCCCCGCAGCTCGACTTCATGGGCTATCACCCCGAAAACATCTACAACATATCTCAGCTCGCCGACGCCGTCTCTCTCATCGAACGCGCCGAAAAACCCGTGATATTCGCGGGCGGCGGCGTGATACGCTCCGGCGCCTCCGAGAAGCTTGCCGAGTTCGCGCTCAGATATCAGATTCCGGTGACGACGTCGCTCTTAGGCAAGGGTGCATTTCCCGAATCGCACGAGAGCGGCCTCGCGCTCGGCATGGCGGGGATGCACGGGCACCCCGTCGCAAACAGGGCGCTGATGAACGCCGACGTCATAATCGCGGTAGGCACGCGCTTCAGCGACCGGACGACCGGCAAGCGCGAATTCTTTGCCAAAAACGCGAAAATAATCCACATAGACATGGACGAGGCCGAGATAGACAAGGCGATAGAGAGCGACGTCTGGCTCCTCGGCGACGCCTGCCGCGTCCTCGACGCGCTCGCCTCGTCGATAAACGAAAAGGTCGCGGAGCACGGCGAATGGAACAAGGCCCTTGCGGATATCCGCGTAAAGGAGCCGATGCCGCGCAGTGAATACGGCGGCGAAATAGCGCCGTGGCAGGTGCTCGAAACGCTGCGTGAAATAACCGGAGGCAAAGCCGTCGTCACGACGGAAGTCGGCCAGAATCAGATGTGGGCGGCTCAGCACCTTCGGGTAGAAGCGCCGCGGCGCTTCCTCAGCTCAGGCGGGCTCGGCACGATGGGCTTCGGCTTCCCCGCCGCCATCGGCGCCGCCTTCGCCTGCACCGATCAGCCGGTCTGCTGCATTGCCGGGGACGGCAGCCTTATGATGAACATTCAGGAGCTTGACACCTGCGCGCGCTACGACGTGCCGGTGAAGGTCATCCTCCTCAACAACGCCTGTCTCGGCAACGTGCGCCAGTGGCAGCAGTTCTTCTACAACCACAGGTATTCGAACACTATATACAGCCGTTCGCCCGACTTTGTGAAGCTCGCGGAGTCGATGGGCGTGCCCGGCTATTCCGCATCGAGCCCCGAAAGCCTGCGCCCGACGCTCGAAAAAGCTTTGGAAGAGCCCGGCCCGGCGCTCGTAGACATAAGAATCCCGCAGGGCGCGCTCGTAGTGCCGATGGTGTATCCCGGCAATTCTCTGGATGAAATGGTAACGGCGTGAGGAGTGAAACTATGAACAGCGACAAAGCGAAAAAAGGATACCTTCGCAGTCCGCACCGCTCTCTTATGAAGGCGGCCGGCTACACCGACTGGGAGATAGAACGCCCGTGGATCGGCATCGCAAACGCCTATAACGCGATAATCCCCGGGCACGTGCACCTGCGCACGATAACCGAGGCTGTCAAGGCCGGCGTATACGCGGCCGGCGGCCTTCCGATAGAATTCCCCGTCATCGGCGTATGCGACGGCATAGCGATGAACCACGAAGGAATGAAATTCTCTCTGCCGAGCCGCGAGCTGATAATGGATTCCGTCGAGATAATGACGCGGGCGCACGCGCTCGACGGGCTCGTACTCGTGCCTAACTGCGACAAGATCGTGCCCGGCATGGCGATGGCCGCTGCGGAGCTCAACCTGCCCGCCGTAGTCGTCTCGGGCGGCCCGATGCTCGCGGGACGGCACAGGGAGCGCACGCTCGACTTGAACAGCGTATTCGAAGGCGTGGGGATGCGCAGCTCCGGAAAAATCGACGACGCCGGGCTCGCCGAAATAGAAGACAACGCCTGCCCGGGCTGCGGCTCCTGCTCTGGAATGTTCACCGCCAACACGATGAACTGCATGATGGAGGCCCTCGGCCTCGCGCTCCCGGGCAACGGCACGATACCGGCGGTGCACGCCGGCAGAGTCCGCCTTGCGAAAGACGCCGGCCGCGCGGTGATGAAGCTCGTGGAGAAAAACATCCGCCCGCGCGACATACTGACGGCGGACGCCTTCCGCAACGCCGTCGCCGTCGACTTGGCGCTCGGCGGCTCGACCAACACGTCGCTGCACCTCCCCGCGATCGCCTGGGCGGCGGGGCTCGAACTGGCGCTCGACATATTCAACGAGATGGGCGCCTACGTCCCGCACCTCTGCTCGATGAGCCCGGGCGGCGCGCACCACATCGAAGACCTGTGGCGCGCAGGCGGCGTACAGGCCCTGATGGCGCAGCTTCTCAAAGCCGGAATGATAAAGGGCGAAACTATCACCGCGACGGGCGGAACGACCGCGGAAAATCTCGCCGGCGCGGAAGTCGCCGACGCGGAAGTGATACGTCCGATGGACAGGCCCTACCACAAAGAGGGCGGCCTCGCCTTCGTCAAAGGCACGCTCGCGCCGCTCGGCGGCGTCGTCAAGCAGTCCGCCGTCGCGCCGGAGATGCTCGTCCACAAGGGGCCGGCGCGCGTCTTCGACGGCGAAGAGGCCGCAAGCGCCGCGATCATGGCCAACAAAATAAACGACGGCGACGTCGTCGTGATACGCTACGAGGGGCCGAAGGGAGGCCCGGGGATGCGCGAGATGCTCACGCCTACCTCCGCGATAATGGGGCAGGGCAAAGGCGGCACGGTGGCGCTCGTTACCGACGGGAGATTCTCCGGCGCGACGCGCGGCGCGGCCATCGGGCACGTATCGCCCGAAGCCGCGGTAGGCGGCCCGATAGGGCTCGTCGAAGAAGGAGACGTCATTTCGATAAACATCCCCGAAAAGCGCCTCGACCTGCTCGTCTCGGAAGAAGAGCTCGCGGCGCGCCGCAAAAAATTCAAGCCGGCAGAACAGCCGACCGACAGTCCCTTCTTGAGCCGCTACAGGGCCTTCGCAACCTCCGGCGTAGAGGGCGGCGTGCTGAAAAAACAATAAACCCGAACGGCGCAAGCGAATCATTTAACACAAAAGCGGAGGCATCCGATCTGGGCGCCCCCGCTTTTGTGGAACATAGCGCCGTTCTTAAACTCCCACAGCTTTGGAAAGAACGATCGTTACTTCCGCCCTGGCTGCTACAGTCCGTCCATACGCGCCGGCGGATAAAGCTGCGCGTTGAAGATCGGCTTGTCTATTACGATCGATGAAAAGGTCCGACCGTGTTTTCCCAGCATTACGAGGAAGTCGTTCATGCCCTCCATGGCGGGAAAGACTGTTTCCATTATAAAATCGCTCTCGCCCGTCGTGACCCACAGCTGCCTGACATAAGCGTTTGACCTGAGCTTCTCTAAGAGTATTTCCTCGTCGTTCAGAGAATAAAATTTAATCTTTATGATCGCCTGTATCGTATATCCTATCTTCTGAGCGTCTAAAACGACCTGATAATTTTGTATGATTCCTTCTTCTTCCATGCGCCTGATTCTTTCTAAAACGGAGGAGCAGGATAAGTTCACCCTTCTGCCGATCTCCCGGTAGGGGATTCGGGGATTTTGCTGCAGTTCGCTCAAAATTTTCCATCCAGTGTCGTCCAGATTGATAACTCTGTTGCGTCCCAAGACCTCACCTCATCGTAGTTTTGCTTCTCATATCTTCGGCTATATTCTGCGTCGTCTGATGTATGCAAAGACATTATATCGTATTATCGAGAGCCGCAAAAATTTGGATGCCTTATACAGAACAATGTTCTGTATATAAAACTATAACAGGCAATATATTTTTTTTAATGCCAGTCTTAAGGTTTAAACAAGGTATAAATTATTTCTGTCAAATTATATAATTCATACTGCAAGGTAAACAAATTTCATTTTTTCTCCATCACCAAAATATCTATTATTTCAACGGAGGTGCGTGTCATTGAGTTCCAACATTGAAAAAGCCGATCCCCGGGGAAGAGAGCCCAGTCTCTGCGAATCGGTTGCGGTAATAGCCGCCGTTGCGGCTATTGTGATGTTTTGCGTCGTGAAATTGGAGTTGGATGCCCATATCCCCCTGTTCATATGCATTCTTTTGGTGATTCTCTTAGGATTGCGCCTGGGGAATAAATGGCAGGTACTGGAAGACGGATATGTCTCCGCGGTAAACGCGGCCACCTCGGCATTTTTTATCCTCATGATGGTCGGGATAATGATAGGCGTCTGGATGACTTCCGGCGTAATCTCTACAATGATCGACTACGGGCTTGCCATTTTGACCCCTAAGACATTTTTGATAATCTCTCTGCTGATCTGCAGCATAGTCTCGCTGGCGACGGGCTCCTCCTGGGGCACCGCGGCCAGCATCGGCGTAGCTTTGATGGGAGTGGGGGCCGGCTTAGGGATATCTCCCGGCATGACGGCCGGCGCGATAGTCTCCGGCTCATACTTCGGAGATAAAATGAGCCCCCTTTCGGATACGACCAACCTGGCTCCCGCCGTCTCCGGCGCCAAATTATACGATCATATCAAGTCGATGTTCTATACGACGGGCACCAGCTACGTCATAGCGCTGATACTCTTCACCGTGATCACCTTCTCCATCAACGTTTCAGGTGACTACGACCCGGCGAGGATCGTTGAGATAAGGAAGGCGCTGGCCTCCATCCAGGACATCAACCCCTTGCTGCTGCTGCCGCCGATCGTGGTAATCGCCTCTACCCTCGTAAAGGTCCCCGCCATTCCTGGGATGATGCTGGGAATCGTCTCCGGCGCGCTGTGCGGGATATTTGTTCAGGGGGAAAGCTTTGCCAGCATCATAGAGGCGGCCCAGTACGGGTACACCGGAAGCGTATCGGCCGACGTTTTCGGCAAAGAGATCGCGGAGATGGTCAACGGCCTGCTGACGCGGGGCGGACTGCAGGGAATGATGTGGACGATCTCGTTGAGCTGGATAGCTATAGGATTCGGAGGGATCCTTGAGGCGGTGGGCTACCTGAACGTCATTCTGAACGCCTCCGTCAGGGTCCTTTCGAGGCCCGGCAATCTCATTGCGGCGACGGTGCTGTCGTGCATCGGGGTGAACCTCTTCGTAGGAGATCAGTATATAGCCATCGTGCTGCCCGGCCGCCTCATGAAGCCGGCGTATGAGAGAGCCGGCCTGGCTCCCTATATGCTTTCGAGGACGCTTGAAGACGCCGGTACGCTCTCGTCTTCGCTCATACCCTGGACGACCTGCGGAGCTTACATGTCGGGCACCCTGGGGGTGGCCACGCTCTCATACGCCCCCTATGCGATCTTGAACTGGGTGAATCCGCTGGTAGCGATGGCGTTCGGATATCTGGGACTCTTCGTATTCTATTCCAAGAAGGAAAGTTGAAAACGATATTTCAATAACAACAAAACAAGGAGGAAATATATGATGAAGAAAAAGGTTACCGTGCTCGGCAACGGCCTCGTGGGTTCCGTAATGGCGCTGGATCTGGCCGCGGACGAAGGATATGAGGTCACGGTCTGCGACGCCAGAAAGGACAAGCTTGAGGAGACGGTTTTAAAGTCGAAGGGGAAAATCAAGGGAAGAAGCGACGTCGACTTCGCCTCGCCGGCCTCCATAAGCGCGGCCGTAAAGGGGCAGGATCTCGTGATCGGGGCCGTGCCCGGATCCCTCGGCTACCAGATGCTGGGCGCCGTGATCAGGGCGGGCGTCGACATGTCGGACATCTCCTTCATGGGGGAGGACTACCGCGACTGGGACGCGGAAGCAAAAAAATATGGGGTCACCACCTTCGAAGACGTTGGCGTGGCGCCCGGCTCCTCCAGCGTCCTGATAGGATACGCCTGCAGCCGGCTGGACGAAGTGGAGGATGTGACATACTATGTCACCGGCCTGCCGACCTCTCCGCAGGAGCCTTATAACTACAAACTCGTCTTCTCGCCCGACGACCTTGTGGAGGAATATGTCAGGCCGGCGCGGACTAAGAAAGGCGGAAAAATCGTCAGCGTGCCGGCGCTTTCCGGCTGTAAGGCCGTAGACTTCAAAATTCCCGGGCTGAAACTCCCGAAAATGGAAGGCTTCTTTACGGACGGCTCGCGGACGCTCCTCGACACTATCCCCAGCCCCAACGTTACGGAGTACACCCTGAGATATCCGGGGACGGCGGCGAGGATGGAATTCCTCCGCGAAATAGGCCTCTTCAGCTTGGAGCCCGTAAAGATAAACGGGGCGAACATCCGTCCGAGAGACGTATTCGCCAAGCTCGCCTATCCGAGGATGGAGCTGGGAAAAGAAGAGAACGAGTTTACCTTCTACTATGTCGAAGTGACCGGCAAAAAAGACGGCAAACGCCTGCAATATCAGTTCAGCCTGTACGACGAGAAAGACAAGGAGACGCTCTACCCGTCGATGTCGAGGACTACCGGCTTCCCCTGCGTCATCGTGGGGAAGCTGATCGCCGAGGGAGTGCTCAACAATCCCGGCGTCAACCCGCCGGAGGAGGTCGGGAAAAACGCCAAAGCGGTCGAGATATTCATAGACGAGCTTAAAAAGAGAAACGTTAAGATCCATCAAAACGTTGTAGAACTGTAACTCGGCGAAAAAGAGCTTCGAAAGGAGGACGTTTTCATGAAATCTGTACAAATCGGCGGAGGCCTGGTAGGGAATATCATCGCGGAAGACATGAGCAGAGACTTTGACGTCACCGTTGTTGATTTAGACGAGAAAACGTTGGGGAAAATAAAGGCGAAAAACGGCGCGGTAAAGACGGCCGTCTGCTCGTGCACCGACGCCGAAAAGCTCGCCGGCATTATCAAAGACGCGGACATCGTCACCGCCGGCGTCCCCGGACGTTTGGGGCGTCGGATGATGGAGGCCGTTATAAAGGCGGGAAAGAGCCTCTGCGACATATCCTTCATGCCGGAGGACTTTGAAGAGCTCGACGGACTGGCCAAAAAGCATAATGTGACGGTAGTGCCAGACATCGGCGTCGCGCCCGGCATGTCCAATTTCCTCGTAGGCCGCGGCGCCGCGCTGCTCGACGAAGTAGAGAAGGCGGTCATATACGTGGGCGGCATTCCTGAAAAGAAAATCCCCCCCTTCAACTACCAGATCACTTGGTCCGCCTCCGACGTGATCGAGGAATATACCAGGCCCGCCCGCTATATCAAGGACTTCGAGCCGGTCGTCATAGAGGCCATGGGGGATTTGAATCTCGAGGAATTCCCCAAAGTCGGGACGCTTGAAACCTTCATCACCGACGGACTGCGCTCCCTCGTGAAAAACGTCAGGGCCAGAAATATGCAGGAGCGCACCATGAGGTGGCCGGGACATGTGGAACAGATGCGTCTGCTGCGCGCTATGGGGCTCTTTGACGAGGAGAAGAGAGTGCTCGGAGGAAGCGCGGTGTCTCCGCGGGACGTCGCCTGCGACCTCCTCTTCCCCATGTGGAAGATGGACCCGGAGGCCGGCGACCGCGATCTGACGATCATGCGCGTCGTCGTCGAAGGCTACAAGGGGCGCGATTACGTCAAGTACACGTGGGATCTGTGCGACAGATTCGACGAGAAAACGTGGAACAATTCAATGGGACGCTGCACCGGGCTCACCTGCTCGATATTCGCGCACGCCGTCGCCTCCGGCCTGATAAAGGAAAAGGGCGTGATCGCGCCTGAGAAGCTGGCGGCCTCGGACGAACTCTACGACTTTGTGATCGCCGAACAGAAAAAGCGCGGCATCGATTATATCGAGAGCGTAAGCGCTGTGAAAAACGTACGGTAGCGCCGACCGTCCATACTAAAAGACCGTCGCGCGCAGCTCGCGCAGAAAACCCCTAAAACTGGGCCCGAACCTGCAAAGGTCCGGGCCCTGCTTTATCAGAAACTTTTTTGAGGCTGTCGACATTTGCTCAGTGCGACAGCCCTTTTTTGCGCGTGATAAATTTAGGCCCCGCCTTTGAGGAAGGCAAATGACTAGTACCGCTGCGTAACTTCCGTGAGTTTTTGCTGCACAATTTCATGCTTTTCAAAATTATTTCATTTCATATGATATAATATTGTTCCATAATCGCTCGGCTTATGAAGCCGGTCTGAGAAGAGGAGCAGGAAAATGTTTAAAAAGCCCTTGACAAGAAGACAGAAATGCCCGACGCTCAGTCAGTCAGTCAGTCAGTCAGTCAGTCAGTCAGTCAGTCAGTCAGTCAGTCAGTCAGTCAGTCAGTCAGTCAGTCAGTCAGTCAGTCAGTCAGTCAGTCAGTCATAACTCAAAAGCCATCATTGCTAATTGAGCGGCTGTCTATGTATGTAGCATACATGGGCGGCCGCTTTTTTGCTGGAGTCAATCCGGAGATGCCCCCATAAGACCTCGCACATATTTTTCGCATATGCAACCGTACGGCGGCCGCGCGCCTGCCGGCCGCGGAAGGCTCGAAGCGTAAAGCGGCGACATATGAAGAACAAAAGCTTAGGTGAAGATACCTACGTTCTGCTAGTGTTAAAAAATCTTTGCACGCACGGGCGTTAAATTGCTGACGTCTGCCTGCGCTGCAACGAGGGAGCGGTGGCCGATCCGCGTCCCTCTGACCAAAGTATTTTAGATAGAAAATTTATGCGCGTTAATTTTGCAGGAAGGTGATACCGATGGAGAGACAAACGAAGGTTTATGGACGTCAGGGCCCCGCTCGCCGGGCGCCCGGAGGAGGGGGACGGTCCCTATGTAGAAAGAATTCGCCGGCCGTCCTGAAAGGCGGGGCGCGCTGCGGCCTGTTCGCCGCAGTGCTTTTGTGCGCGCTGATCGTCGCGTTGGCGGGGGCTTCTCACGCGGCTAATATTGGAACCCCTACCTTTATTCAATACGATACGTCGTCGTGGACGGCCCCAACCGCATCCGGCGCCTGGTCTTTCGCAATAGGGCGGTACGCGAGGGCCAACGGAGATCATTCATTCGCCATTGGGGCGAACTCCTATATCCAGCGGGGAAACAACAATATCGCCATCGGCTACGGGGCACGGGTGCTGAGCAGCCAAGGCGGCAGCAGCGAGACCGTCGAAGCGATAGCGTTTGGATACCAGGCCCTTGTAGACTACGGCGGCGATATGGCCTTCGGGCGAAACGCTATCTCGAGAGGGCTGAGGGCGGTTGCGATAGGAACCGACGCGACTGCCGCCGGTAGAGAGTCTATGGCGCTTGGATACGGGGCGGCCGCTTCGCGGGATTACGCCACAGCCATAGGCTATCAGGCGACGGCCACGCCGGAGAGATCTACCGCCATAGGATACAGGGCGACGACCACTGCTGAAGGCGGCCTCGCCATCGGCGAGACGTCGCTCGCGAACAGGGAAGGCGGAGTGACCGGCTGGGTCCCAGAGAGCTACACCGGCACGCCGTCTGGTCCCGCCTGGACAGCGACGACCGGCGCCGTCTCCGTAGGAAACGACACCGCCGGTTCGATAAGGACCAGGCAGATCACCGGAGTAGCGGCCGGCACGTATGACACCGATGCGGTCAACGTCGCGCAGCTGAAGGCCTTCGGCGGTTCGCAGGCGATGTTCTATAGCGGCGGCAGCAAGAACGGCTCATACTCTTCCGGCACGCTGGCGTCGCAGCAGAAAATGACGGACATCAAGATAGACTTCGGCGAGGGGCTCAAAGCCGAGGAAGTAAGCTACACAAGCGGGGGAACGACGGAGAAACGTCTGCTCGTCACGGTAGATACCAGCAGCGACATCTACGCGAACCTCAAAGGCGACAAGGGCGATAAAGGAGACCAGGGCGAGCAGGGCCTGAAGGGCGACAAAGGCGACCAAGGTGATAAAGGAGACCAGGGCGAGCAGGGCATCCAGGGTGAAAAAGGTGACAAAGGCGATAAAGGAGACCAAGGCGAGCAGGGCATCCAGGGCGAAAAAGGCGACAAAGGCGACAAAGGCGACAAAGGCGACAAAGGCGATAAAGGTGATACCGGAGCCACAGGAGCCCAAGGCGAAAAGGGAGACAAAGGCGACAAAGGTGATACCGGCGCTACAGGAGCCCAGGGTGAAAAAGGCGACAAAGGCGACCAGGGTGAGCAGGGTATCCAGGGTGAAAAAGGCGACAAGGGCGATAAAGGAGACCAGGGCGAGCAGGGCCTGAAGGGCGACAAAGGCGACCAAGGTGATAAAGGAGACCAGGGCGAGCAGGGCATCCAGGGTGAAAAAGGTGACAAAGGCGATAAAGGAGACCAAGGCGAGCAGGGCATCCAGGGCGAAAAAGGCGACAAAGGCGACACTGGAGCCACAGGAGCCCAGGGTGAAAAAGGCGACAAAGGCGACAAAGGCGACACTGGAGCCACAGGAGCCCAGGGCGAAAAAGGCGACAAAGGTGACAAAGGCGACACCGGAGCCCAGGGTGAAAAGGGCGAAAAAGGCGACAAAGGTGATACCGGCGCTACAGGAGCCCAGGGTGAAAAAGGCGACAAGGGTGATAAAGGAGACCAGGGCGAGCAGGGCATCCAGGGCGAAAAAGGCGACAAAGGTGATACCGGAGCCACCGGAGCCCAAGGCGAAAAGGGAGACAAAGGCGACAAAGGTGATACCGGCGCTACAGGAGCCCAGGGTGAAAAAGGCGACAAAGGCGACAAAGGCGACACTGGAGCCACAGGAGCCCAGGGCGAAAAAGGCGACAAAGGCGATAAAGGCGACACCGGAGCTACCGGAGCCCAGGGCGAAAAAGGCGACAAAGGTGACAAAGGCGACACCGGAGCCCAGGGTGAAAAGGGCGAAAAAGGCGACAAAGGTGATACCGGCGCTACAGGAGCCCAGGGTGAAAAAGGCGACAAGGGTGATAAAGGAGACCAGGGCGAGCAGGGCATCCAGGGCGAAAAAGGCGACAAAGGCGATAAAGGTGATACCGGAGCCACCGGAGCCCAAGGCGAAAAGGGAGACAAAGGCGACAAAGGTGATACCGGCGCTACAGGAGCCCAGGGTGAAAAAGGCGACAAAGGCGACAAAGGCGACACCGGAGCCACAGGAGCCCAAGGTGAAAAGGGCGACAAAGGTGACAAAGGCGACACCGGAGCCACAGGAGCCCAGGGCGAAAAGGGCGACAAAGGCGATAAAGGAGACCAAGGCGAGCAGGGCATCCAGGGTGAAAAAGGTGACAAAGGCGAAAAAGGAGACCAGGGCGAGCAGGGCCTGAAGGGCGACAAAGGCGACCAAGGCGAGCAGGGTATCCAGGGTGACAAAGGTGACAAAGGCGACACCGGAGCCACAGGAGCCCAAGGTGAAAAGGGCGACAAAGGTGACAAAGGCGACACCGGAGCCACAGGAGCCCAGGGCGAAAAGGGCGACAAAGGCGATAAAGGAGACCAGGGCGAGCAGGGCCTGAAGGGCGACAAGGGTGACCAAGGCGAGCAGGGTATCCAGGGTGACAAAGGCGACACCGGAGCGACCGGAGCCCAAGGCGAGAAGGGCGACAAAGGTGACAAAGGCGACACCGGAGCCACAGGAGCCCAAGGTGAAAAGGGCGACAAAGGTGACAAAGGCGACACCGGAGCCACAGGAGCCCAGGGCGAAAAGGGCGACAAAGGCGACAAGGGCGAGACCGGAGCCACAGGCCCGCAGGGCGAGACCGGTCCCGCCGGAACCGACGGCAAAGACGGAGCGCCCGGTAAAGACGGAGCCCCAGGCAAAGACGGTGTCGACGGTAAAGACGGCACCGACGGCACCGGCATAACCAAAGCCGAAGTCAACAAAGACGGTGACCTGATCATCGACTACACAGACGGCAGACAGGAAAACGCCGGCCACGTAAGCGGCGAAGGCGGAAGCGGCAGCTGGGACATCTCCG
>Ga0208297_1000170_pt1 | contig 168213 bp, 125 predicted proteins | sample LMS_cellobiose_e_FD_187367 | JGI IMG/M metagenome (GOLD analysis project Ga0208297, IMG submission 187367) | Rumen-fistulated moose microbial communities from Alaska, USA - LMS_cellobiose_enrichment (SPAdes) (version 2) | ecosystem: Host-associated > Mammals > Digestive system > Stomach >... | reverse complement strand
GACATTGCTTTCCTCCTATCGTTTTTTTTGGTCAATAAACAATAGGTGCAATGCCGGTCTTTTTCAAGCCCGTCTTTGACTTCTTTCCGTTTTTCTGCCCGTTTCCGTCACAAACCGTCGAAGAACCCTTTTTTTACGACGGCAACGACGGCAAATACACCTTTTTCGAAGACTCGCTTGCGTGCGCGCGAGAATCACACCAGCTTGAACCCGCGATACCCCCTCTGCTTGCCCAGCGAATTCACACCGGCGGTCTGGTAGATCTCGGCCATTGCGGTGGCCAGCTGTTTGAAGAAAGCGTTGGGGCTTGCCAGCATGGGCAGTCCCGCCTCCCCCCGGATGACAAGATACCGTTGCCAAGCTTCTGCCGAGGTAAAACTTTTCCCGGCGTATAGCCGGATGTGGTTCTGAACGAAGACGGTCATCGGATTACTCAGCGCCAGGAGACGTTCGATACGGTCACGCTGGACGGGCGAAAGTTCGATCTTCCAGTTGTTCCGCCTGACCCGCCGGGCGCCTTCGAGGAACCAGTTGAAGATGCCGGGCCCTTCCTCCCTGAAGAGCCGCTCGACCAGTCCGAGTTCGCGACGATCTTCAGGAATATGGTGATCGAAGAAAATCGGAATCACCCGGTCGCGCCACTCGTCTCCGCGCCCTTCGTACTGGAACCGCAATTTGTGGTTCGACATGACTATAAGTGTGTAGGTGCCATAATGATCCACCCGGGCGTTCCGAAATTTTTGCTGGGTCTGGAAGAAATCGCCTCCAACCAATTTTTTGACCCACTCGGCCCCCTCGGTACACAGTGCCCTGCTGACTGCTTCAGGCGCAGTCAGCAGGGTCTGCTTAATCAAACCGGCGAATTCGTAGGGATTTTTGGCGTTGCCGATGTTGAGTTCGTGGGCTCGCTCGGCGCCCAGCAACTTGAGCATGAAGAGGCTAAGTATGGTTTTGCCGCACCCTCCTTCTCCGAGGCAGAGCAAAAATTTCCGGGTGAGGTTTTCGAAAAACAGCCCCGCGCCGAGATATTCCTGCGATTTCTGACGATCCTCCGCGTCGGGCAGGATTTCCTGAAGTACGGCTTCAAATTGCGGAGCCGTAGCCGCAGGGTCGTACTCAACCGGGAGGCGGCTGAGAATGAAGAATTCCGGCGAGTATTCAATTTTTTCAAAATCAAGCAATTTCTCGTCCCAACGCAACAACACGTTGGCAGCCGGTATGACATCAGGATCCGGCTTTGGATGTCCCGGTTCCCACGTCCGGCGCTTAATGACTTTCACGATTTGCGCAAAATCGTTCTCGGAAATCCGCAAATCATCCTGGAGGTCGAAGTCAAGCGCTACTTCTGCGGTAAGTGCTTCCAATTCGTTGAGCAGTGGCGCCTCCTCTAACTTCTTCCAGCAGTCGGAGTACCGGACGAATCCAAGACCGTCGAAGTATTTCAGCGGGAATTGCCGAAGAAAATATTCCGCAAAAAAAGACGTATTTATGCCCACAGCGTGCTTGCCGCAGCGCTTGAACGGTCGCCCACGCCTGACCAAAATGTCGGTGTAATTAGGGAAATCAGGTCTATTCATCGCACTCCTCCTTCATCTCGTCCCCAGCCAGCGAGCCAGCCAGCATATAGTCGATGATCTCCGTGTTGAGGTAACGGACGGTCTTGCCCACAATGAGACGGCGGCGGAAGGGAAAGGCCCCCTCCTTGGCGAGCTGCCGGAACTGCGAGTAGGAAATCGACAACATTTCCGCAGCCTCCGGTCCCGTGAGCAGCCGAGGAGGTATCACCGGAGCAAGCTCGCCGGTTTTCGCCAGCGCCGTCAGATTTTTCCTGACGAGGCTCAGCTCACCTGCCGTGACCAGGCCGGAATCCAACAACGGCGTCAGCAGGCGGCATATCAGGTTCGCTGTCTGCATTCGCAATCGCTCGTCAGTCTGTTTTTGGGCCATAAAAAATCTCCATCGCACTTTTTCCTGCGCTATGGAGATAATATAATGCCGCCGTCTGGGGGCCGCTTAAAAAGCGTTATTCTTTTATTGATCGTTCTTTTTTGCGTTTTTTCCTGACTTCATTGGCATGGGTGGTGTTTTTACAATTATTGGCAAAGGAGTAACTATTCAGGCCAGAGACAATCAAGTACAATATCAGCGGCAAATCGCTATCGGGGGAGTTTATTTCGCGTTCAAGTAATGAAGTCAAGATTTCCTTCTCTTGGCTCCGCTCAGCAATAATGAGTCCCACCGCGGCTTGTTTCAGCAGGGTATAGATGAGCCCATTACAATCATCTCCGCAACTGTCGGATAAACATTTTGCTATGCCATGAAGTTTGTCGAGTGAAAAGTCTTTGGTTAGTTTTTCGATGTATCCATCGGGGACCTTATATTGATCAGGCCTGGCACAAATTTCTTGATCCGGGAATTCAAATTCAGAATCTATTCCTTTGAACAAGCTATCTAAGAAATCTCCATCCGCAATATCTCTTTGTTTTCCCGCGATATCCTTAAGAATGCTGAATTCATACGCGATATTGTACAAGATTGGATATTCAAACGGCATCTCAAAGCATCGGTTAAATATTGATTTGAAGGTAAGCAAAGAAAAAATTGCAAATTGATTTTCTCTGCTCTCAGGACATTGACAACGCAAACATTCAAACAGAAAATTTGCTGCAAAAATAAAACTTTGATAGCTCCGTGGTTTAGGTCGTGGAATCTTAAAACACTTGTTTAATATGGAGATGACACGTTCTTTGAATTTATTAAGTTCACTTTCCTTATCACTCGCTGTTGGGAAAAACAAATTATCCCAGTTCGTCAATGCACGAATATACTTATCCTTATCAAACTCTCTAATTCCCCTGCAACAAAGCATTCCTTTCAAGACAAAGTACAATGAATCCTCCAAGCTTTCAGTTTGTCGAATTTCACCATATCTTATCCCTTTGCGATAAAGAGTTGAGAACCGACGTGGATCAATCTCCTCATCCGTATAAAGGTTGTCGAATATCGCCTTAAGATCTCTCTTGACCCACCTGTCGACTTCTGCCTCATGCGCCCCTTTGGATGCGAGGCGATTCAAATGCTCTTCAGAAAAGTGCCAAAGCTGCCAGCCCACAAAAATACCTTGTTTTCGGCTGAATAGGTCAGAATAAAAAGGCGGTTCCTCGTGTTCAACAGTTTTTTCTGTCATTTTAATGCACCCCTTTGAGGATCTTTCCTATCTGATCCAGCACTTCCTGGGTCGGTTCCGGCTTGGAATCCAGCAGACTGATTACGGCTTGCACCCGGTCCTTCAGGGAGTCATTGCCGATCGCTCCGGAAATCGCGTTGATAGCCTCCCGCTGGGCCGCTTCTCCTACGTGCGTGTACTTGTCCGCAATCTCGCTGTCCGTCCCCAGAATCGACAGGACGACCGCCTCCGGGACGCCCTTCTCCGCACAGAACGAGCAGAAGGAGTGCCGGAGAGAATGGAAGCCGTAGACCGTCATCTTCTTGCTTCTGCCGGGAACTGCCACAGAAGGCTCCAGTCCGATCCAGCGAATCACCCTCAGGACATCGAGGTCCACGAGGTTGTTGCCCACGTTCTTCCCGGCCGCGTTGTTTTTGTTGTACCGGGCGGCGGTCTTCGGGCAGACGTATTGATCGACCCGCCATTTTTGCGCTTCCTCCAGCACCTCGAATAATTGAGGCGCCATTGGAATCGAGACTTCCTTTCCCGTCTTGAACTGCTTGACGAATATTCTTCGATGCTCCATGTCCACGTTCTGCCACTGGAGGAGTACGCAGTCCTTCAGCCTCTGACCGGCGTACATCCCCACATAGTAGACGCACCGGATCTCGGGCTTGTTCATGACCCGATGCACATTGTCGGCCAATACGTCCCGAAGCTGTTGTTCCTGCTCCCGCGTAAAAGACTGCCTCCGGACGATGTTGTCCTGCTCCTCCCGCTCGCTTCGCAAAAGCGATTTCGCCCGAAACGGATTGCTCCCGAGGTAATAGTCCTTGAGGCATTCGAAAATCCGGCGCAGACGTTTGATTTTGCGGTTGTGAGTGTGGACGGCAAGGGGACAGGTTTTCAGGTAGGCGGCGAATTCCTCGGCGACCTCCGGGGTAATATCCGTTATGCTTGTGACGACCGCATGCCGTTGCCCGTTGTTCGGGCGGGGGTTGGTGACGAACCGGACAAATTCCTCGTAGGTGGACTTGTAGGACACCTGCTCGTTGACGGTATGAGGAGTTGCGCGATCAGGATGCACCCGGTATTTTTCCCATGCTTCGGAAAGAGGCAGGTTCATGGCCTGTTTGGAAAAGCCCCGCATGGCGGTGATCTGGGCGACGGCGACTTCCTTGGTCGGCGCCTCCCAGACGGCATCCAGGTCAGCGGCTTTCCGGCAGGCTTCCTCATAGTCGGAGGTACTCAGGGCAAATTCCTTCCGCACCCCGTTCGCCACCATCAGCCGGTAGTAGTAGGGACCGTTCTTGATCTTCTGCCTCAATTTCCCTCGAAGTTGACTCATCTTCTTTCTGCTCTTCCGAACACCGCTTGCTTTCATGACGTACCCACCCTGATTCGGCACGTTATGGCAGAATATAACACTCAAAACACTATTTTTCAACAAAAATGGGGAAGTTTTGGGGAAGAATCGGGGATTTTGAGGCAAAAAAAATGGTACACCCATAGCAAACGGAAGAGTATCCGGCATCCCGCCTCAGAAGATCATTTTCCGCTCGGATAGCTGTTCTTCAGTATCTCCGGGAGCCACAATAACGGGGTAACATAACATCCCCCAATGGTACTTCGTGGCACCTCAAGCCTCCACTTTGGAATAAAGTTGTTCAATATACCTCTTTAATCCGGCTTTCCCTTGTTGTTGAAATGTCGACTTAAGTTGATCTATTTCTGCGTGAATAATAGTTCTTATTCTGGATGTCTTAAAACCTTGGTGAGACTTAAGACAATCTGCAATTGCCCTTGTAAAACGTCCATCAATATGTCTAGACAAGCTCACACCGAGTGTACATGGGAAAATATTATCGTAAGCAGATTCAATTTCATGCTTTTGAGGAGACAGGGTGATGAAATTTAACAAAAAATCAGGTCTTATATAACAACTTGGGGTATAATTTTTTCCCAAACACTCTTCCACGGCTGAAAATGTTGTAGTATCTGTAGACAGCCACCAAGAGTTAAAACCCAACGCTCCATTATTTTCCTCTCCGTCAACATGGCGCTTTGTGTATATCATTAAAATTGTTTTAGCGTCATTAATTGCTTGTTGTTTCGATGGTTTATATTTTTCGAGCGTATCTGTCAACAAACTTAAATCTTTTTTATCTACACAATCAAGTAATTCCTTCTCTCTCTCAAAAAAATCAATTTCAAATTCTTCTTCAAAAAACATCCTTAATTCGTATTTTTTATCGCTCCATCCAGAATTCGGAAAAACAAATTGGTCAATATAGTGATAAAATGTTAATTTGGGGTCTTTCATTCTGTGGTAGAAAAAACCACGAATCAATATACTATCAATATATGAAATAGATTGGTGATCTGTATAAATCTCTTCATTGCCTTCATAAATATCTCTATACTCTTTAATTTTATTGTCTATATGCTGAACAATTTCATCTAATATTGATGATGTTATATAAAACTTTACGCCAGCCTTACGTGCCATTTTTAACAAATTCCATAATCGCCTATCTTGTTCTGGAACAAAAATTTCAGATAATGCAGGAATTAAAATTGAACTACATACAAAAACTTGCAATCCTCTCGCTATCGTTTGCAGATATTTTGCAATTTTAGGATCTGCTCTGAGCATAAAAAGAGTCATGTATGTTTTTGACAATGAAGAAAAATATTCTTTTTCTTCAGAAGTCGGAGAGTAAATCAAATCCCGGGATAACCTCATAAGAACCCCGCCCAATCTTTCTCTAAACACGGCCTCTCTTCTGTGGTATTTTTTATTGATTAATCCTTCAATAATTCGCCAAAGATCTTGAGAAATATTCTGTGGAGAATTGTTATTCATAATAAAATTTGAAAATTCAAATCCATTATTCTTGAAAATCTCATTAAATATCCAAGAAACATCTTTTTTAATATCTTCAAAGATGAAAGACTTTGCATCGGATAAATTTTCTATTCTTCCACACAAAGAACTGTAGAAAGCATTAACAACGGCAGCGTCATGTATGTTCATTGCTTGAATTTCACGCCGTGTCTCATAAGGAAGGCAATATCCCCTTTGCGAACCATGATATTTTATTTTCCTAGGTTTGGTAGAAAGAATTTTCAGACGCTCAAGCAACAATTTTCTCTCAAATCGAACCGGAGCAATACTTTGTATTTTTTGCTCAATATCCTCTTCAGTCATAACAGTATTTGCTTCAGGATCGGTTCCTTCTAATGAAAAAATAATCAAACTGTCAAGAACCAGAGATTGCAGGTTGTCTATTGCCGACGCGCGTTCCATCTGCTGACGCAAAAAAATAAATATACGAGCGTCCCCTTCGAAATCTTCTATCAATCGTGTTTTACCGACCTCTAAAAATTCATGGCAGTAGTGCTCAACAAATATTTGAAAAGTTCTTATGGTTCCCTCGTTTGTATTGACATTTCCCTCTAACCAATTTAAATCATATATTTGCAAGAGGACGTGATATTTTTTAAACACATCAGAACGGATATCTTCTTGTTTTCTAACAATCCCATTCGTGACAAAGAACAGCTCGGAGTACTGAATTTTATTTTTTTGCAATGCTTCTAAGGTATTTAAGATTTTACTTCTGCTTTCATCTATGGATATTTGGTATATAACCTTATATTCTTTCTGATCTTCGGTCTCCTCATACAGCGCAGCATCTATCCCCATATCATGAATGCCACCCATCGGGATAAAATTTGCTCCCTTTAATTGGCAAAATAAATTCTGTATAAATTTTTCAAATATTTTTCCATCATTAACAGCGCGCATGACATCCGAAAAATATTTTGTATCTACATATTCCATAACTAATCTCCTCTATCCTTTGACAGTCGTGTCCAAAGCGTTGCGAACATTTGCCTCTCTCTCTGAACAATGATTCAATCCTTATAAGCAACAGGGCAGAATAAATCCGCCCCCCCCATCCTAAAGCGCAGGAGGATCAGCTGCAGAATTGCCCCATGCTCACCGTCCCCTATATTATACACTCATTTTATGAAATTTGCAAGTATCGAACAATGACGGGTACCAATTTTGCTGTAAAAAACACACCTGGCTCTTATCTTCTTAGCCGTTATCACAAAATAAGCGTAAAAACCCTCCTGTGTTTTGAACGGATCCCTTTCATAATTTACGAAGGATTGTTATTTGCCTATGCTTGGTTCCAGTAGTTATAGCCAGAAATCCTGTCGTAGATAATATTTCCCCTGTCCATTTTTTAACTAGTTCCAAGGTAAAATTCAATCTCTTCTTGATTTCCCTCTACGTAGTCGGGAATTTTGTACCTATCCTCATTGCCCTTCTATCCACGCTTAAACTGAAGCATCTTTGCAATTCAGAACCAAAATGAGCGACTGTTCAGCCACTGCTTATCTGACTCACGGCGAAGTGTATCGCAAGTCGCAATAAATACTCTCAGGACCTTTTTGTGGAGGAACGAGAGATGGAAGGCGATTGTTTGACGGTTTCGATCAGCCGGAGGAAGACTGTTCTGACGGATGGCTCCGAATTGTCCAAGGAGATTCTGTGGGGAGGAGAGAATCTGAAACATGCGATAAATGGAGACGGCGATTTTATTGAATCTCTGATTGAGGAAATGAAGGTTCTTGCGGATGAAATCGACCGATTTCTGGAAAATTCTCCACATATCACTATGATTCGATTGATTGCCGGAGACGATTATTTGTACTTTTCCGCCATACTCCAACAGTATTACAGAGACCGTAAATTTTCCAAGCTGAGATGGGTTTGAAATAGCGGCTCAATGCCCCCAATGGTACTCGATGGTACTTCGGGAAGGCATTTCGGGCAGAAAACTGGTACATAGGCAGAGAACGAGAAATTTTCGGAGAAGTCGTCCTTGCTTTTGAGCACACCGCTCACCGTGTCCCCGGCTTGCCTCTCCGCTCCATTTACCTCCGCCAATCCTTCCAGAGCGTTTCACGGATCTCCATATCCCGAAAATTGACCATGCGCAGGAAAAGGAAGTCCCCCGCAAACGAGGCACACCATTTCCGAATGAGTTCCAAGGGCTTGGTCCAATCTTCGGCATAAAATTCGAAGGTCACGCTCTCTCCGTGACAGCGCCAGCGCATGACCGGAGCATGGCGATAAACAAACGGGAGCAGGTTTTCGCGGTCTGCAAAATGCGGGAACTCGGCAATAATGTTTTCCGGCACGCCCAATTTGGCGGCATTGCCCTCGCGCCGCAACCACCTTTCGTGTTCGTCGATCGGAAACCAGATCCCGCTTTCATAATTTCCCCAAAAGCCTTCTTTCATGGTACCTCCTCATGGATAGGCCGGATAGGCTGGGGCAATATGATCGACTGCCTATCAGGCTTATCAGGCCTGTCATGCCTATTTCTTCTTTTGCTTATATTCCGCATAGCATTCATCGAATTTTCTTGCATTATGATCGACACCCATTTTTCCGAACATACCTTTCCAGCGGAACAATTCAAGCCCCAGAGTCCCCGCCGCCGCCATTCGGAGGTCGTAGTGGGACTTGTCTCGCAGGAAAAGACGCCCGTTCCGATGGTTGACATACTCGATCATATAACTGCGAAAACTGTCGCTTTGGATCCCATGACTCATGCCGCTTGCAAGGTCGAGCTTTTCCACTCCGTCGCCATCTTTCCGCTTGGGCAGCAGCATCGGCGCTCCGGCGAAGCGGGCGAACTCGGCGACCTGCGTGAAAAAATCCGGATCGTCCTTGATGTTGGCGACAATGAGCGCCCCTCCCGGATGGTATCTGGTGCCATAGCCGATGCGAAGCAGTTTTGCCTTGAGCGGGAAGAGCATGCCCTCCGAGGAATCCGCCATGCTCCACAACTGCCAGTCGGGGATGATGGCGAATTCCATGCGGAGGATCTCTTTGTCGATCTCGCGGTCGCGAAGGCTGTTCAGTCGTTTTTTCAAACTTGCGAGCATCTGTCGAAGCCTCTGCTGGCGACTGGTCACGATCGGCAGGAATCCCTGCGGAAGATAGGATTCGACCGCCGATGCAATGTCGCAGCAGCGAGTGAGGACCTGTTTGGCCTGTACGATGCGCGGGTGTTTGTGCGAGAGCAGAAGGAACGGCGAGGCAAGCGTTTTATCCAACTGATCCTTGGCAAACCCGGGATTGCCGTTGCGGTTTTCGGCGATGAACAGTTCCGCCCGGTTGCCGCGGCGGTCGATGCCGTCGAGTTTATACAGCTTCACCCGAGGCGCGGCTTTCCACACCGGGTCGGCGATCAGGGAGACACCGTCGCTGTTGCAGAAGCGTTTCTCCCAGAGCGCCTCCTGCGGCTCCACCATGGAAATATCATCGTCCCGGTCGAGCTCATTGCTCTGAAACGGGTTCCCTGTCTCGCAGATTTTCCGGAAATCTTCCGTCATCGTTCCTCTCCCCGCGATGAGCCATTCCCGCTCTTTTGCACTTCCCGGCGCAGGCGGACCTTCTGCATCATCGCCTTCAGTTTTTCGTGGTCGCGCTGAAATTCCATAAGCAGAAGCCGTCGCACATGAGCATTGGGAACGAGATCACGATGCATGAGCTGAAACAGCAGATAATCCCCCTGGTTGTCTTTCAGATAACGGTTGAAATACCAGTTCAGCACTTCGCCCACTGCTCCGGAACGGCTGATCCCCGCCGTGCAATGAACGAAAATTGACCGATCATCTCCGGTGCAGACAAAGTCCACGAGCTGCTTCGCCTGTTCCGACGTCATGGCATGGGGCTGCCCCTCGTCCACGTCATCGAAATAGAGAACGAGCAGATTCTCCGCGTGGGGAAATTCTCCCGAAAACGGCGGCGGTTCAGCGGAAAAACTCACATTGTTGATGGAGATGATCCGTCTGGTCCGAAAAAAAATAACGTTCCTGCCAACTGCCTTGAGAAGCTTCAAAAAAAGTGCGGGCTTTGACTTCGATTTGCATGGTTTTCTCCTGTGATTTTGGGAGATAGGCCGGATAGGCAATGATTGTCTACTGCCTATCAGGCTTATCCTGCCTATTTTTCTCCGCCCGTGCCCGTGCGCCCTCTTTCATGCTGTGTCCCCAGCCGCCGCCGGGATAGCGCAGACACTGTGCCTCATAGCTCAACTTCGCCCACAGCCGGTACGGGAGTCCGATGACGACCCAGAAAAGCGCCTCCAACGGCAACATAATCAGTACCAGAAGCCAATATCCGATATTGGTGATCCATTCTTTCATTATCATCAGCCTGTAAAATCTGTTCAATGACGGCGAAGTTCTTGCGTGTACGCCTGTTCCAGTCGCCGCAGAACCAGTTGGTTTGCCTTTTCGCGAATCCACGGATAATCTCTGAAAAAACGTTGAGAATCCTTCGGATAGTCCTGATTGACAATTCCGTTCAGGAAAAGGCCCACGGCTCCGGAACGGGATTCTCCAGCCGTGCAGTGGATCAGGATCGGGCGCGGATCCGGCTGCAAGGCAAAGGCGATCACCTTTTCCGCATCCTGTACGGAGAAAGCATTGGCATTCTCGTTTTCATAATCGTCGAAGAAGAGGATCAGAAGATTCCGACAGTCCCAGTAGATTTGAGTAAAAGGAGGCGTTTCCGGGAGACAAATACTGTTGATGGAAACAATTCGATAGTGCTTGATCCAGTAGGTTTCTTCAGCACTTCCCCGCCTTGCCTCAAAGAAACTTCGCGCAAAAATCCGAATCCGCATGGGTTTCCTCATTTTTCATATCGATTGATTCAACAGGAACTCCTATCATTTTACAATAAAGAAAACGTTGCACCTGTCATTTTTATGTTGTAACATGCAGAAAATGAGCGTGTCGCAGAAATGCACGATTTTTGACGAAGATAAACTTTTGAAAAAACAATAGTTATAACGAATTATTTTTCGAATCTCCCTTCAGTTTTTTCTTCATGTTGAAATCAGTGTTCTGTGCAAAAAATCAGAAATTTTTATAGAGACGCCACAAAAGATAAACTACAGCGGCATAGACAGCGATTCGGATGATGGGATTCCTCCACAATCCTTTGATAATTTCCCGGATTCTGTCCAATCTCCAATACCATTCTATACGTCGTCTTATAGGGCATCGTGGGTATCTACAAATTGAAATTCGTATCAACATATAACAACGATCACGATCCCCTAATATAAATCCTTCACGTTCGTGACGATCGTATTCGGGACACCATCTTTTGTAATCGTCCCTGCGAAATCCTCCCGAACGCCATCTTATCATAATGAGACGCCATTTGTCAATAATGCTAAGGCGCTCCCTTTTATCCGTTTCGCCTTCTGGAGGTCCTCCAAGACCTCCAACATCGGGATTTTCCATATCCAGATCATCCGGCGGGCCGCCGAGGCCGCCGATATCTGGATTTTCCATATCCGGAGAAAAATCATCTTTCATGGTGTATCATAACTTCTTTCAGTATAAGGACCAACAATCGGTACGTTGCTCATAGCGGATGCATCATGCTTTCAGCATCCCGAAAATAACAGCAGCGACAATAATCAGCAGGACAAGACAGCCCCATCCGCCGAATTTTCTGTAAAAAGCAGCCCCAGCCGAGCCGAAAGACTGTTCGATAAATTCCTCCAAAGCGCTATTTCCGTTGTCTGACATAGTAGACCTTCTTTCTGTGAGAACAATGACTACGGACATTTTGCTTCCCGCAGTCATTGTTTTGCATTGTTCCTTTAAAAAATTTCCGGCATCGATCACGAACTCATCTTATCTCGAAAATGACGATTTCATATCCGGGATGGCGTTTTTTCAATGCTTCCATGACTGCGGATTCCGTATTCCCCTGTACTGATACTGTCTCAACAGAGGAAGCCCAACTGCTTTTCCCAATTTGTCTCTTTTTGAGTTTCACTCTCACCGTTACCATTTTGCATACTCCTTTGCTTTTGTCCGAGGAACACTCTCCCCGGCGTGTTGTTTTGTGTGGATTTGCCCATCAAAAGGACACATTCCACAACTCACGCAAGGACCCCACGCAAACCTCCGCAACGACAAAGCAGGGAATATGTCCAACCATATCCGCGCCATCGGCGGTCGTGTTTGAAAATTGCGAGTTTTCCCGCGAGACCGACAGATTCTTCAAGTTTTCAATGCTTTTTCAAATTCTCAATAACAAACTCCTTTCATTTTCGTATGGTTGCGGACGTTCTGTCGCCCGCAGGCTTCGTTTTGGGTGAGTTAAAAAATTTTCGACATTGTTTACAATATCATTTTATTTCTAAAATGATGAATTCATATCCAGGAGAACGTCTTTGTAATTCCAGCATGACAGCAGATTCTGTTTTTGCCATCACCGAAAAGCTTTCTGTATATGATGCCACAGAATACCAATACCCGCCAGAACCAATTTTTCTTTTCTTGAATTTTACTTTCACCTTTACCATTTTACAAACTCCGTTTCTGTTATCCGAAGGATGTCTCTCCCTCGGAATGTCGTTTTTTGTGGCGGGTCCCCCATAACAAAGACTCATTCCATCATTTTGTCACGAAAGTTATCGGCTCATCGACAAAGATATTACCACTTTGCTCCGACTGATTTCAGATAGTTTGCAACATCTACATGTTTGAAATGCAATGCATACCTTAATGCCGAAAAACCACCGATGCGGGTGGCATTGACATTCGCTCCACTGGTAATAAGAAGTTTACACAACTCAATATCTCCTCTGGCAGCGGCGAACATCAATGCTGTAGTGCCATCATCACGTATTGCATTGACATTGGCCCCGTGCGAAATAAGGAATTTACAGACATCAATTTTCCCATTGCCGACTGCCATCATCAAAACTGTTTCGTCATCTCGTTCTTTCGCATTGACATCTGCCCCATTGGCAATAAGAATTCTACACACTTCAAGATGACCGTTAGAAGCCGCAAAGTGTAATGCAGAATAGCCGTTTTTATTTTTTACATTAATTTTAACGCCTTGAGATATAAGGTACATACAGACTTCTGTATGACCATTTCCGGCGGCAAGGTGTAACGCAGAATTGCCGCTTTTGTTTCTTGCATCGAAATCCATTCCCTGTGAGACAAGGAATTTGCACATTTCGAGACGGCCGGTAAAAGCCGCAAGCATCAGAGTAGTACAGGAATCAATATACGTTACATTGGCATTTGCTCCTTGCGAAACGAGGTATTTATAGATTTCGAGTTGCCCATTCATAACAGCCTTTATCAGGGCTGTAGAACCATCTTTTGCTTTTACATCTATGGTAGCGCCATGGGTCGCAAAAAACTTACAATCTTCAAGATTGCCTTTCTCGGCAGCAAACATCAGAATTGTGCATCCATTTTTATCTTTAACATTAACATTTGCACCTTGTGATATCAAATATCTGCAAACATCAAAATGTCCCTCCTCCGCGGCAGAGACTAAAGCCCAATCGGTATTTTTATCAATCTCGGCTCCATTGGAGACAAGAAATTTACAGAAGTCAATACGACCGTATCTGGCCGCTTCACGCAGGACAGTTCGATTGTTTTTATCTTTTATATTGATCTCAGCTCCATTGGAAATCAAAAGCTTACAAATATCAAAAGATCCGTGACAGGCCGCGAGCAGCAACGCTGATTCATTTCTATTATTTTTTTCATTGATCTCTGCCCCATTGGCAATTAAAAATTTGCACAGTTCAAGATGACCTTTTTGAGCCGCGAGCATTAACGCTGAATAATCTTGCGCGCTTTTTGCATTAATGTCAGCGCCATTGGAGACAAAAAATTTGCACAGTTCAAAATGACCATAAGATGCTGCAAACATCAATGCAGTCCAGTCGTCTGCCCCTTTTGCATTGACATCAGCACCATTGGAGAGAAGAAGCTGACATATTTCCCAATAACCTTTTCTTGCAGCAACCATCATGGCCTGTATAGCTTTTTTGGCATCAGCACCTTTTGCAACAAGAAGTTTGCACATTTCTAACTGCCCTCTTTTTGCAGCTTCATTCAAAAATATGTCACCTTCAGCATTTATGCTCACAATTTTAGAAATAATAAACTTAAAACAATCAATGCGCCTGAATCTGATTGATTGGGTGATAAGAATAGGTTTATTCCATTGCTTAAAGCCATGCGATTCCATTTTTTTCAGCATGCCGACATCTCCTGCAATACAAGCAAACTCAGCATATTTGAGTGTCGGATACTCCATATCTGCATTCTTTAGGTATTCTTTTGCCTCTTCTATTTGTTTCAACTGCTTTTCGGTATAAGTATCCTCATCACTGTTTCCGTAGGCATTTACGCTGAACAGCAGTATTGAGCCAACCAATGCGAATAAAATCTTTTTCATAAAAATTCTTCCTTTTTCAGTTAAAGTTATGACAATGAAATGCTTTTGGATCATTTATTTGTGATGCTCGGTTTTTCTCCCTTGACGATCAGCATCCCGGAAGAGAGTGTTTCCATACCGACTTCTTTTGCGATGGCCAGCGGCAAGTTAAGATAATCGCCAGAGATCTTGGGGAAATTATTTTCCGCTTCAAACAGTCGCAGTGCTTCCCGCGCGTCATCAAGATGGCTGCTGCTTTTCGTCGAGGCTTCGGAATTTCCGGCAATAAAGGCTTCCCAGATGAGAATGCAGTTTTTTTCACGCTTTTTCCACGTTTCAATGTCGGTCGTAATCGCAATATCCGTGTTCTCCCGGTGAATTCTGGTCAGAAAAGAACCAAGAAACCCCAGATTGATCGACGTGACACAAGCTCCGGCTCCGGCCGACCATGAATGATTGGAATCAAAATCCCGTCCGTTGGTAAAATCCTTCAGTGCATTGGGACGAACAGGGATGAACAGAGGGGCTTCGATTCCCATAGCAAAATAGTTCTTTTTTAAGAGCAAGTCGAGAAGTTTGTCTACATCATAGCATCCATTTGCGCACTTGTCGTTATCGCACCAGCCGAACGAGCCCCGTTTCGGGGAGCCCATGTCAATGGACACGATGTAGGGCTTTTCAGCGCTTTGTTCCGGTTTCCGGTTCTTCATTTGCTTTTCTCCTGCACAAATTCGATAAATATCCGGGATCCGCCCACAAAAAAGGACACATCCCATAACTTCATCACGCAAGAGGCACTCGCAAGCCCACACGACGACAAAGCATGGAATATGTCCAACCATATCCACACCATCGGCGGTCGTGTTCGAAAATTGCGAGTTTTCCTGCGTGACCGACAGATTCTTCAGTTTTTCAATGCTTTTTCAGTTTTTCGGCAACATCCTCCCTTTGTTCAGGTTTGGGGATAATATATCACCGTAAAATGCAAAAAGCAAATGAGATACCGAAAATTCAGATGGTTTTGCCGCGTGGGGCCTGCGAGCCCTTTTTTGATCTTCTCCTTTCGGTTACGTTCTGCCTTTTTATACTATATCCGTAACCGAATCGCGTTTTCTGCCGCGAAAAGAGAGAAATTCTATGGATTTTTTGCGGAATACGCCTGTTTGCGCCGTTGCAGGGCTTTTTCCAGACGCTTTAACTCCGACTGTGTCGGCGCTTGGGAGCCGATTGCCTTCAGCAGGGATTCGATTTCCATTTCGGCTGTCGAAGGCACGGAGGACGCCTCAAGAAGCGTCTTGAACCGGCGTCGGGACCGTTGATCCCCTTCCATTTCCCGTTTGATGCCCTCTTCCGCAGCTTTGGCAGAGGTCCATTGTCCCACTTCGGCGATCTGCCGCCGCAACCGCGCATCCTCATCTGCTTCAAATTTCCGGAACGGAGCCATACGGCGGTTTCGTTCTTCCTCCTCCGCCTCGGTAAGCTGATATTTTTTGAGCAATGCGGTAACTTCCGGCGCATAGACGACCGGTGCGGGGGGCTTCGGCTGCGGGGCTTTTTCCGGGAGCGCAGTGGATTTCGACAAGAGAACGGCGGGAGGCTGAGTTTCTTTTGGGGCGACCGCAAAGCGCCAAGCGGCAAACGCGGCAAGAATGGCGAGAAGCGCTCCGATCCCGGCGATTCCCCATTTCCACGCGCAATGTTTTTTCCCGGAGGAAATCGGACGGTCCAGCTGTTCCAGAAACGCGGAAGCCGCCGGGAAACCAGGCGGCGTACAAACCTTTTCCGCAATCTTCAACAGACGCAATGCGGAAGGATCGTGCAAGGTCTTCGGCACACTCGGAAAACTGTTCGGCGGCTCGCCAGTCAACATGCAGTAGAGAACCAGCCCCAATGCGTAGCAGTCATCCGCAGGGGTCATCGGGCGGTGAGTTTTCAGGAGCTCTGCGGGCATATAGTCGGGCGTCCCGATCAGACTTGCCGAGGTGTCGAGCGTCACCAAACCGATATCCGCCAGAACCGCCCGGTTGCGGATGAACAGGATATTGGCTGGCTTGATGTCGCGGTGAAGCAGACGGGCCCGGTGAAGTTCATTCAATCCGGCGAGAAGTTCCCGGAGTATCCCTTCGGCTTCATCCGGCGGAAAGGGCTCTCCCGTCAGCCGGGCGGCAAGGGTGTCTGGAGAATATTCCGGAGATCCCTTTTTCGGATCGGCCAGGTCCATGGTGTAGAAGATCCTCCCGTCCGGAAGTTCCCCTATATGCAGTACCGTCAGCAGATTCGGATGACGGCAGGCGCGGAACCGGATCAATGCGTCAAGTTCCCGTTCCGCGCCCTTTCCCTGCGGAAGGAGTTTCAGCGCAAGCTCCGCACCGACGGAATCGGCGACCCGGTAAACCTCACCGTAAGCGCCCCGTCCGCAAAGGCCGATGACCGTATATCCGGCAATGCTGTTGCCCGCATGAAACTCAGTCAAGTTCCAACTCCATTTCCGGATCGTTCCGCTTCATTTCCGCGATGATGTTCCTCAGGATCGTCTGCGTGCGGGATTTGTTCTTGTCCAGCTGATTGCGCGAAACGCCGAAAAGCCGCATCGTGTCGGAAGCGGAGTGATTTTTCAGGACATAATACTCGAAGATACGGAAGTTTTCCGGTTCGATCCTCGCCCTCAGGGTCTCCAGAGCCGCCTGAAGATAAACCTTGCGCAGTTCCTCCTGACAAGCCAAATCGAACAGCCGGTCCGGCGCTTCAGTCTCGGCGGGAACGGATGCCAGCACCTCTTCAGGAAGCGAGGCCTTCCGTTTCCGCAGCAGATCGACGATCTTCCCGTGGATGATCTTCCCGAACCATGTGCGGAAGTGTCCCTTTTCCGGCCGGAGATAAAAATCCTTCGCTTTTTCGAAGAAGAGGATCATCACCTCCTGAACCAGATCGTCGCACTCGGCGGCGTTCAGCCCCTTCAACATGCCGAGGGAGACGATCATTTCCCGGTAAAGCGCATAAAACTTCGACTGGGAGATCTCGTCGCCATCGCGCAGCTTTTCCAGCAGGGTCTTCGGTGTTTCGGGAATCGGCACGCCCATGAAGCATAAACTCCTCTCTGGAGTAATATACTCCCTCCCGCGTGATATTGCAAGCGCGTTCCGCCTGTAAGTCCGTGGAATCTCCCTTTTTCCACTCAAGTACAATGGTATTTCGGATCGCCGTCGCGGTACCGCCGAGGGTCAGGAAGGCCGGTCAAGTGCCGGGGCCGTATCGGAGGTCACCTCGAAACTCCTATGCAAGAAAAGGCGTTTCCTTGAGTTCAGGATAAAACGGTCCTCCTGTTCTCGGGTCAAAATTCAGTTCTTTTTCCAAGTCGCAGTTTCCCGGGCCCCACACATCCCAATTCTCTTCCGGTATGACAACATCAAGGTCATCGAACAGTTTTTCCTCCTGAGATGAGCAGGACATAATGGCAGCCGGGTGATTGCGAAATCCTCTGGAATAATCGTAGGTCCTTTGCCGATAGGGAGCGCTTTTAGTGGAAACCTTGGCCAGATAACTTGTCCAATGGATCGCATCTTCCAGATTGTTGAGCTTCTCGGAAACCTTCTTTCCCCAGCGGACACCATCTTCCGCAGGAGGATTTATATGGACTTTTTTCGAATCCTCTCCGGTTCGATTAGACAACAGACGGTTCAAATCATTGCAGATACTGTACCCGGATCGGATATATTTCCCCGCAACGATGACGAATACATGGTAATGCGTCCTGACATGGGCGGAGGCAATCCCCTCTTCACGGCACCAGATATATTCCCCCCGGATCTTCCGGTGTATTTTTGCACTTCTCCAGCTGTGCAGTGCGCTTCGAATGATATCGGTTCCATTTTCGTCGAATCTCTCCGGCAGAAATACCGTCAAGTGGCAGACTAATAATCTCCTTCCGCAAAAATCCCACATGTAGCGGAAAATTTTGATGATCGCGGATAAAATCTCCTCCCGACATCCATCGGGAAACGTTTGAATGGGATATCCCTGATATTTTTCTTCCATCCAGATTTTTGCCCTTGCCATAGCACCGACCTCCTTGCTAGCAGTGTACTTTTCTTCATGTTCTTATCTTATAAAATAAACATTTCCTTCAATAACCTACATCGGCATATGTAGGGGAGATATTCCCCATAATATCCCCGCCTTCCTGCATATATATCCATTATTATCGTCTCTTTCTGCCAATAGGTTTTATGAATCTATCCCTCATATTTATTTGTAATTTATTATTTTATCCCAATGAAGTTTTATCTATTTTTTATTTTATTCCAAATCCTAAAAACCCCCGCCGTGAGCAAGGGAGGCTTAGCGGAAGCAAACGTTTCACAACAGTACAAAAGAAAGGACTTTTCACCATGTCTGCCCCCATTCGAAAAACAACCGTTGACCTGATTGCAAAATTACTGCATCCATTGGCTGAAACCGGCATCGTAAGTATTCCGGAGGAAAGAGAAATCGTAGCCCAGCTGCGAAATTTAGCCAAGAGGGGAGAGCCGCTTCCCGTCGTCATCCCCAAATTGATCGGACAACCGGAAGCTGCGGCAATGCTGGGGATCAGCCTTGCCAATTTCAAAAAAATGGAACGGAACGGTGCATTCCCGTTCCCCCGTAAGAAAATCGGCACATCAGTACGATACCGGAATACGGATATCGTCCGGTATATTCTGGCGGAACCCGATCCGGAAATCAAGCCGTAGAAAGAAATCTTCATGTCCGGGCGCTTCCCGTGAGCATACGGGCAAAAGCCCCTGAACATTCCATTGGGAATGCCAGAGGCTTTGCCCATTTGCAGGATTTCACCCCACCAACAGACGGCTGTATTTCTGCGGTCTATGCAGATACGAGTTGCGTGTGAGTCCACAACTGCAGGCTTGGGTGTCCCAGAGACAATCGGCAAGCCATGAGTGCACCGATTGGAGATTGTCGTGAGAAAAGACCAATGCGCCCTCATACTCGCTTTGCTTCGGACGGTTGAGCCAGACTCTGAAAGGAGCCCCCTGTGCGTAACGTTTCAGTTTGCCCTTGAGATTGTTGCGCAAACGAACCCCTGTGCACACAGTACCGCCGGGAACAAAGAAGATGATTCGGAAAGTCCCGCTCGGTCGCTTCCCCTCATAATCAAAGAGCTGGAACACATGGAATTTCAGGTCGATCCCATAGTTCACGATCTCTCGGCAGGCCCGGAGCGAGCGCCGAAGAATCGCTTTGGACTTCTTCTGACGAAGTGCGGGAAATCGTACGGACATACAGACTATTTCCACATCATCCCTGAAATGGTACAGCATGTTGTTAAAAGAATTCGAAAACTGCACGAACGTAAACCCCCGGAGAGGATTTTCCTCCATATTGCGGGACTGATTATTACTCATTGTAAACCTCCATTGTCGAAATTTACCAAAAAACATACACGAAGGGGGGAGGCTTCGACAAAAAACATCCCCCATACGCGATCTTCCCAAGATGCCATCGCTCAAGTTTTCATCGTTCCGGTCTCCCCTGTTTTCGGAGACATAAAATTGCCCCCTATAGTGATAATAAAGAAAATTCCGGAACGGTCAACAGTGACTTTTGAAAAAAATTGCAAAATTTTTGAAAAAATGGTCTGCAGTAGGGGGAGGGGGGGGTATTTTACGCGCCTTTCAGGATGTTTTCCAAGGTTTGCCGTTCCGGTGTGACAGGAAGACCGGAAAGGTAGGCCAATGCCTGATGGATCTTATCCCGTGCCGAAACGACAACATCCCCGGTGACGGCTTCGATGGCTTTCAACTGGGCTTCCTCGCCGATGTGGGTATAATATTTGTCGGCAATATCCGAATCCGTACCAAGGATGGAAAGCAGGACCGCCTTGGGGACTCCCGCTTCGGCACAGTGACTGGCAAAAGTGTGGCGGAGAGAATGGAAGCCGTACTGCGTCATGCGGCGCTTTCGTCCGGGAACGGCAATCGAAGGTTCCACGCCGATCCAGCGGATCACCCGCAGAACGTCCAGATTCACCAGATTGTTACCGATATTTTTGCCGGTCTTGTCACAATGGTTGTAGCGTTCCGCCGTTTGGGGGCAAACATAATCGTTACAGCGCCAGGTGAGGGCCGTCTCCAACACCTGCCTCAAGGGCGCAGCCATGGGAAGCGTCACCTCCTTGCCGGTCTTGAACTGCTTGACCCAGATCCTCTGACGTTCCATGTCGATACTTGACCACTTCAGAAGCACGCAATCCTTCAAACGCTGTCCGGTAAACATCCCGAGATGGTAGATCACCCGGATTTCAGCCTTATGCATGACCTGATATCGCTCATCTTCCAAGACTTCGAGAAGTTGGTGTTCCTGCAACCGTGTGAACGCCAGACGACGGACGCCCAGATCCTGTTCCTCCCGATCCCGGCGGAAGAGCGAGGAGCGAAACGGGTTGTCTCCGGTGTAGAAATCACTCAGCACGGAAAAAATCTTGCGGAGACGCTTCAGCTTGCGGTTATGGGTATGGACGGCAATCCCGGTCGTCTTGAGGTGCTCCGAAAATTCTTCCGCAGTTTGAGGGGTGATGGTCCGCACCTGCCGCAACGGGTCGTTGAGAAAATCAATGAACTCCTGCAAACTCGCCTGATATTGGAGCTTTTCGTTGATCGTGGCGGGAATCGCCCGCTCCGGATGCCGGGAATAATAGTCCCAGATGTCGGAAACACACAGATTGCGCTCCACTTCCCTGAATCCTTTGGCATATTCCACATGCGCGGCAACGATCTCCGGCGTCGCGGCCTTGACGATCGGGATCAATCCCTGAGCCTTTTTGAGTGCCTCGGCGCGATTGGCGGTCTGAAGCGAAACGGTTTTTCTCCGTCCATCGACCTGATAGCGATAGAAATAGATTTTCCCGGGCCCTTTGGTGAAGATGGAACCGACTGCAAGACGAAGCGATTTTGTGTTTGCCATAGAAAGACCTCCTTTGGATTTTCCATGGAAGTAAAATAAATCGCCGTCACTTTCCCGTCAGTTTTCCGGTATCGAAGGGAGCCGAAGGGAATAACGGAAAGAAGTTCAAAGCCTTTCGAGTGGTACTTCGCGGTACCTGGAGCCTCTTCCACGCCGGTGTTCCGAAGGGTGCCGGGGATCTTCCGGAACCGCCTTTTCCCCCGAAAAAAGAAAAAACAGCCGAGCAACAGGCCCGGCCGAAATATAAAAAAATGGTACACCCATAGGGATTTGAACCCCAAACCTTCTGGTCCGTAGCCAGACGCTCTATCCAATTGAGCTATGGGTGCACGTCGTCCTGCCTTCGTGACAGTGCTCATAATATATCACGGGATTTTGAAAAAATCAAGCCTTTCGGCAAAAAAAAGTTGATTTTTTGCCCTTCCGATGTTATTTTATGGAACGGCGGGGCCCGGCGGAAGACTTTCGCGCCCCGGCTGTCACTGTGAGGTTGCTTTATGAAGTACTTTATCCGGACTTACGGCTGTCAGATGAACGAACGGGACTCCGAGGCCATCGGGGCCGCCCTCGAAGAGGCGGGGTTCACCCGTGGGAGCGAGGAGGATTGCGACCTGCTCCTCTTCAACACCTGCAGCGTCCGCGAGGCCGCCGAGCGCAAGGCCAAAGGCAAGATCGGCTACATCCGGAAACTCAAGCTCAAAAAGCCCTCCCTTATCATCGGCGTCACGGGGTGCATGGCCCAGCGGCTGGGCGAGGAACTGCTCCGTGAACTGCCCCACCTAGATTTCGTGCTGGGCACCGGCCAGATGCAACGCCTCGTTCCCCTCGTTCAGGAACTCATGAAAGAACGCCGACGCTGTTCCGAGACGGAACTTTCGGCCGAAGTCCTCGAGAGCATGGGCGGACACGATCAGTCCCCCTCGTGGCACGGCCAGATCGCCATCACGCGAGGCTGCAACCGCTTCTGCTCCTACTGCATCGTCCCCTACGTCCGGGGCCGGGAGATCAGCCGCACGAAAGAGTCCATTCTGACCGAAGCCCGCGCCTTGACGGAGCGGGGCGTCCGCGAGATTTTGCTGCTGGGGCAGAACGTGGCCGCCTACGGCCTCAACGGCGACGTCCGCCCCCCGGCCCCGGATCATTCGCCCTTCGCCGAACTGCTGGAAGAGCTGAACGAGATCCCCGGATTGCTCCGGATCCGCTTCACTTCTCCCTACGTGAGCTACTTCAACCCCCGGCTCATTTCGGCCATGAAGAACTGTGAAAAAGTGTGCCGCAACGTCCATCTGCCCCTGCAGTCGGGGTCGGACCGGATCCTCAAGGCCATGAACCGCCAGTACACCGCCCAAAGCTACCGGGAAAAGGTGGCGGAGATCCGCGAAGCACTCCCCGGCATCACCTTTTCCACCGACGTGATCGTGGGCTTCCCCGGCGAGGAGGATTCCGATTTCGCCCTCACCAGAGAGCTGATGAACGAGGTGGGCTTCGAGCAGGCCTACATCTTCAAGTACTCGCCCCGGCCGGGGGCGCGGTCGGCGCTGCTCGAAGATTCCGTTCCCGAAGAGGTGAAAGAGGAACGCAATCAGATCCTCCTCGACGACCTGAAGGAGCGGATCGGCGCCCGCCTCTCCGGTCTCGTCGGCAGTACGCAGGAGGTCTTGCTCGAAGGGGTCAGCGCCAGAAATCCGGGGCGCTGGAGCGGCAGGACCTCCACCAACTTCGTGGTCCACTTCGAACCCGACGAAACCTGTTCCCCCGGCTCCTTGCGTCAGGTGAAGATCTCCCGCTCAGGCGCGGTGTCACTTTTCGGCTCCCTCCTCCCCTGAACGGAGCGCTGACAGGCGCTTTTCGAGGCCGTTCCGGTCGGGAACGGAGTAGAAGAAGCGCTTCGACTCCGCCTCGAGCAACTGTTCCGCCTCCGCCTCTCTCCCCGCGGCGCAGAGCCAGTCGGCGCGCCGCAGGCACAGTTCGAGGTTGAGGGGGTGGTAACGGAACTTCCGGCACTTGAAATAGTATTCGCAGTCGGCCAGCGCCGCCTCGACGTCCCCGAAAACGTCGCCGTGAAGTTCGGCCAGCATCAGGGCGATCTCGGGCGAAGCGGGGTGGTCCCCCCGGAGCTCCAGCAGTTCGCACTCGGCCTGTTCGTGCTTCCCCGCGGCGATCAGTCCCTGCTGGCGGGAAAGAGGCACCGGGGGAACTTTCAGGAACTTCCGGGGATACAGCATGAAGTCCGTGAGGGCGTTCCCGGCGGGTCCGGCGAAAAGCAGACCGGAGGATATGCCGAAGAGATACAGCACGGGCAGCAGAAAAAAGCCGTCGATGACCACCGAAAGCGGGTTGCCCGCCCTGAACATCGAAAGGGCCGTGTACGCCGCCAAAGCCCCGCTGCCGAGAAATAAAAGGATCTTCAGCAGCAGAATGACGCCGTCGGGGATCTTGATCTTCATTTCCTTTTGCGCTCCCGGAAAATACCGTTTCCATACATTACCCCGCCGACGCGGAAATGTCAAGTTCTTTTCCCGAAAAAAGACTCCGCAAAAATTCCGGAAGCCCCTCGGGGCCTCACGACGGAAATTATCGTTTTTCTTCTGGAATTTCAGGCATTTGTGTGCTATATTATGGCGATATACGTCTTTTTGGCAAAAAATCCTGAAAATGAGGTCCGAAACATGAGTCAGAACGAAACCCTGCCCCGGGCTTACGAGCCCGCCGAAGTCGAAAAATACTGGTTCCCCCGGTGGGAAGAAGGCAAGGCCTTTCACGGCAAGGCCAACCCCGGCAAACCGGGCTACTCCATCGTCATCCCGCCCCCCAACGTGACGGGGATCCTGACCTTGGGCCACGTGCTCAACAACACATTGCAGGACATCCTCTGCCGCCGGGCCCGGATGAAGGGCTTCGAAGTGTGCTGGTTCCCCGGCACCGACCACGCGGGCATCGCCACCGAGGCCAAGGTGGTGAAATACCTCAAGCAGACCGAGAACGTCTCCCGCGACGACTTGGGGCGGGAGGAGTTCATCAAGCGCGTCTGGCGGTGGAAAGAGGAGTTCGGCGGCAAGATCATCCGCCAGCTCCGCACATTGGGCTGCTCCTGCGACTGGGAACGGGAACGCTTCACCATGGACGAGGGGCTTTCCGAAGCGGTGAAAAAGGTCTTCGTGGAACTCTACAACAAGGGGTACATCTACCGGGGCCAGCGGATGATCAACTGGTGTCCCGCGGCGAAGAGCGCCCTCTCCGACGAAGAAGTGATCTACAAGGACGTGCCGGGCAAGTTCTACTACTTCCGCTACCCCGTGGTGGGGAGCGACGAATACGTGGTGGTGGCCACCACCCGGCCCGAAACCATGTTCGGCGACACCGCCGTGGCGGTCCATCCCGATGACGAAAGGTACAAGCACCTCATCGGCAAGATGGTCCATCTGCCCCTGACCGACCGGGACATCCCCGTCATCGCCGACCCCCACGCCGACCCCGAAAAGGGAACGGGCTGCGTGAAGATCACCCCCGCCCACGATCCCAACGACTTCGAAGTGGGCCGCCGGAACAATCTGGAAGTCATCAACATCATGAACCCGGACGCCACGCTGAACGACTTCTGCGGCCCCGAGTTCGCGGGCATGGAGCGCTTCGCCGCGCGGGAAAAATGCGTGGCCATGCTCCGGGAGCAGGGTCTGGTGGAAAAGATCGAGGACATCGTCCACGCCGTGGGTTACTCCGAGCGGGGCGACGTGCCCATCGAAACACTGGTGAGCTCCCAGTGGTTCTGCAAAATGGGGGAACTTGCCAAGCCCGCCATCGAGGCGGTCCGTTCCGGCAAGATCAAGTTCTACCCCGAGCGGTGGAGCAAGACCTATTTCCACTGGATGGAAAACATCCAGGACTGGTGCATCTCGCGTCAGCTCTGGTGGGGCCACCGGATCCCCGCCTGGTACAACGACGAGACGGGCGAAGTCTACGTGGGCATGACCGCGCCGACCAAGCCCGGAAAATGGCGGCAGGAAGAGGACGTGCTGGACACCTGGTTTTCCAGCTGGCTGTGGCCCTTTTCCATCATGGGCTGGCCCGAAAAGACGCCCGAACTCGACTACTTCTACCCCACCTGCGACCTGGTCACGGGGCCCGACATCATCTTCTTCTGGGTGGCCCGCATGATCATGGCGGGGTACGAGTTCATGGGCGAGCTCCCCTTCCGGAACGTCTACTTCACCAGCATCATCCGGGACGAGAAGGGCCGGAAACTTTCCAAGTCTCTCGGCAACTCCCCCGACCCGCTGGACGTCATCGCCGAATACGGCGCCGACGCGCTGCGCTTCTCGATCGTCTACATCGCTCCCGTGGGCATGGATATCCGCTACGCCAACGAGAAGTGCGAGATCGGGCGGAACTTCGCCAACAAGCTGTGGAACGCCTGCCGGTTCCGGCAGATGCAGGGGCCCAGCACCGTGGTGGAAAAGCTCCCCGAAAACCTTTCCGCCGACGAAAAATGGATGGCCGCCAAGCTGGACGCCGCCGTGGGCTTCATCGACGGCGAACTGGAAAAGTACCGGTTCCACACCGCCGCTCACGCCCTCTACGATCTGGTCTGGAGCGACTTCTGCGACTGGTTCGTCGAAGCCGAGAAACTCCCCATGCGCGCCGGCGGCGCCGACAAGGAACGGGCTCTGGCCGTGCTGGACTGGGCGCTCTTCCGCATCCTGAAGCTGCTCCATCCCTTCATGCCCTTCGTCACCGAAGAGCTGGCCCACCGCATGGGTCTCCTGAAGGAGGGCGAGTTCCTCATGTACCAGGCGCTCCCCGTTTGCGAAAACCTGCCCTTCGACGCCGACGCAGCTTCCGCGGAAGCCAAGTTCGAACTGGTCAAGGGCGGCCGCTTCCTGCGCTCCAGCTACAACATCCCCGACGGCCGCAAGCTCAAATTCCACATCAAGGCCGCCGATGCGAAGGCGCTGGAAGGGCTCGAAAGCGAGCTCGATTCGCTGAAACTGCTCCTCAATGCGGAAAGCATCGACCTTTCCCTTGAAAGTTTCGACAGCGCCAAGCTGGGCGCGGCGCCCTCGAAGCTCTGTCAGGCGGGGGTCATCAGTCTGCCGCTCGCAGGCCTCATCGACGTGGAAGCCGAACGGGCCAAGCTGAAGAAGGAGCTGGCCGACATCGAGAAGTGGATCGCCGGAACGGCGGGCAAGCTCAAGAACGAGCGTTTCGTGGCCAACGCCCCCGAACAGGTGGTAGCCAACGCACGGGCCCAGCTGGCCGACCTCGAAGCCAAGAAACAGCGGACCGAAGAGCTCCTCGCCGCCCTCGGGTAACACCATGCAGACCATCGGCATCATCGGACTGGGGCTTCTGGGCGGTTCCCTGGGCATGGCTCTCAAGGGAACTTGCCGCCGCATCGGCTGGGGACGGCGCGAGGACAACCGCGCCGCCGCGCTGGAACTGGATGCGGTGGACGAAGTTTGCGCCCTCCCGGCCGAACTGCTGAAGAAAGCGGACCTCGTCGTCCTCGCCATTCCGGTGCAGGCGACGATCGACTTCATGGCGGAACACGCCGCCGAATTTCCCGCTGAAACCGTCGTCACCGACGTGGGCTCCCTCAAAGGGGAGATCTGCGCCGCGGCGGAAAAGTTTCTCGCTCCCCGGAACATCCGTTTCGTGGGCTCCCACCCCATGGCGGGGACCGAAAAACGGGGCGTGGGGGCGGCCTTCCCCACCCTCTACGACAACGCGGACGTCTTCGTCCTCGACGGCGGCGGCGCGGATCCGGAAGCGGTGCAAGCCGTTGCCGCCATGTGGCGGAGCGCGGGCGGCCACCCGAAATTCCTCGCCGACGCCAAGACCCACGACGCCCTCGTGGCCCGGACCAGTCACGTGCTCCACATCGTGGCCTCGGCCCTGACCTCGGGGATCCTCGGCGCGGAAACTTCCGAGGAGCAGCTGAAACGCTTCGCCGGGTGCGCCACGGGCTTCCGGGACAGCTGCCGCATCGCGGGGAGCAATCCCGTCATGTGGCGGGAGATCACCGAAAAGAACGCTTCCGCCATCCTCAAGGCCATGGACGAATTCGAAGCGTGTTACTTCAACTTGCGCCGCCTCATCGAAACGGGCGACTTCGACGCTTTCGAAAAGGAATTCGAGCGGGGGCGGGAACTCCGGGAAAAGTGGCTCGCCTACAAGAACAACAGGAGCTGAATCATGAACGACATGGCTGTCGACATAAAGAACGCCTCGGTCTATCTGGGAGGAAGGGAGATCCTCCACGATTTGAGCTGGCAGGTCCCCCGCGGCGGCCGGTGCTTCATCCTCGGCGCCAACGGCGCGGGCAAGACCACGCTGGTGAAGATGCTCATGGGCTACGCCTGGCCGGTCTACGGCGCCCAGGTGGAGATCCTCGGCAACCGCTTCGGCTGCACCAATCTGGTGGAACTGCGCAAGCGCATCGCCTGGGTCAGCCCCTGCATGCAGCAGTTCACCGACACGGAGTGGACGGGGCTGCAGATGGTCCTGAGCGGCTTCGACGGGACTCTGGGCCTGTTCCGGAAGCCCGAAGAGCACGAGGTCGCCGCCGCACGGGCGCTGATGAAACGGTTCCGGTCGGAGCATCTGGCCGACCAGCAGATCTTCACCATGTCCTCCGGGGAACAGGTGAAGATCCTCATCATGCGGGCGCTCCTCACCAAGCCTGAGCTGATGATCCTCGACGAACCAAGCGTCTATCTGGACATGCCGGGCCGGGAGTTCCTGCTGGGCGAGATCGGCAAGATGGCCGCCGAAATGCCCGAACTCACCATCATCTTTATCACCCAGCGCATCGAAGACATCCTCGGCGTCTTCGACGAAGGCATGATCCTGAAATCGGGCCGCATCATGTGTCACGGCCGCCGGGACCAGGTCCTCACCGAGGAAAACTTAAGTTCCATTTTCGATCTGCCCATCCGGCTCATCCGGAATCCTTCGGGCCGGTACTGGGCGATCCTCGAGCAGTGAGTCCGGGCCGAAGAACCGGAGAGCCGTTGACCGGGAAGAGCAAAATGCCGGAAAATCCAGAAAAGTTCTCAGGAGAAGTTCTCCGGTTCCGCTACCGGGACGACGAGAAAGGCTTTTCCGTGGCCGTGGTCAAAACCTGCGACGGCGACGAGATCACCGTGTGCGGCCCCATGCCCGGCGCGGAACCCGGACGCAAGGTCGAACTTGAAGGGACTTTCGCCCACCATCCCGAATACGGCCGGGAGTTCCGCATCACCCGCTGCCGTGCGGCACTGCCCGAGTCACCCCAGGGGCTGATCCGCTTCCTGAGTTCCACGGTGCCGGGGCTGGGCCCCAAGCACGCCGCCGCCATCGCGGAGCATTTCGGGAAGGAAACCATCGACATCCTCAACCGCTTCCCGAGGCGGCTGAAGGAGGTCCCCGGCATCGGGGCCAAGCGGGCCGCCGTCATCTCGAAGGTGTGGAAGGAATCCTCGGCTCAGCGGGAGTCGCTGATCTTTCTGCAGGGGCTCGGAATCACCCCCGCCTACTGCAACCGGCTCCTCAAAGCCTACGGCGACCGGGCCCCCGAGGTGGTGCGGAAGAATCCCTGGCGCGTGGCGGACGAGGTGGAGGGCTTCGGCTTTCTCAAGGCCGACGAGATCGCAAAAGCGCTGAACATCGCCGAGAACGCCCCGGCCCGGCTCCGGGCGGCGGCCTTCTTCACGGTGAACACCCTCGTCGCCTCGGGCCACGTCTGCGTCCCCGAAGAGGAGGTGCTGCGCAGTGCGGCCTCGCTCCTGAAACTCCCCGAAGAAAGCGCCCGGCAGGGCCTCGCGGAGGCCGTCAAAAGCAAACTTCTGCTCCGGCTCGACGGCATGATCTACACCCCCGCCATGGCCAAGGCCGAGACCGCCTTGCCGGAGCGGATCGCGAAGCTCGCCCGAGCGGAAAAGTTCGCAGGGTCCCGTCTGGGCCAACTCCCCCCGGAAAGCGCCCGCCGCCTCGCCCCGGAGCAGCTCCGGGCGGTGGAGACGGTGAAACGCGTCCCCCTTTCCATCGTCACGGGGGGCCCCGGCGTGGGCAAGACCACGGTCATGGGGGAGATCGTGAAGCTTGCCAAAGCGGCAAAACTCGACATCGCGCTCGCCGCCCCCACGGGCCGGGCCGCCAAGCGTCTGGCGGAGTCCTCCGGGCTCGAGGCGAAGACGATCCACCGCCTGCTGGGCTACGATCCCCGGAGCGACGCCTTCGAGTTCGATGAAAACACGCCGCTTGATTGCGATCTGCTCATCGCGGACGAAGTTTCCATGCTGGACCTGCCGCTCGCCAATGCCCTTTTCGCCGCATTGCCCGTCGGGTGTTCCGTGGTGCTGGTGGGGGACACCGACCAGCTGCCCTCCGTGGGGCCGGGGACGGTCCTCGCCGATCTGGCCAACAGCGGCTTTTTCGCCGTGACTCATCTGACGCAAGTCTTCCGGCAGGCGGCCGAGAGCTCCATCATCGCCAACGCCCACCGGGTGATCCGGGGGCAGATGCCCGTCGCCCCCCGGCTCAGGGAGGGCGAGACCGCCGATTTCTACTGGATCGATCCGGGGGATCCCGCCCGTGCGGAGGAGCTGGCGGAAAAACTCGTCGCGGAGCGGATCCCCGCCCGCTTCGGCTTCGACCCCGTGAAGGATATCCAGCTCCTCACCCCCATGAACAAGGGCGACGGCGGGGTCTTCCGCCTCAATCCCCTGCTTGCGGGCCGGCTGCTCGAAAAAGAAGTTCCCTCGTTCCACTGCGGCGAACGGTGTTTTTCCCTCGGCGACAAGGTGATGCAGCGGACCAACAACTACGACAAGAACGTCTTCAACGGCGACGTGGGCTTCGTCTCGGCCATCGATGAGGAAGAGCGCAAGTTCGCCTGTTCCTTCGACGGCGGGGAGCGAACGGTGGAGTACGCCTTCGACGAATCCGACCAGCTGAGCCACGCCTACGCCATCACGGTCCACAAGTCCCAGGGGGGCGAATACCCCTGCGTGGTGCTGGTTTTGTTGAAATGCCACTACCTGATGCTCCGGAGGAATCTCCTCTATACCGCCATGACCAGAGCAAAAAAACTCCTCGTCCTCGTGGCGGAGCGTCAGGCGCTGGAGATCGCCGTTTCCAACAACCGCCGGGAGCGCCGCTTCTCGCTCCTCGGCGACCGCCTCAGAGCGTTGAAAAAAGGCGTTCCCCTCACAACCGGAGAGTGAGTCTTTTCGGACTGAGCCTGAAGCTCTTTTCCGCCTTCATCCCCGTGTTGACGTGAGTCACGCGGATCGTCCACGTGCCGGGCTTGTCTTCCAACGCCATCTGCCAGGAAACGGTGTTCCCCCGCACGTTGGCGGCGTAGGGCCGGACAAATTTCCCGTCCGGTCCGGAGAGTTCCACGTGGAAGGTCTGGACGCCCGACGCGCCCACGGCTGCGAAGGAGACGGAAAGCGTATCGCCCGACATCACTTCCGCAGGGGCCTCGACCGCGATCTTTTCCGTCTTGTTCTTCATGACGGTGTAGAGGAGCGGCCAGCCGGGGACCAGCTTCGCCTTGAAGTTCTTCCCGCTGCCCAGATATTTTCCCTCACGCACGTCGTAGATGTGCCCGGCAAAGGGGAGCGTCACAGTCATGTCGGCGCCCTTTTTCAGGTCGAAACGCCGTCCGGAATACGCGCGCCGGATGATCCCGAGGACGTAATTGGGCCCGTCCTTCCGGAGCATGACCCGTGCGCCGAGCTGACCGCCCTTCGCGTCGGTGAGCCGCACCGCGGGGACCGCCCCCGCTGCCTTCATCCGCTTCGCCACGAGGGCGCGCAGGGTCCGGCACAGTTCGGCGGAGCCCGAGATCACCGTGCTGAGTTCGCCCCCGGCCCCGCCCAGAAGCTCCGCCTGATAGCCTCCGAAGCTCAGATTGAAGTTCACCGCCCTGCCCTTGCCCACGGGGCGTTCCACGCAGGCGGGAAGCGCCTTTTCGGCGGTGATGAACTCGCCCTTGAGTTCGGGCGTATCGAACTTGCGGGGGGTGAGCTCCACCTTGGTCCCTGAGTCCGGGAAAAGTTCCGCGAGGATGGGATTCTTCTTCCGGATCCCGCTTACGCTGTACCGTCCCGGAGCCATGTCCGCCAGCACCGTGCCGCCGTCGCGGCAGAAGGCGGCGATCCGGCGGCTTTCCGCCTCGGACAACGAGAGGGCGACAGGCAGGACCAGCACCTTGAAGCCCTTGATGGAGAATTTCCCGTCCGCCAGCTGCTCGTAACTGATGAAGCGGAAGGGGATCTGCAGGTCGTTCAGAAGCGCGATCCAGCCGTTCACGGCGTTGTGCCAGGCGCTCGCGCCCACGGTGGCCATGGCGGTGTAGAGGGAACTCTGGGAATAGAGGACCGCCACGGGGGTTTCCGGCGGTTCGGCCCCCAGAACGAGCTTGCCGGGGCCGCGGGTGATCTCACGCATGTTCTTCGCGTAGACGCGCAGGCTCGCCGACGGGGTCACATCCCCCAGCATGGCGGTGCCGTGCCAGTTGGCCAGCAGATTGGCCCCCATGAAGAGGTTGTCCCAGAGTGGCGTGCAGTTGTATTGTTCGTGGAGCTCGTGGGCGGGCGTGTAGCCGCCGCCCCACTGGCCCGTGATCATCCCCGGCTGCTTGAAGCTGTGGACGAGATAGCGCTGGGAGCCCCCGTAGTAGCAGAGGAAGGTCTGACGCTTGAGCATCCTGTTCCAGTCGTAGGAGAGCCCGGCGTTCCCCGTGCCGGAAAGGCCCGCGTGACTGCCGGGGATGGTCTTTTCGAGGACGCCGATATGGGTCCCGCACCAGCTGGAGGCGAAGACGCCGCTCATGAAAAGCCGGTGCAGCAGCCAGGGGGCGAAGCTCTTCCCGGCGCACTCCCGGAGCTGACGGGGCCGGACGTCGTCCCATTTCCTGAAATCCGTCCCCCACTCCCGGTTCAACGCGTCGAGGGAAGGATAATACTTCTTCAGCGCCTCCCGGAACCGGGCGAGGCAGTGGGGCGAATAGCAGACGCTGCCGCCGATATAGGCTTCATCCGAGAGGAGGTGATACTTCACGTCGTAATAAGGATATTCGAACTTCCGCACCGCCTGTTCCGCCGTCGCCAGCAGTTTTTCGGCGTAGGCGGGATCGGAGAAACAGGGTGTCCGCACGTCGTTCGGGGTCAGCCGGTCGTTCTTGTAATCGATGAAAGTCTTGCGGGTGCCGCCGGAGCCGATGGTCACGGGGGTCATGTCCAGATTCCGGATGTTCCGCAGCATGCCGCGTGTCTCCCGGCCGTAGGAAACGGACATCATGGAAAATCCCAGCTCGCGCAGAAGATAGTTCATTTCCCCCTTGCCGATCCAGATGAAGCCGCGGGCGTCGGCGGGGTCGAGGCCGGGTTCGGGCAGGGAGAACTCCACACTCTTCCGCCCGGCGATCCGGCCGTCGGGGGCGCGGAGTTCCACGCAGAGGCGGTTCAGCACGGTGAAGGGCGCTTTCGGGGTGAAACGGAAAGTCAGATCCCCCTTGGCGACAGCCTTTTCCAGTCCGGTCCGGGAATCCGCGATCAGCCGGCCGTGGGCGTCGGTGACGTGACAGACGACTGTGTAATCTTTGGGGAAGGAGCCCTTCACGCGCCAGGAGACTTCACCGCCCCGGCGGAAGATGCGGTCCGGCGCGGCCAATTCCACATCGATGGGGGTCTCGGGCGTCTTCCAACTGATGGCGGCGCAGTCGTGGACGGGGCTCCCCCCCTCCTTCGTCAGGAGCCGGATCTCGCCCGTGAGCACCCCGCCGGGCAGAGGCCCCGGCAGGGGAACGTCGACGGTGTGCTCCCCCTTCCGGAGCTCGACTGAAGACTGGAACAGCATATCCATTTCCCGGTGCATCCCCGTGAAGGCGATCTCGACGACCGCCTTGGTTTCCGCCGCGGCCCGGATCGTGAGAAGCAGTTTATTGCCCCGGACCTCGGCCTTCATGATCTCCGCCGCCCGGGGCGTTCCGCTCATCTTGAGCACGGCCTTCATGACGGGCAGATAGGAGTACTCCCACCAGGGGTAGTCCTTGCTGTAATAAGAGGGCATGGTCTCCCCGACGAAGCTCTCAGGGACGCAGGGGAGATCGGTGGAGCGGGAACTCACCAGCGCCGCACGGGGACCGACGGCAAAGGAAGCGTTGAGAGTCTTCTCGGGAACTTCGCGCAGCTGAGGCAGGAGCATCCACCCGGCGGGGGCGGGGACCAGTTTGCCCGTGAGGGCGGCGGGGACTTTGGCGCACTCCCAGAAGACGATGCCGGAGCCTGCTTTCTGCCACTTCTTCAGGATCTCCACGAACTCAGGACTTGCGTTCTTGAAGTCGAAGCGGTAGATGAGGACGCATTTCGGGGGAGTGGAAAGCTCCTGCATCCGGGCGGTCACGTAGGGTTCGATCTGCTTGCCCCAGTTGGCGCCGTTGGAGCCGAAGACCCCGTGGGAGTTGATGGTGTCGATCTGCTGGAGGAGCGGAATGAAAGTGTACTTGAGGTCCATGCGCTGGGCCAGTTCCACGATCTTGCGCCGGGTGGTGTCCTCGGTGCTGTTGATGGAGCACATGAAAAGGAGCTCCGGCGGCGGGTAAGCCCCCGGTTTCAGCCACTTCTTGTGGGGCGTCACCGTCTCGTGGGAGATCTTCTCGATCACGTCCAGGGGCTTGTACCAGGACTTGACCAGCTGGTCCCGCAGGACCTCGCTGCGGCGGCGGGCCTGAGCGGAAAAGTCCTCGGGAACAAGCGAAACGTCATCCACATAGAGTTTCTGCCCGTCGCCCACGCCGTGGACGTTGAACCCCGCATGGAGGAACACCGCGCCTTTCGGCGGATAAAACTCCTTTTCGAGCTTCGTCCAGCCGAAAGCGCCCTTGCGGGAAAGGAGGGGGATCCGGCCTTTGGTCATCTTCTTCTTTTCGGCGTCGAAGAACCAGAGGAAAATGTTGACGCCGCCGTTGATCCTGTTGTCGCACTTGACCCACGCGGAAAAACGATACCGCACCGCGGGATCCACGAGGGAAAGGGTGGAAAAGGTGATCTGCTCTTTGGGCCGGAGCCGGGAGACGCGGATGCCCCGTGAGCCCTCGCGGCCGACGCCCTTTTCCCAGAAATGGGTGCCGGGGACCTTGAAATTCCGCCCCACCACCCGGCCCGCGGGCCGGTCGCCCTTGGCCGAGGGCGTCTCGAAGGAGCCGTTGAAGATCAGTTCGGGCCCGGTGAAGCCTGCCGGGAAGGCGGGGGAAGGCGGCGCGGCCTTCCGGTCCATTTCCACCCGGACGCGCAGGGAGGTCTCCCCCGCGGGAACGCCTCTGAAAAAGGCGTAGTCTCCCCGGATGTCCGGCATCTGGTCGATGTCGCCCGTGAGCGGCGGCACGGCGATGAGGAGCCGGTATTCCCCGTTGTCGAGGCGCTTCACCCGGTGGGGCAGCTGACGGTCACGGGTGGGAGCGCCGTTCTCGCTCCGCCAGACGGAGATCCCTTCGGGAAAGACGTTCTTCGGCAGACGGACCGCGTAGACGCAAGGCTGGAACTGCCGCTTGAGCGTCACTTCGAAGGACTCCGCCCCGCCGGGGGCCGCGCTGCCCGAAGCGAAGGCCTTTTTCTTCCCCGCCCCGGAGGCGAGGAGCCGGACCGCGCCGGGGTAGATGCCCGCGAGGGGCCCCGTCCGATAGGCGGCTCCCTGCAGTCCCGCGACGGCTTGAGCGACCTTTTCGGTGCAGCGGAGCGTCACGGTGTACTCGGAACTTCTTCCCGGAGCGATATCGACCCCGGTGAGCCAGTATTCGAGGGTGTTTATGGGCTTGGACGAGGAAAACCAGCCGTAGAGGGCCGCCAGCCGGTCTTTGGGAACGAAGAGGATCCCGCCGCAGTCATCCTCCTTGCCCGCAAAGGCGCTCCAGGCGTATTTCGGTTCGAGGCTCCACTCCTCCCCCCGGGCGCTGCCGGGAGTGGAAAGGAGTTCCACCGAACCTTTCCGGGGCTGGTAGAAGAGATTGACCTTGCCCGGCGTGTACTCCCGGCGCAGGAAGGTCCGGGTGTTCACCGCCGCGCACAGGGGCGATTTTCCGCAGTTGACGAAGCGGTAACGGACCTCGATCTCGTTCCCCGAGGCGGGAAAAATAAAACTCTTGTAAAGCCGCAGGTCGCGGAAGGCGCGGACGCCCCGTGCGGAAAAGGTGACGGTGACGCCGGTTTTGTTCCGCTCCCACGAAAGGAGTTCGAATCTCAGGTCGCCGAAGGATTCCACGGGGGCCTTGCCGCCCCCCTTCGAAGCGATGCAGAGCCGGTCGTAAAAGGAGCCCTCGCCGGGGACGGTCATGGACTTTCCTTTCCAGCGAAGCGTCCGGAGCGTGGCCCCGTCGGGGGAAAGTTCGGCCTCGAATCCGCCGGACTTGACCGGGAACAGGGGCACTTCCGCAACGATGGAACTCAAAGCGAAACAGCACAGCACGAACAGAAACTTTTTCATATCGCATCTCTCCATTAAAAGACGAATTTCAAAACAGCCCCGCGGTCATCACCAATCCTTCTTGCCGCCCTGAGGCCACCAGAAATAGTTGTTCGAGGCCTCGTCTGCTCTCCAGACATCGTAGGGCACACTCTTGATGCCGAGAGTCAGCACATGACCGTCGAGCATGACCGCGTTGAATTTGTTTTCGCCGAGGAGCAGAACGCCCATGGCGGTGAAGGAGGGCCCCGTGCCGTGAGGCGGGGCGGGATAGGTGGCGACGGCGGAGGGGGAGTCCTTGTAGTTGATGCGCTCCCGGGAACATTCGCCGAAGAAGCAGGAACGGGAAGGCTTGTTCACCCGCGACGCGTGCAGAATGGCGTTCTGCCCCGGAACGAGGCTCACCCGGTTGTTTTCGCCGATGCCGTAACGGATCGTGTCCGCATCGGTCCAGAGGGTGAACCGCTCCCGGCCGTTGACGGCGGGACAGGCGAATTTGCTGACTTCATAGGCACTCCCCTCCTGATACCAGCCGCCCACGGGGGCTTTCTGAAGAATCCCCAGATAGGGAGGGAGCATGCCGTCGCTGCCGCCCCGCAGGGCGAAACGGCTGGACTTGCCCTTGGACCCGGCGTTGTAGATCATGGGATAGAAGCCTTTGCTGTCCGCACAGTACATCAGCCCCGCCTTGCCCACGCTGTTGAAATTGTTGGAGCAGGCGATGGTCTGCGCCCGGCCCCGGGCCTGTTGCAATGCGGGCAGCAGCATGGCGGCCAGAATGGCGATGATGGCGATGACCACCAGAAGCTCGATCAGGGTAAAAGTTTTTCGTTCCGTCATTTGCTGTTCTCCTTTTCGTGCCGGGGTTCACGGACGACGAACTCCGTTGCGGGGGTGGTGTACGTTCTGAAATAGCCGCACTCCTGTTTGCGGGTGACATCCTCGATCATTTCGACCACCGCACGGGCGTGAGCCGCCAGCGGGTGGGTGACGGCCGTCACGTCGAGGGATTCCACGGGCATGCCGAGATAGCGTTGGAAGTTGTCATAGCTCACCAGCTGAAAATCCTTCCCGTAAACAAGACCGCGGCGTCGGAACACGTCGAACATGCCGTAGGTGAAAAAGTCGCTGACCGAAAAGATCACGTGATCGAAAAGTTTTTCCTCGAGAAAGGCTTCCGCGCACCGGCTCCCGACCATGACGGAGGAGCCCTGAACCGCGTTTTCGGCATAGCAGATGCGGAAATCTTCCTCGCGGAACCCCAATTTCAGACCGCACTCTATCAGGGATCGCTGGCGGCTCCGCACGGTGACGCTCTCCCAGCCGGGCAGAAAGAATTTGCGCCACTTCCGGGCCTTGAACCAGGCCAGCGCTGCGGTCATGCCCGGACGGTAGTCGTAGACCACCTGATGCCAGGGCCCCGGCGCGGGAGAATCGTCGCCGTAGAGGATCACCTTGGCCGCCGCGTTTTCCAGCGCCTTCGAATCGAACAGCCGAAGCCCGGCGGGGATGACGATCACGTCGTACTTTTTCAGCCGGGCCCCCAGAGACTCCACCGGCCCAAAGCGGTCGAAGAAGATGCGGAAGTCGATCTTATGTTCGGTGAGAAGCCGGCAGAGCTCCTCCATGAATACGTTGGTGGGGTTGGTTTCCAGCGAAGCGATGGAGTCGAAGATGCTGCACCAGGTGATCCCCACGTGGATTTGATCCTCCTTCCCCCGGTTGGCCCGGACGAAGTTGCCGCCGCCCCGGACCCGGGAAATGAAGCCCTTTTCCGCCAAACGGTTCAGCGCCCGGTCGGCAGTCTTGACCGAAACGCCGTACCGGGAGGCAAGTTTCGCGGCGGAAGGCAGTTTGACCCCTTCGGCGACGGCCTCTTCCACGATCTCCCGCTCGATGGCTCCGGCGATGGAGCGTGCGGTAAACTTCTTTTTTTCCGGCATAAGAGCTCCCTTTTTCTGCGGCACGGAGTAAATATAGCAGAAGATCGGTCAAAAAACAATGCTTCCCCCGCAAAAAAAGGGTCGGAACTTCGCCATCTTTGCGGCGAAGTTCCGACAAAAAAGTACGTCAGGGCCCGGATTTTTCAGCGGGGGAAGAGCTCTTTCAGGGGCCGGGTCGACCGGTAGATCTTCTTCGCTTCCCCGAGGGAGAGGGGTGAAGAAAAGAGCCCGAAGTCATCCAGAATGCCGTTGAGATAGGCCCCGTTGACGTAGCCGATGCCGAACGCACCGTGTTCCGGGGGAAGAGGCGAGACGCCCGACTTGTGGAAAACCTTTTCCCCGTTGACGATGATGGCAAGTTCCATGTTCTTCCCCTTGCGCTCCCAGTTGAAGACGAAGTGATACCAGTTGTCGGGACTTTCCGGCAGTTCGGCGACGCCGCAGGAAGCTGAAACGCCTCTCCCGGCAATGCCCGGAACGCCGAGACTCACGCTGTTGGACCAGGCGCAGATATACAGCAGACGCTTCACCTTGGAGGCGGGCTGAACGCCGCAGAGGGCGATGGCCGTGGCGTACCGGGCGTCCCGGCGGAGCCAGGGAGCCTTGATCCAGCAGCTTATCGCCCCTTTGCCGGGGGAGTAGAGGGCGGGATCGACATCGATCACGTCCACGTTCCGCATTTTTCCGGGGGCGTGGTAGGTGTTGGCGTAACCGATCCCCTTGTCGAACATCACGTTGTCCAGCTCCGCCGCCTTTTCGGCCCGGATCCGGAGCGTTCCGGCGTCATCTTCCGGAACGACGACCACGGCGGCTTCCCGGTACTCCGGCCCGGCCTGAAAGGAGGCGAGCTCCTTCCGGTTGAAGGTGACAAGGATCTTCCCCTGCCCCCGGTAACGGAAGGACAAGGTGCCGGGGATCCCCGGACGGATGGTCGGCAGGGGCAGAGCCGCGACGGAGTTTCCCGGCATGACCAGATGATTGCTCTTGCCGCCCAGCTTCGCGCCGCCGCTCAGGACCACGTCGGCGGGAGCGAAGCTGTTGACCGTCCGGCGCTCGATGAGCAGGGCCTTGCCGAAACGCCCCGGCACCTGACGGATGGAACTTGAAAAATACTTGACGCCGGGGACCTTGCGGGTCTCGCCGTCCAGAAGAAGCCTGAGTTCCGCGCCGTCGAGGGCGGTCAGGCACAGGAACAGGGCCGGGATCGAAAATTTCCACATGACAGGGGCCTCGGGTTCACAGCTGCGGGAAACGCTGCCAGTCCCGGTAGAAGTTGTTGGGATCGTTGGCCTGGGACCATCCCGGGGGGATGAAATCGGTACTCTTCCCGTCGCCCCGCGCAGGCTTGAGGTGCAGGTCCACGAAGAGCACGTTGGCGGATTTGTTGTGCCGGAAGCAGAAGTGGTTCCTGGCACAGAGACCGCCGCCGTAGTTGGCCGCTTTGCCGTCGCCGGTGTAGACCTTGGTGAAGTTGTCGTAGCCGATCTCGCTCATCATCAGGCGGCCGCCGGGATTGCGCACGTTGACCACGGGCTCGGTGATCCCGGTATCTTTCTCCGGATACCGACTGGCATTGGCCAGATAGCTGTTGAAGGCGTAACTGAAGTTGGTGTTCCCCTTGTAGGTTCCGTCTTCCACGTACCCGTTTCTCAGGGAGTCGGGGTAGCGGCCGCCCACGGGGCATCTGGTCAGCTGGGGCGTGTTGTCCGTGACGAGGTACTTGGAGTTGATGTAGCTGTACATATTGCCGTAGCCCTTCGTGTTCCGGTGCTGGTAATCGAAGAGGAAGTTGGAAACGCCGGTGCCGCAAAGAAGCCAGCCCTTGTTGCTCGAAGCGTACTCCATGGCCGCCATGCCCAGCTGCTTCAGATTGCTCTGGCAGGAGGTGTTTTGGGCCCGGTCCCTTGCCTGCTGCAGCGCGGGCAGCAGCATGGAGGCGAGAATGGCGATGATGGCGATGACCACCAGCAGTTCGATCAGCGTGAAGACTTTTCTTTCTTTCATGTTCCGTACTCCTCAATCGGTTATTTTATGATGATCCTGCCGAAACGTTCGGGACGGCTGAAATCCCCGAAAGTGGGACTCCAGCAGGTGTACTCGGAGGGGTGGACCGTCCGCCGCACCCGGCAGAAGTTCGCGCCCCAGACGTCGCCCAGATACTCGCGCGCGCCCGCCAGGTCGGCGATGGGGATCCTGACTTCGGCGGACCAGAAGTCCGCTCCCCGGAAGGTCTTGACCTCCGCATGGGGCTTCCACACGGCCTTGGGGATATCCTTGCGGAAGGTCCGCACGGTCCCCAGCGAGTTGAAGACGATCTGATACACCTTGCCTTTTTCCGGGACGAAGAAGAAATCGAGGCAGTTTTCATCCCAGACCTTGCTTTCGGGTCCCCGGCACGAATCGGCGATGTTCTTCACGAGGGGCTCCTCGCACCGGACGCCGATGTAAAGATCGTCCTTGTACCGGAGCAGCCGGAGGTCCGATCCGATTTTCATGGGTTCCGCATTGTCCTTGGCAAGTTCGATGCGCAGGACCTTGGCCTGCTGCCACACGGCGTCATCCACCTTCCCGTCCATGACGGGGGCCGCCGCAACGGGGGTGACGGCGGCGCTCTTCCGGGCATTGGCCGCCATCATGAAGGCGAAGACGTTGGAATCGAAGGGCAGACGGTAATTTTTCTCGGTCTTGGCGAGCTTCGGTGCGGTGTTGGAGGGCAGCGGGCCCATCTTCTTGAGCATTCCGTCGCGCTCACGTGTCAGTTTCAGCGCTTCCGCGACGATCTTCACATCGGGCCGGGGCGTCCCGACCACCTTGGAGGCCAGCGCGTAAAGTTTCACCGTGGCCTGACAGTACTCCAGATTGGCGACGGCGACGCCGATGCGGGCCCGCTGTCCCGGATCGGCAGTTTTGGCGGCGGCGGCCGTCAACTCGGGCAGCCACTTCTCTGCCAGTCCGGGATAAACTCGGGTCAACACGCCCGGATAGCGTTTGATGTACCCCATGGAAAGGTCTTCGTCGAGCTTGGTGTTGGCGAAGCGTTCCAGCCGGTTTTCGATATCGGCGAAATAGGCCTTCATCACGGGAGCCCCGGCGGGGCCGTAGCAGTCGCGCAGCGTCTCGTCATAGAATTTCGCCCGGTCCTTGACGCCGCCCCACGCATATTTCAGGTAGAAGTAGTTGTTCAAGGCGGCGGCGCCGTAACTCGAAGTGTTGTTGATGTCGATGCCGGTGACGCCGGCGGCGTAGAGGTTGTCGTAGAGCATGGAAATGTTGCGGAACTGGCAGCAGGGCAGCTCCAGTCCGCCCATGCCTTCGGGGAAGGTGTAGAAGTAGAGCTTGGCCAACACACGCCGCCAGCCCTTGAGGTTTTTCAGATGCCGCGCACGCGTCTCGCTCCGGTAGTAGCTCAATCCGGTGTCGTTCATGACCTCCATCATGGAAACGGCGGGATGGGCCTTGACTTTGCTCACGCTTTCGGCGTAAAAGGAGTAGGCGTAGAGGCCGAGCCTCTGGTCCGGGATGACTCTGGTGATCCGCCGGGCCATCTCGTTGGCGTAGGTGATGATCCGCGTGGTCATGATCCGGCTGCCGTCGGGGCGGACGCCGTCGTCCAGGGCCTGACAGCGGGCGCACTCGCACATGTTGCCCCCGTCGTTGGGGGTGAGGGTCAGCATGATCGGTTTTTTGAACCGCTTCGCGTAGTCGATGAGATTGGCGGCCAGCTGATCCAGCGCCCCGGGGTTTGTGGTGCAGATCTGCAGTCCGTGATTCAAAGCGTCGGTCCCGAGGCGGCGGCCGCCCACCAGCGCGAAGTACTCCGGATGATCCGCGAAGTATTTGCTCTTGGGAAGATGATGGAGCCAGCTGTGCGAAGCCTGCCACACGTTGGCGTTGCCGCTCCGGTTGCGGCGGCCGAAGAAATGGTTTTCCATGGCCTGCTTCTTCGACATTCCGGCCCGTGTCTGGTAGTTGAGACGGCGGTGATCGAAGCGGGGAGCATCACGGTAGTCCAGTTCGGGAACGGTCCAGCTGCTTCTTTTGGGGACGTATTCGCCCAGCTCGCCGGGCATGAACCAGCGGATCCCCAGCTGTTTTTCCAGAAAATCGCAGACGCCGTACCAGCTCCCCGTCCGGGCGCCGTTGGCCCAGTGGTTGTTCAGGACGTCGCCCTTGGTGTCGTTGCCCGAAATGTAGATGTCATTGCCCGCGGTCCGGACCCGGAAGCCTTCCGGTTCCGTCACCTTGTCGAAGCCGATCATGAAGGCCGGGCGGTTCCCCCGTTTTTCCGGCTTGAGGATGGGGAGACGGGCCCCCGTGGCCTTCTGGATGTAGGTCTGCAGATCCCGTGCCGCAAAGGCCGCCGGGCCGGGATTGGCCGGATCGACCACGATGCAGTAGGCGCTTTTTCCCTCTTTCACCACCTGAAGGGGGGCGGCTCCGAGCTCTCCCGCGCCCCAGAGAAGCGCGGCCGAAAACAGACACGCTTCCAGCAAATTGCTCCGAAGTTTCATAGCTTCCCGTTTTCTCCTTTCCCTGGATCTGTCGTTCGAACCGTGTTATCATTATCTTCACAACAAAGGCTGTTCCGAGGAATATCTTCCCCCGTGATGCATTCCGGATGCGCTCCGGGGATCTCCACCGCGCGCCGGGCCTTCCGGAACGCTAATATACACCGGGTCGGGAAAAAAGTCAAGTCCCGCAAAATTTTCGCGCCGGAGCGGAAAAAATTTGCAAAAGGAGCCTTTTCATGCTATATTTACGGCAGAGAACCTTTTTTCAAACGCGGGGGGATGAAAATGGCTTTTACGATACGCCGTTTCGAAGATCGGGACGCCGCACGGGTGGCGGAGATCATGTACGAGAGCTTCAGGACCGTCTTCGGCAAGATGTGGGAAGAAAACGAGACCAAAGGCGACGGCTCCTATTGGAAGGAACACGCCCACGTCGAGACCCCGACCTTCATCGCGACCTCCTTTGTGGCGGAGCAGGAGGACGGCAAGGTCATCGGCTTCCTCCATGTGGACGCCAATTTGAAGCGGGGCCTGGGTATCCTCCACAGCATCGGCGTGGATCCGACGATCTTCGCCCGCGGGGTGGGCACGGCGCTGGTGACCGAAGCGGAAAAATTCTGGCGGCTGCACCGGATGCGCAAGATCTACACCTGCACCTCGCACGTCAACCGGCGGGCGCTGGCCTTCTACAAGCACATGGGATTCCACGAGGAGGGGCTGCTCAAGAGCCACTTCTTCGACGGCATCGACGAGATCCAGCTGGCCAAATTCTACAGCTACGACGACTGAGAAAAAAGGAAAAAAAACTTTTTTACGACTTGCATTTCGATATCGTCCGTTGTATATTAAACGGCAAAGGGAGTTGAATCCACTAACAAAGGTTGAATCATGGCTGGAAATCCGAAACTGACAGTGCTTTTCGAGAAACTGCGGGGGAAGACCTTCGAGATCGACAAGGAGGTCGTCACCATCGGCCGCAAGGAGGGGAATGACATCTGCCTGAAGGACGGTTCCGTCAGCGGACACCACGCGGACATCATCAAGCAGACCAATGAGGACGGTTCGGTCGTCTGCATTCTCAAGGACAACGACAGCAGCAACGGCACACGGGTGAACAGCGCCCCCATCCAGGAACAGGTGCTCAAGAGCAACGACCTGATCACGTTCGGCTCCGTGGAGGTGCTTTTCGACAGCAACGACGGCAGCGGCGGCGGCGAGAGCACCGACGGCACCGTGACCCGGCTCACCCACACCATCGACCTTTCCAGTCTGGACACCAACGTTTCGACCACCCCTGCCCTGACCAGTCTCAATCCGCTGGAAGTGGGTGAGGAAAAGAAAAAGAAAATGACCAATCTGGTCACGATCGGCGTCATCGTCTTCTTCGCCGTGGTGGCGCTGGCCGTGGTCGTCATGGTGATGATTTCCATCTTCAAGAAGTAAGTTGAGCAGATCCGACCGGTTTTCAAGTTCACACAGGCGCGTCGGAACCTTCCGATAGAGGCAAAGGTCTCCGGCGCGCTTTTTTTACCGAAGGACAGAGGAGTCGCATAATGGCCGAGAACAACAATAAAGATGAAGAAAAACGGGGTCCGGAGTCTCCGGAACAGAAGAAAAGAAACGCCCAGGGGGAAGGCCGCCGTCCGCCCCGGGCCGCCATCGTCTGGCTGGTGATCATGCTGCTCATCGGGTCCCTCTTCCTTTTCAAGGGTTTCGGCAGCGGCCAGAAAGCGGACATTTCCCAGAGCCAGTTCGAGCTGATGCTCAGATCCGACCTCATCGAGACGGCGGTGCTGGTCAGCGAAGGGGACCGGGTCTTCACCGTCGAGGGATTCATCAAGAAGCCCGGCTCCGGCAAGGGGACGAAAAGTCCGATCCCCGAACGCTACCGTACGCGGGTGATCTACTCCAACGCCCTCAACGAACTTCTGGCCCACACCCGGGTCCAGGTGGATTCCAACAACGCCGGCGTCTGGAATTTCCTCCTTTTCGCCCTGCTGCCCGTGGTGGTGATCGTGGGCATGATCTACTTCTTTTCCGCCCGCCAGATGCGCATGAACGGCCAGGGGGCCATGGAATTCGGCCGCAGCCGCGCCCGGATGATCCCCCCCGATGAACTCAACGTCCACTTTTCCGACATCGCCGGGGCCGACGAGGCCAAAGAGGAGATCATGGAGATCGTGGAGTTTCTCAAGGACCCCATCCGGTTCCAGCTGGTGGGGGGCCGGATCCCCCACGGCTGTCTGCTGGTGGGCGACCCCGGCACCGGCAAGACCCTGATGGCCAAGGCGGTGGCCTGCGAAGCGGGCGTCCCCTTCTTTTCCATCAGCGGTTCCGACTTCGTGGAAATGTTCGTGGGCGTGGGCGCCAGCCGGGTCCGGGACATGTTCGACCAGGCCCGGAAACACACCCCCTGCCTGATCTTCATCGACGAGATCGACGCCGTGGGGCGCTCCCGCTTTTCCGGCTGGGGCGGCGGCCACGACGAACGTGAACAGACCCTCAACGCCATGCTGGTCGAAATGGACGGCCTCGAGAGCCGTTCCGGCGTGATCGTCCTTGCGGCCACCAACCGGCCCGACGTGCTGGATCCGGCCCTGCTCCGGCCCGGCCGCTTCGACCGGCAGGTGGTCATGGACCTGCCCGACATCAAAGGGAGACGCCAGATCCTCGACGTCCATGTGAAGAAGATCAAGACCGACGACACCGTGAATCTGGACGTCATCGCCCGGACCACCCCCGGTTTCAGCGGCGCCGATCTGGCCAATGTCTGCAACGAAGCCGCGCTGCTGGCCGCCCGGCGGGGCAAGGAAAGCGTGGGCGAAGCCGAAATGGAAGAGGCACGGGACAAGGTCAACTACGGCACCGAACGCAAGAGCCGGAAGCTCACGGAGCATGACCGCAAGCTCACCGCCGTCCACGAGGCGGGCCACGCCCTGGTGGCCCTTTACGACGAAAAATGCACCCCCGTCCACAAGGTGACGATCATTCCCCGCGGACAGGCCTATCTGGGGGCCACTTTCACCATGCCCAAGGAAGACGTCTACAGCCGCAGCCGCGGCGAACTCGTCGCCGAGATGGCCATGACCATGGGCGGCCGGGCGGCGGAAGAGCTGCTGATGCAGGATATTTCCACCGGAGCCTCCGCGGACATCCGGATGCTCAGCGCCTTGGCCCGGCAGATGGTCTGCGTCTACGGCATGAGTGCGAAGATCGGTCCGTGGAAGTGCGCCGACATGACCATTCATCCCCATCTGCGCATCGACGGCCCCACGCCCGAAGAGGTCTCGCCGGAAACCCAGCGCGAGATCGATCAGGAGATCCGCACACTGGTCAATCAGGCCCTCGAAGACGCCCGGAAGTGCCTCCGGGAGCATCTGGACCAGCTCCGGCTCCTGTCGGAAAAACTCCTCGAAAGGGAGACCATGACCGTGGAGGAGATCAGGGACCTGCTGGGCCTCGAAGACCCGGACGCTCCCGGGAGTGCCGATGCGGCGGCGCCGGAGGCGGGGACGGAGCCCGCCGGGACCGGCTCTCCCGAAGCGAAGATCCCCGCCGCGCCGGAGTGCGGAGCTCCCGATGCCTGATGATATCAAGTGCGCCCTGACTCCGGGCGCGGGAGGCGTTTATATTTCGCTCCACGCCCAGCCCGGAGCCCGGAAAGAGGGCGTGACGGGACTTTTCGGCGCCTCGCTCAAGGTCGCCCTGAAAGCACCCCCCGTGGACGGCAAAGCCAACAGCGCCCTGTTGCGTTTCCTCGCCGACGCCCTGGGAGTTCCCCAGGCCGGAGTGGAACTCTGCGCCGGCGCCTCGTCCCGCGACAAAAAGGTCTTCGTCGCGGGACTTACCCCCGAACAAATTGAACAATTGCTGAAAGTCGAATGAACTGCAAAGCCGTGATCCTGCTGCCCGACGGCATGGCCGATGAGCCCCTGCCGGAACTGGGCGGAAAAACCCCGCTCGAATTCGCCCCCACTCCCGGCATGGACTCCATCGCCGCGCGGGGCGCCAGCGGCACCTTCCTCACCTTGCCCGAAGGGCTCCCCACCTCTTCGGATGTGGCCAACATGTCGGTGCTGGGCTTCCGCCCCGAACTGAACTATCCCGGCCGGGGGCCCATCGAGTGCGCCGGACAGGGCATCGAACTGGGCCCCGACGACGTGGCCTTCAGGTGCAACCTGGTCTACGCCTCGGAGGACGGGGTCCTGCGGGACTACTCCGCGGGCCACATCGACGAGAAGGAGTCGCGCCTTCTCATGGAGGATCTGGAGAAGAATTTCGGTTCCGCCGAAGCGACCTTTCACGCCGGGGTGAGCTACCGCAATCTGCTGGTGCTCCACGGCAGGAGATTTTCCCCGGCGGTCAGGTACTTCAAGCCCGACTCCTCCGCCGACATGCCCCTCGCGGAACTGCAAAGCTCCCCCTCCGACGACTCCCCCGAGGCGGCGGCAACCGTGGCCTTCCTCCACGATCTGGAAGAGCGCTGCGCCGCGTTCCTGAGCGCCCACCCCCTGAACCGGGGCAAAAGCGCCCCCGCCAACCGCATCTGGCCCTGGAGCCCCGGCCGCAAACCGGTCATCCCGCCCTTTTCCGAACTCTATCAGGGCAGAACGGGGGCCGTCATCACCGCGGTCGACGTGATCAAGGGCATCGCCAAGTGCACCGGCATGGATGTGATCGAAGTCCCCGGAGCCACCGGATTCGTGGACACCAACTACAAAGGGAAACTGGAGGCGGCCATCGAAGCGCTGAAAGACCATGACCTGGTCTATCTCCACGTGGAGGCCGTCGACGAGTGCTCCCATATCGGAGATTTGGAGCTGAAGCTCCGGGCCATCGCCGATTTCGACCGGGAGATCGTCTCGCCGCTCCTCGAAGCCCTCGCGGGCCGGAACGACGTCAACGTGGCGGTCCTGCCGGACCATCCGGTGCCCCTGCGGCTGCGCAAACACACCACCGCCCCGGTTCCGCTGGCCGTCTGCGGCCCGGCGGTGCCGGTCCCGGACGGGATCGACGTTTTCAGCGAGATCCGGGCGAAAGAGGGAACGCTGGGCTTCCTCCGGGCGGGGCAGCTGGTGAGGAAAATCTTGGGGCTGGAAGGGTGAGATGCCGGAAAGTGCGCTGAAAAAGGCCATGGATCTGCTGGCCATCCGGCCCCTGACCGAATCCGAACTCAGGACCCGCCTGAGCGCGGGGGGCAAATTCCCCCCTTCCGAAGTCGAGGAAGCGGTCCTCTGCTGCCGGAACCGGGGCTACCTCAATGACGAGTTGCTCGCTTCGGACGCGGCGAGGTTCCTCAACGCCGGAGGCCGGGGACAGGGCCTCATCCGGAAGAAGCTCCGGGCCCGCGGGGTGAGCGAGGAGCATCTGAGCGCGGCCCTGAGCGCTCTTTCCCCTGAAGACGAGGCCGATGCCGCCCGAAGCGCCGGCATGACCAAACTGCGGCTCCTGAGCCGGGAAAAGGATGCGAGGAAAAAGAGGGAAAAACTTTTCCGTTTTCTGCTCTCCCGCGGCTTTTCGCCCGAGACCGCCCTCAACGCCATGGGGGAACTGCTCGGGGGGACACCGGAGGACTCCCCGCCGAACGCCCCGTAAACGCCATAATCTTTGCATCCGGGGATTGACAAGAAGCTTTCCGCCGTGTATATTATATCCGTGGAAGAAAAAGGGAAAGACGAACGGTCATGAAATCACTCAGACTCAAATACACCGCGAACTTCAAGCGCGACTACGTGGCGGGCGCCGCGCTGGTGATTTTCTTTCTCATCGTCTGCGGGGAAATTTTCCTCGCGGTGTCGCTCCCGATCTACATGAACCGCGACGCCGCCCTTGCGGTGTCGGTCCGGCGGCTGCGTCTGGTGGAAACCTTCGACCAGGTCCGCTATCGCGCACGGGCCCTCAAACCCAAGGATGACACCTCCGACTCCGAGGCGGCCCTGCTGATCTGGAATCTGGATCTGATGGCCTCCTATCTCCGGAAGTATTCCCACTACCTCGACGGGGAACAGCTGGCGCTCCTTCAGCAGCAGCTCAACGACATGGACGCCGCCGTCAACCAGCTTTCACGGGGGATCCCCTTTTCCCAGGAATACCGGCTCAACTGCGCCCCCTACCTCAACATGGTCTTGCGAAAAACCGGAGGCGCCAATGTCAAATGACCTTTTCACCTCTTTCGGTTCCGCCCGGATCGCCGTCATCGGCGACCTGATGCTGGACGTCTATCTGTGGGGACAGGTCTCCCGCATTTCGCCCGAAGCGCCGGTCCCCATCGTCAACGTGAAGAAACGGGAAGCCCGGCTGGGCGGCGCGGCCAACGTGATGCGCAATCTGGGAACGCTGGGCGCGGGCCGGGTCTACGCCTTCGGCGCGGTCGGCGACGACAGCGCTGGGAAGGAACTTTCAGGCCTGCTCCGGGAAGCGGGCTTCGACACCGGCGGCGTGGTGACGGCGCAGGATCGTCCCACCACCGAAAAGCGCCGGGTCATGGCCGGCGGGCAGCAGATGCTCCGCGAGGACTTGGAGGAGACCGCCCCCCTGGAGGACGCCCTGCGCCGAAGCATGGTGACTCCGCTGGTGAAACTTGTCCGCGATCACGAAGTCGACGCGGTGATCTTCGAAGACTACGCCAAGGGCGTCCTGAGTTCGTGGATGCTCGAGGAGATTTTGTGCGAGACCCGCAAGGCCGGGATCCCGGCGGCGCTGGACCCCAAGCCGGGCAATCTCGCCCCGGTCAAGGGGCTGACTTTCATCAAGCCCAACCGTTCCGAAGCCTTCGCTCTGGCCGGGCTCTCCGATCCGGGCCCCGACGGCTCCCCCGCCGACGACCCCGCCCTGCGCCGGGCGGCGGAGATCGTCGAAGAGCAGTGGGCGCCCGAATATCTGCTGCTTTCCCTCGCCGCTCAGGGACTGGGGGTTTTCCGGGAACACCGGTGGTTCAGCCTGATCCCGACACGGGCCCGCGAGGTCTTCGATGTTTCCGGGGCCGGCGACACGGTGACGGCGACTTTCGTCCTCGCCTGCGCCGCGGGGGCCGATGTGGCTCTGGCCGCCGAGATCGCCAACTGCGCCGCGGGCGTGGTGGTGGGCAAGGTGGGCACCGCCCCCATTTTCCGAGATGAACTTGTTTCCGCATGGAAAGGATTGAACCGATGAAAGATACGCCCGTCGTCGTCATTATCCCCGCCCGCTACGCCAGCACCCGTTTTCCGGGCAAGCCGCTGGCGCTTCTCGCGGGCAAGCCCATGATCCGGCATGTGTGGGAAAAGGCGATCGCCTCGCGCGCCGACGCCGTGGCCGTGGCCACCGACGACGAACGGATCGCCGCCGCCGTGGAGAACTTCGGCGGCCGGGCCATCATGACCTCCCCCGACCATCCCTCCGGCACCGACCGGATCGCCGAAGCGGTCCGGGCCTTTTCCGGGGTGGAAACGGTGATCAACATCCAGGGGGACGAACCCCTGATCCCCACGGAACTGGTGGATGAACTCATCCGCCTCATGCAGTCGGACCGGAAGCTGGAAATGGCCACGGTGGCCGTTCCCGCGGTCCGGGAAAAGATGACCGAAAACAACGTCAAGGTGGTTTTCGGCGCTTCGGGCGACGCGCTCTACTTCAGCCGGGCGGAGATCCCCTTCGTCCGCCGGGGCGGCACGGATCCGGGCTGTTTTCTACACTGGGGCATCTACGCCTACCGCAGGGACATTCTGGACCGCTTCGTCGCCCTGCCCCCCGGAAAACTGGAGAACTCCGAAAAACTCGAACAGCTCAGGGCCCTGGAAAACGGCATCCGGATCCGGGTCATCACCACGGAACTGACCACCATCGGGGTGGACACCCCCGAAGACCTGGCCCGTGCCGAGGCTTTACTGAAAGGAAGATTATGAATCCCGTCAAAGTCGGCGACTCGGTCGTCATCGGCGAAGGCAAGCTCACATTGATCGGCGGCCCCTGCACCGCCGAGGGCGCCGAGCTCTGCTGTGAAGTGGCCTCTTTTCTCAAGAAACTCTGCGCCCGGCTGGATATCCAGTACATCTTCAAGGCCTCCTTCGACAAGGCCAACCGCTCCAGCGGGAGCTCCCGCCGGGGGCCGGGACTGGAAGCGGGCTTGAAGATCCTGGCCGAAGTCAAGTCCCGCTGCGGGGTGCCGGTCCTCACCGACGTGCACGAAAGTTTCGAAGTCCCCGAGGTGGCCGCGGTGGTGGATGTGCTCCAGATCCCCGCCTTTCTCTGCCGCCAGACCGATCTGCTCCAGGCGGCGGGGAAGAGCGGACGGCCCGTGAACATCAAGAAGGGCCAGTTCATGGCTCCGGAAGACACCCGGAACTGCGTGGAAAAGGTCCGGATGACCGGCAACAACTCGGTCATGCTCACGGAACGGGGTTCCAGCTTCGGCTACCACAATCTGGTGGTGGACATGCGTTCCCTGGTGACCATGCGCTCCTTCGGCGTTCCGGTGGTCTTCGACGCCACCCACTCGGTCCAGCTCCCCGGAGGGCTGGGCAACGCCTCCGGCGGCCAGCGGGAATTCGTCTTTCCTCTGGCCAGGGCGGCGGCGGCGGTGGGCATCGACGCGCTCTTCGCCGAAGTCCATCCCCGGCCGGCGGAAGCCTGGTCCGACGGGCCCAATTCCCTGGACTTCGACGGCATTTCCCAAGTTCTTGCGAAAGTGAAACAGATCCATGATCTCCGCTGAAAAAGCCAAACTCGTCAAGGCGGTCATCCTCGATGTGGACGGGGTCCTCACCGACGGCAGGGTGGGCTACGGCGGGCCGGAACTCATCAAGTTCTTCCATTACCGGGACGGCCACTGGCTGAAGCTGGCCCTCCGGGCCGGGCTCATCGTGGGGCTCCTTTCGGGCCGGGCTTCCCGGGCCAACCGGGAACGGGCCGCTGAACTGGGACTGACTTTCGTCCGCGAAGACGTCCACGACAAACTTGAGGAGTTCGAAAAGCTCCTCCGGGAGTATGATCTCAAGCCCGAAGAGTGTTTCTACATGGGCGACGACGTCATCGACCTGCCCGTGCTGAAGCGGGTGGGCGTCCCGGTGGCGGTGGCCGACGCGGTCCCGGAATTGGACGAAGCCGTCATCTACCGGACCACGGCCCCCGGAGGACACGGGGCCGTCTGCGAAGCCATCCGTCTGCTGCTGAAAGCCCGCGGCGACCTGGACGGCCTGCTGGAGCGGTACCGCCGATGAAAACCCGCACCGGACTCACTTTCGTTCTGCTCGCGGTCCTGCTCTTTTCCGCCGGACCGCGCCTGTGCGCCGACCAGCTTTCTGAACTCAACGGCGTCTCCGTGAACAACGTCAAGATCCCCTTCCACAACAACGGGACGCTTCAGGCCATGATCTTCGCCAATCAGGCGGAGTACCGGGCAAAACTGCTCTACGGCAAGGAGGTCATCCTCGACCTGCTGCAGAAGAACGTGGATCCGGACCGGATCGGCAACGACTGGAAACTCCGGCTCTACCCCCTCCGCGCCCCGCTGAAAACGGTGGCCCGTTTCTGGACCCCCCGGCTGAACTACTGCGACGCGGTGATCTACACGCCCGAAGGGGCGCTGGACCAGCCGGAACGCTCCGCCGCCGGAGACAAGCTGGTCCAGATGCGCTCCCCCCTGCTGGACCTGGACGGCGTGGGCTTCGCCGCCGACTTCAAGAGCCGTCAGATCAAGATCAATTCCGATGTGCGTCTGCTCATGCGCATGGCCTCCTCGGATCCCCGGAAATTCGGGCCCCGGCTGCCCGAAAAATACGAATTCCTCGAGGGGCGGTCCGAAATGCTCCACATGGACACCGCGCAGAACCGGATCATGCTTCTGGGCAAGGTGGAGATCTTCGACGAGAAGTCCAAACTCACCTGCGACCGCCTGACCGTGCAGCTGGGGTCGGACAGGAAGATCCCCGACCGCAGTTCCATGAACTTTTCCGGCATCTCCGCCATCTACGCCGACGGCAACGTGAAGATGGTCCGGCTCCTGCCCCCCGGAGCTCCGAGCTCGGAACGGCGTGAAGCCTACGGCGACCACATGGTCTACGAGGTGGCCAAGAAACAGGTGACCCTCACCGGCGACCGGACCCCGCCCCGCATCGTTTCCGGCGACGGCCTGAAACTCAGGGGGAAGGAGCTGGTCTACTTCACCGAGAAGCGGCAGCTGATCATTCCCAAAGACTGCTGGATGAGCTCCGTGGAGAATGGGACCATCCGCTATCTACGGTCGGATTACGGCAATTTGAACTTCGATACGGGACACTGCGACTTTCTGGGAAACGTCCGGGGCAGCGCCCCCATGCATGAACTTGCCTGCGACAAGATGCGGGTGATCCTGCACCGCAGGGAAAAGGGTTCTCCCGCCTCGAAACAGCAGTCCGCAGCTTCCCGGCGGAAACACTCCGCCGGTACGCCTCTTTCGGACGCGGGCAGTTTCGACGCGGGCTCCATGGACTTCGAACGGGCCCTCTGCCGGGGCCGCGTCAAAATGCTCCGTACCGAAGGCAAGAGCACCTCTGTGCTGGATTCCGAACGGGCCGAACTCGACTACGCCACCGACAAGGCGACCTTTTCCGGCAACGTGAAAGCCCGGTCCGACGGCAACACCCTGGAAACGGAGACCTTGGTGCTGAACCTCAAAAAGAGCAAAGGCGGCCAGTACAACCGGGAACTGGAAAGCGCCGAGACTTTCGCTCCGGTCCGGATCGTCGGCAAGACCGACCGGGAGACCCAGGAGATTTCGGTCATCACCGCCGACCGGGGATTTTTCGACTACAGGCGGGACCGGGTCGATTTTCTGGGCAACGTGCAGGCGGGCCGGGGCAAATCCACGCTCACCACCGACAAGCTGGAGCTTTTCCTCGCCCGCAGCGGCAAGGGTGACCGGCCCGTGGCCGTTCCCGGCGTGACGGCGGGCAGCGGCAAGACCCTCAAAAATGCCGTGGCCACCGGGAACGCGGTCATGAGCGACGGCCGCAACAATCTGCAGGCCGACCGGCTGGAGTTCATCTTCGTCCCGGCTCCCCCCGGCGCGCCTCAGGAACCGGGCATGTTCCAGTCGGGTACGCTCCGGCTGGCCCAAGTCCTGGGCAACGGCAGTGTATTGCTTCGCTCCAGGCAGACGAAGGAGCCGGAGATCCCGACCGAAAAGGCCGAAGAGGAAAAACCGAAGCCGACCTCCTCCCCCGGCTCGTTGCTGGGAGGCCGGGGAGATCTGCGGGAACTGCGCGCCTCGCGCATGGTTTCCGACATGCTCAAGCGGCGTTCGGTCTTTTCGGGCCACGTCGTCATGACCGATGAACAGAATCGGCTCAACTGCGAAGAGCTGACCTTCTACGCCAAAACCGCCGCACGGACGGCGGCCGCCGCCGGAGATCCCGCGCAGAAGCCCGCCCCGGTCGAAGATGTGGATGCCGATCCCTTCGAACTGCCGGTGGAGAACAAGGTCCCGAGTTCGGTGGTCCTGGGCAACGGACTCGAACTGGACCGGGCCGTGGCCAGAGAGGATGTGGTGCTCCGGCAGAAAAAAGGCTCCGAGGAGTCGGACCGCAAGTTCGTCTGCCACCGGGCGGAGTTCAAAAGCTCCGACATGACGATCGTCTGCACGGGCACCGAGGATGAGCGTCCTTCGGTGGAAACCGAATTCAAGGTCCACGAGGCGGACAAATTCATCCTCCACCTCAAAGACGAGCGTCTGGAAACCGTCGGAGACGTGGTCACCCGATGACCCGCACCGTCCATTACGCCGCCGCGAAGGACTACTCCGGACCCGAGGTCCGGCGGGCTTTGGCCGAGATCCTGCCCCCCGTGCTGGCCGCCTGCGGCGGCGTAAAAGGAAAGAGGATCCTGCTCAAGCCCAATCTGCTCTTCTGCCGCAGACCCGACGACCCCGCCACGGTCCACCCGGCGGTGATAACGGCCGTCGCGGCGGCGCTGCGCGAAGCGGGCGCGGGCGAGATCGTCCTGCTGGAAAATCCGGGCACCCAGACGGTCCGGGCCATAATCGACCGCATGGGCATCGCCGAAACTCTCTCGGCCTCGGGGGTGTTCTTCGACGACTTCGCCGACTACCGGGAGCGTCCCCTGCCCGACGCCTGCGTGTTCAGGAGTCTCAAGATCGCCCGTGAATTCGAAAAGTTCGATCTGGTGGCGGACCTGGCCAAAGCCAAGACCCACGCCATGATGACGTTGACCCTCGCGGTCAAGAACCTCTTCGGACTGGTGGATTCCGCCGGCCGCATCGGCTGGCATCTGGCCGTGGGCAGCGATTTCGAGCGCTTCGCCGATCTGCTGCTGGACCTCTATCTGACGGTCCGCCCCCGGATCTGCATCGTCGACGGGATCATCGGCATGGAAGGCAACGGCCCCGGCAGCGGCACCCCCGTGGAGCGGAACTTTCTCGCCGCCTCCGACGATGCCCTGGCCCTGGACGCCTCGGTGGCGGAAAAGCTGGGCGTCCCGGCGGGGAAATTCCTGCTTCTGCGCCGGGCGGCCAGGCGGGGACTGGATTTCGCTTTCGAAGATTCCGGCGCCGTCCCGCCAGTCCGGCCCTTCCGGCTCCCGGATCCCCCCGGCATACTCAACGCCTGGGGGGTGATCCTGCCCCCCTTCTTCAAGACGCAGCTGCGCAACCTGGTGGGCTCCCGGCCCGTGCTCCGGAAGGAGCTCTGCATCGGCTGCGGCCGCTGTGCCGAGGTGTGTCCGCCCCGCTCGTTGAAAATGGGCCGGGAAAAGCGTCCCCTTTTCGACCTGAACCACTGCATCCGCTGCTACTGCTGCCAGGAACACTGCCCCAAGGGGGCTATCGTGACCCGTCCGCAGCTTCTGACCGCGTTCCTCTCAAGAATGATAAAACTCGTCCGGCGTTGAAGCGGCATCCCCAGAGCAGGAGCAGCAGGCCTACCCCCAGACAGCAGAAGCCGCCGATGTTCAGGGCCTTCCTGAAACCGGGCCCGGCGGCGGCATAATAGAGGAGCATGGCCCGGAACCGGCCGGTCCAGATATTTTTCGCCGCCCACTTGACCACGCGGATCTTTTCCAGACGCACGACGCCCCGGCGGCCCTTGCGGGCGGCGCTCTTCAGCAGCCGTTCCCCGGCGGCATCGCCGGAAAACCGGACCATCTGCTCGACGCCGGCCCTTTTCCCCGAACGGGCCAGGAGCCAGGGGACTGCGGGGGCCCCTTTCCGGAGCTTCGCCACGGCGGCCAGTTCGGCGGGGGTCCGGATCCAGCGCAGCACCGTTTTCGACCGGCGCATCCCGTAGAAATTCACCGTCTCGAAGAGATCGCCGAAAAGCCGCCGCCCGGAAGGGGAAAGTTTGCCGTGACGGCGGAAATGCCGCACGCCGTCGCGCAGATGGTCCAGCAGTCCGGCGCTCAGAGCCCCCGCCCGGCGGAGCTGTTTCAGGACCGCGGGGCCCCACTTCCCCAACCCGGAAAGTTCGGCCGCCACGCCGATCCCGGCCATGACCGCAAGGGGCGCATCCACGGACTGCCCCCGGAGTTTGCGGGTGAACTGGATCCCCAGATCCCGCAGGTCGCCGTAGAGGAACAGATCCGACAGGATGGCCCCCGCCGTGCCGGCGGCGCTTTCGGCTTCACCGGTGATGAATCCCCGGACCGTTTCGGCGGCATTGGCGTCCCAGCGGCTTTTTTCGCGCCGGCACTCCCGGAGTTTCACGCCGGCTCCCTCGGCATTGGGCAGCTGCATCCCGATGACGGTGCAGCAGAGATCCTCGGCTTCGCCGAAAGAGCCTTCCGCCATCAAGGCGGAGACCTCGGGCAGATAGTCGTGGTCGGGCAGAGTGCCGGGATCGAGCGCCGCCGCCTGCCGGGTCACGCCGAAAAAGAAGAAGCCGACGACGAGAAAAAGGGCTCCCGCGGCGATGAACGGGATGCGGCGCAGCAGCTTCATTTCCAGCAGACAAGAGCGTCGACCGAAAGTTTCGGCACATGGAGCAGGTCATCGTCGTCGAGGTAGTACTTCACCTGCGCCGGATCCTCCACATCTTCGGAAACGGGCCGCTCGGCCATGTAGCCCAGGGCAACGACGTAGAGGACACTCAGCTCTTCGGGCAGATCCAGAAGCTTGTGGATCGCCTCGCGGTCGATGGCCCCCATCCAGCAGCAGCCGACGCCCCGCCCCCAGGCGGCCAGCTGCAGGGTCTGGATCGCGGCGCCGCAGTCGGCCTGAAGCAGAGCGGTCTGAGCCTCGGAGCGCTTCCCCAGCACGGCGATGAAGGCCGTGGGGGCGGAAACTCCGGGAACGGGATTTCGCCGGGGAGCGACCGCTCCCGCCCAGGCGGTGAGGGGGAAGAGCGCCTTCACCTTTTCCGGACTCCGGACCACAACGTAGCGCAGGCGCTGGTCGTTCCGGGCGCAGGAGGCGAGCCGGGCGGCGTCGATGAGGGCGCGCAAAATTGCGTCGCTCAGGGGTTCCTGGGTAAATTTCCGGACGGTCCGGCGTTCTTTCAAAGCCTGCTCGAGTTCCATTTTTCCTTTCCTCCTCAAGTAGAACATACAACGGGTATCCGCAAAGTTAATATAACGCCGCACTTCGCAAAAGTCAAACGCCCGCCGCCGCTTCCCGTACGCGCCGTTTTTTCGCAAAATGACAAATTTTTTTGCGTTTTGCCATTTACTTGTTCCCATTCATGGTGTATAGTATGGCAAAACTCCAGCGAAAGGGACAAAAAAAATGAACATGCGCGAATACCGCCCCGAAGATCTCGAACAGGTCATGGCCATCGCCGACACCGCCTGGCGGCCCATCCGCCAGATGAGCCGCGAGGCTCTGGGCGACGCCATCGCCGACATCCTGAACCCCGAGGGCGACGCCAAGTCCAAGGGCCTGCAGGTCAAATGGCAGATCGACAGCGGCAAATACGGCATCGCCGTCTGCGAACATGAAGGAAAGCTCGTGGGCTTCATCACCTGGTCCATCGCCGGCGTCATGGGGGAGATCTGCAACAACGGCGCCCTCAAATCCACCGGGCTCAAGGGGATCGGCCAGACCATGTACCGCTACGTTTTCGACGAATTCCGCAAGGCGGGGGTCAAGGTGGTCCGCGTGACCACCGGGCTGGACTGGGCCCACGCCGCCGCCCGCCGGGCCTATGAACGGGCCGGGTTCAAGAAGCATCTGGATTCCACCACCTATTACATGGAGCTCGAATAGATCATGGAAAAACTGTGCGCCAACATCGAAAACCACCTGCATCAGCTCTGCCTCATGCCCTCCCGGCACGTGGGTTCTCCCGGCGTGGCGGCGGCCGCCGACTACATCGAAAAGACCTTCCGGAACTACGGCTATACCCAGGTGACGCAGGAGCCCTTCCCCACCACGGGCTGGCGGTTCGGCTCCATGCTCTTCGTCGACCTGGACGAGGGATGCCACGCGGTCCCGGGGGCGCAGCCCTGCTTCTTTTCCCGGAGCGCGGACGTAACGGGCGTTCCCGTCTGGCTCACCGAAGCCGACCTCAAGACGCTCAAAAGCGAAGAGGTGAAAAACCGCCTCTGCATCGTTGAATTCTTCTCCGACGGCGCGGACATCCGCGGCCGCAACGGCATTGCGGAAGATCTGGACCGGGCGGGGGCCGCCGCCGCGGTCTTCATCAGCGATTCGGCCTATCACACCACCTGCGCGCCCAGCACCAAGATCCAGCGTTCGCCGCTCCTGAAGCAGCTGGGGACCGCCGTGGTCTCCGAAGAGGGGGCTTATTATCTGGCGCGGAACCGGAAGCACCGTTTCAAGCTCCTCATCGATGCGGACACCTTCCCCTGCACCTCCCACAACGTGGCGGCGATCCGCCCCGGAACGGGGACGAAACGGGCGGTCTTCGGCGCCCACCACGACGCGGCTCCCATCGGCCACGGCGCTTCGGACAACGCTTCGGGGGTCACCTGCGTGCTGGAATTGTCCCGGCTCCTCAAGGACGAGTTGCCGGAGTGGACTTTCGAATTCGTCTCCTTCGACGCCGAGGAGTACTGCATCCACGATGCGCTGCCCGGCGGCAGCGAAGCCTACGTCGACGGTCACCGCGACCGGAAGTGGGAGTTCTTCATGAATTTCGACAGCGTGGGGACTTATTTCGCCGAAGATGTGCTCCACGTGGGCAGGCCCGAACTCCTGCCCGAGTTCGACTGCATCTACCGCAAGGCGCCCTTCAAGAACGCGGGCGACGACCGGAACTTCGACCGGATCGGCGTCCCCTCCATGTGGTTCAACAGCCACTCCAAATTCATGGATTTCCACACCCCCCTCGACGCCGTTTGGACCATGAGCGTCGAGAAGATCGCCCGCTGTGTGGCCGAGGCTTTCAGGGTGACGCATAATATATGCTGATTCAATAAAGTAAATTTTTATCCATCTTCAGTTTTTCCTCCCTTTTTGAAGGAAAAACAGGGGGATGCCGCAACAACAAAATATCGTGACATTTTTTCCGGGAAAGGGGTGTCCCAAGGGCGAAAAATCGTTTTTTCGGTAAAAAACAGGTTTTTTTTGTGAAAAAAGTGTTTTTGCGGCTTGACTTTTTATTTTTTTGCTGTATAGTTACGGCATGAGTTCAAAGAAAAGGACTGCAAATTGAAGCTTGTTTCGTACATCATCGTTGCGGCGGTGCTGATCGCGGTCTGCGGCTGCCGGTCTGCGGAAGCTGAAAAAAAGGAGATATATCCTGTAATCGCGCCGCTGGACCGGAAGAGCGCCGACGAACTGAGACAGCGGGCGGAAGTTTTCGCTCAGGCCATGGCCAGATCCTTCCGCACGGGGGATTTCAGTTTCTGGCGGGCCGCGCTCGAAAAGGAGGGGCCGCCGGGCCGTCCCCTCGTCGTCGACGAAAAGAAGTTTCTGCAAATGTACAGCCGTCTGAAAAAGGACTGGGGAACGCTCACGTCGTGCACCTATCTGGGTGAGCTGGACCAGACGCTGCTGCGGGATTTTTTATGGAAGTGTACCTTCGAGTTCCGGAAAAGCTCCGGCGAAGTCTGTCGTATCGAAGAGCTCTTCGTCGTGCGCTGTACCGTGCTCAGAGGTAAAGCAATGTTCACCAATTTCGGTTTCCGGTTCTTCAACGGGCCGGAGTACCGCAAGAGGGTGATCGAACACAAAAAGGCCGAGGAAAAAGAAAAATGAAAAGACTCACCGAAAAACAACAGAAGATCCTGAACTACATCGCCGAGTTCACGAGGACCCAGGAGATCGCTCCGACCGTTCACGAGCTGGCGTCGCATTTCGGGATCAAGAGTTCCACGATGTTCATCCATCTGCGGACTCTACAGAAAAAGAACTGTCTGACCCGTAATTCGAAAGCCAGAAGCATCAAACTTCTTTCTCCCGACGGCAAACCCGAGAAGCTCGCCCGCCGCATCACCAACGCCGTGGCGATCCCCGTCATCGCCGGCTTCCGGCCCGAAATGGTCCTGGATCCCGCCGCCTACGGCAGCGGCAAGGTCTATCTGAACCGCGATGACTGCCAGTACAGCAGCGGCACCCGCATCTTCGCCATCAAGGCCGAAGACGATCGGCTGAAGGGCGTCGGCATATTCGCCAAGGACACGCTCATCATCGCCGCCGGTCCCGATGTGGACAAGGATGCGCTGCTGGTGGTCGAGATCGACAAGAAAGCCTATGTGGGCTTCCTCGCCCAGAACGGCGCGGCCAAGGTGCTGAAGTTCGCCGACGAGGCCTTCCCCGCCGTCAAGATCCCCGCCACCGGTCCCCAGATCATCGGCAAGGTCATCGGCGTGATGCGCCAGCTGTAAAAAGGACCGCGTTTCCCCAAGTCCTTTCCGGAGTGCTCCGGAAAGGACTTTTTTTCGGCCCGGAACGGGCGGCTCAGAAGGCGAAGTCGATCCGCCCCGGAGCCGGGACCTCGAAGCGGACGGCGAAGCTCCCCGCGCCCTGCTCCGCGGTGAAGGGCAGTTCCTTCCCCTCTCGGGAAATCTTTTTCGGAGCGGTTGCGAAGAGCAGTTCCGCAGCGCCCGGATAGTCGAAGCAGGCCCCCGTTTCGTCCAGATGCGTGATCCGCATGTCGGCGTCGAGCAGCAGACTCTTTTCCGCGTCGGAAACGGCCAGCAGACGGCTGCCGTGGGGCTCTATTTCCGCGACGAACTCCCCTTCGAGGGGCCGGGTCGCGCCCGTCCACACGTCCGTCACGAGATAACGGCCCGCCGGGTCGAGCCCCAGATCGGCCGCGCCGAAACGGACGTTCCGCGCCTCCTCTTCGATGTTGAAGAGCCCCGCCGTCCGCAGGGGGAGGAGCGAAGACGTTTCCTCCGTGCAGAAATGGGAGCTTTTGAAGTAGATGATTTGAGGGATCCGGCGGGCGGGATCCCGGTAGTCGTACCCCGACAGAAACACCTCCTGCCCGTTGCAGGGGTTGCACACCGCCTTCTTCAGGCGGCGGAACCGGAGCGAAGCGGGGTCGGCCTGGCTGAGTTTGCCCGCGATCTCCACCATGGTCCGGGTGGCCAGACAGTAGTTGAGACAGAAAAGCGCCTCCGTGTCGTTCAGTCCGGGAAAGAGCCCCACCGAGTCGCTGTTGGGCACGAAGAAACGGGAGGTGTGGGTGGCGAAGCAGGCGACGCCCCAGAGGAAATTGGTCTTGACGTAGTCCCAATGCCCGGAACCGATGTCGATGCCGTAGCGGTAGTTGGTGAAGAACTCCCCGAGGAAGGGGTTGCCCATGACGATGTCGCATCCCGTCTGGAAATAGCCGTCGTCGGGCAGACGCTTGCGCACCTGCTGGAGATACCAGCGCCGCCACTCGTAGCCCGAGTGCTCCTTGTTCTTCAGCAGGTCGTGGCTGTCCTCGTAGGCGTAGCTCCAGAAATCGTGCTTCGTCCCCTCGAAGCCGTAGTCGTAGAAGAAGGTGTCCAGCGCCCGGCAGAGGTACTCGCGCACTTCGGGCTGACTCACGTCCAGCGGCGCTGAATCGGGCACCCGGTAGTCGTAGTTGCAGAACCACTCGGGGTGCTCCCGGTAGATGGGGGTGTACTTGGGGCAGAATCCCCCGATCCACACCGCGGGGCGCAGGCCGATCTTCCGGATCTCGTCGGTGAAGTGCCGCAGCCCCTGCGGGAATTTCTTGTGATCCACACCTTCCTCGCCCTCGTAAGGCATCCCCATGCCGTGGGCCGGGGGCACGTTGACGGCATAGCCGTCGTCCACCTGGATCCACTTCACGGTGGGGAAATGCTCCTTGATGAACCGGGCCTCGCGGAGGATCATCTCTTCGGAAATGTTCCGGGAAATGCCGTCGTTCCAGGAGCCCCACACCATGCAGTCCCGGTTGATCCGGGTGGCGCCGTAGAGGGGCGGCAGGTGTTTTTCCAGTTCGGCGACGTAACCCGAAAAGATCCGCTCCAGATCGTCGGCGTGTTCCGTGTATCCCAGATACCACTCGTCGACGAGGCTCCGCCCCGGAGCGCAAGTCAGCGCCGCGATGTCCTTGAAGCCGGAAAAGATGTCGAACCGGATGGAACCGTCCCGGTGGGCGACGGTGTAGTTGTGGTAAAAGAGTTTCTGGCTCAGAGTCCCGTGAACAAGTCCCCTCGGGAGGTCGAAGTTGCTCAGCAGGATCGCCGGAAAGGGCTGATAGGGACTGCGCCCGATGCGTTCGTGGACCACGCCGGGGTCGGCCCAGCGGTTCCCCGCCTGCTCGTCGAAGCCCGAATCACGGGCGCCGCCCCCCACCCGGTCGTAGTCGACGGGGATGGCCAGTTTCTCGTAGATGCGGGGATTTTCGGTGTGATAGAAATAATCCTCCTTCGGGTCTCCGCCGAAGGCGATGCCCGTGAGTTCCAGCCCCAGCTCGTCGATCTTCCGCTGCCGGGGGCCGTTCCTGAAAAGCCTGCGGCAGGTGACGCCGCACTCACCCGCGAGCTTGAAGTCCAGCGTCTCCCGTTCCCCCGAAGCGTAGGCAAGGGCGACCTTCAATGTCCCGTTTCCGGGGGTGATCTCCTGACTTTCGGGAAAGATCCTTTCCCCTTCGGAAACGAAAAACGCCGTGAACTCCGGCATGCCGGGAAAAAGGTCGTCGATCCGCATGAAGTATTCTCCTCTCTTCGAATAAATCTATCTTTGGGAAACCGCCGCCTTCAGCAGGGAACCGCCCTTGGGCACGGCGATGACGCCGGGGTGCTGCGGCAGGGCCGCCGCCGCCTCTTCGCAGGCGATGATGCGGCCGCCCCGGCCGAGGAAGGCCTCGAAAATTTTCCGGCTGTCCGCCTTTTTGAACCCCTCATAGGCTCCGGCGGGGCCTTCGGGGAAGATGAGCAGATCGAGCCCGTCGAAGTTCCGGTCGTTGAAACACCCGGCCAGCAGCACCAGATCGGGATGGGCGTCCAGTTCCAGAAATTCCCGGACCGCGCCGGCGCAGGACTTGCCGATGGCGGGGGCGAAGTGGTAGCCCGCCCGGAGAGGATGGAAATTCTTCCGGGGATGCATGGCGGCGGACTTGAGACCCGTCACCGCGTAGACCGCGCCCGAGACGATCTCCTCGGTATCGGGGAGCTTTTCCGGGTGGAAGCTGATGCCGATGACCTTCCCTTTGCCGTAGGTGCCGCAAATGATGGCGGGAGCGCCGAAAAAGTCCTTGTGCGCGGGCCGGTCCGGGCCGCTGACTGTGCTCTTGTAGAAGGCCAGCGCCCGCCCTTCTCCGTGGGGCCACGGCCCCGTCACTGGCCGGACGATGGGGCCGCCGTTATAGGAGACCCGCCGCCGTCCCGGCGCGATGCCGAGGACCGCCGCGCCCTCCTTCGGGATATCGACCGTGGCCATGCTGTCCCGGCCCCAGGCGCGGGGGATGTTTTCGAAAGGCAATAATCCCAATCGTTTCTCACTGGGCAGCGCGTCGAAGCATCCGGCGCAGACACCCAGATAGGCTCCCCCGCCGCGGACAAAGGTCTTGATCGCTTCGCCCCCTTCCTTGCCGATGGCGGGGTACTGGATCGCCACCTTGCCGCCGGGGACGACCAGCAAATCGAATTTTTTCAGAACGCCCCGGCGAAGATCCTGACTCGTCACGGGGACAAGTTCGATCCCCGGCGAGTGGGCCAGCACCCGGGCCAGCTGGAGCATCCCCGCGCCCCGGCTGCCCGTGTCGGCGTAAAAGGCGGTGCGCACCTTTTTCCCTTCCGCCGGGGCGGCGGCGAGAACGGCGCAGACCGCGAACGAAAACAAAACCGTAAAGAAAACCCGTGTCCTCTTCATTTCCGCACCTCCTTCTCTTCTGCGAACAGGACCGCGGCGTCGGTCGGCGAGTCGCTCCGGAACCTCATGTCGATGACTCCGGGATGTTTCGGCATGTATTGCATGGCGGAACCGGAGGCGAGAACGATGCCGCCCCGGTCGAGGAACTTCAGCAGCGCCTTTCGGCGGGGCCCGTCCTTGAAGGAGGCGTAGCTTTTTTCGCCGCCCTGCGGCAGGATGATGACGTCGAACCGATCATTCGAAAAGCCGGAGGCAAGGAGCACCCGGAGCCGGGGATTGTGGAGCAGCGAGATGTATTCCCGGATCGCCCGCGTACAGCCCTTGCCCACGGCGGGCCGGAAGAAGTAGCCCGCCTGATAGGGATGGAAGACCTTCCGGGGGGAAATCGGCGTCAGCCGGACCCCCGTCACGGCGGCGATGCAGCCCACCAGGATATCCTCGTTGAAGGTGTCGGCTTCGGGGTGGAAACTGGTGGCGATGACCTTGCCCTTGCCGTAGTTGCCGAAGATCACCGCGGGGGCGTTGAGGAAGTCCCCGCCGGGCTTGCCGACGGGGCTGATGGTGGTCTTGTAGACGGCGAGGACTTCAGCCTTGCCGTGCTCCCACGGGGCCCCCGGTTTGCAAATGGGGCCTTTGGAGTACTTCACCCGGCGGCGTCCGGGAGCGATGCCCAGCACCTCCGCGCCCCGTTTCGAAAAATCCACAAGGACGGGTCCACCCGCACCGCCCGCGCCCTCCCGGTACTCGAAGGGCATCAGCGCAATCCGCTCCTTCCGGTTCAATGTGCAGTGGAATCCGGCGCAGACGCCGACGTAAGCGCCGCCGTTCCGCACGAACTTCCGGACCTCTTCCTTGCCCTCTTCGCCCAAGCCTTCGCACTGGAGCCGGCTGGAGCCCCCGGGAACGAGGAGCAGGTCCACTTCGGCCAGTTTCCCGGCCCGGACGTCGGAACTTTCCACCAGCGTCAGCGACACTTGAGGCGAAGTGGCCAGGATTCGGGCCAGATGAAAGGGCCCGGTGCCCCGGCTGCCGTTGTCGGTGAAGAGGGCGACCTTGAGGATCTTACCTTCCTTCGTCCCCGCCCCGTCACCGGCAGGGGCGGAAGATCCGGACTGCGGCGAAGCGCATCCGGCGAGAAGCGCCAGAGAGAAGATCACGGGAAGCAGTTTTTTCATTTTTCAACTCCTTGTTTCGACTCAAGTTCGGTGAAAATCGATGCCGGAAGTTAATATAGCACCGCTCGACGGCATTTCAAGTCTCCCGGCGAAAGAATCCCGCGAGCCTCCCGGCTCCGGCGGGGTCTCAGCGGTAGAACTCGTGGAAAAAGTCCCGCATGGTCCCCGGATACTCGGCCACCTGATTGTCGCTGACGCCCCACTGGTTGCCGCCGATGAAGTACACCCGGAGATGGTCCGGCATCTGGCGGTACTCCGCGTCGCTGACGCTGATCTCGTAGACGTCGGGATGGCCCACCGGATCGGGCCGATGGTAGAAATCCGGAACGAGGATCGGGCGGTCGTCGGGCGCATCCTCCCAGCGGATCAGGTCGGCGGAACGGCTCAGAATGAACCGGAACGCGGCCTTGCGGGTCACGGGATGGGGGAAGAGGTCCAGCGTACTCAGGTAGAACATCCTGTCTTCCGCGATCCAGTGGAGCGCTCCGCCGCCGGTGTACTTGTCCCACGCGTACACGGCGTCGGGGATGGTCCGCCAGTGGACCATATCCCCGGACTCCGCGAAGTGGAAGGTGAACACGGGACACTTGGGATCGTTCGTTTCGTAGAGCAAAATGAACCGTTCCCCGTCGAAAGTCACCGAAGTGTTGCAGAAATGCTCGTCCCGGTCCGAAAAATCGAAGACGCGGCGCACCGGCGACCAGGAAACGAGGTCGTCGGACCAGATCTCGTCCAGATGGGTGCCGATGCATGCGCCCGAGGTCTGCCCCATGGCGAAGCAGTAGCAGCGGTCGTTCCACACGTAGGCCGAAGCGAAGTAATGGTCCAGCAGCGGGATGGAGATAAGTTGGTCATCGGATTCCCGGCGGATCCGGAAATGGTTTTCATGAAAACGGTACCCTACAGGCGTGCCGGGATAGAGGAAGTGGGCCAGCACGTTTTCCAGGAGATAGTCTTCGCCCTTGAACCGGAAGGGGGAAAGCTCCCCCGGCAGCGCCGCCGAATCCATCACCCGGCGGTTGCGGAGGGGATTTTTCCAAGTCCCCGGCTCCTCCAGCGCGGGCCACGGACCGGGAGGAACAGTAGTTTTTTCAGAAAAAACCGCGACCCAGACACGGGCCCCGGGAAGGAACTGAGGCTCCCGGAAAACTTTGGCGCCGCAAGAATCGAATTCGCGGACCACGGCTTCCGCCGCATCGGCGTTTTCCGCCTCGTAAAAGGCGTAATCGGGCGTCGTCGGGCCATAGAGGACCCGATGACGGCTCAGCGCCGTCAGGATATCGCCCGCGGAAAGCACCGTGACATCCGGCCACGCAAGACGGTGCCTTTCCCGAAATTCCCGGATCCCGGCAAGGATGAATTCATTGGATTCCTTCATGATCGTTCTCCTGCTCCTTCAGGGGGGGCCGGCAAACATTCCGCACATCGGCCTGATCTGAACCCCGCCTCTCAATATACCTGCCGTCTCTTTATTTGTCAAGCGGAAAAATGCCCGGCCTCACGGGAAAAATGAAGTTTTTCCGGCTTCTCCCATATCCGGCATCGGATCCGGAAAAAATTCCCGGATTTTTCTCTTCAGCGCCTTGACAAAGAGAAAAACGCGGTGTATCTTATCTCATAATCACTCATAATCACTTTCGGAAAGGTCCCGTGGAGATCAAACTGAAAAAAGAGCTTGCGGCGGAAAAACTCCGGCAGGCGATCCGGAGCGGAACATTTCCCGTCGGGAGCAAATTGCCGCGCGGCACGGAACTCGCCCGAAAACTCGGCGTTTCCCACATCACGCTCCGGGCCGCCTTCAAGGAGCTGGCCGCCGAAGGGTACATCTCCTCCATCCACGGCCGGGGGACCTTCGTCGTCGGCAACGGCTGCCCCGCCGCCTCGGCAAAAGTGCTGGTCCTGCGGGATTTTTCCTTCGGGCTCCGCAACGCGGCCAACTACATCCTGCCCGGCTTCGAGCGGCGCTGCTGCGAACTCGGGATCCTCACCGAGACCGTCAGCGCGGCCTTTCTCCGCTCGGGCTCCCGCCGGGATCTGCACCGGATCCTCTCGCAGAACGGCTTCTCCGCCATCTTCGTGGCTGGCGGCGGCTTCACCGAAAACGACCCGCTGGCCGGACTGCTCCGTACCGCCGGGCTGCCAGTCCTCGCGGCCCACGGCACCCCCCTGGACCGGGAACGGACCGGGTTTTCCGTCATGCGCACCGACTACCGCACCGCCTGGGACGACGGGGTGAAGTTCCTCCTTTCCGCCGGGAAAAAGCGCATCGCCATGCTGGTCAACTCCGAGTACAAGATCAGGTACTACTCCGATGAAGAATTCCTCCGCCGTTTCGCCGAACTGGGAGCGGCCTCCGATGCAAGTCTGCTCGCCGGAGCCTCCGCCGACCGGGAGTGTTTCGAAACTGCCATGACCCGGCTCCTCGCGGCCCGGCCCGAGGCCGTCTTCTGCGGGTCGGATTTCTTCGCCATGCTGGCCTGCGAGTTTCTGGCCGAAAGGAAGATAAAAGTCCCGGACGACGTGGCCGTCATGGGCTTCGGCGGCTATCCGGGGGGCGGTCTCTGCTCTCCGGGGCTTACCACGGTGGATTTCCGGTACGACGCCATCGGCGTGAGGGCCGCGGAACTGCTCCTCGATCCCGAGGCGCTCTCGGATCCCGGCTTCGACATCTTCACTCCTCACCGCATCCTCATCCGCAGTTCTGCGATAAAAACCAAATAACAAGGAGGTCCCATGAAACGCAGCTTTTTCACCCTCATCGAGCTTCTCGTGGTCATCGCCATCATCGCGATACTCGCCGCCATGCTTCTGCCCGCCTTGCAGCAGGCACGGGAACGGGGCAAACAGATCTCCTGCGTCAACATGCTGGGTCAAATGGGCAAGGCGGCCCAGTTCTACGCCGCCGACAACGACGACTTCGTGCTGAGCTACACCATGCCCTCCGCCTCGCGGCCCGGCGAGTGGGGAGCCGGAGAGTGGTACAACGCCTACGACCGGACCGCTTCCAACGGCGCCGTCAGCAAGGGGACCTTCTTCCGCTATCTGGGGATCCCCGAGACCAACAACGCCGTCATCGGCGCCATCGTCACGAATTCCGGCGGGAAACGCATCGTCACCTCCATCCTCTGCCCCTCGGTGAGCACCCCCGGCAAATACTACGGGCTGAACTTCCAGATCGGCAACGAACACCCCAAGACCGGATTCAAGCTCTCATCCCTCAAGAAACCTTCCAAAGGCTGCTATTTCGGTGAACCCGCCGACTCCTCGCTGGTCAACTACAAGGGCACCCACGCCGCCGCGTTCCGCCACCTGAACAGCTCCGGCGTGACCTTCATGGACGCCCACGCGGCCATGCTCCCCTACCGGCGGCTGCCCTTCCTCTATCCCGGCGACGCCGACGGCCCCGGCCTCTACAACTCCTTCTGGCTCCCCGGCCGCCCCTCCCGCTGGCAGACGGCCTACGAACTGATGTGGGGACTTTGAGGATGAAAGGTCTCTCTTCACTCCTGTGCGCGGCCGCAACTGCCCTCGCCGCGAACGCCGCGGAGTACACCGTCACCCCGAAGGACTCGCTCCAGAAGGCCGCCGCCAGACTCAAGCCCGGAGACACCCTCGTCCTGAGCCCTGGCGTCTACCGGCAGGGGACGGTGAGATTCACCTGCAAGGGGACGGCGGCGAAGCCCGTCACCGTCCGGGGCGCGGAAAAGGGTTCCACGATCGTGACCGCCTGGGTCTCACTGGACGATGCTTCGTGGGAGCCCGTTCCGGGCCAGCGCTTCGTCTACCGTACCCCCCTCAAGCATGAAGTGTACAGCGTGGCCGATCTGAAAAGTGACCGGATCATGCTCACCGCCCCTTCCTGTCACGACATGGAAAAATTCCGGGGCACATTCCGCTCCGAAAAGGGATTCCTCTATCTCCACGCTTTCGACGGCAAACGGCCCGAAACGGGCCTGCGGGCCACGGTGAACTCCGGCTATCTCTTCCTCTTCGAGGGGGCCTCTCACGTCACCGTCCGGGACCTGATCTTCTGCGGCTCGGCCCACAAGGATCCCCGTTACTCTTCGTGGGCCATCGCCATCCGGTGCACCGGGTGTACCGGGATGACCGTGGAAAAGTGCGATTTCCTCTTCAATTCAGGGGGCGTCGCCTTCACCGTGAGCTGCAAAGACTCCGTCACGCGCAACTCCTTCTTCCACCGCAACGAAGCCCCCGGCTACGCGGAAGCGGCCCAGCTCTTCTTCGGCGGCAAATCCCGGAACAATCTGGCCGAAAACAATCTCATCGTCGACACGGGGATCCACGGGCTGCGCTTCTACTCCGGGGCGACGGACTGCATTGCGCGAAACAACATCATCGTCAACGCCCGCATCGGCCTCTACTACAAGGCCTCCGCCGGGAAACGGCTGGCGGAGCGGAACGTGGTGGTGGCGTGTCCCAACACCAACTACAGCGACCAGCAGGGCGGCCGCCCCATCACGGACAAGGCCAACACCTTCGCCCTGCCCAGCGCGGTCTACGACCCCAACGACTCCAATCTGCTGCTGAAGAAGGGAACAGACCCGAAATTCTGCGCGCCGGAGTATTATGACTTCCGTCTGCAAAAGGACTCCCCCTTCATGGGGAAAGGGGCCTTTCCCAAGCCCGCGAAGGTCCTCTATCTCTCGCCTTCGGGAAATGACGCCGCCGGCGGCGGAAGCGAAAAAAGCGCCTTCCGCACCTTCGCCCGTGCGGTGAAGGCCTTGAAGCCCGGATACACCTTGTACATCGCACAAGGAACCTATCCCGCCCTCAGCGCCTCGCTGAAAGAGGTGACGCTCCGGGGACGGGGCAAAGTCGAACTCGCGGGACTCTCGCTCAAAGGAAGTGAAAACGTCACCGTCGTGGGGCTGCATGCTCCAAAAATCGACCTCGCGGGCTCCAGGGGGTGCGTACTCAGGAACGTCTCCTGCGCTCAACTGACGGCGGGCAAGGACACGCGTCTTCACAACTGCTCCTTCGAAGAGGGAACGGGCGATTTCAAGGCTTTCGACTGCCTGAAAGGGGGACAGCCTCTCGGTTCCTGCCCCGAATCCCCCCGCCTGCCCGGCAGAAAGGTCCTCGCCTCCGCGCCGTCCCGGCCCGCCATCGAAAAGGCAGCCGTCACCGTGGACGGCGACTCCACCTTCATCTCGTGGGTAACGCCCGACACCAGCGCGGATTCCTACCGGGTCAAGGATGACTACTGGGCCCCCCAGCCCTGCACCAGCTTCCTCGAATACGGCCCCACCCCCGCATTGGGCAAGATCGCCTGTTCCGCGGGCAACATCTTCCACCGCGTGGAACTCACCGGACTCGAACCGGGCTCCACCTGGTACGCCCGTGCGGTGATCCCCGCCCGGCCTCTGGCCCGCCGGAACAACGACAGATTCCGCGCGGCCGACTTCCCCGGCGTCCGGATGAGCTGCGCCGAAAACGTGAAAGGCCCCGTCTTTTCCTTCACCGTGCCCGCCGCCGTTTCCGGGGGCGCGGGCCGGGAGTATTTCGTTTCGCCCGCGGGCGATGACCGGAACGAAGGGAGCCGCACGGCCCCCTTCCGCACCCCCGACCGGGCGGCAGCGGCGGCCCGGGCCGGAGACATCGTGACCTTCCTCCCCGGCGTCTATCATGACACCATCACCGTGTTCCGCTCCGGAAAACCGGGGAAGCCCATCACCTTCCGCTCGGCGGAGCCGGGCAAGGCGGTCTTCGACGGAAGCAATTTTCTGCGCCCCGGCGGCATCCTCTGCCGGAACAGGAGCCACGTCGCTTTCGAAGGCTTCGTCTTCCGCAACTTCGCCAACAAACTCTACGCCAGCCGGGCGGGCCTGAGCTTCGGCATGGCCCAGATCCTCCACAGCCGCGACGTCAGGATCGGCAGCTGCGTCTTTCTCGCCTTCGGCACCTATCAGGACCCGGTGGTCCTGCTGAACAGCGCCGACGTCACGGTGGAAAACTGCGTCCTCGCCTCCGGCGTTTCCGGCATCACGGGGGGATACAACGGGAACTTAAAAATCCTGCGGAACACTTTCTACGTGTCACTCATCTACAACTTTTCCCTGAACCACTTCAGACCGGGGAGCACCATGGTCGTGCGGAACAACCTTTTCGTCGCGCTCACGCTCCAGAAGGCGCTCAACTGCGTCAATCGCACCGCCATCGACGGCAAGGGGTGCAAGGTGGACTTCGACGACAATTTCTGGTACTTTTCGCCGGGAGATAAATTCCGTTACTGCGGCGGAACGCCTCTCAAGGAGAAACCGAAGGGGCCTCTCGGCCTCGCCGCCTTCCGCAAGGCGACCGGCTGGGGCCTCCACGATGCGGAAAGCACCACCGTCAAGTTCAAGGGACACGCTTTTTACGATCCTGCGGACAAACGGTTCGACAAACTCATCGCCAAGCCGCTGACGGCGGGCGAGATAACCCCGACCCTCGAATTTTTCGAAAGTGAAATTTCAGACAAATACGGAGCAAGACCTTTGAAATGAAAAAATTGCGCATCGGCATCATCGGCATGGGCAACCGCGCCTATTCCCTCATCCTCCCCCTCCTTTCGGAGCAGTTCCGCGACCGGGCGGAGATCACCGCGCTCTATGACCGGGAGGAACTCAAGCGCCGCTTCGCCCGTGAAACGGTGAAAAGTCCCTCGCTGAAACTCTATTCCGACCGGGAGTCCTTCCTGAAAAGCGGCCTCGATCTGGTCATGGTGACGACGCCCCAGTTCGCCCACGCCGAAAGCGCCGTTGCCGCATTGGACGCGGGGCTGGACGTCTTTCTCGAAAAACCCATGGCCCGAACCGCCGCCGAGTGTCAGGCCATCATCGACGCCGAAAAGCGCAGCGGGAAAAGGGTCTTCATGGGATTCAATCTGCGGCACCACCCCGTCTGCTGCAAGATCGCGGACATGGTGGATTCGGGCCGGGTCGGAAGAGTCCAGCAGATCGTCTGCACCGACTACTATTCGGGCGGGTTCAGCTACTTCCGCCGCTGGCACCGGCTCACGGCCAACTCCGGCGGGCTGGCGGTGGAAAAGGGCTGTCACAGCATCGACCAGATCAACCGTTTCGCCCGGAGCGTGCCCGTGCGCGTCTCCGCCTTCGGCGGGCTGGACCGTTTCCTCCCCGACCCCGAAGGCGCGGACTACTGTTACAAGTGCGGCAAGAAAGGGACGTGTCCCTACTTCATGGACATGGACAAGGCCGCCGAGACCACCAAACGGGAGACCGGCATCGACGCGGTCGTCGTCAACGGCGGCCGGCGGCTGGACCTGTGCGTCTTCAACTCCGACAAGGACACCTTCGACAACCACCTCATCAGCATCGAATACGCCAACGGCTGCCGGGCCGCTCTGGCGGAGTGCTTCACCAGCTCCGTCAAGGCCACCAGCGGGCGGCAGTTCGTCCTCAACGGCTGGGAGGGGCAGATCTGGGCCGAAATGACCAACCGCAAGATCCGCTTCTACCCCAACGCCCCCAGTCAGACAGCCGGCGCGCCGGAAGAGATCGACATCCCCAAGGCTCCCGGCAACCACGGCGGCGCGGACAATCTCATGCTGGAATACGTCATCAGCTGTCTGGAAACGGGCCGTCCCAACACCGAAATGCTCACGCGCGACGGCTACTACGCCGTGGCCGTGGCCGAAGCCGCCGAAAAGGCGGTCCTCGAAAAGCGCATCGTGGAGATCGAGCCGCCCCGGCTGTAACCTTCCCCGGAGGAGACTTCGCTCATCTTGAGGTCCCGCCGCGAAAATCCCCCGCGGCGGGGCCTTTTTCGTCTTCACTTCACGGTGAACGCGATGGCTTCCTTTTTGCCGGAAACCGTGTGGGTGATCTCCGCGCGCCAGGGCCTTTCAGCGTCACCTCCGGCGCGGTTGCTCCTCCGGAAAACGCCGAAAAGTGACGGCTGAACAGCCTTCGAGGCAAAAAACCGGTCTCCGGTGAGATAAGCTCACGCGCGGAGAAACTTCACACGGCGGAAGAAAACATTTGCTTTCGGAAGCGGCAGGGGTTATATTATCTCTGAAACAATACGATGAAAGGCACAGGGAGAAAAAAGATGGCGGAAAACAGCTCATTTCGGCAGATGACGGAGGAAGAACTCCGTGTCCACATCGAAAAATACGCGGACCTCATCGTCCGCAAAGGTCTCAACCCCGATCCCGGTCAGGAGGTGCTGGTCATCGCCGGACTCGACCAGCCCGAGTTCGTCCGCATGGTCGTGCGGAAACTTTACGAACAGGGCGCGGGCCGGGTGGTGGTCGCCTGGGAGGATATGGCCCTCGCCAAACTGGACCAGCTCCACCGGAGCGAGGAAAACCTCTCCTCTTTGGCCGACTGGGAGCTCGCCAAATGGAAGTGGCGGGCGGAAAAACTCCCCGCGCTCCTCTGGCTGGACTCCGACGACCCCGACGGAATGGCCGGCATCGATCAGGGCAAACGCGCCCGCAGCCAGTCCGCCCGGTTCCCCTTGATAAAACCCTTCCGCGAGGCCATGGAAAACCGCCACCAGTGGTGCATCGCGGGCGTCCCCGGGATCCCCTGGGCCGAAAAGGTCTTCCCCGGACTGCAAGGCAAAGCCGCCGAAAAGCGGCTCTGGGAGGCGATCCTCCAAGCCGCCCGTGCCGCGGGCGACGACCCCGTCGAAGCCTGGGAAGAGCACAACCAAACGATCCACCGCCGGGCGGAGACCCTCAACGCCTACCATTTCCGGGCTCTGGAATACAAGTCCCCCAACGGCACCGATTTCAAGGTGGGCCTCATGCCCTGCGGCCTCTTCGCCGGCGGCTGCGAGACCGACCTCTCGGGCCGGGTCTACAACCCCAACATCCCCTCCGAAGAAATTTTCACCTCCCCCAAACGCGGCGAGGCCGAAGGTGTGCTGGTGAGCACCAAACCCCTCTCGTGGCAGGGCTCCCTTATCGAAAACTTTTCCATCCGCTTCGCCGAAGGGAAAGCGGTCGAAGTCCACGCGACCCGGAATCAGGAGGCGCTGGAAAAGATCGTCTCCATGGACGAAAACGCAGGGTATTTAGGCGAGTGCGCCCTCATCGACCACCGCAGCCCCATCAGCGATACCGGGATCCTCTTCTGGAACACCCTCTACGACGAAAACGCCAGCTGCCACCTGGCCCTCGGCCGCGGCTTCGACGTCTGCGTGGCTGACTACGCCAAATACTCCCGCGACGAGCTGAAAGCCCTCGGCCTCAACGACAGCATGATCCACGTGGATTTCATGGTGGGCTCCGCCGATCTGGACATCACCGGCATCACCCCCTCCGGCGAAAAGATCCCCGTCTTCCGCCGCGGCAGCTGGGTTTTCTGATAACAAAGGTTTTGGGAACCGGGGGCCGAACGTCGGCCTCGAAGTGTCGCGGCGGCTTCGCTCGCCTTGGTCGACCGCAAAGGGTGCTTTGCGGGGCAATCGCCCTTCCCCGGACCCTATCCCCTTTTTACAAACCTTTTTGATCTACCGATTTTTATTTGCGCCCTCGCAAATAAAAATCGGGAGTTCAACAAGCTCCGCGCGGGCTGTTTCAGCGAAGCCGGAGCTCCAGGGTGTAGTCGGCCTTCTGGCCGGGTGGAAGAATGGTCCGGTCGTAGACCGCTTCGAAGGTGGAGTATTCCTGACCGGAGCCGTCCCAGAAGACCAGATGACGGACGTTTTCCGGCACTTTCACCTCCATGCGGCCCTTCAGGAAGGGCGCGCTCAAGGTGAGCTCCCTCGCCTTGGCCTGCGTCGCCGCAGCGATGGTGAATTCCTTGCCCGTCATCAGGGGATCTTTGGGACCGTAATGGTACAGATGCACCACGAAGCCCCGGCGGAAACGGAGCCCGTCCCGGAAGAGCGCGCCCCCCGTCAGGTCCCCCGATTTGCCCAAAATCGCCGGCATGGAGTGGAATCGGAAGGCGTGCTCCAGCCCATCGTGAGTGGTGTTGACGATGGTCGAATTCAGCTTGATCGTCCCGTCGGCGAGGAAATCGTACTGCATGACGAGCTCCGCCCCGGCCAGATCCCGGCAGTCCTTGGGAGTCAGCAGCCGTTCCAGCCGCACCCGGACGCCCCCCGGCACCGCTTTTATTTCGCGGACCTTGACCACCGAACTCAGCATGAAGGTGCTCTTCCGGGGATACCACACCCCCGGCGCGGCGATCCAGCCGCCCGGCCCCTTGCCCGCAAATTCGGTCTCGCCGCTCCGGAGTTCCGTCAGGCGGCCTCCCCGCTTCATGTCGATGACGCCCGTGTAATTGGGCGCCTTGACGTTCAGCGTCTCCCCGGCGGGAGCCACGGTGACGCCCGCGGATGAGACCTGCTTCACCCCGGCAAGGTCCACCTGCTCCTCCGCCATGCGGGATCGGTGGAGCGCCTCCTCCTTCGCCGCCTGGCGCTCGATGGCGGGCCGGCGCTCCTTCAAGAGCGCTTTCATCTGTTTCTGCGTGAAAGGCACGAGCCCGGCGCGTTTCCGGGGCGAGATCCGGACGAACTGCCAGCGCAAGGCCCCCGCCTGCAGCAGGATCCCTTTTGCCAGCTCATCCCCGGAGCAAGTCCCCAGATCATATTTCCCCACGGAAACGTACCACGGCCCCTTCCCCAAGCCTGCCAAACGCAGGTCGAAGAAGTGTTCCCCCTTCTGCCAGAAGTTGCCCACGGCGACCAGATACTCGTCCCTGAGCCGGAAGGCCTTGTGCTGGATGACGCCCAGCTTGTGGAGCCCCGGCAGAGTCCCCTCGCCGGGGGCGGGTTCGGACCACTCGGGGCCGAAATCGGGGTGCTGCGGCACGGGCGTCCGGGGGACAATTTTCACCTGCTCCGTCACCTCCTGCCCCTTCGTCACCGTCTCCTCGTGGTCGGCAATGGCCGTGTTCGCCCGTGCAGTCCACGCCCAGTAGCGGTAGTCGTAGCCGTCGGGGAAGGTGAAGATGAAAGCCCCCTGCCAGCCTTGCAGGAAGAGGCAGAGCATTTCGAAGGCGATCCCTTCGGGCTGGGAAATGATGGTGTCCCCCATGTGTCCGTGGGGGAAGCCGATGATCTTCGGCACCTTGCCGGGCTTGGCCTTCGCCTTGGCGAAGTCGCGCACCTGTTTCGCCGCGAGCCACATGGTCAGCTGCGGCGCGGGGTAGTAGGAGTACGGCGTGTCCCAGCGCCAGCAGTTGTAGGGCCCCCAGGGCTCCAGCCAGGGCAGCTCGCTCATGTAGTCGGTGACGTTGTACTGCTTGGCCCAGTGATTCCGCTGGGGGGTCATGTGGAGCCAGGCGATCTCGGGGATGAAGTGGGACTCCTTGCCCGCTTTGCGCCCCGCCTCGCGCGTGACCTTCTCCAAGGTCACCATGAGCCTGCTGTGCTGCCAGCTGCGGAAGAGCATCCAGCGTTCGCCGTGGCGCTGGAGCGTGTCCCTGGGCCACGCTTCGGTGATCTCCGCGGCGGAGGGGTTCCCCTTGGCCCACTTGATGAATTCGTCGCGGCAGCGGGTGCAGAAGCACCCCTTGGAGTTGAGGTAATAGGGCTCCCAGTTGGTCATGATGTGGTCGGCGGAGTCCTCCTTGACGATCAGGTCCTCGATGAGGGGGACCACCTTCTCTTTGAAGTAACTCCCCTCGGAATAGACCTCCACCGGGCAGATCTTGCGGGGGTAAGGCTTGCCGTCGATGAGCTTGAACTGAGCGAAGTCCGGCCGGGGGTCCTTGCCGATGCGGAACCCGTTGCAGATGTAGTAGTGGCTCCGGTAGCGGATGATGCCCATTTTCTTGAGTTCGGCGCTGAAGTCACCCAGCGCCCCGTAGATGCAGGAAAATCCGCTTTCACGGTAGAACTCCGCCGCCACTTTGGCCATTTCGCCCTGGAAACGGAAAGCCATCCCGATCATGGCCGAGGTGCGGAAGTTCGCCGGACGGCGGGCGTGGACGGCGGGGATGATCTGCAAATCCAAGGTATGGTATTCCCCCTTCCACGTCCCCTTGAGCAGCCGGTAACGCAGGGGATAGCGCGTCGGCCCCGCCTTGAGTCCCGGAGCTTTGGTCACGATCACCGCCGAGTGCATCTTGAAGAATTTCCGGGTGAAAGCAAGCGGCGGCAGGTTCTTCAGCTCGAGGAGGACCGTGGTGGAGCCGTCGGGATTTTTCGTCTTGCTGCGGAGCGGGACGAATTCCCTGCCTCCCAGCGCCTCGAAACCGGGAGGCAGAACGAGTTCCAGCAGCATATCCTTCCGCGAGGGGGGATTTTCCGAAGCGAAGGCGAAGTTTATCATGGCGGGGAGCCCCTCGCCCACGGCGTAGACGTTGTCCATGAATCCCTGGGGCGCGGCCCGGACTTCGACCTCGTTTTTGGCCTGCGACGGCGTCAGGGAAATGTCATCCAGAAACGCGGTCCCCGCGCCGTACAGGGCGGGACAGATGTAAAACCCCTTCGTCCCCGCGGGGGCCCGGATGGTGAAAGCGCCGTCGGTCCATTCGGGGGTGAGGGTGTAGCGCTGGATCCGGTAGTCCTTGAAGGGGATCAGCCGGGCGGGCCGCGCCGGGTCGGAGCGCAGGGGCGTGTGCAGGATCACCAGCGACGGGGTGCCGTGGGAGGGCAGATGCTTCCCCCGCATCTTGAAGCGCAGTTCCCAGACGGTCTCCGCCTTCGTTTCCGGGATGAGGATCTCCTGCACGATCCGGTTGGAGATCATGATCTTGGGGGCGAGGTCGTTCACCTGCATCGGCGTTTCCAGCCGGACGCAAAATTTTCCTTCCGCCGGGTTGTCGGGGGAGATCCGCCGGGTGCACAGAGACCGGACCTTTTCCGCATTGGGAGTCCGGCCGTGGACGTTGACGCCGCCCCGCCAGGAGCCCCGGCCCCCGCTCTTGGGGATCACGGTCCCCGGCTTTTCGAAATCGCCGTTGACGAGCAGATTGCCCTTCCGGGGGCCGGAAGGCGTCGCCTTGGGGGCGAACTGCTGAAAATCGAAGGTTGTGCCGCCGGGGGAAAACACATCGGCGCCGAGGCCGCTTCCCAGCAGCGCGCCGCAGAACAGGACAAAAAATTTTTTCATGATCGGTCGTTCTCCTTGTTTCGAAAGCTCACCAGGCGTCGTTGGGGGGCATCTTCCGCCGCCAGGGGTGCCAGAAGGTGCAGGTGTCCGCCGAGGGGGTCTTGGTCAAGGCGGGCATCTTGTCCCGTGAGATGAAAGCCGTGTGGCCGTCGAGGAAGAGCACCGAACACTCCCCCTGCCCCGTCAGCATGGGCGAGGAGGTGCCGGAGCCGTCCCTCCCGGCCAGGGGGTTGAAGTGGGGGAAGCCGGGCCAGTAGACGCCGGAGTAGCTGCAGGTGGCTTCACCGCCGAAGGCCACCTCGGCGAAGTAGCACCCGCGGGAAGGCCGCAGCACCATGGAAAGTTTTCCCACGGTCCCGTCTTTCACGTTGGGGACCTGCATTTTCGTCATGATCGCGATGCCGTAGTAGTCCTTGGGGCTGGGGGTCGAAGGCGGCGTGGCGACGGCGGGACACAGCAGGGGATGCCTCGTCACGCCCGTCGACCGGACGGCGGCACCCCCCACGAAGGCTTTGGACTCCATGGCGAGATACGAGGAAAGCATCCCCTGCTCAAGGGAGCCGTTGTACCAGGTCCGGAACTGGGGGCTCGTGGAGTAGTTGCTGTTGCGGTAGAAGACGGGGTAGCCGCCGTTGTCTTCGGTGTAGAAATTGGCCGCTTTGCCGAGCTGTCCGAAGTTGGAAAGGCACTTCGTGGCGTTGGCCCTCTGTTTGGCCTGCTGCAGGGCGGGCAGCAGCATGGCGGCAAGTATCGCGATGATCGCGATCACCACCAGCAGCTCGATCAGGGTGAACTTCGATTTGTGGATCTTCTTCATGTTCCTTTCTCCATATTTTTGCGAAAGTGCAGCTTCCTGCGGAAATTCCTTTTTCAATAGCGTATGTCGGGCGGCACGGGGTCGTAGCGGGGGTGGCGGCACGCGGGGACGTGCATCCCGCCCGTCCGGTAGACGCCCGGCGGGGAATCGCACTCGAATTTCAGCACCGGACACAGACGGGCGCGGAGCGGCTCCGGGATCTCCACCGAGACCTTGCCCTCCCGCCAGGTGAAGGGGAGCTCCCCGATACCGCGCGAACTCACCCGGAGCACCCGGCCGATGAACCCTGCGACAGTGAGGCGCGGGACGGGGTACATCAAGACGTAATAAAGACTGTTGCCGGAAACGGTGAATTTGCCGCTCGGGTCCCAGTCGCCCCGCTCGCCGGGGGCGGGGAGTCCGGGGGACATCTTCAGCTCGTCGCAGGCCGAAACCGCCTCTTCTCCCCCTTCCCGGAGCCACCGGCCCACGGCGCGGAGGATCGCCGCCGACTTTTCCGGCACGGAGCCGTCGCCCCGGGGACCGACGTTGAGCAGCAGATTGCCCCGGCGGGAGTTGCAGGCGAGGAGCATTTTTATCACCTCCCGCGGCGTCTTCCAGTTCTCGTCCCCGTCGAAAAATCCCCAGTGGTCGTTGAGGGTGACGCAGGCCTCCCACGGACGCCACGGATCGGGCGGCGTCAGGTGCTGTTCGGGGGTCCCGAAATCGCCGGGGAGCCCGTTCCGGCCGTTGAAAAGGAGACCGGGCCGGATCTTCCGCAGTATGCGGTTCATTTCTTCGGCCTGCCACTGCACGGCGTTGAAGGGCCACCAGCCGTCGTACCACATGATGTCGAAGTCGTAATTTTCGGCCAGCTCCTTCAGTCGCGCGAAGGTGTTGCGAATGAACATGTCGTACGCTTCCGGTTTTTCGAGGGCGTCCGCGGCGTCGGGGGCGTCGTGCCAGTTGTTGAGGCTGTGATAGAGCCCGAGCTTCAGCCCGTTCCGGCGGGCGGCGTCCGCGACCTCGCGGACGAGGTCCCGGCCGCAGACCTGAGTTGCGTTGAAATTCGAAAGGCGCGTGGGGTACATCCGGAACCCTTCGTGGTGCATGGTGGTGAAGACGATGTACTTCATGCCGCCCTCCGCGGCCAGGCGGCAGAGGGCCTCCGCGTCGAAACGCTCCGGTGCGAAATTCCGGGCGAGGTGTTCCATTTCAACAGGCGGAATCTGTTCGCGGTTCATGACCCATTCCCCGCGTCCCAGCAGACTGTAAAGCCCGAAATGGACGAAAAGCCCGTAACGCAATTCAGTAAACTCAGAAACCTTCACCGATTCGCAATCTCCTCATTCCACAATAGTAAACACAATCAATATCCGCGCTTATAAGATAGCACCAAACACCCGTTTTTCAAGAGCCGGAACGTTTTTCCCGGCGGAAAAATGTTGAATGCCCCAGACAGCAGGATCTTTCACCACTGCACGATACAAACGGCGCGTGACACTCAGCGTTTCGCCCGCAGACTGGCAATCGGCCCGGCGGTAATGCCAAGCGCCCGCGGCGCCTACACAACGCTCGGGGTGGTTTTGGTCTGCGGCCCTTTCACTCCCGCAAACCAGCGAAGCGGTCAGGGGCGGAGGTTCTGGACGAGCTGGAGGAGACCGACGAGGATCCCGAGGACGAAGCCCAGGACCTGGATCGCCCCCAGATGCTGGGCGGCGATGGAGTTGATGAGTTCGTGGAACTCCCGGACGTTCTGCTCGTTGATGGATTTTTCGATCTGCTTGTCGAGCTCGAGATTCTTCATGAGCTCCTCCTTGTTCTCCACGATGAAACCGATGAGCCCTTCGCGGGCCGCGGGAAGCATCGTTTCCTCGAACCACTGCCACAGCTTTTCCGACGCCAGAGCGTTCCGGGCGAAAAGCGGCAGGGATTCGTGGAGGTAGGTGAAAAGGAACTTCTTCAGCGCTCCCCGGCTTTCCGCCGAAAAGGAGCCCAGCTTTTCGGCCCCTTCCTGCGATTTCAGCCAGGCACCGAACCCCTCGGTCAGCACGGTGAGCTTGGAGCAGAGCATTCTTTGCGTCTCCTCTTCGCCCAGCCAGGACTGGATCATTTCACGCATGGTCTCGGGCGAGGCGAAAAAGGCCATGACGAGATCGGTGATGAACCCCGAAAGCGGCGCGAGAAGCACACTCTTTTCGAGCTCCGCGTTGAGATGGGCCCGGAGCTTCCTGCGGATGAGCTCCGTCAGGTCGCCTGCGTTCTCCTTCCCGAAATTCACGATGGCGGAAGCGATCCGGGCGCGGTTTTCCCCGCTCTCCAGCCGGGGCTGGAGCTCCCGTTCCCAGAACTCCCGGAGCCGCTCCGGCGTCACCAGTTCGTCGATGGCCCCGACGAGGGACTGCTCGATCTCCGGGATCAGAAAATCCACCACGGCGCTCTGGTGCCGGAGCAGAAAATCCTGGATCCCCCGCCGGATCCGGTCGATGATCGCCGGGTCCTTCAGAAAGGCCATGAGCTTGTCCGAAATGGTGTTCGACAGCAATTCCGGGGTGAGCAGCTTGTTCCCCACCGCCTCCCCCATCTTCCGGGCGATGCCGGGCTTGTTCCGGGGGATCATCCCCTGGGGCCAGAAGAAGAGCCACTTCTTCGGCTCGTAGGGCCGAAACAGCATGGTGATGGCGAGAAAATTGGTGAGATACCCCACGGCTCCGGCCAGAAGCACCGGAGAGCCGTACCTGAGCCACCACGCGGGGATCAGATCCCCCCGGCCCGCGGCGCAGAGCCCGGCCTGGACCAGCAGCAGAAGGATCGTCCCCAGACTCACGGGGAAACAGAAAATCTCAAGCAGGGCGAAAAGACGCTGTTCGCGGGTCGAATCCGGGGACCGGACCACATTCCAGCGGGAAGCACCTTCCGACAGCAGGGACTTGATGAACTCCATTTCTCCTCCTCTTTCCCGAGTTCCCGAAAAAAAGAGGCCGCTTCGAGGCGGCCCCGAAAAAGTGCTTATTTCGCGCTGTCGTCCACGAAGCGGCAGGCGGCGAGGGCCGCCACCGCGCCGTCGCCGGCGGCGGTGACCACTTGCCGGACCTTCTTCACCCGGCAGTCCCCGGCGGCGAAGATCCCCGGCGTGGAGGTGACGGTGGATTCGTCGGAAACGATGAACCCCATCTCGTCCAGCTTGCAGACCCCGGCGAATGGGGCGTTGTCCGGCTGGAGCCCGATGGCGACGAAGATGCCGTCCACGGGGAACCGCTCCGTCCGGTCGGTTTCCGTGTTGCGGAGCATGATCGACGTCAGCTGCTCCTCCCCCTCGAGTTCATCCACCACGGTGTTGTAGAGAAACGCGACGTTCTTCCGGCTCTTGAGGATCTCCATCAGCCGCGCCTCGCCGGTGCAGCTCGCCAGATTCTGGACGATCGTCACCCTGGCGCACTGCTCCGAGAGGAGCACCGCGTCCTGCAAGGCGGTGTTGCCGCCGCCGATGACCGCGATCTCCCGGTCCTTGTAGAAGGCCCCGTCGCAGAGGGCGCAATAGGAAACGCCGTTCCCGGTGAACTCATCCTCACGGGGCAGTCCCAGCCGGCGGTGGCGGCTTCCGGAGGCGATGATGACCGCGATCCCCTGGAATTCGCCGTGCTCGCACCGGACAATTTTGTAACGGCCCATGTCCCGGACCTCCGTCACCGTGTCCAGCTCCACTTCCGCCCCCAATGCGAGAGCCTGCTCCACCAGCTTTTCCCCCAGTTCGCTGCCCGAGATCTCGTTGAAGCCCGGATAGTTCTCCACCTTGGGGGAGTAGGTGATCTGGCCGCCGAAGCTTTCCTTTTCCAGCACCAGCACGCTCCGGTTGGCCCGCCGGGCGTAGATGGCGGCGGTCAGGCCGCCGGGCCCCGCCCCGATGATGATGATGTCGTACATTTCTCAGATCACCTGAACGACCTTTTCCTCACCGGCGGCCTGAGTGTCGATGAAGCGCCGGATGTTGGAGACGTTGACCACCTTCTCGACGTTGTCGCCGGTGACGACCACCAGCGTAGGCGCCTGACGGACGCCGTACTGACGGGTAAGATCCACCGCTTCGTCGGCGATGACCGTTTCGTAGATCATCCCCGCGCGGTCGAGGAAGGTCTTGGCCATGCGGCAGTTGGGACAGGTCCGCGTGGTGAAGAGGATCAGCCGGTCGAAGGCGGGGGCGGGAGCCGCGGCAGTCGGCGCGGCGGAAGCGGCCGGAGCCGGGGCGGGCGCGGCGGCGGGGGCGGTCGGGGCGGCGCCGAACTTGTGCTTCAGGGCCGCGGCGGGATCGTAGACCCGGCGGTCCTTGTACTCCTGCACCTTGCCGTCGTTCCAATTCTGCACGGGCCGGTAATACCCGGTGATGCGGCTGTAGACTTCGGTCTTCTCGTTGCAGGTGGGGCACTTGAAGGCTTCGCCCGCGATGTAGCCGTGATTCCGGCACACCGAATAGGTGGGGGAGAGGGTGTAATAGGGCAGACGGTAGTTTTCGGCGATCTTGCGGACCAGCGCCGCCGCCGACTGCCAGTCGGGCATCTTCTCGCCCAGGAAGGCGTGGAAGACGGTCCCGGAGGTGTAGAGGGTCTGGAGCTCGTCCTGAATGTCCAGCGCCGAGAAGATGTCGTCGGTGTAGCCCACGGGCAGGTGGGAGCTGTTGGTGTAGTAGGGGGTGCCGCAGTCGCCCGCGGCGGTGATGATGTCGCCGAAGCGCTTCTTGTCATGTTTGGCCAGCCGGTAGCTGGTGGATTCGGCGGGCGTGGCCTCGAGGTTGTAGAGGTCGCCGTACTGTTCCTGATAGTCGGAAAGGCGCTCGCGCATGTGGTTGAGCACGTCCTTGGTGAACTGCTGGGCGGCGGGAGTGGTCAGATCGGCCCGGATCCACTTGGCGTTGAGGCAGGCCTCGTTCATCCCCACGAGCCCGATGGTGGAGAAGTGGTTGTCGAACTTGCCCAGATAGCGCTTGGTGTAGGGGTAGAGCCCCTCGTCCAGCAGTTTGGAGATGACTTCGCGCTTGACCTTGAGGGAACGGGCGGCGATGTCCATCATATGGTCCAGCCGGGCGTAGAAGTCCGCTTCGTCGGCGGCCAGATAGGCGAGCCGGGGCATGTTGATGGTCACGACGCCGATGGAACCGGTGCTCTCGCCGCTGCCGAAGAAACCGCCGGACTTCTTCCGCAGTTCCCGCAGGTCCAGCCGGAGCCGGCAGCACATGGAGCGGATGTCGCTGGGCTCCATGTCGCTGTTGACGTAGTTGGAAAAGTAGGGAGTGCCGTACTTCGAAGTCATTTCGAAGAGCAGCTTGTTGTTTTCGGTCTCGGACCAGTCGAAATCACGGGTGATGGAGTAGGTGGGGATGGGGTACTGGAATCCCCGGCCCTGGGCGTCGCCTTCGATCATGATCTCGATGAAGGCCTTGTTCACCATGTCCATCTCTTTCTTGCAGTCCTTGTACTTGAAATCCATCTCCTTGCCGCCGACGATGCAGTTGAGTTCGGCCAGGTCCTGGGGGACGGTCCAGTCGAGAGTGATGTTGCTGAAGGGAGCCTGAGTTCCCCAGCGGGAAGGCGTGTTGACGCCGAAAATGAACGATTCGATGCACTTTTTCACCTGCTCGTAGTCCAGATTGTCGGTCCGGACGAAGGGAGCCAAATAGGTATCGAAGGAGGAAAAGGCCTGAGCGCCGGCCCATTCGTTCTGCATGATGCCGAGAAAGTTCACCATCTGGTTGCACAATGTCGCCAGGTGCGAGGCGGGGGCCGAGGTGATCTTGCCGGGGACGCCGCCCAGACCTTCCTTGATGAGCTGTTTCAGCGACCAGCCGGCGCAGTAGCCGGTGAGCATGGAAAGGTCGTGGAGGTGGATGTCCGCGTTCCGGTGGGCGTTGGCGATCTCGTCGTCGTAGACCTCCGAAAGCCAGTAGTTGGCGGTGATGGCGCCGGAGTTGGAAAGGATGAGGCCGCCCACGGAATAGGTCACGGTGGAGTTTTCCTTGACCCGCCAGTCGTTGATCTTCACGTAGTCGTCCACGGCCTTCTTGAAGTCGAGGATGGTGGAGGCGGCGTTGCGGAGTTTGGCCCGCTGACGGCGGTAGAGGATATAGGCCTTGGCCACGTCGCCGTATCCGGCCTGCACGAGGACCGATTCCACGCTGTCCTGGATATCCTCGACGGCCACCAGACCTTCCTTGATCTTGGGCTCGAAATCCGCCGTGACCTTCAGCGCCAGAAAGTCGATGATGGATTGATTGTACTGCTTTTCCTGCGCCTCGAACGCCATGCGGATGGCGTCGGAAATTTTGGTAAGATCGAAATCCACATTCTTACCGTCGCGCTTCTGGACCTGATACATCGTCTGCTCCCTTTCCCTTTCTTTTTAGTTCTTCGACATGTTTTTCAGTTTTTATCTTCACCGCCGGAGATCCTTTCGGCATCGTCCGGCATAAGTCGTCTTCTTCTTTCCGATTTCCTTCCGGGGCCTCTACTCTCCGCGGAGCGCGGCCGCCGGCACGAAGGGCCGGACCGCCGCCAGCATCTTGTCGAGGGTCGCCCGGTCGACGCTGGCGAAAGTGCTCCAAGGCTCCAGCAGGTCGTCCGTTTCCTTGAAGTTCTGGAGGAAATAGCGCTTCGCCCCGGCGATGGCTTTCCCAAGTTCCGGAAAATCCTCCACCTCGTGGAGCCCCGAGACCACCGTGGTGCGGAACTCGTAGTCCACCTTGCCCGCCAACAAAAGAGCGATGGTCCGGGAAACCTTTTCGAACATCCCTTCCCTGCCGCAGACCCGGTCGTACCGGGCGGGGGAACTCTTGATGTCCACCGCCACGTAGTCCACGCATCCCGATCCGATGACCTTTTCCAGGACTTCGGGGAAGGAACCGTTGGTGTCCAGCTTCACGGCGAAGCCCAGATCCTTGATCTTCCTGAGCAGCTCCGGCGTCTCGGGGTGCAGCAGAGGTTCGCCGCCCGTGACCGCCACGCCGTCGAGGAGCCGCTTCCGGGAACCGAGGAACTTGAAAAGCTCCTCCTCGGAAAATTCCAGATCGTCGGCGCTCCCCCGGACCAGGGTCGCGTTGTGGCAGAAGGGACAGCGGAAGTTGCACCCGCAGGTGAACACCGTGCAGGCCACTCGCCCCGGAAAATCCAGCAGCGTCATCTTGCGCAGTCCGAAACGCATCGTCGAATTCCTTCCAACTCTTCCCTCTTTCGTCAAGACCGGATCCTTCATCGAAACACACCGCCCGAAAAGACTCCCGTGGTGTGCTCTTCCATACAATACCACACTATATTGATATTTCAAGAAGAAAAACCACAATATATTGTGTTTTTTCGAGAAAATTTTTTAAAAATTATTCCTTTCGGGCCTTGACTTTCGATTTTTTCATGCTGCGATAAAGAAACGTCCCCTGCCCTTTTCCGGGAAAAGGGTGCGGGGCGCGGGGGGAGCAAACCGCCGCCGCGTTTTTCTCCCCCCTCGCCCCGACCTTTTTGGCGCGTGAGGGGCTATGAGAAGGTTGGGTAAAAAGCCTCACTCGAGTGAGAAAAATGAGCCCTGCCGACCTATGAATACTATGAATGCTATGAACACTGTGGCAGCGGGATCTTTCACCTCCGCACGATACAAACGGCGCGTGACACTCAGCGTTTCGCCCGCAGACCGGCAATCGGCCCGGCGGGCCGAACGTCGGCCTCGACTCTACGCGGCAACTGTCGCTGACGCTCTCGAGTTGCCGCGGTTCGCAAACAGACGCAAGAGGCAACACTCCGCAGACCTCTTCAGGCTGTGCATGTCAACGCCACGCCCGCAGACCGGCCCCCATCCACCTGGCGGCATCGCCGCCGGGGCAGTATTCATAGCATTCATAGTTTCCCCATTGCAAAAGGAGAGTTGCGGATGTATATTAACTCCGGACCCGGATCGGTCCGGTGTTCCGAACAAGGAAAAGGAAAGGGCATCCCATGAAGACCATCCGTATCGGCATCATCGGCTGCGGCCGGATCTCGCGGCAGCATGTTCCCCGCTTCAAGAGAATCGACGACAAAAGCAAGTCGGAAATCGTCGCCGTCTACGACATCAAGCCCGCCAAGGCGCGGCAGTGCCTTGCGGACAACGGCATTTCCGCCAAGGTCTGCAGGTCTCTCGACGAACTCCTCGCCCAGCCCATCGACGCGGTCGTCATCGCCACGCCGAACGACACGCACTGCCCCCTCACGCTGAAGGCGATCGCCGCGGGCAAGCACGTCTTCGTCGAAAAACCCATGGCGGGGTCCATTGCCGACGCTGAAAAGATGATCCGCGCCGCCGAGGCGAAGGGCGTGGTCCTGCTGGTCGACCAGTCCTTCCGCTACATGCCCCTCTATCAGGCGGTGAAGAAGGAGCTCGACAAGGGGGTCATCGGCAACATCATCCACATCCACTGCATCCGCACGGGCCGCTCGACGCCGAACGTGGGCTGGTCCCCCGGCGCGAACTGGTACGTCCAGAAGAAACATTCGGGCGGCGTCATCTTCGACCACGCCGTCCACATGGCGGACGTGCTCCAGTGGTTCGCGGGCCCCATCAAAACCGTGCAGTCCACCGCCCGCACCCGCGGGATGCAGGCGGTGATCCACAGCATGTCGCTTTTCGACTTCGCCAACGGCGCCACCGGGGTCCTGGAACATGCGTGGAATTTCCCGACGGGCGTCACCCGGCTCGAGATCTACGGCGACAAGGGCATGATCCTCTTTCCCGAAGTCATGCGGGCGGAGTTCTACCGGTCCGGCGAAACCAAGCCGTACAAGATCCTTTCGGGCAAACCCGACGAATCCATCGATACCAGCGCCCAGAGCGAAGCGCCGATCGTCGTCAAGCCCGTCCCCACCGCGCAGGAGACCTTCCTCAAGGCGGTCGCCGCGAAGAAGTCCGGCATGTGGAACGAGGGACGCCAGGCCCTCGCCGCCTGCACGGCGATCCTCGAGGCGGCCGAAAGCAGGAAGCCGGTCAAGGTCAGGTATCATAAGGAAAAGTAAGTCATGGCCCACGAAATCGCCGTCAGTCTGCTGGCGGGCAGCCGCACCATGAGCGTACCGGATTTTTTCCGCGATGCGAAGGAATCCGGGTACGACGGCGTGGAAATGTGGCTGGTCCCCGAGGGCGGACTCACCTTCGACGTGACGGACGCCCAACTGGACGAATACCGCCGCCTTGCCGGGGAATACGGGCTTGAGATCTATTCTCTCGCGATCGCTCCGCCGGAGGGCCGCCTGACCGGGACCGGCGAAGCGGCGGAGTCGTTTCTCCGTCACGCCGTGCGCGGCATGGACATCGCTTCCCGGCTCGGCGCGAAGACGGTCCTCCACACCACGGGCGGGCTCGCCGAGGGCATGTACTACGAAGAGGCCTATTTGAACGGGATCGCCAATTTGCGCCGGCTCGCGCCGGAGGTCGAAAAACGCGAACTCCGGTTCGCGCTGGAGTTCGTGTGGAACGGCTTTCTCTTCAGTCCCCTCGAAATGCGGAACTTCCTCACTGCCGTCAACAGCCCGAACATCGGCTTCTACTTCGATCCGGGCAACATGGCCATCTTCCAGAAGCCGGAACACTGGGTGCGGGCGCTGGGACACTTCGTCATGCACGTCCACCTGAAGGACTGGAAGGGACCTGCCCGCGCCGGAGCCTGGACGCCGCTGCTCCAAGGCGAGATCGACTTCCCGGCGGTCATGGCGGAACTGCACCGTGCCGGGTACACCGGGCCTCTCGTCAGCGAAGTCGCCCGTTCCCTCGCCCCCTGGCCGGAAACCGCGCAAGCCATGCGGAAGATTGCCGCCATGTGAGGAAACTTGAGACGTCTTCTCCCCGAGGTCTCCTTTTCCCGCAAAGGGGACTTCGCCCGCCGTTGACTTTTCCCGTTTTCGAGTGTATATTAGCTGTCAACTTCAGAAAGGAGATGAAAATGAACAAGTTGTTTTCCATTTTCGCCGGGGCCGTGCTGACCGCCGCCCTGGCCGGCGCCGCCGACCCCGCCAAACCGGCGGACAAGGGGGTCCTTCCCAAGATGAGCCAGACCAAAGCCGCCGGGCTCTACAAGGTGGGCGAGACCATCACCTTCACCATCACCGGACTTCCGGCGAACGCCGAATTCCTCATCAGTTTCGACGGGGACAAGACCGCCAACGCCAAAAAGAAGGTGAAATCCGACGCTTCGGGCACCATCAGTGTTTCCACCAAGCTCGGCCGTCCCGGCTTCGTGCGCTGCGCCGTTTCCGGGAAGGGCATCCAGCGGGTGGTCCTGGGCGCCGGAGCGGAACCGGAAAAGATCCGGGGCTCCCGGCCCATGCCCGCCGATTTCGAGAAGTACTGGGCCGATGAGAAAGCCGCGCTGGAGAAAGTTCCGCTGGCGCCCGAGATCAAGCCCTTCGGCAAATCCGATCCCAAGGCCAGGATCCACGTCTTCGCGGTGACGGTCCCCTGTCCGGGGAGCAAGACCCCCGTCCGGGGTTATCTGGCGCTGCCCGCCAACGCCAAGGCCAAGAGCCTGCCCGCGCTGCTCTCGGTCCATGCGGCCGGGGTCCGCAGCTCCGGCGTACCTTCCGGATATGCCGGTATGGGATTCATCGCCTTCGATTTCAACGCCCACGGCATCGAGGACGGCCAGCCCAGAGAGTACTACCAGAAGATGCGCAACACCGTCCTCAAGGACTACTACCGTTCCGGCGTCGGCGACCGGAAGACCCTCTATTTCCATGGGATGTTCCTGCGCCTTTACCGTGCGCTGCAGTTCATCAAGAGCCGCCCCGAGTGGAACGGCAAGGTCCTGGTCGTCACGGGAAGCAGTCAGGGCGGCATGCAGTCCATCGCCGCCGCGGGTCTCGATCCCCAGGTGACCATGATCGCCGCCCACGTTCCCGCCGGGTGTGACCACGGCGGCGCCGCGGTGGGCCGGGATCCCGGCTGGCCCCGCTATGCCGGAGTCCCCGCCTACAAGAAGGATCCGGAAAAGGTCCTTGCCGACGCCGATTACATCGACTGCGTGAATTTCGCCCGGCTGATCAGAAACGCCAAGGTGTTCATCTCCACGGGGTTCATCGACACCACCTGTTCTTCCGCCAGCGTCTTTGCGGCCTTCAACGAGATGCCGACCCCGAACAAGACGATGTTCACGCTGCCGGACACCGCCCACGGCACCACCGTCCGGCCCGCCATGAAGGTGAGCCAGCCCATGATCCGGGAAGAAGCCAAGCGCTGAAAAGGACCTGCTCCTTTTCGATTCGGGGTCACTTCGCTTTCGGTGCGCTTTCCGCCAGCCATGCTTTCAGGCGGCAGTAGAGCGTATCGCCCATCTGATAATATCCGGGCCGGGCGGGGTGGACCCCGTTGCTTTGCCGCAGGATCTTGGCGGGATTGCCTTCGTTGACCGCTTCGTTCCTCACGGGGAAATTGTTTTCCGTGTCGATATTGATGTACGTGGGGACGATGTTGAATTTCAGCTCCTTGCTCTTCTTGAGCAACGCGCGGTTGTAGTAGTCCAGATTCTTGCGGTACTGCCAACCGGTCTGGCCGCAGGCGTAGTTCCGGCCGAAAGCGTCCTGACTGGCGCCGGGGATGTGCTGGAAAACAAAGATCTCCGGCGCGGGTTCGAGCTTCCGGAATTCCCCGATCAGTTTTTCCATGTTGGCGAGGGATCTTTTCGTGGTCTCGGCGATGGTTTCGTCCGTGGCGGAGAAAAAGTCGTTCAGCCCGAGCTGGAAGCTGACCGCGTCCGGCGCCTTGCCGCCGTTGTTGAGTTCCAAATACTTCTTCAGGTCGAAGACCCCTTTGCCGCCGGGCCCCGGAAAGAGGAACGGACTGTTGAAGCCCACCGGCCGGTCCGGGTGAAGTCCGTCGTTTTTGGAGTTCCCCGAGAACCCCCAGCGGGTGAGGAAGGAATCCCAGCGCCAGCCGCCGTAGCCTTCATGTTTGCCGGGGCCCTTGCCGCGGGTCCCGATGCTGACGAATTTCGGATTCCCGGAGCGCTGCATCAGCTCCGCCACCCGGTTCGGATACTGTCCCGCGCCCGTCTGGCTCGCCCCGACGATCAGCAGAGAAAGGCTCCGGCCCATCCCTGCGTCCTCCGGCACGACCACCAGCTCCGATTCCCCCTGAGCGACCACTCCGGCGTCATCGATCACCCGGATCTTCCATTGCCAGGTGCCCACATCTTCTTTTTTCGGGGTGAACCGCCACCGTTTGAGATCGTTCCGGCCTTTCTGACAGTCCACGTCGAAGACATAGTTCGCCGGGTTGACCACGGTGACGATGTTGTTGAAATAGACGTTCATTTCCACGCCCGGAACGGCGTAGATCTTTTCCGGCAGAAGGAGCCGGACGTCACCGGCCGCCAGCGTCGCTCCAACCAGCAGGAGCAAAACGGCAAACAATACCCGACAATGCGATTTTCTCATTACACGACCTCCTTTATCGTTCAGTTTTACATGAAGTTTGGGGTAATCTACACCCGAAAACGCAAAAAAGCAAGTCCGGATCACATCGCGGCGAGGTTTTTCTTCGTTTTTTCCGCCGTCCCGACGCCTTCGGGGCAAATCACGGCAAATCGGACTTTTCCGGGACCGTCCGGCATTTCTTCGCTTGACAAATGGGTGAACAGCAATTACATTATGCTGAATACGGGTCGGCTCGGGAGGGGGGATCGTTCCCCGCAGCCCATGCGGTGATATGTTCCATTTGCCGGGAAAAAATGTAAGGATATACCGTCGACCGTTTCAACAACGACCAGACAGAGGACATGACCATGACGTACGATGTTTTCATTTCCTACCGCCGCGACAAGGGGGCCTTCATTGCCCGCAATCTTCAACAGGCGCTGGAGAAGCTTGGTCTCCGGGTCTTTTTCGACATGGAGGAGTTGACCGACGGCAAATTCAATGACAAACTCTACGACGCGATCGAGCAGTCGAAGAACGTCATTTTCCTGATGACGGAAGGAGCGTTGGAGCGTTGCGCCAACGAGGGAGACTGGGTCCGCAACGAGTTGGAACACGTCATGGATTCCGGCCGGAATCTCGTCCCCGTCGTCCCCTCCGGAACGGATATCGTCTTCCCGGAAAAGCTGCCGGAAAAACTCATCCCGATGAAAATGCTCGAGGTGTCGGAGCTGAACCTGGGGAAACTCTTCAGGGAGTCCGTGGCGAAGATCGCGGGGCGGCTGAAGGATGTCGTCCTCGCCGACGACAAACAGAGGAAGGAAGCGGAGGAAACGTTCCTGAGTCAGGCGCGGCGCTTCAAGGGGAACGACGGCGTGATCGATTCCGAGGAGCGGAAGTTCCTCGCCGACACCGCGAAGGAACTCGGCATCAGCAAGGCCAAACAGCTTATCCTCATCGAGAAGGTGGAGCGGGAATTTTCTCCGCTGGCGCCGCCCGCCGCCCCGAATCTCGAGCCTTCCCGGACGGCGGTCGTTCCGCAGTTCGACGTGTTCATCTCGTACCGGCGCGACGGCGGCGGGGCGGACGCCCGCCTCATGTACGACCGGCTGACCAAGGAGGGGTATTCCGTCAGTTTCGACTTGGACACGCTCAAAAACGGCAATTTCAACGAGGAGCTGCTGCGGCGCGTCGCCGAGTGCCGGAATTTCATAATCATCCTCAGTCCGGGATGCTTCGACCGCACACTGAAGGGGTGCCGGCGCGAAGACGACTGGATGCGCATAGAACTGGCGACGGCGCTGTACAACAGGAAAAACATCATCACCGTCATGCTTCCGGGATTTACATTTCCCGCCAAGCTCCCCCCCCGACATCGATGCCGTCCGTTCCATAAACGGGCCGAAGTACGATATGTACTATCTCGATTCTTTCTACACAAGACTGCAGAAGGACTTTTTGCAGACGGGGTCTTCGTCCTCGAGCGGGGACTCGAATACGGTGGAAAAGGAGATTGTTTCGGTCGATGCCAAGGAGGTCGCCTACGACGCGAGCCTGGACGAAATTTTCGGCGATGACGCGGCTTACTGGCGGATCGAAGCCGAAAGTGCCTATCATTCGATTTCCCGGGTGCTCCCCTACGAGGAACTGTCGAAACTCGATGAAGCCTGGAAGGAAGCGGAAGAGAATCTGAAGGGCGGCGACCACAGCCTCGCCGCGCGGAAGTATATGGAGGTCATCGAACTCTGCGGGAAGATCAAGCCCTGTTCGATCCCGTTTGCCACGCGTCTGGTCGGTGACAGTATCGACACCCATGGGGAAAAATGGTTCGAGGCGGCGCTTGCCAAGGCGCAGGCGGGAGACACGGATTACCAGTACGGCGTGGGGATGCTCTATGCGGACGGCATCGGCGCGGCCAAAGATCCCTCCGCGGCGTTCCGCTGGTTCGAGCGGGCGGCTCAGCAGGGAAATATCCGGGCGATCTCCGCAGTCGGAGCCGCGTATGCGACCGGCGACGGCGTGGAAGTCGATTACAAGGCCGCCAAACGATACCTGCTCAAGGCGGAGCGCAAAGGCGATGCCCGCGCCATGGAACGGATCGGCTATCTTTATGAAAACGGTCTCGGGGTCAAGAAAAGCCTGCCGATCGCCATCGCAAAGTACGAGAAATCCGCCGAGCGCGGCAATTCCGCCGCGATGACGGCGCTCGGAAGGCTGCTTGAAAACGGCATCGGCATGGATGCCGATCTTACGAAAGCCGCGGCATGGTACCGTTCCGCGGTCGCGAACGACAGCGCCGTCGCCCAGCGAAAACTCGCGGAATTCCTGTTCCTGGGAAAGGGCGTGGAGAAGGATTGGCCGGAAGCCTTGCGGCTGGCCCGGCTGGCGTCCAATCAGGGTGACGCGGACGCGGTCGCCCTGCTGGGGCGGGCATACGAGGACGGCTGGGGTGTCGAGCCCGACGGCGAGAAGGCGAAGGAGCTCTACCAGAAGGCCGTGGACAAGGGCAGCGCACTCGGCAAATCCTATCTGGCGAACCTCGAGGCGGAAGCGCAATACCGCAACGGCCTGAAGACGATGGAAGGCAGCGGCACGGTGCAGGATTTCGCCGCGGCGAAGCTCTGGTTTGAAAAGGCGGCGGCGCAAGACAACGTCGGGGCGATGGAGGAACTGGGTTTTCTGTACGAACGCGGGCTGGGCTGCGACGTTGACATCCCCAAAGCGAAAGAATGGTATGAAAAAGCGGCGGAGAAGGGGAATGCCGCCGCCATGGTCGGTCTCGGGAAGATGTATTTCCGGGGATACGACGGCATCGCGCAGGATTACGCCCAGTCCCTGGCCTGGTTCAAGAGGGCCGCTTCGATTTGGCGTACAGCTCCGGAAGAAAGCCGCTGGAAGGTGATCTACCTCTTTTTCTATCTCGGACGGATCTACACCGAAGGTTTGGGGGTCGAAAAGAACACCATGATGGGATTCCGCGCCTTCCTGACGGGCGCCAACAACGGGAATATCACCTGTGCCCGCAGTCTTGCGGTAAGCTATGAAAAGGGAGTGTTTACGGGCAAGTCGCCGGAAGATTCGAAACGCTGGTATGACATATGCGCCCGTGCGGAAAAAAGTGTCGGCTATGCGGACGACATGGCCATGCGCGTCATAGGACAGTTGTATATGTATGGCGATAGCGTGGAAAAGGATTTGGAAATTTCGCGGCAATGGTATCAAAAAGCGGCGGTTCTCGGGAACGTGCAATGCCTGAATGAGCTGGGATACGCTTATCTCAACGGTTCCGGGGTGCCGACGAATGTGGAAAAAGGGATCGCGTTGCTGGAGGCCGCAGCCTGCCGCGGCTATTATTTTGCGCAGAAGACTTTGGGGACCTTGTATTACAATGGCGAGAAGGTCTCAAGGGATTATGCGAAGGCACAATATTGGCTTGAAAAGGCAGTCTCCCTCGGCAGCGGAGAGGCAATGGAGATCCTGTCAAGGATGTACCGGAACGGAGAGAGTGTCGAGAAAAACGAGGCTGAGGCGTTGAAGTGGCTGAAAAGTTCCGCCGAGAAGAATTTTCCGTTCGGATGCGCTGCTCTGGGCTGCTGTTACGAGACGGGAGACTTGGGATGTGAGATCGACCTGAGCCGCGCCATAGAACTCTACAAAAAGGCGGTGGATGGCAGAAGCACGCGCGGTCGATATGAATTGGGACGCTGCTATTTGAAGGGAATCGGTGTGGGCCGCAGTCGGGAGGAAGCATTTAAATTATTGGGTGCCGCGATGGATACCTATATAAAGAATGCTATGCCTTATATCCTTGCGGCAACACAATTGGTTGCGGACATGTATTTCGGGAATGGAGATTTCAAAACAAACGAAAGTCAGTTCAACCTGCTGGATTCCGAACTGAATCAGAAAGTTTTGTATCGTTTATACAGACGGTTCCACTCCGGTGATGGTGTTCCCAAAGATATTGGCAAGGAAATGACTTGCCTTACGGCAGCTGCCGAGCATGGACACAAAAGCGCCCAGAATTCTTTGGGGTGGTTATACTACCAGGGACGAATCGTGGACCGGGATCCCAAGTTGGCGTTCGAATGGACGATGAAGGCTGTTCAAAACGGCAATCCTTATGGCATGGAAACGTTGTTCCGCATGTATCGTGACGGGGATGGGGTCGCGAAGGACATTCAGAAAGCGCTGAAGTGGCTGAAACGTTCGGCAGAAGGTTCCGAAGGAACAGCAGGATCGTCTGAAGCCATGGCATGGCTTGGAGAAGGGTATGAATATGGTCAGTGGGGAGTTGAGAAGAATTTGATCTCGGCATTCAAATGGTATTATAAAGCGTCTCAACGGTGGAACACGCATGGAATGTTCAATCGGGGCCGTTGTCATTTACGCGGCATCGGGACAGGTGTGGATGTGACCAAGGCACTTGAATGGCTGACCAAGGCGGCGGATGAGGAAGATGACGATTTGTTCTATGACGAACATGCGATGGCCTTGCTCGTGACGATGTTCCGAAACGGTGAAGGTGTTGAAAAAGACGAGGCTAAAGCGCAGGAGTGGCAGACCAAGCTCAACGAACTGAAAAAGAAACGCATAGAGGAGATTCCCGGCTATGTCTCTCCCGTTTGATGTCGGCTCCGTCTTCCACGGATTTCATATCGACTCCGTCGCGGATGTCCCGGATGCCGGCGGCCGGATGTGGCGGATGACCTATGAGAAGAACGGCGCCGAACTGGTGTGGCTCGACCGCGCCGATGAGGTGAAGACCTTCGTCATCGGTTTCAAGACCCTGCCGGAGGACGACACGGGCGTCGCCCATATCCTCGAGCATTCGGTCCTGGCCGGATCGGAAAAGTATCCGGTGAAGAGCCCCTTCGACGAGATGCGCCGGAGCTCCGTGTGCGTCTTCATGAATGCGATGACTTCACGCGACGCGACCTATTACCCCTTCTCGACCCGGAACGACACCGACTTCCTGAACCTCGAGGACGTCTACCTGGATGCGGTTTTCCACCCGCTCGTCCTGAAGGATCCCAGGGCCTTCCGTCAGGAGGGGTGGCATTACGAACTCAGCGCCGATCGAAGCGAACTCTCCGTCAACGGCGTCGTCCTCAACGAGATGAAAGGGGTGTTCGCTTCGCCGGACCACTGTGCGTATCGGGAAGTGACGGGCGCACTTTTCCCGGATACCGTCTACGGTCATGATTCGGGCGGCCGCCCCGAGGAGATCCCGGAACTGACATACGGGAAGTTCCGGGCTTTTCACGCGAGGTTCTATCACCCGTCCAACGCGCGGATCTTTCTTGACGGCGGCGTGGATATCGCCGCGGTGCTTGAAAAACTCGATTCGTTCCTCTCTCCATACGAACGGCAGGATATCCGGGCGGAGATCGGACTGCAGCCGCCGGTCGAGACCTGCCGCAGGATCCCCTATGCTTCGGCGGCGGTGGAAAACAAGGCGATCCTGGCGCTGGGATGGTCCGCGGGGGCGATGAAAGCCCCATGGTACTCCCATGCCGTGGATATTCTCACCGACTATCTTTGCGGATCGAATGAGGCTCCGCTCAAAAAGGCGCTGCTCGGGCAGCAGGTCTGCAAAGATGCCTCGATGGGGTGTTACGACTACCGGCAGCTCGCGCTTCTGCTGGTCCTGAAGGATACGTCGGAAGAAAACTTCGAGGCGATCCGCAAGATCGTCCATGAGACGCTCGAACAGATCTGCCGCGACGGGATCGACCGCCAAAGGATCTTGTCCCTCATCGACCGGGACGAGTTTTCCCGGCGCGAGATGAATTCGGGCCGCCCCAAAGGCCTCGCCTACTTCTCCAGAGTCCTTCGGCCGTGGCTTTACGGGGGAAACCCGCTGGACGCGCTGAATTTGACCGGGATATACGGTGAGCTGCGTTCGGGGGTGGAAAACGGACTCTTCACCGGCATCATCCGTGAACGGATCCTTGAAAACCGCCACCGCGCGGAGATCGCCCTTATCCCGGATCCGACGCTTGCCGAACGCAAGGCCGCCGAGGACAAGGCGGCGATGGAAGCCAAACGGCGGAAGCTCTCCCCGGATGAACTGAGCGCCATCGCCGGGGAGGTTTCGAAGCTGAAGGCCTATCAGAACCGGGACGACTCCCCCGAAGCCATCGCAAAAATCCCGAGGATCGCCAGTCGGGACCTGTCTCCGCGGGGGACCCCCGCGGAAGGGAACGTGAAGACGACGGACGGCGTGACATACATCGTTTCCAAGCCGACGGCGGCGGGGATTTTTTACCTCGAACTCTATTTTCCCGTCAACGACTTCCCGGCCGGGGATCTTCTCCGACTGCCGCTTTTTGCCCGGCTTCAGGGCAAGCTCGGGACCGCGCGTCATTCCGCATTCGAGCTGCAGACGCTCGCCGCGGCGAATATCGGGCGGGTTTTCTATTCGACGGTTTCCACGAAGCGGGGACGGTATTTCAAGGTCTCCGTCGCCGCGCTTGCCGAGAAGGCCGCGGCGGCGCTGGAACTGGTGCGGGAAGTGCTCCTGGAAACCCGGTACGACGATGCCGGAGAGATCGAGAAACTTCTCCGTCAGAAGCAGATCTCGGCCGAGCGCGACGTTTCGAACGACGGGCGGGGCCTGGCCCTGCGGGCAGCGCGGCGCGCGCTCGCCGAACGATGGGCCGTCGCCGACATTCTGTATGGCGAACAACAGCTGCGCTGGCTCCAGGACCAGAAAACCGACGACGATCTGCTCCGCTGGTGCCGGAACGTTCCGGGACGGTTGCTGAAACGGGACGGGCTGATCGTCTCCCACACGGACAATCTTCCGGAGAAACTTCTCGACCCGATGCTGGCTGCGCTCGGTCCCGGAAAACGGGAAAAGGCGGTATGGATCCCCGTGACGGCGGATTGTCCGCAGGCCTTTTCGATCGACGGGGACACGGGGTTTTCCGCGTGGGTCGCCCCGCTGCCGGAAAATATGCGGATAACCGGTCCGATGCGCGTGGCGTCGCGCATCCTCTCCCTGGGCTGGCTCCACCGCGAAGTCCGTGAAATCGGAGGCGCTTACGGCGTGTTCATGCGCGTATCGCCGGAGGGCCTGGTCGAGTGCACGTCGTACCGTGATCCATGCCCGTTCGAGAGCCTGAAGAAAATGACCGTGACCGGTCCCGCGCTCCGCTCATTCGTCAATTCAGGCTCCGACATCGACCGCTTCGTGGTGGCAACCGTGGCAGCGATGGAACCGTATCGTCCGCCGGCGGACCAGGCTGTCCTTTTCGCCGATCTGTATATGGATGAAAGGACCCCGGAGGAGGAAGAGCGCATCCGGCGCGAGGTTTTGACGACGACGAAGGAGCAGCTGCTGCAATTTTCGGAACTGCTGGAGACGATTTCGTCTTCCGCAACGATGTGTGTCGTCGGCGGGGAAAGGCAAGTCCGGAGCTGCGGCGGGACGCGGATCCGGCCGATCATCCGCAAGTAAACCCGGCCCCCCGGTTTTGCCGGGAAACGGCCTGAGGGCTCCGGCTCCGCCGCGGAGCGGGGGGAACAGACGGCGCGAGGCGGGCCGAAGCCCCACCCCAAAAAAAGGGATCGGCACGAGGGCTGCGGGAAAACCCTTGTTTCTCCGTTCAGAAAGTTGCAGATCCGGTAAATCGGCTCGTATTCCCGCGGGTGGATTTTTTTGTCCTGCAAACAAACGGCAAGGCTGCCGACGGAGACCGTCTGTGTTTGATCCGGTCCGGATTTTCATGAGATTTTTTCTCCAATGACAAAAAATGGCAGACCCCGCGGGCTATATTTCACCATTCCGACCGGCATTGACGCGAAACGGCGGCACGGCCCACGGCATTTGATCGGAAACGCCATGAACAAAGAAGAAGATGCCGGACCGTCCGCCCGCGGAGTGTCATGCCGGCCGGATCATCGACAACAAAAAAAGAGGCGGAATGAAGGAGAAAAGGACTTGATTTTTGCGATGACCGGGGGGATATTTATGACGGACAGCGGGAATATTATCAAGGAGACGGCTCAAGGAATATCCTTAAAGCAAAATCGAAACAGCGACTGGCTTCTGATCGGAAAACGCCAAAACAGTATGAAGGAGTCCAGACAAAAGAATGCCCGGAGGGAAATCTGGCGCATTCTGTCTGCATACTTCTTCGGGTATTGGCGTACCTCTGATCAGAATGCTTTCAGAATGTCGCCTTTTTTTATGTAAGGAGAAGGATTGATCATGGATGACAGGTTCGGATTGGTTTTTGCCGGAGGCGGAGGTAAAGGAGCATGGCAGCTGGGAGTTTGGAAAGCATTGGAGGAGGGCGGCATCCGGGGGTCGGCGGTTTCCGGGACTTCCGTCGGGGCATTGAACGCCGCGCTCTACGCCCAGAGGGATTATGACCGGGCCGTGGATGCCTGGATGTCCATATCGAATAAAAAGCTTCTTCAGCCGAACTGGGAAGAATTATGTTCCAAATTCCCCGAACTTGCGGCGAAAGTGGTGGGGCAGAAAGCGGCCCAAAAGATCGGCAAGGTGATGGATCCCCAAGCACTTTCATCTCTTTTGTCGAGCCTCTTTCCGAACTTGGGAAAAACCTTCGGCGTCTTTTCTCAGAAGGGGCTCATCTGGTTGATGGACAACTATCTGGATTTCAGTCGAAGAAATGATTTCCTGCCGACGTTCGTGGCCTGCCATAACAAAACCGACCACGCGGTGGAGTATTTCCGGCTCTTCCCGGAGCCGGACCGGGAAACGGAAACCGCCAAGAAAATACTGCTGGCGTCGGCGGCGATCCCGTATGTGTTCGACAACATCGAGATCGACGGCAAAATGTACAGCGACGGCGGCTTCGACATCATTTATTCTCTTTCCGACGAAACCATTCAATCGTCGCAATACAACAACAGCCCGATCGAGCCGCTGGCGGAGCACGCCTCCGAATTGGGGATCAACAACATCGTGCTTCTGGCGCTGAACCGGGACGAATTGACACACCGGCCGAAGTACGGTTCTCTGCGTGTCCTTCCGCTCCTTCCGAGCCGGTCCCTGGGCGGTCTCACGGACGGGTGTCTGGACTTCGATCCGGAACATGCGAAGAAGCGGATCGCGCAGGGCTACCGCGATGCCCGGAAATGGCTCGATCTGCTGAAAGGCTTCATGGACGACGAAAAACGGATCTCGGAAATCTGGGACCGGATTTTCGGCGGCGAAAAGGATTATCTCGGGGCCAACAAGAAAATCGGCGTCGGGTTCACGGGATCCGCCGATATCGAAAAGGACATCGCCCGATTCAACGAGATCATCATTTCGGATGACGGCACCGCGGAACTGGAAGCCGAACGGCATATCCTGTCGCTGGAAGAACGGCTGAAGAAGGGCGATCTCGCCCTGATCGATGCCCAGCGGCGGGCGGAACTGGATCATCTGGTGGAATGCCTGGTCGACGAAAACCGGCAGAATTCCGAGTTGCTGAACGGATATGCGATGGATGCCGTCGCCGCGCTGGCCCCGGTGGAAAGCCGCGCGACGGAACTGCTGGAACAGGGGTTCTTCGGACGCCTCTGGCACGGTATCACTGGCAAGAACGCGAAGATGGTCTCGACGTCCATATTGGATCTGGCGCAGGCGCAGTACGCTTCCATCCGTCTGGTCCAGCAGCTGCAGCACGAAAATCTGCTGCAATTCGAACTGACCGGCGCGCTTCACGCCCGTCTGAACCGGCTGGCCAGCGACGCGGCGCGGATACAGGGCAACGTGAATTGCCAGGTCCGGGAAGTTTACAACAGTCTGGCCCTGGTCTACTGCAAGGTCCGCAAACAGCTCAGGGACCACGAAGACCGTCTCCAGGCGCTGGAACACAAGACGAACGCCCTGATATGGAGCCGGACCGCCCACGTGAAGCATTACTGCGGCAAAAGCTTCGACGCCCTGCCCGCTCCGGTGAAACTGCTTGCCGCCGCCATGGATTTCTATTTCGTGACCGACGGGCAGCCGACCGAAGAGGATCTGATGCTTTTTCAGGGCGTGCTGAAAGACACCAAACTGGCAAAAGAACTCATCTCCATCGACGAGATGATCGAAAAGTCCCGTCAGATCTCCGGCCTCATTCCTCAGTACAAGGAGGATTTCCGCACCGGGGACCGGGTCGGCGCGGATCGGGAAAACTGGCTCCCCGCGGTTTTCGAGGGGGCCAAACTCACCGCCTCAGGAAGCGGTCTCCGTCAGCCGGCGGTCCTGCTGGCAAGCGAACTTTTCTATCTGCTGCGGGCCAATCACTGGGTCCCCCGGAAAAGTCGGGGAAGCGGTATCCGGGCGGACTATCTGAAACGGTGCGGAGATCTCCGTACGCTGGTGGAACAGAATGCCGACGATCTGGGGAAAAAGATCCTGCCCGAGATCGCCGAACTCGAAGAGCGGATCCGCGGTTACTACTTCAAGATCAACTTGATCGGCCCCTTCTCCTCCGGCAAGAGTTCTTTGCTCAATGCGTGGCTGGGGCAGGAGATCCTGCCGACGGGGATCGCGCCGGAAACGGCGGTCGCTTCGGAACTGATGTATTCGCAGGAAGAGAAGGTCGTTCTCTTCCCGATGGATGAGTCGCTGCCGGTCGAAACTCTGCCCGGAGTCGGCGCCGCCAATTTCCAGAGAGTCAAGAACCGGGCCAACGCCGGCGAGCTTCTGAAGGTGCAGATCTTCCTGAACAACGCCAAATTGCAGCGATACCCGGATATCTGTCTGGTGGACATGCCGGGGCTGAGCTCGGGACTGAAGGCTCATGAAGCGGCGCTGAACCAGTTCATCCTGGATGCCGGGACCGGCATATTCTGCGTCCCGGCGTACGACGGCACGATCCAGTCGGACGGCGAGCGTTTCCTCGAGCGGATGACCTTCTTCGACAATGAATTCTATCTGCTGCTGACCAAGGCGGACCAGAAAACCGCATCGGAACGGAAGCAGATCCTGACCACCTGCAAGGAGATCATCCACGGGAAGTTCGGGTTCCCCGTGAAGACGGGGATCGTTTCCGTCCGCGAGAAAAACATCGGGATCGGCGATTTCACCAAACTGCTGGACGCGCTGCTGGACCAGAAGGACAATATCTTCAAAGGCAAATTCGACGGCGACCTTCAGGAGCTTTGCGCCGAATGCATCGCCCCGCTGAAAAAGATCCTGGCGCACGACTTCTCCTCCGGGGAACTGGAGGCGGAAATGGAAAAGCTCGGGAATCTGCGCGGAGAGCTGCCGCAGATCCTTTCCCGCATTTCGTCCGGGATCGACCGGAAGATCCCCGCCGAGACCAATGCCGTCGTGGAACGGATCAAAACGACCCTCTACGGGCTGCGCTCCGGATTGAAAGCCCAGATCAAGGCCAAACAGGATTGTTCCGGAGAGATTACCTCCAACATGAGAAGCGTGGCGCTGTTCGAGATCCAGAACCGGGCGAACAATATCTTCAACGACGCCATCCGGCAGGCCGGCGAGGCATTCGGCGAAAAACTGACGTTCAGCATCACGGCCGGGGATATTTCCGGAGAGAGCACAAACGGCCTGAAAGGGGGCAATTACAAGGGAACCGGCACCGCCGTCGGTGCGCTGGCCGGACTCATATTGGGCGGCCCAGGCGGGGCGGTACTCGGCGGCCTCATCGGCCGGTGGCTCGGCGGCAAGGTCGACGATGACAGCGAACTCGATGCCCAGCTGGACAGTGTGCTGGACCGTTCGGCGGAAAATGCCCGGCCGGTCGTCAGAGAAGCCTTCGAATCGGCCGCGGCGAAGTTCAAGGATGACCTTAAAGCCGCCATGACCGCCAAGCTCGCCCGGCTCGAAGAGCAGAATCAGGCCCTGCGGCGCAAACTGGAAGAAAATCAGGCCGAATTCGACAAGGCTAAGGCGGCCAGGGAAGAAACTTTGAACAAACTGCTCGGGATATCACCCGGCGAAAGGAGTGCGAAATGAGCTTCGGTGACGATGTTGAAAAAGAACTGTCCGCCGAACCGTCGAATAAAGGCAATGTTTCGGAGGAGGCGGACAGCAGATTCCAGCTTCTGACCAAGCTGATCTCCACGCCCGAGACGTTGTCGGAAGACGAGGAAAGTTTCCGGAAACTGGAGAAACTGATCCGCTCGGACTTTCTGAAACTCTGTTCCGGCATCGGGATCCCCGGCGAGTGTGCGCTTTACAACGAATTGCTGCTGACGCTGAGCGACCTCCGCGAGCTGATCGAGTTTCCCTACCTCGCCAACAAAAACATCCTTGCGGTGGGCGGCGGGTTCAGCGCCGGGAAATCCCGTTTCCTGAACTCCGTCGTGGGGGAGGATCTGCTGCTCCCGGAAGGGATCCAGCCGACCACCGCGATCCCGACCTATCTGATCTCCGGCACGGGCGAGGAAATTTCCGCCCTCAACACCTTCAACCGGACCCAGCCGCTGGACCGCGCCATGCTCGGTTCCATCGCCCATGCCTTCAACGAAGGGAAGAAAGCCCGGTCCGGCACGATCTCCTTCTATCACATTCTGAAGCTGATCCAGGTCAAAATCGGAAAATTCAAGTGGGAAAACATCGCGCTGCTGGATACTCCCGGCTACTCGAAACCGCACACCGATACCGGGGACGGCGATCAGAAGGGCAGCGATGCGGGCAACACCGATGCGGAAAAAGCCCGCGAGCACTTGAGTCTCGCCGACCATCTGATCTGGGTCGTTTCCGCTCCGGACGGCACCATGCAGCAGCCCGATATCGATTTCCTGAAAAATCAGGTCAAGTGGGAACGTCCGCTGTACATCCTCATCAACAAAGCGGATCAAAAGGACAGCGAAGATATCCGGGCGATCTTCAAGCAGGTGAAGGAAGATGCCGAAGACGCCGGATTCACGCTTGCCGGATTGTCCGCCTACGATTCCCGCAATAAAAAGGTCGTTCTCGGCGACGACCCGAAAAAGTGGTTCGACGAGATCAACAAAAAATGCAAATACACGCAATGGCGCGGCCGTTTCAAGGCGATCTTCGAGAAGATCATCCGGTTCAATGCCGAAGAGGAGGCGCGCTGCCGTACGCTGAAGGACAGCCTTGCCCCGATTTACCTGAAGGGCGATGACATCCTTTCCGCCGAGCAGATAAGCAAATTGAAAGAGACGATGAAGTCGATTTCGGACGAAAGCAAGGCTCACGCCGCCGCGGCGAAACAGTTTACGCTGTTCAGCGAAAAAGTGGAACGGCTGCTGGACGAGATCCTCAAACAGATCGGGGTCACAGATGAGACCGCCTCGGCCGTCGGCATCGCCGGGCGCTGGATCGCCCCGAACGGAAGCCTGCCGCAGCTGAAAAAAGGCGACGTGCTCCGGGGAACGGTCGACAGCCTCTCCAAATTCCGGGGCTGCTTCGTTTCCTCTCCGGCGCTGAAGGATCAGATCCGGATCCGCTACAGCGACATCGCCGCCCGTTACACCGATCCGGCCAAAGTCTTCGGCGAAAAGAAACCGGTCCTGCTGACCGTGTATGATATCGACCGGGCCGAATCCGCCATTGTTTTTACTGTTACACCCGAAAAAGATAAATAAAAAGGAGATCGATCATGGGATTTTTTGATATGGATGAATTCACCAAGGCTGCGGAAGACAGCACGATCGCGCCGCACCCCCTTGCGGAAAAACTTTCCCTGGCTGCCAAAACCTCCTATTTGGGTATGGTTGTTTTTGCCTCGCTCGTGGATGACAGCAAGCTCACCCCGGATGAACGAAAAGCAATGAGGGAAACTGGATTGGCTCTCCAATTGCCGGAATCCGATATCGATGACACCGTCAGAACTATTACAGGTCTCAAAACCAATCCGGAAAAAATGGCCTTTGTCAAGGAGTCACTGCCCGCCGTGAGCGAACGTGACACGGCAATGTTCCTCTATTGCGACATGGTCGACGCCATGACCGCCGACGGAGCCTTGACGGACGATGCCGAGGCATTTCTCTCGGGGATGGCGAAATTCCTGAAATTTTCTCAGGAAGACCAGCAATTCCTGACAGAATATACTGCCTTTTTCCCAGAGGATAAGAAGCCGGAAGCGGCTGATGTCGTTTACAAATATGCCTCAAAAAAACTTCCGGAAGGTTTGATTTCTTACTTTACACCTGTTCTGAACCAGATTCACATTCCGGGTGGTCAACTACCGCTGGGGGACAACGAGTTCTGCAATGGGCGCTTCTTGATCGATTCCAAAGTTGTTTTGAGAACAGGCGTTAAACTGCTGGTGCAAAATGCGGAAATTGAATTCGGGATCAATGGCTGGATCGAAATCGAAGACGGAGATGCAGATTTTATTGATTCAAAATTCATTGCCGGGGAAGAAGAAGAAGAAGATAAAAAAGCGAAAGATTCCTGCAACTATTTGATTCACTCGGCAAATTCGAAACTTTCTTTTTCCGGATGTACATTTGACGGCAGGATGATTCGGGCAGCAATCCATCAGGACAACATTCTGGATATAAAGGATTGTCAATTCAATAAATTGAATGGCGGAACAGCCCCGTGCATACGCTGCCATGACGGCTTTTGCGGCAATTGTGAATTTAACGATTGCAAAAGCTGCTGTCTGGATTCCGAAGATGGACAAATTGACAGATGCAAGTTCATCAACTGTTCCAGTAACAGGTCCATATTAAGGGCATCCGGGTCAAGTTACACCACGAGAATGCTTTTTAAGAAATGCAAGGCAAAGGTGGTGATTTACGATCAGAATAAATGGAATACCATTTCCGACAATGTGGTTTGCTTTCTCGATTGCACTGGAACAAAATGCTCTATCGGCTGCCGTTGGGACTGTAATTACGAAACATGGCTCGCGGCATACAATAAAAAGGAACGGAAGTAATCAATATGAAACGATCAACTTCTGCTCTTGAGAGTCTGAGACGCCTCAATTCGGACCGCAAAATCGCGGGGAAACATCCTCTTCTGCAATTGATCCCGGAAATGCCCGTCCGTATTTCCTATTTTCAGGGGATCGTGCTGGCGGCCTTGTGCGACGACGGTGAGATCTCCCGGGGCGAGCGGGAACATCTCAGGAATCTGGGGATTAGTCTCTCCTTGTCGGAGGAAGATGTGGAAGACTGCATTGACACAGTTCAAAAGATCCGTTCTCCCAGAGACCAGATGGCGTTTCTCTCGGAGTTCATCGAATCGCTTTCCGATCCGATGGCGGCGATGCTTTTTCTGTGCGAATTCATCACGATCTCCAATGCGCCGGGCCATGACCGGAAAGAACTGCAGCCGTATGTCGAGGCCTTCGCGGAAGAACTGAGACTTGCCAACGCCAAAAAGTTCTTCCACTCTTTCATCGCCTTTGCCAATGCGGAAGGTGAGGCACGACCGGCAGCGGCGGCCGACGTCCGCAAAAAATGTCCGGAGGCGTTTCTGCCGTTCCTGCCCTATTTCCTCTCCGAACTTGAAGAGCCGGACAAGGACTCTCTCCTTGCGGACCTGGAGAGTTTGATGGACGATTTTGCCGGTGATACGGACAGGATCGATGCCGGGGCGCTTAAGGAGATTTTGTCGCAGTACTTGAAGTCCCATCCGGAAATTTCCGGGTACCAGCTGATGCGGATGCTTCTCCCGGTCGTCAAGCAGAAATATGCGACGCTGAAAAGAGCGGTCGACCGGGCGGAAGGGGAATATGACCATTCACGCCGTTACGTCTATCTGAACGAGCTTCCTGCCGTGCGGAAGTTCCTCCAATATGTCTGCCTGATGGATCTGCTGACGGTGTGCAATGAAGATTTCATGATGGTCAGGGCGCTGAAACCGCCGAAAACCATCTCCTGGACTTCCGTCAAGGAGCCGGAAGATGTTGCCAAAGCCAAAGCCAGGGAACTTTACGGGCTTTATGTGAAAGAACTCGAAGACCGCTGCAAACGATAGGAGGTTCATCATGGGGTTTGATCTTGCAGTCATCAATAAAAAATTGGCCGGAGTCCTGGAAAAACTGGAACTGCTGAAGGCGGACTACCCCGGCCTTGCGGATGAGATGCAGACGTCCGTCAAAAGTTTCGCCGCCGCGGCCGTCAGCAAGCTGGAGGAAGGGCGGCTGCTTTCCATTTCGATCGTCGGCCGGGTGAAAAGCGGAAAATCGAGTCTGCTGAACGCCCTTCTCTTCGACGGGGAGAGCGTCCTTCCGCAGGCGGCGACGCCGATGACGGCCGCTCTGACGTTTATCCGCTATGCCCCGGAATGTCATGCGGAAATCGAATTTTTCTCCCCGGAGGACTGGGAGGTTTTTGTCCGTCAGGCCAGGGAGTATGATGCCATCTGCAAAGAAGCGGAAGCGGAGCTGATCGCCGAAGACGAGGAACGCATGAAACGCGCCAAGACGAGCGGACGTGTCGTTTCCCGCCGTGAAATCACGAAACAGCGGATCGCGGACCGGGCCAAGGCGAGGCTGAACGAGAATTTCACCGCGGCCCATGAACTGGTCGAAATGGCCGAACGGGAAGGCCTGGATCTGGCAAAGCTTTTAGGGTCCGAACCGATCGTCATCAAGGCCAAAGACCCGGTCGCCCTCTCCGGAAAACTGGAGGAATATGTCGGTGCTCACGGGAAATACACGCCGATCGTCTGCTCCACGGCGATTTATATCAACGATCCGAGGCTGGAAGGCTACGAAATCATTGACACTCCCGGGACCAATGACCCGGTGATCTCCCGCGGCCAGCGGACGAAACAGCATTTGAAAAAGACCGACGTGGTCCTGGCCATGAGCAACGCCAGCAATTTCTTCAACCAGTCCGATCTGGAACTGCTGAGCCAGAATCTGCCCCAGAGCGGAGTCAAGGACTTCCTGCTGCTCGCCTCTCAGTTCGACTTGACGGTTTCCGAGCACGAGAACAAGATCCCCCGCGACCTGCCCCCGTACAAAAGACTGCTCAAAGGGTTCGTCGACGTGCAGAAACTGGTCCAGGAGTCTTTCCACGACCGCGTGGAGCAGATCGCGAGACAGGCCGTCCAGCAGCAGAACGGGGACGCCGAAAAGTGGAATTTCCTGCTGACGACCAAAGCGATCTGCGTTTCCTCGATGGCATTCATCCTCGCCAGGCACTGGGACCGCCTGACGGAGAAGGAAAAGGAAAACCTCGCCCGCTTCAACGCGATCATTCCCGGCTACACCTTCGACCGGCAGATGCTCGAGGATTTCTCCCGCATGGACCAGGTCCACAAGGAGCTCGACAATGTCAAATCGAAGAAAATGCAGATCATTGCCGAATCCATCAAAAACCATGTGGAAGCCGGCAGAAAGGGGTTCGCGGAACAGTCGAGGAGCCTGCGGAACAGCATCCAGGCAAGCATCGAAGCGCTGGAAAGCAAGGATGTCGCCCAGCTGGCCAGGGAATTGAAGGTCCAGACGACCCGGCTGGAAAAAGGCAGGTCCTCCCTCGAGGGCTGTTTCGAGGACGCCATTTTCGGCGCACGAGAAAAGTTCTCCGACATCCTTTCCGAGATCCGGCAGAGCAAGACGCAGTTTGCCAATCTGACGGTGCAGTCCGAATCGCACACCGAGTATGAAGACTATACCGTCGACAAAGGGTGCGGATTTTTATGGTGGCGTTCCCTGACCGGCAACCGCTACGAAACGAGGACCCGCTCCTACACGGTCACGACCCGGTATGCCGATGCCTACGAGGCGGTGGATCAGGTCGAATCCTTCGCCAATCAGTCAAGGACCATGCTGGAAAATGCCATCCGCAGCGCGGTCAATGTCACAGCGCTGAAGAACAGCATTTCGGATGCGATCCTCGCCCTGTTCGAAAACGGGACCGAGGAGGTCGACCTCGATCTGCTCAAGGAACAGATCAAAGCGGCGGTCCGCCGGATCACCATCCCGGATGCGGATTTCGGCGATGTGGATTACTCCGCGGCCATCACGTCCAAGTTCTCGGGCAGCCGGGTGGAAGATTCCAACATCGACTCGTTGAAAGCCGCCCAGAGAGCCGCCTTGAGTGCGATCATCGCCGATCTGGAGAAAAGGGCGAAGGAAAAGACGAGTGCCATCGAAAAGTGCCTGACCACGACGATGGAGACTTTCGTGAATCGGCTCATCGGCGACCTGAAAGCCGATAACGAAAAACTCGCCGAACAGCTGAAAAACAAGGAAGCAAGTTTGAAACATCTCAAGACCTTGATCCCGGTCGCAGCCGAGATCGAAGAAGTAATGAACAACTTATAACGGAGGTTATCATGGCATCATTCATGAAAAAGATGAAATCGGCGGCGGAACAGGCGAAAGTCAAGGATCATCCCCTGTTCACAAAAGAATACAGTACGGAGATCCGCAATGCCTATTTTTCCGGTGCGGCGGCGTCTCTTTGTTTTTTGGACGATGAACTGGATCCCGAGGAGCAGCACGCCGTGACGCTGCTCGGTCAGGCCCTCCACCTTTCGGCGGAGGAGATCGCCGAAGTGATGAAAACGGTCCAGGGGGTGGGCGAAGACGACAAAATGGATTTCCTCCAGGAAGTTTTTGCCCTGATGGATTCCGACTACCTGAAATATGCCCTTTTGACCGATATTCATACCCTGTGTTCGAAAAAAGGACAGCTGACCGAAGACGAAACCGATTTCATCAATACCGCGGCTGAAATCCTTTTCGGCGAAGAAAAGAATCTCTTTGAATTGTGGGAAAAAGGGCTGACCCTCGACAACGCGGAAAATTTCACGGTCAATGACGCCGACAACTCCGGCACGGACAATCCCCCCGCGGAGAACGACAAAAACAGTGAACGGGATCCCTTCTTCGTGGAACTGGAAAAACGTGATAAAACCCTCTTGACCACTGCCATTGATGAACTGAGAACAGATTCCGAGTTTTGCCAGAGTATAACAACTGATCTGCCGGATTTGGGACCATATCTGCTTGCCGGCTACGATGCACTGAGGAGCAAGGTATTTCAGGATTGCACTGAGAAAAACGGCGTTCCGCTGGATAAGCCGATCGATCCCGCCGCCATCCAGGAAGAGCTCAAAAACCTTGTCCGCGATGACCTGCCCATCGAGGATTTAATGAAAATAAAAACCATGCAGGATTTATGCGAAGTAGCGCTCAGCAGTTTGGCAAAAATGGTCAACGATGCACTCATCGAGTATAAAAGGAACAAAACGTTAAAGGAAATAGAAAGTCTCAAACAACAGTTGGAAGAGGATTCGGCGGAAATGAAGCGGAACGCCCGTCTTGCCTGCTTTGCGGGAATTGACGACAGCCATGTTTTCATCGCTCCCGACATCCCCTACGACAAACTCACCAATGCCATCAACGCTTACGCGCCGCTGGTCAATGCGGATGATGTTCTCGTTCTCTTCGATGACACGGCTTTTGGTGGCGCCAGAGACGGAATGCTCATCACTCATGACTGCGTTTGCTCTCATGAGATCTTCATGGAGCCCGTTCAGAGATTTTTCTTCAAGACTTCCAAGATCCAATACGGCGGGAATAAAGTCTATATTGACGGGGAGCAGGTCTGCTCTCTTGCGCTTGCCTCCAAGTCTGTTATCAAGGAACTTGCCGAAGGCCTGGCAGGACTGACTGCTTTGACGGAATAGCATGTCGGAGGAGTTATAAACAACTTATAACGGAAGTTATTGTGGCCTCATTCATAATAATGAAAATCTTTCGTAACTTTTTTGAGAGATTCAGGAGTGATCCGCCTCTTGTCCCATCACAGAAAGGAGACGATGTCGAGGAAAACACCAAAACTCCTGTTCTTCAGGGGGTAAATTCTTCTTTCCTCAATTCCCTTAAAAACCGGGCGGATTTTGCCGCAGTCGAAGACCATCATCTGATAAGAAGGAATGCCGTCTTGTCTCAGCGCTGCGCTTATTTTGAAGGTATGATTCTTTCCTGTTGGATTCTCTGCGGAGAGATTTCTACCGAACTGCGTCATACTTTGGAGTTATTGGCAGAATCCCTTCATCTTCCCCGAGAAACCTCATCCGATTTTCTTAAAATGCGGCTGAAATCTGCAGAAGAAACGGTTGAACAGATTCAGGAAATCGAGGCGGGTCTTCAGGATCATGACACCCTATTGTCTTTGATAGGAGGTATTTATGATCTCTTTTCAAACGCAGACTGCCTGGATTGTGATCCTCTGGTCAAAGAGTATGTTTCCTCAATTTCCAAGTATGCTTTCAAAATCGATGATTTCTCCATCGAGAATGGTTATGATCACCATATCAGAGATGCGTTGCTGTTTGAAGCCCCGATACCACATGTCAATAAAGACTGTGCCGTCCTCATCAGACAGCTTGAATCTGTTTTTCGCGTGAATGTGATTGATAATCACATTTTAGTGACAAAGGGTGTTTCAGAGGAAAAAAGGACTGCCTATTTCCAGGCAGTTGTAATATTAGCGCAAGGATTGGAAACCGAATTGTCATCTCAGACTATGCTGAATCTTTCCCGTCTCTGCAAGTCTCTTATGCTGCCCTCAGAAACACTTTCCGAATTGCTCTCTTCTCCGATTCAAACCGATGAACAAAAACTGAATAATCTCGAGATCGCGGCGAAGACTCTGGATGAAGTCCCCCTGAAAGAAGCTTTGCTGCTGGAATTTTATCTGCTGTATAAAGAGAACAAGAATATTCAGCCGGTCATGTTCCAATACCTGGATCCGCTGGCAAAACTCTTTTTGTCAAGCCATTTTAAAAATTATCCCTTGGATGATCTGGTCAGATCATCATTGGAAAAAATCATTGGTGATGCGGATGATACTGAATCCTCTAACAGTATTGAAGATAGTAATGCGCGGCTTTATCGATGTCCGGTTTGTTCGGCAAAGATTACAGAAAGTATGTATCTCAGCCGCCGGACTTCAGGATTCTGTTCCCGATGCAAGGAACCAATAATCAATTTTGAGATCGTAGGTTGACAGGAGAAAGAATATTATGCCGTCTTTCAAAGACAAACTGAAAAACATGGCTGCGGAAAAGCAAATCGCAGTCCATCCGCTGGTGGAGAAACTGAACGCCAACCAGAGCACCCGCTCGTCCTACTGGCTGGCATTCGCCCTGTATGCCAAAGTCGAAGAGCAGGATCTGGATGCTCCGCTGATCGAACTGGGCAAATCCCTGAAACTGGATGAATCCGAGATCAAGGACGAACTCGCGGCCGTAAAAGCGTGCACCACCGACGAAGACTTCGAATCACTTATTCGGGAATGTGCCGGCGGCCTTGCGGACCGGGATTCCTAAATTCTGCTTTTTGCCGAATTGACCCAATTCGTAAAAAAGAACAAGATGAGCCTGGATTTCCTGCCGGATATGATGGCTGTCCTGGAAGTTCCGGATCATGCAAAAGATTTTATCGGGGAATTCAACGAGATCGTCAATTCCTCCGAGCCGGATCTTTTGTCCTTCTTCAACTTAACAAACAAGTTTCAGGATATCCCCGTTTTTATTTACGAAACTTTCGCCCCTGAATTGTGGGCGAAACTCAATCAGGATCTGACGCCGGAGGCTTCACAACTCCTGCAAGCAGTTTCAGAAAACTTTTTTTCAAAAGATGATTGGCAAGATTTCTTTTTTTACCTCAAGTTCCGGGAACAAGACGAGGGAGGAAAAATACCGATCGAATCTTTTTCTGAATTGCAAGAGATTTTTGCGAAGCGGGGATTCATTTTCCCGCCAGTCGATTTTTTGGCAGATTTGTCTGAAATGCAAAAAACATATGACAGCATTGAAACTTCCTTTAAGAAATCGCATAACAATGTGCCGCTTCCTCTGGTTAAGAAGTATGCTTTCCTTCAATACCAAGAGAAGCTGGAGGCGCTATTTTCCGCCTTGAAAAAGAATATTTCCGTTGCCGAGCCGGGAAATGATCCCCCGACTTGTCTGGCTGAGGATGAAATCGGAGAAATTCTGTTCTTGCGATGGTATATGAGATTTTCGGCGGGAATAAAAGAACAGGCTTTTGACGAAAGTTATCAATTTTGGAAAATTGACCGCTGCACAAGGGATGAAGACAAATTGGAAGAAAATCGTCGGCTTGCCACGAAGGAATTGGAGTCGATCATTGCCGTATATGAGGAAGAAAACCGGAAATTCGCGGAGTTTTTCTGTTGATCCGATAGCTGGAGGAGTCCTGTCATGAGCAATTTCATGAAGAGGATGGAACCGGCGGCGGAGCCGCGCCGTAAAATCTACACCAACCTTACTCGCGAAGCGGGAAACTTCATCAGCCTCCGCACAAGGCTGCGGCTGACAAGCAAGTGAGCGAAGCGAAACGTCTTCACAAGCGAGCGAAGCGAACGACTTCACAAGCGACCGAAGGGAGCGACCTCATCCGCCTCCGCCAAGGCTGCGGCGGGACAAGCAAGCAAGGCTTCCGGACTTCGGTGAAGATGTGAAGAAAAGCCTTGCGGCTTTTGAGTGAAGAGCGGCTGTCGCCGCGTGAAGTGAAGCCTTACGGCTTTATTCGCCATTTTTTAAGCATAAAAAATGGCGGAGAGAGAGGGATTCGACAAGGAGCGAAGCGACGCAGTGCGCAACACTCGTGTTGCGTCAACCCTCGGCAGGGTGATGCGGGCAAGTTTGCCAAACTTGCCCGTTGAGCCCTCCAAAGAGGGTTCGGGGCGATTTTCAGCGAAAATCGCCGCAAAAAGCGATGCTTTTTGCCAATACCTCGACCGGAGCCAGAATAAAAAAAGCTCCCCTCGCGGGGAGCGCATTTTTAGTATGGCGGAGAGAGAGGGATTCGAACCCTCGGTGAGGTTGCCCCCACAACGATTTTCGAGACCGTCGCCTTAGACCGCTCAGCCATCTCTCCGCAGAGCTGTTTCATAATATAATCCCCTTGAGTCGATAAGGCAAGGGCTGTTTGCAAAAAAAAAGGAAATTTCTCGCAACAGAACCGGCGGGACTCAGGCCGGGGCGGAGGCGCGGTCACGGCGCTTCGGGGGGGGGCGCTTGCGGCGGGGGCCGGAATTGCGCTCGCTCCCGGAGGGGGGCAGCGGCCACTCCCGGTCGGTCTGCTCGGGGTCGATCCCCGCGGCCGCGCTGCGGATGATCTTCAGCTCACGGGAGTTGGGATAGGTGTGGGAATCCAGAAGCTCGCGGGTAAGTTTGCCCTGATCGAAGAAGCTCTGCTGGGCGATGATTTTTTCCGCCGAAAGATTCAGCCGGACGATCATGTGCAGCGGCAGGAAAATGCTTTCCACCACCTCTTCCGCCGCACGGAGCGCGCCCCGCGGGGGAATGGGCGCGCCCGGTTCGAGTCCCAGCTTCTGCTCCACGAAGGGGAGCGCCATACAGGCCATGGCGAGAGAGATACTGTTGCGGTAACGTCCCTCGTCCAGACGGCAGTTGCGCTCGTAAAGGAGCTTCAGCGCCCGCTCTATGGGGGGCGTTCCCCAGGCCTCTTCGAGGAAAGGAAGGAAGAACTCCAGCAGCCCGTAATCGTGGAAAGCTTTGAAGTGCCGGTCGCCGTAACAGGAGCCGAAGATCTTTTCCAGCTCCAGCGCCAGCCGGGAAGGCGAAGCATGTTTCAGGAGCTCCAGAGAAGCGAAAAGGGCGTTTTCAGTGGCCGACTCCAAGGTGAAGTCGAACTGGCCCACGAGTTTCAGGGCGCGGAGCATCCGGACCGGGTCCTCCTCGAAGCGCAGCGCAGGCTCCCCGATGGCGCGGACGGTATGGCTCTTGATGTCCTCGAGGCCCATGCCGGTGTGGTCGTAAAGCTCCCCCGACACGGGGTCGTAGAAGAGGGCGTTGACGGTGAAGTCCCGCCGCCAGGCGTCCTCCACCGAGGTGCCGAAGTCGTTGTCGGAAACGATGAGATTTTCGGGGACGTCCTCGCCGTCCCGGACGTCCTGCTCGCCGCGGCCGCCTTCCCGCGGGGCCTTGCGGAAGGTGCTCACTTCGAAGAGCTCCCCCTTGTTCGTCACGTGGGTCAGCCGGAACCGTTTGCCGATGATCCTCGTCCTGCGGCGGCCGAAGACGGCGCGGACCTGTTCGGGGGTGGCGGAACAGCCGATGTCGAAATCCTTCGGGGTCCGGTCGAGGAGCAGGTCCCGGATGGCGCCGCCCACGATATAGGCTTCGTATCCCGCCTGCTGAAGTTCGGTCACCACCGCGCGGGAGTTGGAAGAAACAGGGAGGTTGATTTTCATTTTCCTAAAAACCCCTTTCAGAACTTCCGCTGGATGACCGTGTCGACGCAGTCCAGTTCCGGATCCAGGAAGGGATAGTCCGCGTTGAAGTTGAGTCCCCGGCTTTCATGCCGCTGCAGAGCGCAGTCGATGATGAGTTCCGCCACGGTGGCGATGTTCCGCAGTTCGATGAGGTCGGCGGTGACTTTGAAGTCCCAGTAGTATTTCTCGATCTCCTTGCGGATGAGCTTGATCCGGTTCTTCGCCCGCTCCAGACGCTTGTCGGTGCGGTAGATCCCCACGTAGTCCCACATGAAGCGGCGGATCTCGTCCCAGTTGTGGGCGATGACCACCAGTTCGTCGGAGTCGGTGGCGTTGCCGCTGGTCCAGTGGCAGGGCTCCGTGCGGGTGGGGTGGTTCTTCTTGAACTTGGCGAAGTTCCGGTCGATGCTGGCGGCGGCGAAGCGGGAAACCACCAGCGCTTCGAGCAGACTGTTGGAAGCGAGGCGGTTGGCCCCGTGGAGCCCCGTGCAGGCCGATTCGCCCACGGCGTAGAGCCCCTCGATGCTGGAGGCGCCGTCGATGCCGGTCTTGATGCCGCCGCACATGAAATGGGCCGCGGGCACCACCGGGATCAGGTCATGGGCCATGTTGACGCCCGCTTCGAGGCACTTGGCGAAGATGTTGGGGAAGCGGCGTTTGAGCTCCTCTTCGCTGTGCATGCGGATGTCCAGATAGACGCACTCTTCGCCGGTGCGCTTCATTTCGGAGTCGATGGCCCGGGCCACCACGTCACGGGGAGCGAGGCTTTTCATGGGGTGGTACTTGTGCATGAACTCCACGGGTTCCGCGCCCTTAGTTTCCCGGCACTTCAATACCGCCCCCTCGCCCCGGAGCGCCTCGCTGATGAGGAAGGAGCGGATGGTGGGATGGTGCAATATGGTGGGATGGAACTGGACGAACTCCATGTTGGCGATCTGAGCGCCCGCCCGGTAGGCCATGGCGATGCCGGAACCGCAGGCCACGTCCGGATTGCTGGTGTAGAGGTAGACTTTTCCGGTGCCGCCGCAGGCGATGAGAGTGGAAGGCGCGAGGAATGTGATGACCCGGTTGGCATTGATGTCCAGCACGTAGGCCCCGAAGCAGCGGTTGGGCGCGGTCTGATCCAGACGGCGGCTTATCACCAGATCCACGGCGATATGGTATTCGAAGACGGTGATGTTGGGCCGGGCGCGGACCGCTTCGATCATGACCCGTTCCAGCTCCGCCCCCGTGATGTCCCCCGCATGGAGGACCCGGCGCTTGTGATGGCCCCCTTCCCTCCCCAGATCGAATTCGCTGCGGCCGTCCTGATAGCCCAGGTCGCCACGGGTGGTGAACTTGGCCCCCAGCTCGATGAGCTCGGCGATGGCGGCGGGGCCTTCCTCGACGATGGCCCGGACCACATCCTCCTTGCAGAGGCCGGCTCCGGCGGTGAGGGTATCCTGCACGTGCTCGTCGAAGGTGTCCAGCCGGTCCATGACGCAGGCCACGCCGCCCTGGGCGAGGCGGCTGTTGCACTCCTCGATGCTCCGCTTGGTGACGACCGCGACGCTGCGGCCGGATTTCGCCAGATGCAGCGCGCTGGAAAGACCCGCCAGACCGCTGCCGATCACGATATGATCGTAATGTTTGATCTCGTTGTTCTGCATTTTCCCGAACTTTCCGGAATTTTCGATGTTTTTGCGTCCGAAAATCCTCTTTTCAGTTGCATAAAGGTTGTTCACGCTGTAAATTACACCGTGAACACGGATTTTTCAAATACAAGGGACGATAAAACCTATGACTTTTTGGCATAAACCTGCGGAAAAAGGCCCGGAGGGGGGAAACGGCCCCGCCGATGACCTGCCTTTCTTCAAACGCCATGCCCTGTGGAACTACCTGCTTTTGAGCTTCGCGGGCGGACTGCTTTTCGCCGCCGCGCTGCCCCCGCTTAACCTGTGGTTCCTGGGCTTCTTCGCGCTGACTCCTCTCGTCTGGTGCGCCTCGCAGCTGAGCTGGGGCAAGGCCGCCCTCTGCGGCTGGGTGTGGGGGCTCGGATGGGCCCTTTTCGCCTTCCAGTTCCTCCGGGAGATCGAGTGGATCGTCCCCTATCTGCTGGCGCCCGTCATGGGGATCTGGCCCGCCGTCGCTGGGGCGCTGATCTCGTGCATCGGGCGGAATCTGCTCTTCCCCGCCAAGGTGCAGGCGGAACCTTTCGAGACCCGGAAGAACTGGCTCAAGGAACGTGTTCCATGGTACCGGGTGCTCCTCTTCGTGCTGGCGGCGGCGGTGATCTACACCCTCGTGGAGTGGACGCGCTCCCGGCTTTTCACCTGGAACGACCTTTCCGTCACCCAGTGGCAGAACCTGCTTCTCATCCAGATCTGTTCCGTGACGGGCTCCTACGGCGTCCTCTTTCTCGTCGCGCTGGCGGGCTCCGCCGCCGCAGCCCTGCCCTTCCGGAAAGGATGGTGCATCTTCCTCGGGGTCCTCGCGCTCCTCTTCGGGAACTCGGTGTGGGGGTTCATGCAGAAGGAGTTGATCCCCAGCCGCTTCCCCCAAGCCCGGAAGTGGCGGCCGCTCCTCATCCAGGGGGATCTTTCCCAGCGCCGCCACGCGGGCGAAGAACAGTTCCGGGAGGCGCTGAAGGTCTACACCGAACTCACCGCCGCCGCGGCGAAGAAGTTCCCCAAGGCCGACGTGATCGTCTGGCCCGAAAGCGCCGTGCCCATCCCCCTGCGCTCGGCTCACCCCTGGGGGCGGGAGTACGCCGACTCGGTCCGGCTGCTTCTGGCGGAGTGCCGCAAGCCCATGCTCATCGGGACCCTCGATTTCGCCTTCCCCCGGCCGCTGGAAACGACGCCCGGCTTCACCAACAGCGCGTTGTATTTCGACCGGGAGGGGGCTTTGCGCTACAAGTACGACAAGATCCACCGGGTGCCCTACGGGGAGTACATCCCCTTCCGGAAATACCTGCCCGAGTTTCTCATCAAGATGGTGGACATGGGACGCGACCTGACCCCCGGCGTGAACCGGACGCCGCTGTCTATCCCCGGCGGCCCCCGGCTCAGCGTGGCCATCTGTTACGAAGGTGTCTTCGGCTACCTGACGCGGGAGTTTGCCCTGCAGGGGGCCAACGTACTTGTCGTCCTTTCCAACGACGCCTGGTATCCCCGGAGCAGCGAACCCGAACAGCATCTGGCCAATTCGGTCATGCGGGCGGTGGAAACGGGGCTTCCCATGGTGCGCTGCGGCAACAACGGGGGCTCCCTGCTGGTTTGGCCCAGCGGCCGTGTGGGCGAAGGTCTCCGGGCGATCGGGGGAGACGTGACGAAGCCCCACTACCTTCAGCGCGGGCGGAGCTGCGGCGTCATCGAAGTCCCCTATTTCGACAATCCGGAGCCCACCTTTTACGTGAAGCACGGCGAATGGCTCATCGGCGTCTTTTTCGTGATCTTCTTCGCCGCCTGCGGCTCGGCGGCGGCCAACCACCTGAAATTCAGGAAGCTGCTCCCCTCACCGGCAAAACGGCGCTGAGCCGGAACGTGCGGGAACGCTGGTGCGTTGCTGCGGCGGAGCTTATTTTTCCACGCTCAAGGAGCTTGAAAGGACGAAGCTGTCGCCACCGGGTCCCAGCCTCGTGAGCTTGAAGCAGGGTTCGAAGCTCCCTGCCGCCAGTTTGCCGCTGTCCCAGACGGCGGCTCCCGCCAAGGCGGCCTTGGGTTCGAGGTCCAGTCTGACCTTGAACCCCGGCTTGCAGAAGAAGACCGGGGCCGCATCCATCCTGCCCGTTGCGGACTTCACCGAGAAAAGTTTCCGAACCGTCGTCTCATACTGTTTGTCGATGCCGGTGGAAAAGAGTTTGCGGGCAAAATCCCGCTTGAAATCCAGCGTCTTGCCGTCGACGGTCAACCGGGTGAAGCCGCCCGGCGTTCCGGGGGGAGCGGGGATCAGGTTGTACCGGACCCCGAAGGTCAGATCCCGGTCGGAATCGTTGACGAGAGTCGTGGTCACAGCGATCTTCCGCAAACCTTCCGTGAGTTCGATGTTCTGGCGGATGACGAGTCCCGCCAAACCGGGATTGTCCCGGTCCAGCATCCGTTTTTCGCCGGTGATCTCGAGGCCGCCGGGGATCTTCTTCTGAGCCGTCACGGCGAATCCGCCGCGGATCTGGCAGGAAGGCAGCCAGAAGGCCGTCGCCCCCGCGCCGCTGTGGTGGTTGCCGCGCAGGACCGCTCCGGCGCCGGTATCCCAGTCAGTGACGACAAAGGTGGGAACGAACAGCACGGCCTTGTTTTTCCCGGCGGTGAAAGTGAGCGTCCGGGCCTTCGGATCGGCGGCGCAGGCGATCCCGGCGTTGGAGATGTTTTCCAGTTTGGACTCCCTGATGCCGTAGATCTTTTCGTACGCTTCGTCGGCCGCCTTGGCCTTGCGCAGAGCCGGAAGCGCGGCCTGCCGGGCCTTTTCCACCGCGGCGGCCGTCAGAGACGGCAGATTTCTGTCGGCGGCCTTTTCCGGCGCGATCTCATAAATTTCGCAGCGGACCGCCCCGGCGTGGAGCGTGACGCCGTCGGCAAGCTCCCTCCCGGTGAAGGATCTTCCGTCTTTGCCCGTAAAGCGGATGTCCCCGCTCCTGACTGTATAGCGCGTATCGGGGGCAAGTCCCTCGACCTTGAGCGTGAAGAAGACCTCCCCGTCCCGCCAGAAGTTGAAAGCGGCCACGATCAGCTTCCCCTCGAGCTCATAGGCCGTGTGCTGAAGCATCCGGTAAATGGCGTGGGTCCCCAGCAGCGGTTCGACGATGGCCGTGTCGGCGGCGTAAGGCTGCTGCGCCGTGAGGGTGACTCTGCCGTCGGCCCGTTTCCCCTGAAAGACATATTTTTCATAGCGGGCGATGACGGTCGAAGCGTCGGCGACGGCTTTCCAGTACCGGGCGTCGTAACCTTTGGGGAAGGCGTAGACTGTCGCGGCCTCCCACCGATTGAAAAAGTAGGAGAGCAGTTCGATGGCGATGGATTCAGGCTGAGTGACCCAGTCGCAGAGCTGATACCCGTGGGGGAAGGCCAGCAGCTTCGGCGGCTTGGGGGCGTAGTCATTGTTCACCGCCTGACGCACATCTTTCGCCTTGACGAAGGTGCGAAGATTGAAGCTCTTGTTGTAGACGAAGGGCGCCTGAGCCCGCCAGGCGGCATAGGGCCCCCAGGGGTCGATCCACTCGAGTGCTCCGGCATAGTCGATGGGATGGGTCTCCTTGTCGTAGCCCTCCTGACGCCAGGCGGAGCCCATCGTATTGAACTGCACGCCGGGAATGAATCCCAGAGATCTCCCCTTGCCGCCGGTGGCCTCGATCACCGTTTCGTTGACGGTCTTGACCAGTTTGGCGTGTTCCAGACTGCGGAACCGGACGGCCTGCTTGTGATATTTGCGGCCCACGGCCAGTTCCCGTGGCCACTCCTTTTTCATCTGTTCCTCGGAAACGCCGACGAACCGGGCGAAATTCCTGCGGCAGGTGTCGCAGAAACAGCCCCGGCCCGCATACTTGTAAGGCTCCCAGTTGGCCCAGAGCCCGTCCGCCCCTTTCAGCCCCTCCCTGATGTAGGGAACGGTGCTGTTGAGATAATAGGGCCGTTTCTCATAGACCGCCGCCGGACAGGTGGAAGCGTCGAACTTTTCGCGGTTGGGGGTGCCGACGGTCCGGAATTTATCCCCTTCGGGGCGGCCTTTGGGATTCCCGATCTGGAACCCGTTGCCGACATAGGAAAGCGTGGGGGTGATGACCTTGACGCTCGCCTTGCGCCAGAAGGGATAAGATGGTTTGTGACTGCCGATGATCCAGCGGATCCCCGCGGCGGCGAAGATCCGGGCGTTCAGTTCGATGTTTTTCGGATCGGTGAAATACATGCAGCGCCCCCCGAGATAAACACCCGGCATGAAGAACTCCGGCTTTTCCGCCCGGAATTCCGGGATGACCTCGAAGCCGACCTTCACGATGTTCGAAAGCCGGGAGCCCGCCTCCTCCACCCAGGCTCTTCCGGGGGCCAATCTGCTCCCCGGCGCGGCGGCGGTCGTGAGCAGCGCCGTGAGGCGGAGATAAGCGTCGAAGTCCGGCTGTGTGGCGGGACGTTTCCGCAGGCCGGTCAGGTCGATCCGGTGCCGGACGAGGCCCTTTCCGACCTCCTTTTTCCCCAGGTATTTGAGCCCCGCGGACTCATGATACACGATCTCACGGGGAAGCTCCAGCACCAGTTGAGGATGATCCATCTTCGCCTCGGCCGGGGTGCCGTTGCGTTTCCACATGAAGGCGATGATCCCCGGCAAATTCCGCGCCAGAGCGAAGGTGCTGTCCAGCCGCCCCATGGGGGAAAGCTGCAATGTAAGTTTCTTTCCGGCCTCCCCTGCCCCGGAGGATCCCGCCGTGACGGCGGGCTTGCGGAAGTGCAGCTCCCCCACGCCGTCGATCCGGAAGGCCAGCTGCACGGACTTGATCCCTTCCGGCAGCAGAATGGCGTTCTGGTAGTTCCGGTATTCGTCGGAAAGCCGGATCTTGTAAACCTCGAAGAAAAGCGTTTTCGCCTTCCACCACTTTCCGGCGGGCTCGCTGAGCCCCTTGACGATCAGACACGCGCCGCCCGCCCCGGAGTTCCGCCCCCGGTACTGGAACGTGATGTTGTACCGCCCGCCTCTGGCGTCGGGCAGGTTGACGCCCTTGTGCCACCCTCCGGAAGTGACGCCGACCAGGTCGGGGGGGAGGATCTTGTTCAGTTCCTCAGGTTTCACCACGGTGAACACGCCGTCCTTCACCGACCATTTCACGATCTTGCGGACCTGAGCCCTGCGGGGATCGTCCTGAGGGAGCTTTTTGGAGTGGATGAAGCAGTAGGTCCCCTGCCAGCGCAGAGGGTCTTTCGGGGACTCCTCCGCGGCACGGTCGGCGTTGACGATGAGGTTTTCCGACGGCGGGATCTCGCGGGCTTTGAACAATCTGTCGGAGCTCTTCCTGAAGTCGAAGGTGACGCCGCCCGGATCGAGGGCCGAAAGCAAGCTCCCCGCCGCCAGTATCCCGAAAAGAAGTGCCTGTTTCATGCCCGTACGACAAATTCCCGCATTATTCATTTTCATCACCCGTTGCTCCTTATTTGGGAACTTCGACCAGACTCACGTGATCGACCCACGCTTTGCCCGTAGCCTGCCGCAGAACGAACTTGACGTAGCTGCGCTTGTAATTTTTCGGCGTATGGATCCGGAAGGAAAATCCCGTCCAGGGCGAGCTCCCCGTCAGCTGGGGCCTGGGCACGTAGGCGCAGTTCCCGTTGCCGAAGTCGAACCGGATGTAGAAGCCGCTGGAGACGTTCGTTTTCTTCTTCACGTTCTCCAGACGCACGTAGAAGGAAAACTCGTAGTCCGTGTCGGGCTTGAGCTCCTTGGGGTACTGGTCGAATTCGGCGGAAACGGCAGTGCCGGGATCGAGTCTTATGGAAGCCCCCTCCGTCAGGAAGAAGTGCTTGTCCACGGCGGCCTGTTTGTTCAGATTCCAGACGCCCCGCCTCACCTGCGAAGGAGAAAAATCCGGGTTGACGAAGAGATTGTTCTTCGGTTCCAGCTTGAAAAGCAGTTTCCCGAAGCGGGAAACGTCGCCGAAGTTCCGGGCGAAGGGGCTCCAGCAGTAGTAGAGCGTGCCGACCTTGATACCCTCCAGCACCCGGTGCCGGGTGAAGTTCGCGAGGATCCCGTCTGAAGCCGCCTCGCGCATGGATTTGCGGGGCAGGACGATCTCCGCCTGCCAGCCCTTGCCGGGAATGATCTTCGTCGTCACCTTTGCATTGCTGTTCCACTTGAAGTCCCGGACGCCGTCGGTGGCCTCCAGATCGGCCCAGGAGCCGAGGGGATTGACCAGCAGCTGATAGTAGTGACGGCGGTCCCCGTCGGGCGAGAGGAAGAGCTCCGCGACGGAGTCCTCCCAGACGTCGGCCTTGCCCTGATCGTAGGGCCGCTTGAAGGCCCGGATCTTCCCCGTTTCCGGTTCGGCGCACTCGAAGCGGAAGTAGAAGTTTTCCGCATCGTACATAGCGCGGGCCACGGTGGCGACTTCGGCAGGTTTCGCTCCGCCGTTCTTGCCGAGGTCGATCCCCGCCAGGCGGAAAGCGGGAGCCGTCTTCCATTCCTTCTCGGAAGGTTTTCCTTTGCCCTTGAACGCCGGAATGGCAAAACGCCACGCACGGGTCGCATCGTTGATCCGGTTGAATTTTTCCGCCTCGGCCATGAGGGGGCCCATGAACTCCCCTCGCACGAAGCGGAGCCGGGCGAGGACGAGCTTGTCCCTGCCTGCCAGCTTTTCAGCCCGGTCGAAAAGGCCGTTGAGGCGCCTGATCTCGGCGGGGGAGTAGATCTTGCTCCACACCTCCAGCTCCGAAGGATAGGCGGTCTTGGGACCTTCGGAAGTTTCCACCACGTGGGCGGCGATCCGCGCCCAGTGCCTTTCGATGGTGTCGAAGAACTCCTTCATCGGTTTCGCCGCGGGGCCGTAGAGGTTCTTCACATGCTCGTCGAGGAGTTTTTCCACATCCGTCGCGGGGTCCCAGGCAAGTTTTCCGAAGACGTGGTAGGTGAGATAGTTGAACATCACCACGTCGGTGGCGGATTCGATGAAGAGCCCGAAAATGTAGGGCCGGACGCGCTTGATGAAGCTGGAAAGGGCCCGCGGCGTGGTGTGGGGGATCCCCTGCATGAGGCCGTAGTATTTGCCGGGATAGGTCCAGAGCCAGGTCTTCTGTCCCAGCTTCTTGTTCCACGCCTTGAGGAGTTCCACATCCTTTTCCTGCACGGCGGGGAGAAATTCGTTCCACGGCCCCCGGATGGCCAGCATCACGAGGAGATTGTCGGGAATCCTTTGCGTCGGGATCCGGCGGTAGTCGGCGTAGGCCATGGTGGTGAGATAGCCGGGGATCCCGGACTTTTTCACCTCATCGCTGATGTCGATGAAAAATTGCCAGAAGTAATCGGTGGTCGCCTGAGGCCCTTGGGAGAAATGCCTCCAGCACTCGGGGCAGCGGCAGAGATAGGCGGAGTCGTTCGGCATAATGTTGAAGCAGGGCATGCCGGGGACGTGGTTGAAGTTCCAGGCGACCTTTCCGCGGGAGTTCCTGATGCCGCGCACGGAAGCGGGCTCGTTTTTGAGGAGCGAAACGGCGTCCTTGACGATCTCCTCCCTGATGCCGCTCGAAAAGCAGAGCTGGCTGCGGTCCTGTCCCTCCCGGAGCAGGAGCAGCCGTTTGCCGCCTGCGTTCAGGGCGAAATACTCGGGGTGGGTGTCCTTGAAGCGGTAGTAGTACCCGAGATAGGTGAGCCCGTGGCAGTTGGGGATAACGACCGTTTCACACCTGTTGCGGAGCTTGTTCAGCGCGCTGTCCCAATCCGCGGGGCGGCGGACGGGGCGGCGGCTGTGGTTGTTTTCGTAGAAACGGCGCTGAAGGAAATCCGGCCGATCGTAGATGTCGACGGCGGGGATGTCGAGCTTTTCCGCCCGGGGCGTATACGTGCCCAATTTGCCGGGGAAGTAGTAGCGGACACCCGCGAAGCGTTCGAGGAAGTCGTAGGCCCCGAAAAGAGTCGCCCATTCCCCCTTGATGCCGGAGGCGTGGACCCGGCGCACGGGGTCGCTCTCGGGCAAGTCCCGGCCGATGATGAGGATTTTCTTTCCATCCGTCCGGATGACGAAGCCGTCCCGGTCGAACTTGGCCGGGTCGATGCCGAGTTTTTTGGCGAGTTCGAGGTCGCCCACGCGGATTTCCACGGCCTTGCCGGTACTCTCGACAACAGGCTTGACAGGATTGTCGAAAACTTCACTCAACGCGTCGGCGATCTCCTTAGCCGCCAGCTTTACGGTCGGGGTGTTCTGACACTCGACGATGTCGAAATTGCCCGGCGTCAGGGTCAGCACTGGCGTTTTCCCCACGCCGATCTTCCGGGGGATCTGCGGGTCGATAGTGAAGGGCAGTTTCGGCGGGGCGCCGCACACGAAGAGCGCCGCAAAAAGAGCGGCCGCAAACAAAAGTCTTTTCATTTTTCTCCTTGAATTTCAGCTGCAGTTATCAGTACTCGCATTCCACGCAGGTAAAATACTCCGTGAGAACACAAATTGCAAGCAGGAGCTTTATTTTTTCGGATCTTTCCATATCAAAAAAACAGCGGAGAAAAATGAAAGGAAAAGTGTTTTTCTCATAATTTCTCAAAATATTTTATTTTTTTCTCAACGCGCCCCCTTGAATTTTGCCGCGGGAAATGTATATTCTACTCGTCGATCCGTAAAACCAATGGAGATATGAAAAATGAAACGTTCCGAAGAAGTCCGCCGCATCCTCAGTCTCACCACCGAAGAGGTGCTCAAAGAGGCCCACGGCCAGCTGAAACTTTTCCCGACGTTGGACGAAGTCTACGATTTTCTCGCCGAAGAGATGGTGGCCGAGTTCGCCAAGGCCGCCGCAGGGGACCATATCGTTTCCTTCATCATGCCCGTGGGCCCCACCCAGCCCTACCGGCTCATGGCCGAAAAAATCAACTACCGCAGTTTGAATTTGAAGAACGTCCGCTTCTTCTTCATGGACGAATACGTGGACGATGAGAAGGACGAACTCATCCCCGAGACCAGCCCCCTGAGCTTCCGGGGGCAGATCGGCCCCCTGCTCTTCGACCGGATCCGTCCGGAACTGATGATGCCCAAGGAGCAGATCATCTTCCCCACGCCTCAGAACATCAAGGACCTGCCCAAGATGATCGAGGACGCGGGCGGCATCGAAGTCTGCTACGGCGGCATCGGGATTCACGGCCACGTGGCCTTCAACGAGCCCGGCCCCGGCGTGAAGGACTCCAATCCCCGGATCCTCGAAATCAACGACTTCACCCGCACCATCGACGCCACACGCCACAGCGGCGTGGGCGGCAACCTGGAAAACTTCCCCCGCCGGGCCATCACCATGGGCATGAAACAGTGCCTCGAAGCCCGCCGCATGCTGCTCATGACCCGCAACGAAACGCCCACCTTCCTCTGGTCGAACACCATCCTTCGCATCGCCGCGCTGGGCCAGCCCGGAGACGACTACCCCGTGACCCACGCCCGGTATCACAAGAACCTGCTCATCGTTTCCGACTACGCCAGCGCCGCCCGGCCGAAGTACAACCTCTGAGGCGAATTCCATGAAATTCATCGACGCCCACGCGCACTTGTGTCACAACGCCAAAGGGATCGACGCCATCGTCGGTTCCGGCGTTTTCGAACAGATCTGGCTCATGGACCTTTCCGGCGTGGGCTCCCTCGGGGGGTGTGAATTCGCCACGCAGGAGGAACTGCTCAGGACCGTCAGGGACTACGACGGCTTCTTCCTCTCCTTCGGTTTTCTTGACCTGGACCATGCGGTCCCCGGCGACATCGACCGGCTCCGGGATCTCGGGTTCGTGGGATTGAAACCCTACAAACAGCTCAAAGCCTACTCCGATCCGGCCTATTTCCCCCTGTATCAGCGGGCGCAGGAGCTGAAAATGCCCATCCTCTTCCACACGGGGCTCATCGCCCAGAGCACCCCCAGCGACGGCCGGTACACCCACGCCTTCGGGCCGGAAAACATGCGGCCCATCCATCTGGCGGCCATCGCCGAAGCCTTCCCCGAGCTCCAGATCATCGGCGGCCATCAGGGCTGGCCGTGGATGGAGGAAATGGAGCACAACCTCTACTACTACCGGAACATCACGGGGGACATCAGCGGCTACCTGCGCTCCGTGCCGAAGCTCAACGAGATCCTGGACCGCCGGGTCCACGACGGGACCGACCGGTATTTCAACGAAAAACTCCACTTCGCCACGGATGAATTCTACGGCAACGAAGGGAGCAACGCCCGTGCCCTGCGGCTGGCGAAGTTCTGGGAGTCCTACTTCGAATTCGTGGGCGGCCTCTACTACCGCTGGGGCCGTCCGGAAGAACAGGAAAAGTTTTTCCGCGGCAACGCCATCGAACTCAGGAGTCATTTCTGCAAATGAACGTCGAAACCAGAACCGTCAGCTCGCTTGAAAAGATTTTTTGTTCCTCCGTCTGCGATGCGCCGAAGGTCTCCGGCATTTCCGCGCTGAAGGGGGAACGCATCTCCTTTCAGGTCGCCGTCAAGGCTTCCGACCCCGCGGTGCTCACCGCTGCGGCCGACAAGGGGAACTTCGGGGGCGAAGTGATCCTTCGCGAAGTCGTCAACATCCCGAGCCTGCTCCCCGCCGCGCCGGAGGACGACTACGTCCTGCGCAAGGAGCCCGGCCTCTTCCCCGACGCGCTGCTGCCCGTGACGGGCGAGATCGCGATTTCTCCCGGCAACTGGCATGCGTTGTGGGTGACGCTGGTCATCCCGGAGTCGCTCCCCGCGGGCGTTTACACGATCGAAACGAAACTGAAAATCGTCTCCCGCTACTCCCACACCGTCTGGTGCACCGAAGACAAGGTCGAAACGGCGGAACGCTTCGAATTGAAAGTCGTCGACGCCGTGCTTCCGGAACAGAAGCTCAAGGTGACGCACTGGTTCCACGCCGACTGCATCCGGCACCACTACAAGGTGCCCGCGTGGAGCGAGGAACACTGGGCGCTCCTCGAAAAGTATTTCCGCAACTTCGCCGCCCACGGGAGCAATCTGCTCCTGACGCCTCTGTGGAATCTGCCCCTCGACATCATTCCCGGCCTCACCCGGCGGCCCGACTGCCAGCTCCTCGAGATCGGCTTCGACGGGAAAAAGTGGTCTTTCGACTTCGGCCGCCTCGAGCGCTGGATCGAAACGGCAAAAAAATGCGGTGTCAAGAACTTCGAGATGGTCCACGCCTTCAGCCAGTGGGGGCTGAAATTCCCGCCTGAAATTCTGGTGACGCGAAACGGCCAGGAGGAACGGATGTTCGGGACCGCAATGCCCTCCACGGCGCCCGAATACGCCGAATTCCTCCGGGCGCTCATAGCGGAGCTGCTGCCATTTCTGCGCGCCCACGAGCTCACGCCGGAAAACTGTTACTTCCACATTTCCGACGAGCCCCCCGAAAGCGCCCTCGGAAACTACACTTACGCCTCGAACCTTTACCGCGAGTTACTGGGGGATTACCCCGTCATCGACGCCCTTTCGAGCGTCGAGTTCTTCAAAAAGGGCCTCATCGACCGCCCGGTCCCCCACGAAGCCCATCTGGAGGAATTCCTGAAGGAAAAGGTGGCGGAACGCTGGGTCTACTACGCGGGCGAATTTCACGACGGCATGCCGGGACGGATGTTCGGGATGCCCTCGCTCCGCAACCGCATTCTGGGGATTCTGCTCTACGTCTATGACTGCGACGGCTTTCTGGAGTGGGGCTACAACTTCTGGTTCAGCATGTTCAACTTCACGCAGGAGATCGACCCGTGGCATGACAGCAACTCCGGCCGCAGTTTCCGCAGCGGCGGCGCGTACCTGGTCTATCCGGGGCCCGACGGCCCGGTGGATTCCCTGCGGCACGAGGTCATCGCCGAAGGCTTCGAGGACGAACGGGCGCTCAGGCTGCTGGAAATGAAAAGCTCACGGGAAGAGGTGCTCGCGCTCCTCGACGAAGTGACGGGATACCGCATCGGCTTGCGGAAATACCCCCGCGACGAACAATGGCTGCTGTGCCTGCGCGAAAAGGTCAACGAGAAACTCGGGGAACTTTGTCGGTAACCCGTGCCCCGCAGACTAAGAATACTGAGAATACTGGGAATACTGTATTTCCGGAATCTTTGACCGCCGCACGATACACGCGGCGTGTGTAAGTCTGCGTTGCCCCCCGCAGACCGGCAACCGCCCCGGCGGCGGATGCAGTCGGAGCAGTATTCATAGTATTCATAGTATTCATAGCCCGACCGAAGCCGAGCGGGACTCAACGGGCGACAAAAAAACAAAAGCACCTCTCTCGAAGGAGGGAGTACGGCGAAGCCGCACGGACCGAGGTCGAGCGGGGCCCCCGGGAAATGCCCCTCACCCCGGCGTCAGCCGGGGTGAGGCGGCTCAAACGCCGCCGAAGGGCATCAAAAAGTCAAAAGTGCCTCTCTCGAAGGAGGGAGTACGGCGAAGCCGCACGGACCGAGGTCGAGCGGGGCCCCCGGAAAATGCCCCGAAGCCCCGGCGTCAGCCGGGGTGAGGCGGCTCAAACGCCGCCGAAGGGCATTTTTTGCGTGAATCAAAAGCACCTCTCTCGAAGGAGGGAGTACGGCGAAGCCGCACGGACCGAGGTCGAGCGGGGCCCCCGGAAAATGCCCCGAAGCCCCGGCGTCAGCCGGGGTGAGGCGGCTCAAACGCCGCCGAAGGGCATTTTTTGCGTGAATCAAAAGCACCTCTCTCGAAGGAGGGAGTACGGCGAAGCCGCACGGACCGAGGTCGAGCGGGGCCCCCGGAAAATGCCCCGAAGCCCCGGCGTCAGCCGGGGTGAGGCGGCTCAAACGCCGCCGAAGGGCATTTTTTGGGGTCAGCGAGCAGCGTTGAGGGCCTGGTCGAAGTCGGCCATGATGTCGTCGATGTTCTCGATGCCCACGGAGAGCCGGATGAGGTCGGGGCTGACGCCCGCGGCGATCTGTTCGGCTTCGGAAAGCTGACGGTGGGTCATGCTGGCCGGATGGAGCACGCAGGTGCGCACGTCGGCCACGTGGACGGCGATGGCGGCGAGTTTGAGGCTGTCCATGACCTTTTCGCCGGCGGCGGCTCCGCCCTTGACGCCGAAGGTCAGCACACCCGAAGCGCCCTTGGGCATGTACTTCTGGACTTTCGGATATTCAGGCGAATCGGGCAGTCCGGGATAATTCACCCAGCCCACCTGCGGATGGGACTTGAGGAACTGGGCCATCTTCAGCGCGTTGGAGCTGTGGCGTTCCATGCGGAGCGGGAGCGTTTCCACGCCCAGATGGGTGAGGAAGGCGTTGAAGGGCATCATGGGGACGCCCAGATCCCGGACCAGCTGGACGCGGAGCTTCACCGAGAAGGGACACGCGGGGAAATCCCGGGTGTAGACGGTGCCGTGATAGCTCTGGTCGGGTTCGGTGAATTCGGGGAATTTGCCGCACTTCCAGTCGAAGCCGCCCTTTTCGACCACGATGCCGCCCACCGAAGTGGCGTGGCCGTCAAGATACTTGGTGCTGGAGTGGACCACGATGTCCGCACCGAATTCGAAGGGACGGCAGAGGGCGGGCGTGGGAAAAGTGTTGTCCACGACGAGGGGCACCTGATTGGCGTGGGCGGCGGCGGCGTAGCGTTCGAGGTCGGCCACGTCCAGTGCCGGATTGGCCAGCATTTCGCAGAAGAGGGCCTTGGTGTTGGGCTTGAAGGCGGCGGCAAGTTCATCGTCCGAAGCGCTCGGAGTGACGAAGGTGAATTCGATCCCGAACTTCTTCATGGTGTTGGAAAAGAGGGAGACGGTCCCGCCGTAGAGGGCCGAAATGGCGACAATGTGGTCGCCGCAGCGGGCGATGTTGGCGAGAGCGGTGAAATTCCCCGTCTGGCCGCTGGAAACGGCCACGGCGGCCACGCCCCCTTCGAGGGCGGCGATGCGCTTTTCGAAGCAGTCCACGGTGGGATTGGCCAGTCGGGTGTAGAAAAATCCGGGCTTTTTCAGGTCGAAGAGGTCGGCCACGCTCTGGGCGTTGTCGTACTTGTAGGTGGTGCTCTGAACGATGGGCAGGATCCGGGCGTCGCCGTCGCCGGGGGTGTACCCGGACTGAACGGCCAAAGTTTCAAGTTTCCAGTTGTTGCTCATGATATTAAAAAATCCTTTCGTTTGGAATGCTCAATTGGCGGCGATGGCTTCGTAGACGGCCCGGCGCTTTTCCAGGAGGAACGCGTCGTTGGCGGGGAAGTCGTTCATCTTCAGCGGGCGGGGGGCCCCTTCATCGAGGAGCGCCAGCACCGCCTCGCGGCCGATCTTCTTTTCGAGGGTGCGGCAGGCGCGCAGATCCTGCAGTCCGGCGAAGAAGACTTCGTGCCGGATGGAATCCAGCGGGTCCCCCGTCTTGCCGGGGTAGACGAGGAAGGCGTCGCCCGCGGGGAAAGCGCCGCCCGCATCGGTCACGCTGAAGGGATCGATGGAGCGCCAGGAGTACTGCGAGTAGTAGAAGTTGAATCCCCAGTGGAGGAATCCCGCCAGGTCGTAGATGTAGGCGAGGAACCCCATGCTCCGGGTCCGCCGGGAGGGCATGCCGATGAAGCGGTTGGGGTAGTTCGCCTCGGGGCCGCAGCAGTAGTAGCCCCAGAGGGGAGAGACCACGCCCTTGAAGGTCTCGATGACCGAGATGGAGGGAACGGGGTGCTTCACCAGACCGTTCTTGTAGAAGTCCAGACTGGAGAGTGCCTCCACGGTCTCGAACTCTTCGAGCAGGGGAGCGGTGAGGGCCACCAGCTTGGAGTAGGTCTCGATGTGCTCGGCGTGGGGCTCGTCGGAAAGGGAGAAGAAACAGTTGCCCGCCCCCAGACCGTACTCCCGGAGCACCGGCAGCAGCGCGGGGAAGAGCTGATGCAGGAAGTCGGAATACTCCTGCGAGGTGGAGGCGATGCCCCAGCCGAAGATGCCGTGGTACTGGTCCGAAACCGTCTTGGAAAAATCGCTGTCTTCGCCGTAGCGCTCACGGGCGCAGCTCTGGGAAGCGTTGACCACGTGGGCCGTGATCCGGGGCGTGGCGGCGGCCCCCCACTGGGTGAAGATGTGGCTCATGGCGAAGCGCTCGAAACCGATCTTCTTCCCCATTTCGATGTAGCGCCGGAGCCGGTCGAAGTTGAAGGTATAGGTCATGTCCTTCATATCCAGCGTGATGTCCAGCAGCTGGCAGTTGGGGCGGCTGTGGCCGACGGCGGTGTCCAGAGGGGGCGTCCACAGGGGCGTATAGAGCACGTTGATGCCGTGGGCGAAAGCGTTGCGGGCGTAATTTTCCACGATCTGCCAGTGTTTTTCGCTCCAGGCGGGCACCTTGTAGTAGTCCGAAAGGCAGTCGGCGTGGAACCAGTGGAAGTTGATCAGTTCCTGGGGTTCCAGTTCGAAATCCATGACCTGAAGTTCGAATTTCGGGCAGGCGGCGACTTCGTTGGTCGCCATGTCCCGGAGCACGGCGGTGATGGGATAGCGGCCGGGCTTCTGGTCTTTGCCCACGTTGACGGTGATCCACAGGCACTGCCACACGTTCCGGACCAGACGGAACTGGTCGGTGAACTCGGGTTCGTCCAGCAGATCGGGGTAGAGCCCCGGCTGATTGTCTCGGAGCACGTCCCGGTCGGCGCCGGACCCGGCGTAGAGCACGGGCACGTACTTGACCACCCGTGCCCGGACGTTGAGTCCGGAGGAAAGCTCTATGCGCAGCATCTTGCGCCATTCGTCGGAACGCAGGGCGATCTGGAACGAGTAGACCTCGCCCCGTGCCGCCACATCGGAAAGAAACTCCGGAGCCTTGAGGCCCGGAGCTTCCGGAAGGATCTTTTCCAGCGCGCTTATCAGTCGGACTTCGAGCATGATGAGAAACCTGCCTTTCACATTGTTTGTTCTTCGGTATGCAGAACTTTATCTTACATCTGCATACTATATCCCGGAAAGGCGGTTTTTTCAAGCCTCATTCCAGTTTCAGCCGGGAAAAATCACCCTTTTCGTAGATGGAACTCAGATAGGCCCCGAGCACACGGGGCGTACCGTCGGGATAGTCCGGCGAGGTGATGCTCCAGGGCACGTGCCACCCTTCCGCATGCCCCAGGGAGACCCCGGCGAAGCGGAGGTCGGCGACGTTCCGCCGGACGGCGAAGCGGTAGGTCACTTCGGCGAGAAGCACCCCCTGATCGTTCCGGAAGGGGACGCCCCCCGACGCGCCGAGAAAGAGTACCTCGCCCGGTTCCCACGAGTGGAAGGAGCGGGAATTGACGCAGCCGGTCAACTCCATGATCCGGCGGCGGAACGAGCCCGTAAGTTCGCTTTCGCGGTGGACCGCGATGCAGCTTTCGCGCATGGAGGAGACGATTTTGGAAACACCGCGGAGCTGGAACGCCGAACCGTTCCGGCCGTTCCAGTTGATCAGATCGCCGGGGTCCGGCGGATACGTTTCGCCGGAGGCGGCGCGGGCCCGGAGCAGTTCACCGTGAAAAACCTCCTCCCGGCCCCCGGTGGTGTCGAAGATCCAGAGTTTTTCGCCGATGCGCTTCCGGGCCTGACGGGCGGGAGCGTTCTGTTCGTACTCCGCCTGCACCTCGAAGACGCCGTTGCCGTAACTCCGGGTCAGACTGATGCGCGCCAGCGGTGCGCCGTCCACTTCGGCGGGAGCGGTCTCCCGGACCGGTTCGAGGGCCCCGGCCCCCGGATCCGACAGTTCCACGGGGACGCCGGAAACGATGTAGTTGAGCCGGGCGGCCAGGCAGCCGCCGTCAGCGTCGAGGGAGCGGGTGAAGACATTTTTCAATTTGCATTCGATCATGACGGACTCCTCCACGAAAGCGTAAGATTCAGGCGTAAACCGGGGTCGGGGCGGCTCCCTGCCGTTCCATCAGATCGGCGATCCGCTCCGAAAAGACCGCGCTCCGCTCGGCGGCGTCGAGGAGCCGTTCCAGAAGCTCGGGGATCCGGTCGTCGCGGAAGGCGCCGCCGGTCTCCTCGGCCGCAGAGAATGGGGATCGCTCCGGCTGAAGCCCGCTTTCCGGAAGGAAGACCGGAAAAGAGACATTCCCCCGTGACGGGGACGGCAGGGGGGACGGGGACGGCAGGGGGGACGGGGACGGCAGGGGGGACTGGGACGGCAGGGGGGACGGGGACGGCAGGAGTGACGGTGACGGCAGGGGCAACGGAAGGACTTGGGACAAATCGGCGGAACGGAGCTCCGCTTCGACAAGGGGGGCTTCCTCCGCCTCCCGTTTCTCTCCGGAGGCGCTTTTCGCGGGACCGCGGGGACTTTCCTCTTCCTCAAGGGCGGGCAAAAGGGATCTCAATTCGACGATCATAGGACTTTTTCTCCTTTCACCTGCGGCCGGGAATGTCAAGAAAAAAACCTTTCCGCGGCTTGACTTTTGCGGGGGGAGAGGCTATACTATCACGCATACAAACGAAAGGAACGGCAACCCATGATCCTCTACTGCGATCAGGCGGCGGCGGCCCGGCCCGACGAGGAGGCGCTCGAGTGCTTCGTCGGCGCCTGCCGCACCCTGTACGCCAATCAGGAGTCTTCGCACTACGGCGCAAGCGAGGTCCGGCGCGCGCTGGATGACGCAGGAAACGAAATGGTCCGGCTCCTCACCGGGAGCGATGCCTTCACCGTCTGCTGGTGCGGCTCCGGCACGGGAGCGTTCCGGCTCCTCGAAAGCTCCGGATTCCTGAAGGGACGGCGGGTCGTCACCTCGCGTCTGGAACATCCCGCCCTCACGGCCATGCTGAAGCGCAGCGCCTGCGAGGTCACGGAACTCGGGAACACCGGGGAGGGCCGGATCGTCCCCTCCCCCGGCGATTGGGACTTCGCCGCGTTCCACGCCGTCCAGAGCGAACTGGGGACGGTGCAGGATCTCCCCGCCCTCACGGGCGTCCTGCCCGACAGGTGTATCCGCTTCACCGACGCGGTCCAGATGGCGGGGAAGATGGACCTCGCCCCCGTGGCGGCGGTTTCCGACCTGATCGCCCTCTCGGGGGTCAAATTCGGGGCTCCGGGGGGCGGCGCATTGCTGGTGCGGAAACGCTGCCCGTGGAGCGCGGCCTTTCTCAAGGCCGTTTCCGCCGCCCGGCACCCCGGCTACACCGTGCCGCGGGTCCATGCGCCGGAAGCGTTGAGCATGCTCCGCGCCCTCGAAAACCGCTGCGCCCGCCTCGCGGAAACTTTGGAAAGGATGCGGGAACTCAACACCTTTCTGCGCCGGGAGCTGGCCGGAACCGACCTGCGTTTCACCGTCCCGGAAGAATCAAGCTCCCCCTTCATACTCCATATGTTTCTGCCGGGGAAGCAGGGGGCCGTGGTGGTCAGGATGCTCAGCGAGCGGGGGATCTGGGCCGGTTCGGGGAGCGCCTGCGCCTCGGAAAGCCCGACCGGCTCTTCCGCGCTCCGGGCCATCGGATACACGGGCAAAAAGAGCTTTTCCGGGCTCCGGTTCAGCTTCGGGCCGGATTTTTGCCGGGAACAGGCGGAATTTCTCGTAAAAAATCTGCTCGAGGTCTTGAAAAATTATTGAATCCGGGCTACATTGTGCAACGTCAACCAACAACCCTTTCGTCACGGAGGCCCCGCCCATGAAAACAATGATCTTCTTCGCCGTCGCTTTGGCCCTTTCGCTCTTCACGCCCGCGCTCTTCGGAGACAACGTGCGGGTGCTGACCATTTCCAAGACCACCAGTCAGAATCCCTCCATCTTCTTTTCGGGCGTTTCCGGCGCGCCGGAACTGACGGCGGCACTGCACCGGTTTCTCACCGCCTGCGGCTGGTTCGACCCGGCCCCCAACGCCAAGGTCGCCGACTACACTCTCGAAGGCCGGAATGAAGGCAGCTCCTTCGCCCTCTATTTGAAAATGGGCGGAGCCCCGGCGGGGTCGTGGCGGTTCGCCCGGACCGCCGACGTGCGGGAAAGCGCCAAGACCGCCGTGGACACCATCATCGAAAAGACCTTCAAGGAGTTGAAAGTCAAAGGCTTCTGCCGTTCGAAGATCGCCTTCTGCGCCCGGACCTCCCCCGGCGTGAGCAACATCTACGTCTGCGACATCGACGGCCGCAGCATCGAACAGATCACCCACTTCCGGGCCCTCTGCGTGGAGCCCTGCTGGACCCCGCGGGGCCTGAGCATCTGCTACTCCAAATACGGGCGCACCGGCATCGACGTGCTGGAAACCACCGTCGCCAAGCCCCGGCGGAGCCGCCTGATCTCCGGCTCCCAGGGCATCAACGCGGGGGCGGCGGTGAGCCCCGACGGCCGATACATGGCGGTGATCCGCAGTCCGGATCATCAGGTGGACCTTTACATCATCGACCTGGCCACGGGCCAGCGGCGGCGGCTGACCAGGGACAAGGCCGTGGAGGCTTCCCCCTGCTGGAGCCCCGACGGGCGTTTCGTGGTCTACGTGAGCGATGAGAGCGGCCGTCCCCGGCTCATCCGCCACGACCTGCAGAGCAACCGCCGCTACCGGCTGCCCACCATCGGCTCCGACGCCGTGACGCCGGACTGTTCCGGAAGCGGCCAGGTGGCCTACGCGACACGCGTGGGAGGCCGCTACACCATCGCCGTCTGCGACAGCACGAAGAACACCAACAAGCGCATCCTCGACCTGCCGGGCGACTGGGAGTCCCCCGGCTGGGCGGCGGACAACCGGCAGATCGTCTGCAAGCGCACGCTGAACGGCAGACAGGAGCTCTACGTCATCGACACCTGGAGCGGCAAGGCCCGGCTCCTGGCCTCGCCGGGGATCCCCGTTTCCATGCCGAGCTGGTCCCAGTGCGCGCCCAAGACGGGGGAAAGGTAAGATGTTCGACACCGCCTCGTACCTCGACCGCTGCAACATGTTCGCCATCCGGCTGGGGCTGGATGCCACGAAGGATCTTTTCCGCCGGGCGGGGAACCCGGAAAAATACCTGAACTTCGTCCACATCGCCGGGACCAACGGCAAGGGCTCCACCGCCGCCATGCTGGAACACGCCTTCCGCAGTGCGGGCCTCGCCACCGGACTCTACACCTCGCCCCACCTCATCGACGTGCGGGAACGGTTCCGGGTCAACGGCCGGGCGGTCCCGAAGGAGATCTTCGACACTCTGGGCGAGGAGCTCTTCGGGGCGGCGCAGGGCGGAGAGTACTCCTACTTCGAATTTTCCACCGTCCTCGCGGCGCTGATCTTCTGCCGGGCCGGGGTGGACGTGGTGGTGTGGGAAACGGGCCTCGGGGGCCGACTCGACTCCACCAACGCCGTCCGGAGCTGCGCTTCTGTCATCACCAACATCGCCTACGACCACCAGAAGCTGCTGGGCAATACCCTGGCCGAGATCGCCGCGGAAAAGGCGGGGATCCTGAAAAAGGGCGTTCCCCTCTTCTACAACCGCCTGCCCGACGAAGCGAAGACGGTCATCGAGGGCCGGGCCCGCGAACTGGGCATCGAGATCTTTCCCCCCGCGGGCCCCGTGCCGCCCTGCGAAGGGTACACTTTGTCGGAAACGGGCATGATGTGCCAGCACTTCACCTATGAGGGGAAAAAATACACGCTCCCCCTGCCGGGCGCCATGCAGCGGGAAAATTTCCGCGCCGTCCACAGCATCCTCCGCTACTTCGGTCCCAGGTGGGGCTTCGATGCGGAAAAGGCTCTGGACTCCCTGAAGGAGAGCCGCTGGCCGGGCCGGTGTCAGCAGATCTCGGGCGATCTCATCATCGACGGCGGGCACAATCCCGACGGAGTGGGCGCCTTCACCGCCGCTCTCGAGGAGCTCTACCCCGGCGTGAAACACCAGGTGATTTACGCCGCCTTCCGCGACAAGGATTTCAAAAGCTGCGTGAAGATCCTCGGGAGGGTCGCGGAAAGATTCATCTTTCTGCCCGTCCCCGCGGCGGAGCGGCCGCCCGCTTCGGAAGAGGAGCTCACCGCTCTGGCGCAGGAGCTGAAGATCCCCTGCGTTTGCGTCCCCGATGCGGGAGTTGCCCTGAAGCTTGCCCGCGAGGCAAAAGCCCCCGGAAGTCCGGTGGTGGTTTCAGGATCACTCTACCTCATCGGCGACGTGCTCCGCCGGGAAGTGCCGCTCCGGCAGGTGCTGGACCTCTGAAAGGAAGCGCTCAGAGTTTGGCGGCAAACCACTCCAGCGCGAGACGCTGGACTTCGTCGTTGTAGCAGTGGACCGTGTCCGGACGGGCGAAGGAGACGTTTTCCGGAACGCCCGCCCGTGCGTAGATCTTGCCGATCTTCGCGAAGGCCTCATCCACTCCCGCCGAGGGGAAAAGATTGTCCTTCGAACCCACGATGTAGAGGGCGTTGACGGGAAATCCGGAGCCCACGGCGTCGGGGAGATCCATACGGTTCCACACCCCCGGCAGACCGGCGAACACGCCGACAGCCCCCGTGAAGTTGTTCTCGAAAGTCCCCTGATTGGTGGTCATCCAGCCCACGGAGACCCCCGCCTTGAGCCGGGGTTCCAGAGCCAGCATCATGTCCGTGCGCCAGCCGCCGCCCGAAAGGCCGGTGACGCCCAGCCGGGCGCCGTCGATCTCCTTTCGGCTGAGCATATAGTCGATACAGGCGCGGTCGTCGGCGAAGTTGACTCCGGCCCAGGTGGTCCCCGCCCAGCCCAGCTGAAGCAGGGCGTGCCGGAACCGTTCCCGCTTCTGCTCCTCACAGGCGTTGTAGACGGCCGTTCCGGTGAAACTTTCCAGAAGCTCCTGCGGGTCGAAGTCCCGCTCCCGCGGAGCCCGTTCCCCGAAGTGGAAGGCGTCTATGCAGAAGACGGCGTACCCCGCCAGACAGAACCGTTCCGCGAGGGGGACGCCGCTGTAATACTCCTTCTGGAAGAGCCGGATATAGCCGCACTCCGACCGGACCAGCCGGTCCTTGCCGAAATAGACCGGGCCGCCCCATTCGTGCTGGAGCAGGATGCCCGGCAGGGGGCGGGGAAATCCTTTGGGCAGCAGCAGATACCCTTTGACCCGGAACCAGGGCGTCGTGTTGAATTCGACGGTTTCCTGCGTATAGCTCCCGTAGTCCGCGACCTTCAGGACCTTCGCGTCGGGAACAGTTTCCGGCACGTCGCAGTGAAGTCCTGCTTTCAGACAGCTGCGGACGGCCTGCCGCCAGGCGAAGATGTCCTCCCATTTTTCCGCGGCCAGATCGCAACAGCGCATCCGCCGGAGCTGAGAAAAACAATTTTCCATACGAAATCCTCCCCTTGCCCGTTCCGGATCATTTCGCGGCGAAAACGGTCATGTCGGCCCCGATGTCCCTGCCGTCGCTGCCCCGTTTCGCGGCGGGGGAGCCGGGGAGCAGGGAGAAGTCGCCCGTCTTGAAATCCCTGAGCTTCGGGTCGGCGAAAAGACCGTTCTTTTCGATCTTGAAGCGCCGACGGGTCTCCTCGATGGTCGTCATGGCGTCCTTGCGCAGGACCTGCCCCAGAGTGATGGTGCCGAGAACCCCGCCCATGCCGAAGATCTTCTGCTTCGGAGCAAGATCGGTGTGCCAGTAAAGATTCCAGTCGCAGACCAGTTTGCTTTTGGGATCGCCCACGGAGACCGCGGGGCTGATGTGGTTGGAGACCACGTCCACGAAGAGGTTGTTGGTGATGAAAAGCTCCGCCTTGGGGCCGCCCCCCAGATGGATGGCGTTCACGCCGCAGCCCCAGAAGGTGTTGTGGTCCACCTTCACGTACCCCGTGGACTCCATGATCCAGACGCCCTGAAATCCGTGGTCGAAGACGCAGTTGGCGATCTCCACGTCTTTCAGGTGCCGGCCGAAGAAGTGGTTGTTGCCCATGTTCCGCTTGCCCACGGCGAGGAAGCGGCAGTTTTTCAGTTTGAGCCCTTCCACGTGGGTGCAGATCACCCCTGAAACCGCGCTGGAGTAGCGCAGACCGGTGAAGTCCAGATTTTCGATGGTGAGACCCTTAACGCCTTCGGCCCGGATGATGTAGTCGAACATGAAGGCCGCACTGAGCTTAACCGTTCCCGGCCTGGCCGCCCTGATTGTGATGCCGTCGCGCCAGACGGTGAGCATTTCGTCATAAGTTCCGGGAGAAATGAGCACCGTGTCTCCCGGACGGGCCGCCTGAAGGGCGGCGGCAACGGTCTTGAAGGCTTTGCCGTTCCCCGCCTCCAGCAGCCGGGGCTTCCCCGGAACGCTCTTGACCGGAGAGAACTCCAGAGTCGTCTTCCAAGGGCGGTCCTCGTTGTGGCGGTAGAGCCGCAGTTCCGCCCTGGCGGGGACGCCGGTTTTCAAATTCCGCAGGCAGATGGCGTTGTCGCAGCTCAGGTAGCGCCCGAAGGGGACCCTTTCCGTGGAAACGACCTTGCCGTTCTGCCGGACGACGGCTTCGGCCCGGACGTAGTCCTCGGGGGTGGTCCACGAAATCAGCACTCTCGTGCCGCAGTCGAGGGGCATGACGGCGATATTTTCCACCTTGAGGGGGCCTTTGGTGTCCTTGACTTTCCGGCCGCCGATCCATGTCCCCGCCGTGCCGTCGATGAGATTGGCGACCGGGAATTCGACCTTGCCCCCGCGACGTGCGCCCGTGACGAAACTCGGGAACGTTTCCCTGAAAGGCCACGCCTTCAACTGGGGCGCGTCGGCGAAGCCGTTGTGTTCCGAGATCACGTCGGAAGCCTTGACCGCGACTCTGTCGAGCAGATTTTCCCGGAAGACCATTCGGCCGGAACCTGCCGCTTCGAAGCCGAAGAGGCGGCTGTTGGCGAAAACCGTCTTTCCCTTTTCGGCCCTGACCTTCACGCCCTCCGCGAGGACTTCAGTAAAGGAAACGCTCGAATTTTTGAACTCGAAGCGGCAGTTCACGAAATCCATGCCGTCGATCTTCACGTTTTCGCAGTTGTCAAAGGTGAAAGAGGCGTTTTTCCACACCGCCTTGCCGCAGCTCCGATCGGAAAGGACGATGTCCTTCAGGTCCCGGAAGGTGAAAGTCCCGGTATAAGTTCCGGGCATGAAGTAGACCGTGTCGCCGCTCTTGAGGAGCGAGGGGAGCTTTTCCGCGCCGGCGGGGGCTTTCGGTTCCCGCCCCTCGCCGACGGCCCTGGGAGAAACGAAGTAAACCGGCGCCGCGCCGGGGAACGCCCCGATGCCTTTGTAGGGCGAGGAGGGCAGCAGCCGGAAGTCGTATTTTTCCGGGTTGACGAAACCGGCCTTCTTCCGCCAGTCATGTGCGCCGTAGATATTGTCCTTGAGGGCGGGATGGTATTTTTCGCCCGTGGTGGGGGTGGTGAAGAAGAATTTTCCGGGGAAGACCGTGTTGTTGTCGATGGCCGCGGTGCTCCCCGGCACGGAGTAGAAGGTCACGCCGCCGCCGCCCATCACGTTGTTGAGCACGTTGGTGTGCTTGTGGATCCCCCCCTTGCAGCGCATGACGCCGCCCTGCCGGGATTTGTCGAAAAAGAGGATGGTGTTGCCGGTGAAGTCCACATATTCGGCATCGACGCCGCCGTAACGGGCCATGTTGTAGACGTTGCCGCTGGTGGCGGTGTAGTTGCCGTAGAAGGGCAGACAGTTGCTGTTGTCCAGCAGGAAATTGTTGCGGACCTTGATGTTTTTGATGTAGCTGCCCAGCTGGATCCCCGCGCCGGAGTTCCGGATGGCACGGCAGTTTTCGATGACGACGCCGTCCAGCACCCAGTTCAGCTGGAAGCCGCAGGTGGTCCCCACGGCGGTGCAGTTGCGGACGCTGCCCGAACCGTAGAAGCTGTCCTTCTTCCGGCCCCGCATATAGTACCCTCCCTGCGCGTGGAAGGCGAAATTGAGTCCGTCGATATGAAGATTCTTCCCCACGAGGCCCATGCCGCCCCGGAAGACAAGGGTCCTTTTGCTGTCGAAGGCCGCAGGTCCTCTGCCGTCGTTGTAGGGAACAACGGTGAAGCCAGCCTTTTCCGGGTCGTCGTGCCAGGAACCCGCAAGGGGATTGACGAAGAGCATCCCGTCTTCGGGCCGCTGATAGAAACCGCCGGGCTGTTTCCGCGCCAGAGCGAGGGAATCAACCTTGAGATAACGGTCAAGGGTGATCTGTTGCCAGAGGTCCCGGACGGCGTAGGGGCACGGCGCCGAAAAGAGCCGGCCGGGGCCTTTTTTCCACCCCCGGATCCGCCAGCCGAAGGTGATGACGGGGGTCTCGTCGGGGCTCGCCTTGACGGTGACGGGCTTCGGATTGTCCTTCGGCCATTCCCGGCTCACCTGTTCGTGATAGATGCCGCCTTTCAGGTACACGGTGTCGCCCGAAACGGCCTTCAGCAGCGCCCGCTGGATCGTCTTCAGAGGCTTTTCCGGAGTCGTTCCGGGATTTGTGTCTTTTCCGAGGGGGGAAACGTAATAGTTCACCGCCTGGAGGGTCAGCGCGGCGGCGGCGGCGAAAACAATAAATACTTTCTTCATGGTTCGCGTCTTCCTTTCCCGTGGAAAAATCACCAGTTGTCGTTCCAGCTGTCACTGGAACGGACCCACTGCCAGTAGGTGCAGTTGGCGGAGTTGGGGAATCTGTACTTGAAAGGACACTTGTTCCGGCTGATCCCGGCCACGTGGAAGTCGGCAAAAAGATTGGTTCCCACTCCCGGACCGTTCATGAAATATTCATCGGCGACCTTCTCGTCGTCGATCTGCTGATTCGCGTGGGGGAAAACGACGCGGCCGCTGCCGGAGGAGTAGGCGTAGTAGCCGACGGAACAGTTGTCCTGATTCGGCTCCATGACGTACAAACTGCGGGAAGGCTTGCGGGCTTCGTTCAATTTGCGTTTTTCACCGATGTGGGCGTTGCGGCCGAGACCGTAGAAACGCTTCGCCGCGTCGGAGTAACTCCGTGCCGGGCAGGCCAGTTTGTGGACGTAGAGTTTTCCCCCCGTTCGGTAGGCTCCGCCCACGATCTCATTCTTCCCCACGGTAATGTAGCCGTGAAAAAAGGAATCTTCGCCGAAGGCGTAAAACATCCTTTTGGAGGTGCTGGAGTTGCCCCCGTCCCGGTAGGGCATGACCCAGCCCCCGTTGTCGTCGGTGTAGAAACTCATGGCCTTGCCGATCTGCCCGAAGTTGTTGATGCAGGTCGTGGTCTTGGCCCGGTCCCGGGCCTGCTGCAATGCGGGCAGAAGCATGGAAGCAAGGATGGCGATGATGGCGATGACCACCAGAAGTTCGATGAGGGTGAACATTCCGGCGGACCGAAAAGAAGCTGCGAACCGGGTTTTCATGATCTCTCTGACTCCGTTCCTGATTTTGGGATTCCGGTACTTCCGACCGATATTTTACACTGTGTCAAAATAATATACACACCATTCGGAAAATGTCAAGCCCTCCTTTCAAAAAAAGCGAAAAAAAGTGCTTGAAACATCTTGATGGACAACATGAAAAACTGGTGCGCGGCGGGGGACTCGAACCCCCAAGCCTTTCGGCGGCGGGACCTAAACCCGCTGCGTTTGCCAATTCCGCCAGCCGCGCAGGAAACATCAATTTTTTCCGGTACTGCCGAAGCCCCCCGTTCCCCGGTCGGACTCCGTCAGGTCATCGGACTGCTCCAGCAGGACCTCGGGCAGACGGCAGATCACCATCTGGGCGATCCGGTCTCCCCGGCGGACCCGGTAGGGAGCACTCCCTCCGTTGTACATGATGACCGCCACTTCGCCCCGGTAGCCTGCGTCGATGGTCCCCGGCGAATTGGTGAGCATCAGATCGTATTTGACGGCCAGTCCGCTCCGGGGCCGCACCTGGGCCTCGAAGTTTTCGGGCAGTTCCATGCGGACCCCCGTGGGCACGGCGACGCTCCGCCCCACGGGCAGTTCCATATCGACCCGCGAACGCAGATCCCACGCGGCGTCGCCGGGGTGGGCCTTGGCGGGGAAGAGATCTTCCGCGCCCTTTTCCATGCTGATCTTCACCGTGAACGGCATCGCGACACTCCTCTTTTTCCTTATTTTTCTGTACGGCAGCGGTAGACGAACGCGGGCGGCATGTTGTTCCACACGACGTGACTGGTGGTCACCTCGGGGAAGGTGTGTTCCAGCTTGCGCCGGAACCGGATCCCCGCCGGCAGGATGCACCCCTGCACGTAGGCGAAGGTGGCGAAGACGCCGCCGGGCGTGAGGCTCCGCACCACGCCCTGCAGGATCTTTTCCTGAAGCTCGTCCGGGAAGATGGCGAAGGGCAGCCCCGAAATGACCACGTCGGCCTTGGGCAGGGAACAGGAAGAGAGCATCTCCTCGAGCTGCGAGGCGCATCCCCGGAAGACGGTCACATCGGCAAAGCGGGCTTCGATGTCCGCGGCCAGTTTCTCGTCCAATTCCACGGCGGCGAACCGGGCGCCGGGTTTCCGCTTGCGCCGGATCTCCTCGGTGATGACCCCCGTCCCCGGTCCCAGTTCGGCGATCATGCCCGCCCCTTCCAGCCCGATGGAGGACGTGATCTCACGGCACAAGGCGCGGGAGGAAGGACAACAGGCGCCGACCCGGCCGGGATGTTTGAGAAATTCCCAGAAAAGATTGCTCATTTTTGCCCTCCCTGCTGTTTCGGAGCCGGGAAATAAAGCGCGCAGACCTCTCCGGGGGTCGTGATTTTTTCACCGCCCGGCGGCAGGCGGCGGCGGACATCGTCGAGATCCTCTTCGATCAGGATGACGAGGACGTCGCGCCTGCGGCCGGGGGAACGCAGCATGGCCGAAACCTCTTCGTAGGGGTGAAGCAGGGGCTTTTCGCCCTTCTCCAAGGCGGCCTTGTGGCCGTACTTCATCTCGCCCAGGGACTTGAGGAGCAGGATGCGGCGGTCACGGTAACACCAGGCCACGGAGTGCATCAGCTTGGGAAACGTGTAGATCTGAGGCCGGACGATCTTTCTCCGGGCCAGCTGGCTTGCCAGATCGAGGAGTTCGAACTCCGGCATCTTGAAGCTGGCGGGGAACACGGGCAGGAACCAGACGGCGAGCAGCAGGGGGATCGCGTAGAGCATGAATCCCCAGGCCGGTTCCGGCAGTTTCCGCCGCCGGTTGACGAAAAGGAACGTCCCCGCCGCCACGGCGCCGAGGGCGACCATGGTCGCGAAGGGGAGCCACATCGCCGCCTCCAGGGGCAGGACGGGCACGAATCCCGTTCCCCACAGCAGATAGAAGACCTCGCAGAGCAGCACCAAAGCCCCCCCGATGATGACGACGACGGCACTGACGGTGGTGAGTTTGTTCAGGGCCGGCGGCGTCTTCTCGGGATCGGCGGCGCCGAGGATCAGGATCCCCGCCATCGCGGCCGGGGCGAAGCAGGGCAGCACGTAAGTGGGCAGTTTACCGTCGGAACAGGAAAGGAAGATCAGCGGCAGAAAAAGAGCGCAGAGCGCAAAGCGCATGTCCGGGTTCGTCCAAAGTTTCTTCCAGGCCTCCTTCCGGGTGGTGAAGGCCGATGTCAGCACCGGGAAGAAGGCGGGAAAGATGCCGCCCGCGAAAAACGGCAGCAGCAGCCAGAAAGGAGCGTCATGCTGTCCGTCGGCGCTGTCGGTGAAGCGCCGGAAATGTTCGTGGACGATGAAGTAGTTCCAGAAGTCCGGCTCGGCGCGGTGGATGGCCGCGGCCCAGGGGGCGATGACCAGGAACGAGAGCCCGAGAGGAAGCCAGGGAAGGGTGAAGATATCCTTCCAGCGTTTCTGCCAGACGAGATAGCCGGCCACCCCCAGCCCCGGCAGGGCGTAAGCGAGGAACCCCTTGGTGAGGAAGCCGCATCCCAGCGCGACCCCGGCCGCCGCCAGACAGCCCCATTTTTCGCGGGGGGAATCGCTTTCCATGGCCACCGAGAAAAAGACCAGCGTGGCGGTGGTCCACAGGCAGAAGAGGGAATCCAGCGTGGCGAAGATCCCCAGGATCCACACCATGGCGCCGGCCAGATAGAGGAAGGCGACGTCGACGGCGGCCTCACGGGGGAGTTTCCGCTTCAGGCACCACCAGCTCAGCAGCGCGGCGCTGAGGAGCGCCCCCAGCACGGGGATGATCCGCAGGGCGAAGGCGTTGAGTCCGAAGATCTTGAAACTTGCCGCCGTGAGCCAGTAGCCCATGGGGGGCTTCTCGAAGTAGCGGAATGAAAGCAGCCGGGGAGTAATGAGATCCCCCGTTTCCAGCATTTCCCTGGGTATTTCCGCGTAACGGAACTCGTCGGGAGCCATCAGCGGTCTGAAAAGGATCGGGAGCAGATAGGCGGCTCCGATGAAGATGAACAGGATGAGAAGTCGCTTTTTCATGGTTTCCTCATGCGCATTTCGGGGAAATCGATGTTGTAGAAAACGGCGTGGAACCGGCCCGCGCGGAGCGTGGTTTTCGGAAAGGGAAGTTGATCGGCCAGCCGGCGGTCAGCGGTGACTACGCAGACCTTTTTGCCCTTGTTGACTTCGACCGCCAGGTCGAGAAAGGCCTCCGGCCCGGAAAAGAGCCGGACCTTGCCGCTCCGGTCACCCACCATCAGGACCGTCCGCATCTCGGGATCGCTCCAGAGCTGAGCGGTGCGGGGCGCACGGGTCAGGACCGCCTGCCGGATGAAGGCCAGAGGGGCCTCACGTTCCACCACCGCCAGGGGGGTGAGCCCGTGAAGCGCGAAGAGGCAGAAGGCCGTCCCGGCGCAGAATGAAAGGAATTTCAGCGACCGGTCCCGTTTTTCACGGGCCGCCGTCAGGCACCAGACCGCCGTCACGGCGGGCACGATGGCCATGAGGGCCCAGGCGTCTTTGGCCCGGAGCAGCCGCAAAGACTGCGGAAGCACTTTCGTCCACGCCCCGAGGGCTCCCCAGACGGCGATGAGGATCCCCGTCAGGAGGAAGATCCCGGCCAGAATGTAAAGCGCCCGGTCGAGAACCCCGTGTCCGCGTTCGTCGAAGTGGGCGATCAGCCCCGCGCCCAGCACCCCGGAAGCCCCGGCGAAAAAGAGCAGGAACGCTCCCGACTCGAAGGGCAGCACGACGGCCGCCGCAAAGGAGATCCCGCTCAGGATCAGGCTGAACGTGAAAAATTCATCCTTCCGGGCGATCTCGAAGCGGAAGACCAGGTTCCTCACGGCCAGGGGAAGGGCGACTATCCACGGGAAGCTTCCCGCCAGAAGCGTCACTCCGAGCAGTTCCGCTCCGGCGGCCGTACAGGCAAACTTCAGCGCCGGACCTCCGTAAGGGAGAAGCCAGAGGACGAGAGCAAAAGGCAGAAGCAGCCGGGCGCCTCGCCGCATCACGTTCCCCGGCTCCCGGCAGGCGGAAAAAGGCTGAAGCACGAAGAGCAGGAGCGCGGCAAAGAGAAGGGCAAGAAACACCCATCCCGTGGTGAGGACCGTCCCGGCCAGCGCCGCCGTACCGATCAGAGCACTTGCGAACTGCTCCCATCGGGAAGGCGCGGCGAGGAAGAGGAAGATGCCCAGCGCGGCGATGACGGGGAAAAGGCCGTTGACCGCCGCGGGCAAGGCGGTGGTCCCGGCCAGAAAGACCGCGGGGGTGAGCAGAAAGATCAGGGCCGAGGCGTTGCCGGCACCCGCGAAAACCGACCGGCCCCCCGCCCGACAGATGAGGGCCGCCGCGATCAGCGTCAGCAGTGCGGGAACGATCCGGAAAGCGAAGGGCGAAAAGCCCAGCAGTTTCAGGGGGATGAAGCCGATCCACCCCCGGGGCGTGAGGGGGCTCCCGGCGAAGATATGTTCGACGGCCTCCCCGCTTCCGGCGAACTCCGCCAGAAAGAGGGGCCGCTGCCACAGACTGCCCAGATAAAGGATCCCCGCGCACAGAGCGACTCGGAGTATGACGCCGACGTTCTTCAAATCAGGTCCTGTTTATTTTTGCCGCGCCGCCGGGAAAGCGCCCTGCGGCCCTTTTCCGGTGCGGAAAATCATCGTTCGATAAGGTTACGGCGGGCGGTCAATGCCGCCCTCTGCTTAATATAGCACGGCAAAAAGGAAATTGCAAGAAAAAGGACGGGAAAGTTCCCCCCTCCTTTCCGGGGCGTTTTTCCCGTGGGGGACGCCTTATTCCTCTCCCATGATCCTGCGGAACGCGGAGACCAGCTTGCCGATGGAAAGTCCGGGAACGATGGTGACTTCGGTCTGCATGGAGATCAGTTCCGGACAGCGCCGGATGGCGGGGATCAGGGTCTTCCAGTCGATGGTGCCCTCGCCGGGGAGCCGGTGGGCGTCGCTGTAGCCGTCGTTGTCATGGAGATGGCAGGTGACGATGTAGGGGGCGAGGTTTTCGCAAGCCCCCTCGTACTCCTCCACCACGGGGCCCCAGGCCGCATCCATTTCGCCGAAATACTTTTCCCGCTTCTTCCCCGGAAAAGGCGCCATGAGGTGGGCGTGGCCCACGTCGAAACAGCACTTGATGAAGGGCGAATCGAACTGTTTGATGTACCAGATCACCTCGTCCGGCGTGTTGGAGCGTTCGTAACTGTTCTCGAGGGCGATGACCAGCCCCAGCTTTTCCGCCGTGGGAAGCAGATTTTCGAGGGTGTTCACCACCAGCGGACGCAGTTCCGAATTGGGGGTGTGATAGAAGACGCTTTCGTAAGCGCCCATGTGGACCGTGTAGGTCTTGCAGCCGCTTTCGGCGCAGTAGTTCATGGCCCGCTTGTGGTCTTCGATCATGCCGGGGCGGCGGCCCTTTTCGGGACAGCAGAGGTCGTACCCCTGCCCCCAGGGCGCATGGACCGCGATCAGCTCGACGCCCTGATTCACGGCGTGACGGTGGAGCACGCTCCAGAAGCGGGGCTCGTTGATGACCCTGGTGATGAGGACGCTGCCGAAAACCAGCTTGTCCACGCCATGCCACTTGAATTCGGCCATGACGTTGGGGATCATGGGATCGGGCACGAGGCCCCAGGAATAAGCGAACGCGAGAGGGATCTTCTTTTCGGACATCTTTCTTTTCTCCGTTTCAGCGTTGGTGTTCGGTGATGTACTTTTCGGTTATTTCCGCCGCCAGCGCCACCAGTCCGGCGCAGGGGCGGTTGGCGTAGTAGGCGGCGTTCCGGGGATCGGAGCGGGGCGGCTCCTCCTGCCCCTTTTCCAGTCCCAGGAGTTCCCGGCAGATCAGAGTTCCGGCCTTTTCCTGAAATCGGGCCGCGACCTCCCGGATCCGGGCGTACTGGGCGTCCTTGGCGGCCTTGTCGGCGGGGTCCCCCGAACCGTAAAGGATGTTCAGCACCAGCACCATGCCGCTGACGGCGCCGCAGACTTCGCGCAGTCTCCCCACGCCTCCGCCGAAACCGGAAGCCATGACCATGGCCCGTTCCTCGGTCAGACCGCACTCGGCGGCGAACGCACCCGCCACGGCTTGGGCGCAGTTGGCTCCCTGAGTGAAAAGGGAGCGGGCTTTTTCAGCTTTGTTCATTTTTTCCTCCTGTAACGAGACGCTTCACAGAATATACCACGGAAACGGGATATTGCAAACGAAAGTCGGGCGAAAACTGCCGCAAAGGGGCAAACGCGAACCGGTGCGACCTCACTTTTTCACCGCCGCGGCGAAGACCCCCAGAAGCTTGGCGGAAGTCAGCGGCTTGAGCAGGATGTCGGTGAAAAGGTAGCTCCGGGCGTCCCGGCGGAACTCCGTATCGGCCGTCACCGCGAAGACCGGAAGACTCCTGAAGCGGGCATCGGCCCGGAGCTTCCCGACGAACTCGAGCCCGTTCATGTTGGGCATCCAGAGGTCCGAAAAGACCAGATCGCAGGGGTTCCCGGCCTTCAGGGCGGCATCGATCTTCGCCAGCGCCTCGACGCCGTCTCCGGCGGTACCGACCGAGGTGATGCCCACCTTCTTCAGCAGCGCGGTCAAAACCGCGCGGTTGACCGGGGAATCATCGACCACGAGAACGTGTTTCGGGAGTTTTTCGGGCGCGATGCCCGTCTCCGCCCCGGCGGCCGGTTTCACCTCCTTCGAGCTGACCGCGACGCCGGGGATGCAGGCCCGGAAGGTCGAGCCCTTCCCCGCTTCGCTCTCGACGACGAGTTGGCCGCCCATCAGCTCCACCAGGCGCTTGCAGATGGAAAGGCCCAGCCCAGTCCCCCGGTTCCGCTCCGCCGAGTGGCTCGGATCCTGCACCTGGACGAAGGGGTCGAGCACCTTCGCCAGCATATCCTTCGGGATGCCGCAGCCCGTATCGGAGACGGCCACTTCGAGATTCCCGTCGGCGTAGGTGGCGGAAACGGTCACGGAGCCCTTCGCCGTGAACTTGACCGCGTTCCCGACAAGATTGAAGAGGATCTGCCGGAAACGGTGTTCATCCAGCAGAACTGCGGGCGCCTCCCCCGTGCGGTTGACGAGCTCGATCCCCTTCTCGGCCGCAGCAAGACTGAACGACGCGAAGACGTCGTCGGTGAGACGCTCCAGCAAAACGGGCTCCGGCACGAGGGTCATCTTGCCCGAATCCATCTTCGCCAGGTCGAGAACGTCGTTCACAAGCTGCAGGAGTGTAGTGCCGCTGGCGCGGATGGCCTTGAGTGCTTCCGCCCGCTCGGCCGGGCCCTCGCCGCCGTCCTGAAGGAGTTCGGAATAACCGAGGATGGCATTGAGCGGCGTCCGGATGTCGTGACTCACGATACTGAAAAACATGCTCCGGGCCCGCTCGGCGGCGCGGGCCCGTTCGAGGGCCTCCTCGAGTTCGGCCATATGCTTGGCCGCCTGTTCGCGCTCGATGACCGCCCGGCGCAGTTCGGCGCGTTCGTCCTCGATGACGAAGACGTGGAGCAGACAGGTGCCGACGAGACAGCCGAGAGCATAATAGGGCCAGAGCGGCCAGGCGATCTGGAAGATGATGGCCACCGCCATGGTGAGGCAGAAGAGAAACACCACCATGTTCCGTCTGTAGGCGGAATCCCGGCTGCCGCGGGCCTTCACGAGCACGAAAACAGCCATCAGGACGTTCAGGGCGATCAGCGGATAGAACAGGAGGCGCCGTATGGGGCCGGCGGTGTAACTGCCCTGCTCGTCGAAGTAGAAGAGGCAGCCGTTGAAGACATTGGCCGTCAGCAGCGCGACATACAGGGCCAGGAGCGCATATCCGAACCAGGAAAAGACCCGCGCCCACAATTTGTTCAGTTTCAGGTAGGCGATGACGAAATGGCACCATGTGAGGACCGATGCGGCAATGGCGATGTAGTAGCACATGGTGTCGATGTACAGGACCTTCGTCCAGCCGAGTCCCGCAAAGACGCCCCATCCGGCATCCGTAAGGTAATAGGCGAAGACACCGATCAGAAAGTAGCGGTACTCCCGCGTCCCGTGGGCGGTGATGAGCCCGCCCCGGGTGGAGCGCAAATCGAAGTTGATGATGAGATGGATCGCCATCGCCAGAAAGGCGATCACGGAATAAATATAGTCCTGCATAGTCTCGCTTGACGTCCGATATGGTTGGTGAACCGACACGTGTCGGCATGACACGCGCATACTATACACGTAAAAGGGCGTTTTGTCAAGATTCCCGCCGACAGTTTCCCCGGGGCCCGCCCCCCGAAGGATGAAGAGCCCGAACGGCTGTGCGAAGGCGTTTCACCGCGGCCGCATCGCTGCCGGGTGCGATCCCCGGTCTCGGCGGGACTAAGGGGTCGTTTCTCCAGAGGCCCCGCCTTCCGCCGAAGGCTCCTCATCGCAGAGGACCATGCCCATTTTTCTGATGAAATTGCGTTCGTTGTCCTGAAAGTGATTCGGATCGTTATCCAAACGCCTGTCGATATCCGGCAGCTCGGCGTAGGCGACGATAGCGGCATGGCGGAGATGTTCTTCTATATCGTTGGCCCGGCGGTGTAATCTTCTGACGTCATCATCCGTGATGTCCGCCCGGGGCCACGGACGGATCCCGTGCGTCAGCTGGAACGCATTCCAGTGCAGATGGCCCGTTGCCGCCAACACCTCCATTCGGTCTTTCCCCGGATCGAATCCGCCCCGGGGATCCAGGGCGCTTTCGGTCATTCCAAGCAGAGTGAGCTGACTGCGCAATCTGTCCGCGGTGGAGCGATTGCTTTCCTGATCGAACATGTCCATTTTCCGCCATTCTTCTTCTTCGGTCAGCGGCAAGTTTTTCTTATTGGCATCCTTATAGGTCCGATAGACCTTCTTGGCCTTCCTGTCGAGATCTTCATCAATGATGACCTCCTTGCTGTAACACTCCTTGATGCTGCCGAAAAAACAGACATCGGGGAATATATCCACGCTGCGGGAAAAACGAACGTAAAGACGGTGCCGCATCCAGTCGGATCCCAGGCACAGGTATTTGCCGAGCCGAACGATGATGGCGGCGAGTTCGAGGTTGAGATCATCATTCCAGAACGATACGATGATCCGGTTGTAACTGGACAGATTTTTCTCCAGCCAGGAATAAAAATCGCCGGAAAGCACTTCTTTGTTGATGAACGATATGTTGTAAGCCTGAACGGCATCGCGGTAGCGGGCCGCGTATCCGCTGGTCAGGACTTCGTTACGGTCGACCACGTCCACGAGGAACCGGTCTTTCGGATCGGCGTGCACGAACTGCCCGTTGCAGATCATCTCCCGGAGAACCGCCTGGCCGCCGTCACTGAACCCGAGCAGCAAAATACGGAAACTGCCGTCCACCTTGCAGGTGTCATGGTCGATGCGTATGCAGGGAGTGTCCTTTTCGCTCAACAGCGGGTACCGGAGCTGAAGCTGGCGGGCGACGATCGCCTCTTCGTTGACCAAATGGACGATCAGATTCACATTCATCTCCTTCAGCTCGTGACTGGCCTGGAGTTTTTCCGCCCACTGGACCGCCCAGTAGGCTTTTTCATCATCGGTCACGCGCAGATAAAAATGAATTTCACACGGGAATTTGTCGAACTTGATCTTATCCAGGAACTTTCTCCAGCAGGAACGGATCCCTTCCAGGAACTTTCTCCTGCAGGAACGGATCCCTTCGCGTTGTTTTTTCACACGGACGATCTCGTTCCACACCTTTCTCGCCTGCCGGAAATTCCAGTTGAGGTCATCGGTGAGAAAAAGTGCCGTTTGGCGGTCAGGCAGTCGATGTGGAGCTGCCGGGGTTTCCGCAGGCAGAGCAGGAATTTGGCGAACTGCATCTGGTCGATGAAAGCGGGGATGTCCCTGATTTCGGTTTCATCGACGGAAAAAATGACGTTATCGCCCTCGTCCTCATCGAGGATATCTCCGGCGAGCAGTTTTTCCTTCAAACTTGGGACATTGCACCAGAACACATGTTTCTGTTCGCTGAAAAAGCGCGCCAGAAACAGGGAAAAACGGTTGTTGAGTTTGCGCCCCAGCAGGGAGAGCAGAAAAGATGCCACGAACATGTAGGTGGACAGATAGAAAAACAGAAAAAAACACCTTCAATCCCAGCGAATAGTCCAGCCAGTCCCGGTAGGACCCGCGGGACGGGAAAAACTCAGCCAGGGCGGAAAAAAAGCCGAGCACGGTGGAGAACAGATAATTGCAGTTGTCCAGTTTTACCGGGAGCCCCACGAACCGTTGTTGGTCAATTGCTTGCGGCTTCTCTTGCGAGCCCTCCCTGAAGATCTTTTCAGAAGATTTCGCAGGCCCGCTCAATTCCGTTTGCGGTCGGGAAGGCCGCGGCGACCGTCCCTGAAAATCGCAAAAATACATAATGCTGCCGAAGAGAAGGAGTACTGCGAAAGTCACCAGGCGGATCCGAGTCTTGCTGAAATATTTCGACAATACAAAGACCAAACACGGGGCGAACACAAGTACACAGAGGGCGACACACCAGCTGGCGACATGGGAAATCCGGGGCGAGGCGCACAGAGCAGCGAGGATTAGCAGGAGCACGATCGACGCGATGGATATATAAAGAGTCCGCTTGATATTTTTTGCAGTAGGTTTCATTTCCGTCCATCCCGCCGGCAGAACCGGCAATTCAGTTTGAAATTCGGACCGGGCGCGGTCGGCGAAGCCCCCGGCATGACGCCTTTTTCTTGATCGGATCGAGTCGATAAGTCATATTTCATTCCCTTCCGCGGCAAAAGACACCCATGTATTTAATATACAGCCACAATAAGAAAGTGTCAAGTTTTTTTCAAAAAACTCTGCTTTCGCTGAAATCGCTGAGGACAAGGAGGGATTCGACAAGGAGCGAAGCGACGCAGTGCGCAACACTCGTGTTGCGTCAACCCTCGGCAGGGTGATGCGGGCAAGTTTGTCCAAACTTGCCCGTTGAGCCCTCCGGAGAGGGTTCGGGGTGATTTTGTCAAAAATCGCCGCAAAAAGCCTGCTTTTTGCTAATACCTCGACCGGAGCAATAATAAAAAAAGCGCCTCATCCGAGGCGCGCATTTTTAGTATGGCGGAGAGAGGGGCTGTCCCCGCGACATCTGAAACAAGCTCAAAAATTGGCTTCTTCTTCCACAACGGCCTCATTTTTGGCACGTTATTGCACATCCTCCACAAAAAGCCGTCATTCCCTTTTTGGGGACATTTTGGGGCTTTTCTATTCCCTCGTGGGGAACTTTTGGGGATGTTTTTTGAATGCCAATGAACCATCTCCCAGACCGGGAATCAAACCATCATCCCTGATAATCCGGAGACGTGATAATATACCATGCCCGGAAATATTTTTCAAGTCGGAGATCATACGATTTCATGAGAGATCAGCATCTGCATCTATTGTGATTTTGAATGCCTTTTGCCTTTCTTCAAATGCCCGATTTCTTGCAAATACTCGCGCAATGTCTTACCTTTATTGTTTCTCCAATAATCCAGTCCGCTCCGCTTGTAGCCCAGTACGAGCTGGACTGCAAGCGTGGCTGAATCTACTTTAATTTTTTTGCGGACAAAGGCAATTTTTATCTTGGGAGTTGTCTTTTTCTCCTGCATTCCTTCTCTTGTGGATTTTGCAGTGAAGAAATCGGAACTTACATCCAATTCAACAATTTCTTTATCTTTTGCCTCTATATATAAATTTTCCAGAGCTCCATACTCATTCGGTTCTTTATTCGGAATAACGATCCTTGTTTGAGGCATCAACCAATAGGTTTTTGCTTTTATATCATAGACCATTTTCCCCGTTGCCACGGGACATTTTCCATCTCTTATTCGCCTGCTAACAGCATAAGGACGACGTCTCAGATAAAATACATTGGGATGTTCTCCCATCTGAATTGTCGGTTCTGTCATATAGCGTGGTGGATATGGATTTTCGACAGAAGGCCGTTGTATCGTTATATCCTGCGGATATGCCTTCCGAATACACCGATAATACTTCATCCGTAGTTTTTCCAATTCATCATCATTCGGATAATGCCCTTCTTTCAGACAAAAATAGCTATGTAATGCATCCTGTATTCGATAAAAAGCTGGATCGAAGAGATTGTCCTGATATATGGCGTAGAACACCAGATTTTCATGTCCTTCGTATTTTTCACTGCTAATTGCATAAGAACTCCCTAAACCCGTTCGAGAGACATTCAAATCATCCTTTACAATCCGAGTTTCAAACTTGGTTCGTGGGATTATCAACAAATCGTCATCATTCATCAGACCAACAGGAACAATTTTCCACTGGTTTTCGTCAAGTTTAAGAATTTCCTTGATGTATTGAACTCGTTCCTCATCGTTAGCAAATGACTTGCCCCCACAAATACGAAGTTCAGGCGGATTGGCCGAAGTATTCAATTCACACTGAAACCCATGCTCCTGCAAAGTGACAAGGATCTTTTTTAACTTTTTGGCAATCATCTTACTAAGGAAATACTTCCGTTTGCATTTCTTAAAGCGTGAATAACTGTCTGATAAACCAAGCATTACCCCTGCCTTGAGCAGAAGAGAGAAGTCAATTTGATGTTCTGTCATCTGTCGCAGGCTTTCTATAAGATCAAATACTGTCTGGGGGCGCGTGAGGGGGGTCCGCGAAAGACAGTCACATGCCGCGAGAAGCATTCCTTTAGAAACGTCATCGCCCGAATATGTGCGCAAAAATTGAGCCAATGCAATCTTAATCCTACCAGGGTCATCTGAAGTCGCCATTCCCATCTCCAAAAAAAGTTTGGTACACAAATCAGTATCTAATATACTGTGCTTAATATAGCACCATTTCTGCTCAAATCAAGTAAAAATACTGATGTAAACGAAAAGTGTTTCTGTTTGATTTTTATCTTGTATGGGGATATTTTTACGCCAGAAATTAACAAATGAATGGTGAACCATGAACAATCAAGGCAACAAAAGCGTAAGAATCAGACCGGCAACGGCACATTTGACGTGCCGTCTGCTTGCTCCGTTGCTTGATTCAGGTCTGGTATTATCATCGGAGTACGACATTATCAAGCGGAATCTTCATGCCCTGTCCAAAACCGGGGAACTAGCTCAGCCGATCGAATCGAAATTATTGACTCCACAGGAAGTGGCGGGAATGCTGGCAATCTCGTATTCCCAATTCCGCGCGCTGGAGAAAGAGAATGCATTTCCATTCAAGCGAATGATGATCGGCAATAAAACGGTGAGATACCGCAACTCGGATGTCATCAGATACATTGAAGCCGGTAATAGTCCGGAGAACGGAGGCGAAGCAAAAGACTGAATGTATTGGCGTAATAAACACTTGTAGATTTTCCCCCCAAAAAAACAATAAAAGAGAAAGGGTTTCAAGATGAACAACCTCAAAAAGTATATTTCGACAAATCCCGTAATCACCGACAACGTACCGATCATCCGGTGTGATGACCGTATTCGAGAGGAGAAGACATCTTTGATGTTGCTTGATTTATTCCTTTCAGGAAATCAAGGACAATACATGACTCAGAGAAGTCTAAGTTATCTTTGTGATGAGGTGGAGATGGCAAATGGAAGATCTTACAACAGGTTTGATATAAACCTGAAGACAAGAGATTTCATTGCTTTCTCCAGTTCTCTGCAAATAATGGCAAAGACAAATTTCTCATTCTATTCTTTGCTGCAGAAAGGCTCTGAATATAAAGGACTGGATAAAACTGAACATTTCTTCGGCGTCACTCCCCGTCAGGCATTTGCTCCATTCAGATTGAGCGAACGACATTTTTCGCTCAAACCATTCGTTGATGACTTTTGCCATGCAAAAGTAAGAGAAGATCTTCCGTATGAGGTTGCCGTACAATGTGCGTTATGGAAATGGTATAACCGCAAATTTCCAAACAATATGAATGAAAGCAACGTAACAGGGCTTGAAGTTCATCCCTCCAGCAATATCTTGCAAATATTCGATTTTCAAGATGTCTGTGGCACGGTGAAGATGAAGGCCGTAAAAATCTTTCTTCTCTCTGACAACAACCACCTGCTAAAATGTTATTTGCCACTCACCAGGTGGTTTTGGAAGGATGTGAATTGCAACTTTATTGCAACTGTGGGCTTGCCTGATAAGCAAGTCCTCATAAATTTGCCTCAAGTTGCAAAAGCGGAAACGGTGGTTATCTGCCAGACTTTGGAGGATGCTGTCGCTTTGCAGAATGGCGTTCCAAATGATAGCAACGTCGCGTTCACGGCTTTTATGGGAGATTACAATCAAGTGGATTATTCTCCCTTGAAAGACAAGCAGGTCAAGATACTGATCTCGAACAGTGACGGTATATCGTTGGCACAGGCCTATGCTGATGCAAATGTGCTGTATGATTACCTGCGGAAAGATGTTCAAGGTTTTGCCGGAATCAGTTTTATTCAGAGGCAAGCTGTATTTCCGTCCTGCAGTAATGTCGCTTCCATCGAAGATTTATTGGCGGCTCACCGTAGGCAGAAGCCCTACGTTATTGAAGAGTCAGTTCAGGAAATCTCTGAAACGGAGTTCCCGATGATGCTTGATAAAGCATTGGCTGAGATATCACGTAAGCATGAGCAAAGTCAAGATCTCCCGTTCTGGAAGACAATGGGCGAAAATGTCGCAGTTTCACCGCCACGAGGGAAAGAACGTCCAACAGATAAGATGATACTTCGTCCTTATGTTGTCGGCGGGACTTCGACTTTGATAGTAAGCGCGCCCGGCATGGGCAAGAGTTGTTTCGCTACAGCCTTGGGCGCGAGGATTGCGGGTAGCGATGTCCCGTTCATCGAAGATCGTTGCTGGACACGGTGTACACCGACAGGCAGAAATGGCAACAAGGTTGCCTATCTTGTATTTGATTCGGATGGCACTGCCGGCATTGATGAACATCGCCGGGATTTTGCCGGCAATATCGGAGAAAACGATGCCAATTTCATCCAGCGTAATATGGCTGGAGAGGAAATTGATTACTCGTCTCCATCTCATTATAACGATTTTGTTGCGGTTCTCAATGACATCCGCGACAATGAAGGACATCGTGGACAACCGATAGATGTCCTGTTCATTGACACTCTGTTGGCTTTTGCCCACAATAAGACGAATAATGCCTTCAACTTGTTGATCAAGTTGAATAAGGATTTCCCGGACATGGCAATCGTTGTCATCCATCATCTGAATCTCAACGATAAGACTTATGGGGGAATCCTTACTACTATGGGCCCCCGCGTAATCATCAGTCTGCACCGAACTGCCGAGCAGGAAAAGGACTTGAAAGGAAAACCGACTTTGAATGATCCATTTACTATTGAGATTGAGAAGTTCAATTGTAACAAGATCCCCGAAGATGGTGAGTCATTTGAAGTCAAACTGGATGATCAGAACCACTTCGTTGTTGTGAATCCGGTACGTTCTCAAAAGGAGATGCGCCAGCTGCTCGCCAAACGGTATGGCGAGAAATATGATTTGTCTCAAAATGAGATCGCACGATTGTTTGATACGACTGACCGTACCATTCGAAACTGGCTCAATGAAGAACCGGAGAAGTGATCCTTCCAGATCACTTGGAAACGGGGTTGCTGTATGTGCGGCCCCGTCTCTTTTTATACCCCTGTTTTTTCCGTTTTTGCACATTTCCGTTTCCGGTTTTGAGCGTAAACCGGAAATCCATCAGCGGAAAATGCTCCGGAGAGAGAAAGCAGAAAACAGAGGGATGGGAACACTCATCATCACTTGTGATGTGTCCCGTCCTTCTTGAATTGCGAGACGAAGAATTTGCGGGTTGCGGTGGGTGTCGTATCCTTCGGGACATACTTTGTCAGATAGGACATCTGTCGGATCATATGATCTCTGGTCTCGGTATAATCACCGGAACCTCTCGTCAGCATATAGCCGTTGGGATGATCCTTGTCACAGTAATCAACCAGTCCCATATTTCGGACATCCTCCTGAGATAATCCGAGTGCGTTCCCCCAGTGTCTTTCTGCTTTCTTTATGATCCCGTATCTGTTCTCGTGTTTCTTTGCATTCGTGAGCAGATTAAGATGGTAATGCTGATGAGGTTGATCGTTCTGTTCTCTGCGTCCGAGGTACTGCGGATCATATCCATCCTTGTTCAGCTCTTTCGATAATCCCTGCAATGCTTTTGAGAAGTCTTTGTTGCTTCCATCGGTCTCCATCTCCTGTGGGTATCTGAAGTCCATCCTTGTCTGCATCACCTTCCTGTGCCTTTGGCTCATGGAATCGATCATTTCAATTCCTTTTGTCAGGTATGTCTTGTAATGACTGTAACCAGTCTCTTCCTGTTTGATGATCTTCTTCCTTGGCATATCATCCTCTGCTGGATATCGTGTTGATGTCTGTGTAGCTGGTATTGTTCTTTGAAGGAATTGTTCTTTATGTGTAGATCATTCATACAGTGTATTACCTATATCCCCCTTCATGACACACTCGAATCAACTTCAAAAAACAATCCCGAGTTAGTTCCCTAACATATTATAGTGCAATATTAAAACACAAAGATTAAACGATGCTTTTCAATTCATCTGACCTATATATTACCTCGGTGAGATAGGCTCAAAATAAAAATAAGCCCTGCCTGTTCGAGTTTTGCGGATCGGCGAAGCTTGTTGTTTTTAAAAACTAACCACACGGAGGTAAAAATGATCGAAGTGAACAAGAACACGTTGGCGGGTGCGCTGCCTGCACTCGGGAAGCTGATTTGTCGGACGTCCCCTATGACGCTCTTCAAATCAATCAAAGTCGAATCTGCGGACGGGAAACTCAGACTCTCCACCTGCGGAGTTTCAGAGGAAATCTCCTTCGAACTTGAATCCGGCAGCGAGGATGTCTTCTGCTGCATGGTCGGGTTCGACGAGTTCCGCGATGCCGTGCGGAGCGGTCGGAACAAAACGGTCAGCCTGACTTATGAGGCTGGAACATTGCTGGTCGGAGACCGGTATCTGATCACGATCAAGGATGTGGAATGGCCGGATATGTCCCCGAAAGTGGAAGCTCCGAACTGTCTGCTGCCCGATGGCATAGTCAATCTGTTTGCCAGAGCAGCGCAGATCGTTGACCGGAACGAACCGAGAGCGATTCTGCGCGGGATCAATCTGAGCGCAGACGGGATCACCGTGACCAATGGCAAAGAACTGTTGAATTTCGACTGCCCGCTGGAACTCGAATCCAGCATTACGATCCCGCTGCCGCTGTCCTTGATGCAGAGCAAGGCGGCTCATGCCGGGCTGCTCTTCTACTGGCCGATGGAAAACGGAACCGGATTTTCCATTATTGTCGGGCCATGGTGCTGGACTGGCAAGGCTCTGCAGGGGATCTATCCGAACTGGAAGCAGGTCATCCCGGAATCGAGTTCGCTGAACCGTTCGATCACGTTCCCGCCTGAAAGCGCGCAGAATTTGGAGGCGTTCTTGAAGAATGTCCCGGATGATCCGCCGCACAATGCCGTTGAACTCTCCGACGGTTCCGGTATGACGCTGAACGTGCTGGCTTCAGGAGAAAAGATCAGCATCACTGCTGAGTTCACCGGAGATTGGACAGAATCGCTTGCATTGAGCAAGACGATTCTGCTGCGTCTGCTGCGTGAAGGACACACCAGAATCCAGTGCGGAGACGGACATGTGCCGATTCTTGCATTGGGCGGTGGCGGTCGTTATATCGCCATGCCCATGCATCAGCCTCGAATTGAACCCAAAGAAAATACCCAAACTCAACCCCAGGAGGAAACTCAAATGGAGAACACGGAAATGAAAGTCGTGCCTGCTACGGAGCAGGCGGTCGCCCCGAAAACCGAACCGGAAACCAATCTGAACCCGTTGGATGAGCTGAGCGTATCCATCGAAGCCTTCAAGCAGAAATTGAAAGCGTCATTTGATGAGGTCGCTGCGCTCGCCCGCAAGGTCAAGGAAGCCCAGATCGCCCAGAGACAGAAAGAGCGTGATTTTGTTCAGGCTCGCCGGATACTCGAACGCATCCGCATGGCAAGTGGATTTTGAACTCCAAAACAAAAAGGACATCAGAGGCTCCGGCAGGCGATGAACCTGTCCGGAGCTTCCAATTTATCAGGAGGTTATTATGCTCAAACTCAACGCAAGTTATTCCAAGAAGGTCCCCGCAGAGGGTGAATACAGCAGTCAGTCTTACCACGCATCCATCGAGGTAGAATTGCCTGATGGTCTCACGCAAGACCAGCTCAACGCCAAGATTCACGAAACCTTTGCAATGGTTCGGGATTCGGTCGAAGCCGAATTGCATGAAAATGGAGCCGCAAATCCGGAGGTGTCTGCACCTCGTAATCAGCAAAATCAGCCTCGGCAAGGGTACCGGTCAGGCACCTCGAATTACGGCAAAAACAAAGGACAGAATCAGGAAGACCCTGCGGCATCCTCGAAACAGATCAAGTATCTGCTGGATCTCGCCCGGACCAACGGCGTCACTCCGCAGCAGATTCTTACCCGGTTCAAGGTCAATTCGCTGGAAGAGCTGACGAGAAATCAGTGCAGTATGGCGATTGACGAGTTCAATGGAAAGGCTGCTTGAAATGTCAATCCATGAACTCAGAGATCAGCCGCATTGGTCATACAGTGCCTTCAACACTTATCTCCAGTGCCCGATGAAATACAAGTTCAGATACGTGGATAACGCCCCGGTGGAGCGGACATGTTCCGCTCTGCCGTTCGGGCGTGCTTTTCATGCGGCGCTGTCTGAACGTGCCCGAGTCGGAATGGATTTGAAGCTGACCGACACCAAGGAGATCTTTGCCGACTTCTTCAAGGTCGAAACGGATGCCGCGGAGAATCTGCGCTACAAGGCGAACGAGACTTTCGATTCTCTTCTGAATACCGGATTCGACATGCTGGCTGTTACGCTCGAAAACTGGCAGGATGACTTTGCAGTAAAGAGTGTCGCTGAAAGTTTCTCGGTAAAAGTGCCGAGCTTGTGGCGGCCCCTGATCGGCGAGTTTGACTGCGTGGTATCGGACGGCTCTGAAACGACGATTGTTGACTGGAAGACCGCAAGTTCAAAATGGGCTCCGGGCAAGGCTGACCGGGATCTGCAAGCAAGCGCATTCTGTTACGCCTACAAACAGATTCACGGAGCTACCCCGGTCTTCCGGTTCGATGTCATCACCAAAACCAAGCAGCCGAGCATAAATTCTCATTACACGCTTCGAACGCAGGATGAACTGGATCGTTTCGAGTTTATTGCTTGCAAGATCGAAAAGGCGGTGAACGCGGAGCTGTTTTATCCGAACGAGAACATCATCAACTGCGCCGAATGCCCTTATGCGGATCGGTGCAAGAAAGCAACATGGAAAGGAGAGTGAATCATGGGACTTTGCATGAGTGGAGGCGGTCAGATCGTTGATCGTCAGACCGTGGCGATGGTCGATACGCCCATCGGAACGGAGAGCTGGAAACCCGTTCCTCATATCGAGGTCATTGATGCTGTTACCGAGGTGGTGAAAGCCCATCACTGGCAGATCACCGAGGAACAGTTCGGATTGGCTCGGGAAGGACAGAAGCTTTTCGGAGTCATGAGAATCAATAAGACCTCAAGCTCGGACTGGACTCGTTGCATCGGACTGAGGAACAGTCACGACAAAAGTTTCTCGGTCGGACTGACAGCAGGAATCAGCGTGATGGTCTGCTCCAATATGGCATTCGGAGGAACCACGATCATCAAACGCAGACACACTTCCAGAATCGAACTTGCCCAACTCGTGGATGTCGCAGTCAACGAGCTTGAAAACGAGTTTCTGATACTTGAAAAGGTCTGCGAAGAGATGAAGGTAATCTACCTCAAAGATGACGATGAAGCACGAAGCCGGATCGTTCGAGCTGCGGAAATCGGAGCGATCAATTCGAGCGATATTGTGCCGGTCTTCCGTGAGTTCAAGCAGCCACAGCATGAGGAGTTCTCGGAACCGACCCGATGGAGCCTGCTCAATGCTTTCACGGAGACGATCAAGAAATATACGCCCCAGCGCGTAGATTATTCCTACTCGGCTCTGAATCGTGCTTTCGGTCTTGATGGTAACAGACCTGAACTGTGGTAATGAGTGCCTGACTCCTCGGTACCACCACCCTCTGGCATGGCAGAGGGCTCCGACTGTAGAATCCATGCAAATCAGTATGGTCGGAGAGCGCCCGGTATGGACGTGATGCACCCATATCGAAATTCCGAAGTCATCCCGGAGGTTTGAGGGAGTGAATGCCTTCAAGCCTCCGGTCTATTCAACCTGAAAAAACAACGGAGTTATGTAAACATGGAAGAGAACAACGAGAACAAAAATTGTTGTCCGAAGATGCCGGAGGACGAACCCGATGACTGGGCTGTTGCAGTATTGACAGCCGGTTTTGCCATGGGTGTTGCTGCGACATTTGCCGCAATCAAACTGATCGGTAAGCTGATGGAAAAATAACTGTTCTCCCTGCCTGTGCGCTGGCCGGCAGGGAGTTTTCAGTTCTGGACCTCAATTTTTTGTCTCTCTGTAGTTATTTTTGCACCGCAGACGGGACAAGCATCCGGCAGCCTCAAAACAACGCGAATCACATTCTTGCCGACTGGCTCATGATAAACCACGTTGGAAGGATTGCCGATCTCAAAGAGTCCGCTCCAGGAACAGTGCGGACATCGGCATTTATAGAAAATTCGATCCATATGTAATCATTTAGGGTTATATGAATTCCGGGTATGCAAGTAAGACCTTTGAAAGACCGCAAAGCGAAGCAATTTCAGCATTCTCCGCCACGTCGCAGCGAAAACCTGTCCGGTGACACAATTCAACGGCAAGATTCGATTTTTCCTCGTATTCTCCGGTGATAAGGACTTGCTCCGGAATACGGAGATTCTCTGTTCGAGCTGAATCAATTCCTTTTTTTATCACCCGGATCAACATCTCCAAATTAGATTTTGAGGTGAGATCGTGTCCTTTATGGGTTACCGTATCTGAAAAAACATTACCACTGAAACACGGCGCGATAAGAGTTGAGCGGACAGCATTGACATCCAGCAGAAAGAATGGTGGAGCAGGCTGAGATATATCGCCACATCCACAAGCAGCGGCCATTGCTGATTCCATGAAAAGGAATTTATGGGTCAGCGAATGCAATATCGAACGTATCTCCGGCAACTCATCTTCCCGGAAATGATGAGAGAATAGGAGGCATGGCTTGAGGTATCTTCTGAATCCCTTTTGTTGTTGTTTTGTGTAGCCTATGATCTTGCGAAGACATGTTGCAAATCCGCGAGTTCCGGAAATGCAGGATTGATCCACAGAAATGCTGAGGATGTCCGTTCCCCATGTCCAGTGGATCGTTTCGATTCCCCAATCGGCGAGGATAAGGATTCTTCGTCGGTTGGCGTTGGCTTCTCTCAAAAGAGACGTAAGTTCCGTTTCCTGTCCGCATATTGAAACAGGGAAATCCTGCTCATCGTTTCGCATTTTGCCTCCGTTCTTCGTAAATCTTTCTGTATCGCCATTCTCCGTGTCAATTGTGTTTACTTTTTCCATCAGTGATGGGAAATGATAAAACTCCACCGGACTTTATTCATCGGCACGGTTCTGCTCTGTTTCGTTCTTCCGGTCAAGGACGAAATACCATTTTGTCTTCAACTCCGTGTCGGTCTGACTGTCGGTCTTCCGTTCATCTTCCATCTGATGAATGTCATTTTCCAGCAACTCAAGAGCATGACAGGCGTCATCGAAAACCTGTGCGGGGATCTCATTCCCGGCGCAAAAACTTTCGACAAGATAAATCGGATACCTTGACGCAAGTTCGGCTAACGATTTTCGAATCTCCGTCATGGAACCGGTAAGATAATCGCCAAACTCAATATATTTTTTCTCCTCGGGAGTCTCCTGATCGACTGCGGATGCCGCAGAATCGGCAGCCTGGGAAATTTTCGTTGCACCAATCGTATCTGCAACTTTGGAAATGCCCCTTAAGACCGACTTTGTACTCGAATCTACTGCTTTTGACAAGGATGAACCTTCCTGTCCTGCTGCAATACCGGAATCCCAGAAATGCATCGTTCCTCCCAGATCCTCCCCCAGCTTGGCGAACATCAGGAACTTTTTAGACAGTTCCTCAATGGAACGGCTGTTTTCTTCTCTGATCTGCTGAAAACGGTTTGCATCCGATCCCGCAGACGGGAGGTTACCGCAGTTTTCAAAAATGGAGTTCCAGATCGGCATATAACGTGAATTGGTGACGAATGCGTTGATCATGTCATTGACCGGATTCTTGGCATCTTTTGCCCACATTTTCAAATCTCTGGAAATGGCGATCCGTTTCTTGAGGCTGGCTTCCTTCTGCCACTGAACCATTTTCTGCTCCAGCGGTTTGATGAAAGTATCAGAGGCCAGCTCAAAATACTTCGGAATCAATGCATGAGCCTTATTGCAGATACGGGTCCTCTCATTGTTTTCCGCTTGAGCGAACGTATCATCAAGTTTTTCTGTCCACGGCAGGATGTTGCGCTCCCCGACACGCAGAGACAACAAATCAAAGTCTGTGCGTTGATCCAATTCCCGGTAAATACGGCTCAGCAATCTTCCGTTGAGATAGAGATTGTAATTTTCGTTGATGAGGACACGGAGAATTTTTATTGCGGACTGAGGTTCCGCAATATTGAGGTAATTGATAGCGCAGAGTTGAAGCACATCATAGTTTTCTCCTGCCATTTTCTCCGCCCGTTCCAACAACTGAATGATCTTGTCTTTGTCCTGAGTCCGGTCCAGCATGGAAATCTTGTCCAACGCAGCCTGAGAAGCAATAATATCTTCCCGCATCAGAGGCAAATAGACTTTATCGTATTCATCGTAAGCTGCGCGTGCCAGTTCTTTGAATTTAGCGCTTACCGCGGTATTGTCCTGATACTTATCCGCAGCTTCCAGCGCCGCACGGCCTTTGTAATACCAGAATGAGGGGAAAGCTCCGAAAGTTGAGCTCAAAACATCCAGCCGGTCATAGCGCTTGTGCGGGTCCGGTTCCATCAGAATCGTATTGTAGCGGGTAATCTGTTTTTCGGTCAAACGCCACTCATCGGGGAACTGGTAGGTATCGGACAGACGCCAGGCTGTCTCGAAAAGACTTTTGCGCAATCCGTGCAGCTGCTCAATCGCGGAACGGCGCAGTTTCCACAATTCCTTTTCGTGCGCCAACTTTGCCTGAACTTTAGCCGATCTGTAATTAAGATATCCGGTGCCGACCATGGTCACAGCGGCAACTGCCATTGTGATCGGACTTCCTGAAACGAACAGCATTCCCGTAGGACGAAATGCGCTCAGGAGGGCGTTCTTCAGATTCTGTTCATACTCTTTCTCGACGATCTTTTTCTCCTCGTCCTGAATCATGTAGAATGTCAGCGTGTCAAGAATGGATTTGATGGCATTCAGAAGGGACTCATCCTTGATGATTTCCTGCAAATTGATGTTGTTCAGGATGGCGTCATACTCCTGCTTCAGGATATTGATATCCTCATAATCTATGATCTGCGATACCGAAACGGTGCAGAGATTCAAGGCCAGTGCCGCTTTGCGGTTTTCAATGTTTTCCACGTTCATGATTTGTTCCTTCCGTTCTATTATATTTTGAAATTCATTGTTACAGGGTTGTGGTCGGAGATCCGGTTCTCATTATCCAAAGCCAGAACTTCTGTATCCAGTTCTCTTGTTTGGATTCTTGCACAGTCGAAGGCAAAGTGGTCATAGCTGTTTTTGAGTTTTTCCTGTTTTGAACTCCAAACACTGGCTTTACTTTGGACAGTATCCATTTGCGGATATTCTGTTGCAAAAGAATCTCCATAGATTCCCCTTGTCTGATCGGCAGACATATTGAAATCTCCGGCAATGACGGTGTAAATGCTGCGATAATCTCCATTTCGACAGGTTGTTACTGCGGTATAAAGATCACCTTGGATGAACTTCATTTCTTTTTGGCGCAAAATGATATTCAAACTTCCCGACAGTTCCTGCAAATCTTCGGCATTTTTATCCTCTTGATTGAAAGACCACTGCACATGTGTATTGATCATGCGCAGTTCCCAGAAGAGACTGTTCCAGAATCCGGTCGGTCTGAAACAGGCAATAAGAGGAGGACGCAAGGTATTTCGCAACGCTCCGGCTATAAAATCCTTTTGATCGGCTAAGCTTCCCTGATCTGGAAAACCGGGAAAAAGCAACCCCAATGCACGAGCTTTCCCCTGTGAATGACGAATTATTTCGAGGAAGAATTCGATAAGTGTCTGGATGAAGCGATCCCAGCATTTCTGCGTCTGGAAATGCAGTTTCTTGTAAACCTCGGGATCACAGCACAGGGAAACTTGGCGGGTATTCCAGATGAAAGCGTAATCGCTTTTGAATTTCTGACCATGACGGTTCAGAAACCCCAGCGCATTCAAGGAATCATAGATGTCCCCGCAATGGCAATAGTCGTAATGCGATGGCAGATTCTTCATAATGGTCGTTATCGCATTCTCATTTTGTATCTCCTGCAAGGCGATAATATCCACTGCTGAAGCATCATTCCCCGAACCGGAGATAATCTTGGCAATGCCTTCGCATTTCTTTTCTTTCTTCTTTTCAGCGTCAGACTTCTCGTCTTCGCTTTTGTCTGAAATCTCTTTTATTTTGAGATTCTGGACATTGAATGATGCCAGTTTCAGATTCATGTTCAGGTGCTCCTTACATGAACGCGTTCCACATACGCAGGAGTTCCTCTTCTTTTTCAGATACAATGCCGTCACAGGCAACAATCAGCCGGATCATTCCTTCAAAAATTTCTTTGGGACAGTTTTTGACCTTCTTGGCTTCCTCATACGCGGTCTTCAGATCGGGCGGATTTTGAACGAAATCAGTGATCTTATTTTTCACTTCGTCCGGAAATTCCGAATCGCGGACTTTTGAAAAGAAATCTCGAATTTCCTGCAATTCGAGCAAACTGGTTCCATCATCATAATTGGCGGTCATACAGGCGACAGCACAGAGAGCTGAAATAAGCTGCTGATAATCGGAAGAAGATTCGTTTTCTTTGTATGAGGCGAGAAAGGCATTAAGGCGATCACGAATTATGATGTTTTCAGCAGCCAAATGTGTTGCTTCCTTTTCTTTTTCTTTGGTCCTTCAGGGATTTTTGTGGGTAAAACATTCCGCACATCAATCTAACCTGAATCTTTCCTCTTAATATAATTGTTGTTCGTTCATTTGTCAAGCAGAGAAATGCTTGACCCTGTGTGAAAAATCA